>Ga0214166_1000135_pt1 | contig 37969 bp, 34 predicted proteins | sample TroBogepilimnion_27_FD_153005 | JGI IMG/M metagenome (GOLD analysis project Ga0214166, IMG submission 153005) | Freshwater microbial communities from Trout Bog Lake, WI - Practice 18AUG2009 epilimnion v3 | ecosystem: Environmental > Aquatic > Freshwater > Lake > Epilimnion/Euphotic zone ...
GTGTATTGCGTTCGGCACCCAACCTGACGATGTGTTAGTAACCGACAAAGTTAATAACCCACACTACGGGCATTTTTTATCTAAATTATTAGACCATGTTGCCAACGGTGGCAAAATCCAAGCATGGAACGCCATGTTTGAGTACGCCATCTGGAACTGCGTCTGCGTACCTAAGTACGGCTGGCCACCACTAAAGCTGACCCAAGTGATAGATACCATGGCGGTAGCTGCAGCAAACAACGCACCACAGGGTTTGGAAGATGCCGCCCTGTTTATGAATTCAGAACACCTTAAAGATACCACTGGCAGAAAGCTAATCCAAAAGCTATGCAAGCCCCAGAAAGACGGAACCTTTAACGAAGACCCAGAGTTGATGAAAGAGCTGTTTGATTATTGCGCTCAGGACGTCCGTACAGAAATGGCTCTAGGACGTGATTTAAGGCCCCTTAGCGACGTCGAACAGTCCATCTGGGAGCTCACCCAGCGGATCAATCTCAGAGGCGTTCCTGTGGACCCTATAGAGCTCCAGAATGCCGTCAAGGCTGTAGATGAGGCCCAGACCCTTTTAGACGTAGAATGCTTCGCCTTGACCGGTTGTAAGCCTTCTGAAAGGCAAAAGCTGCTAGACTGGTTAAATAGCCGGGGTGCAGATATGGCCGACATGACCGAGAAGACCGTTTCAGCTATGTTAGTAAACACTAACTTAGATAGGGATATTAAACGTGCTTTGGAGTTACGCCAAGAAGGAAGCCAAACTAGCGTGGCTAAGTACGCTAAGATGATGGAGATACAACGTGAAGGAAAGATTAGGAATACACTGGTATATCATGGCGCTAGTACTGGTCGCTGGGCATCAAGGGGTGGACTTAATTTACAGAACATTGCGAGGCCCACGCTCAGTGATGAACAAATTGAACAGGCAATACCTGAAGTCTTTGGAAGGGGATCTGGAACGATGCTACAACTTTCCTCTTTGGTACGATCATCAATCAAAGCTCCGGACTCCAAGACCTTCGTTGATGTGGATTTTAGCTCAATTGAAAACAGAGTTGGCGTCTATCTTGCCGGGCAAAAAGATAAAGTAGAACTATTTAGAAAGGGATTAGATGAATATAAAGTGTTTGCTTCAGAGAGTCTTTATCACGTACCATACGATGAGGTCACAAAAGATCAGAGACAAATTAGTAAGTCTGCAGTCCTCGGTGCAATGTTTGGGCAAGGAGCTAAAGGTCTTGTCAAATATGCTGAAGGCATGGGAGTCGCAATAACAGAAGGACAAGCTAAGAATGCAGTAGATAACTACCGCACTGCTTACTCACGGGTTAAAGCATTGTGGGGGATGTGCGAAACCTCTGCCATACAAGCGGTAGAGAATCCAGGTGTGCCGTATATGGCTGGTGGGAAGATTGTAATTAAGTGCGCTAAGGATGCGCTATGGATGCAGTTACCTAGCCGCAGATTGATCTGCTGGCAAAGGCCACAACTCGAGTTGCTCACCACTCCGTGGGGCAGTCAGAAGGTTGGAGTCACTGTTCACAGTCAGAACACTTACACTCGTCAGTGGAGTAGAAACCCCCTGATTGGCAGTTCCATTTTCCAAAGTGCTGTTCAAGGCACGGCTCGCGATTTCTTGGCGTTTGCTATGATAGCTCTCGAGGGAGCTGGCTATAACATTATCAACTCTATCCATGATGAGGTGCTACTCCTAGTTGATGAGGATGGTGCAGACAAGGCACTGGAGGATGTAACGAAGATTATGGTTACTCCCCCAGCTTGGGCCCCAGACTTTCCATTAGCAGCGGAAGGCTGGGTTTCTAAACGCTACAGAAAGTAATTAAGGCAGATTGCCTTTATTTGGTTTCTTACGTGTTGATTCGTAGTTTTCAACAGCAGACAACGCTCCTAACGGGGCGTTTTCTTTTAGTGCTTGACCAGCTTGTTTCATCCACTCTGGGCGCTCTGCAGTAGCAGCTTTCTTAAGCAACGTTTGCATAGGGCGGTTGTATAGAAGATTAGTACCAGCTATTGTTGCACCACCGAGCATGGCAGGCAGTAAAGGATTTATACCAAAGAGTAAATTAGCCGTTGCGCCGCCACCGGTAACAGCACCAACACCAGCCAAATTATAAGTAGCTCGTTTTTCTGCGTAGTTACCAACAGGATGAGATTCTACGTCTTTTGCAGTTTGGTTAAGAATATCTTTTTGAACATCGGTTTTACCTTTAAGAGCATCTTGACGCAACTTAATGTTACGTTGTGCCAGGTCGTTAGATTGTTTTAATAAATCATAGTCCTTAGCTTTGGCTTCTTCAAATGCTTTTAGATTAGTCTTAATGTAATCTTTCAAACCTTGGCGTTTATCCATTACAGATTTATAGCCTTCTTGTGCCAATTTTTGAAGTTCACTTTCACCACCAGCTAATCGTGTAGTAGAGGTTTCAGAACTAATAGCACGAAGCAAAGCGTCAGGATTAAACTCACCCTCATTCTTAAGACTAGATAAATAAGACCCAGCTTTTTCCGGAATCTTAAATTCAGAGTAGGCTTGGTTAGCTTTTTTAAATAAATCACTGCCAGCCTGACCTTCAATTAAATCCATCCACTTGTCTTTTAAATCGCCAAGAGCTTTACCGTAGTTGGTATCTAATACGCCACCACTGGTTTTAGCTTTATAAGACTCTTTGCTTAAGTCGCTAAGCATGCCTTGCCAGTTTTCTGGAGTCAGCCATCTGTTTTTATTTGTTGTAGCTAACAAGTCATCTACCTTACTTTTAAGTAAAGTATGTAATTGAGAGTCTTCACCACCTAAAGAAGATTTGTATTTATCAGCAAAATTTTGCAGATCAGCAATTCTATCTTTGGTCAAACGTAAGTTACCAATTTTATCTAACGCAGTTTTATAAGCACCAGATATAGCTTCTTGGGCAGCAGCTAAGGCTTTGTTCCCTGTAACTCCGTCTTCAATTTTTGTACCAATATGTGATAAAGCTCTATTGATAAACGGTAGATGGAAACCAGACTCTTCTTCTTTCAAAGCAGCAGCTTTATCAGCATGGTGTGCTTCTATATTAGCCAAAGACTGAGCATGTTGCTGTTCCAAAGCCTTTGCAGCTTCGTCTTTTGTCTTTTGAGCAGCTAAGTTTAGTGCGTCAATGCCTGTATTCTTTTGCGCTTCTAAAGCAGCAAGTTTGGCGTTAGTCATATTTTTTATAGACTTAACACCAGCATTAATTTTGGAAGCAACTCCACCAAATGGTACAGAGTTTAAGAAGTTCTCAACCTTCTGCATACCACCACCAAGCAGTTGACCTAGTGTGCTGTCTCTTATGATCTGCGCTTTGTCGTAGCCTAACTTCTCTAACTCTTTTAAACGGGCCAGTGCAGGGTCAGCAGCAGCTCCCAATCCTTTAATGAGTCCGTGTGTACCAGCGCTTAAAGCCGCGCCAATAGCGCCTTCTGTAACTGCTGAACCAGCGTTTGGATCTGCGCCCAAAACACCAACACCTGTACCACCCAAAACAGATTGAACCAATGGTCTGTTTGCTACCCAATTAGCAGCAGTTCTAACCGCTGGAACAGCTGATTCAATAGGAGCAGCCAACTTACCAGCAACAGTTCCAAAACTTTTTAATCCATACAAATCACCAGCTAGACTGGAGATAGTAGATAAGGGGCTTTGAACACCCATAAATTCTGGGCCTTGTTGTTTGATACCAACGTCAGCTTGTTTAAGTGCCTGTGCAGGTTGTCCGTAGCCAGCCCACTTAACAACATCAGCAAATGGCTTAGCGATTGCCAAACCGGCACGAACAGGAGCGCCAGTTATGTCAGTCATTATTTTAGCCGCAGTCTCACCACCCGCTGGTGCTTGCATGCTGCTAGGAGCAACTAATGGAATTCCTTCAGGACTGTAAACAGTATCTTGATCAGGTGTAAACTTTTCTGGTGGTGGAGTACCAGCATACTCACGAATACTAGATGGTGCTGCTTCTGTTGCGTATTCTCTAGCCATTATTTAGGTTCCCGGTAAAAGCCTTTATCATCTATTCCGTATGTGTATTTATTTGGTTCGTATACACCAAAGCGTTTTATAGCTTGGGATTCAATACTTGTATTGCTTTTAGGTGTTTCAGCTTTTGAAGTTTTCTTAAAAGCATCTACAGTATTACGGAATATCTTTTCACGCTCGCCAGAGTTTTCCCAAGCTGTTTCAGCGCCAATCATATCATCTGGGCGAGCACGTAAGAATTTTTCATGAGCCAAATCAACTAATGCTTTAGCTTTTCTGATTTGGTATGTTGTCTTAATAAACTCATTAGGGTCGCTAATACCAGCAAGAGTCTTTTCAAAGTTTTCAGATTCTTTACCAGTGTATTGTGAGCCCATAGCAGCCTTAGCACCAAGAGCAACAGCTTGTTTCTTAACTTGCTCGATATCCAAGTTGCTCATGTAGAATGCTTCTTCTTCTGGACTTAATGGTAAGCCAGCAGCCATTTTGGCAGCGATAGCACCTTGCTTAATAGTTGATCCTGGACCGCGCTCACCACCTTTAGTAATAGCTTGAAGAACACGGTTTGAAGAATCCACTTCGTCTTGATTGGTTTTATTATTTGTGACCAAAGTCTTATAAACACTTTCATTAAACGCAGTATTGGCCTGTTTAATGTTTTCGTATCTTTGAGCCACACCTTGAGTAGATGTGTCTGCAGCAGGAGCAGCTGCAACAGGGGCAGTTCTAGCACCAGCGCTTTGGCGATATTCCCAATGACCAGGATGAACCTCAACCGCACCAGCATCAATCAATGCCTGTCTTTGAACTTCAGTTGGTACAAAGTCTTTCTTATAATCAAAAGCAGCGCCTGGGATTTGATGTGCGCTTCTACCAGGTAATGCAACAGGGTTGCCTTCCTTAGTTAAGTAGTGACCAGGATTGTTTGGGTCTTCATGGTGTATTAAAGACAACTGTTTTGTAGGGTCACGGTCTTCACTAATAATTGCGCTGCTTGGAAAACCAACATTTCTTGCAACTTGACCCAATGGTGGTCTTTCACCAGCTTTTGGAATCTCGTCAATAGGGTTGTACTCTTGTGTTGCACCGCCAGGTAGGATACGCTTAGCAGGAGTGTACAAGTTAGGATATAGCTGACGACGTAATAAATCAGCTTTTGCTGGCTCTAATGTATCAATGTACTCCAAGTTCTTCATCTCATTGGTAGCACCTTTGATAGAATAGTCGGACATTATTTGGTTTAACTTTGCCCAGTCTTGGCTAGCGTAGGCAGCTAAAGCACCGGCTTGCATTCTTTTTGGTAGGCTTGCAATATCACGTTGAATGCTACTAGCTCCAAACCCACTTACGCCACCAGCGCCGCCAGTGTTAGTACCAGCACCAGCACCGCCGTAAATCTTTGCTAATTCTTCATTACGGGCTAAAGAAGTTCTAAGACTTCCGATAGTGCCTAGTGTGTTAATTACTTCTTTGTCTTGTGTATCGTATTGTGCTTGAGCACGTTGTGCGGCGTCTGGACCGTATGTAGTAGCATACGCCATGTTTAAACCACGCATTAATGGATTTAAAAAGCCTTTGTTCGCATCACGCTCATCTGCATATTGCTGTAATCGCTCAATAATCTTTTTGGTGGACTCTGCATCCATTGCATTAGCACCGGGTACAGTAATTCCAATACCTTTTGTTGCAGCAACGTTAGCTGTAGCACCAGGAAGCGAACCAGCTGCAGAAGGAGTTGCTGCTGAGGTATCTGCTTGATCCAACTCTTCTGTTGGTAAATTGCCTTTTGGGTCTGCCATTATTCTAGTCCTGTAGTTCCAACGCCATAATTTGTGTTAGATGTATCTATTGGTGTAGCTCCAACATTTGTGCTAGCTTGTTGTTGTACATCTTGATTTGCCATTTGATCTTGTAACTGTTGTGCATTCGCTCCAGATCCAGGGTTCATTGTAATCTGATTGCCAGAAGCATCATAGTTTGTTGCGTTACCGCTAGCATCATAAATGGTTTGTGTTCCATCAGAATTCATAACAACTGAACCACCGCCGTCTAATGGATAAGTTGTTGCACCAGTTGTTGGATCTGTTGTTCCGGTATTACCGCTAGTTGATATATTTGCTCCGTTAGCGGCAGTTGTTTTAGCACTTCCAGGAACCAAACCACTAAGTCCTAAAGTAGTTAATAAACTCTTACCTGCCGCAGTATTGTTTAAGGCCGATAATCCACCAGTTAGCACATTACCAAGAGATGTTACTTGACCTAGAGGTGCAAGTTGTTTTTGACTTGTAACTGTTGTTGGTGCTTGCAATGTGCCTAACAAACTGGCCAAGTTACCAACTGTTTGGAATGGTGCATTTTGTTGAGCCAAACCAACGTTCATTGCGGAGTTAATACCTTGTGAACCAACGTTGCCTAAGTTAGCAGCTGCAGCCTGACCTGTTTGTTGGTTTTGCAGCGCAGCAGCCATTTGCTGGGATGTAAGATTGGAGAACGCATCGGCTTTAGCTTTATCTACAGCAGTCTGACCACGTAAGCTACCAAAATTACCAGAACCAATAGCGCTAGCATTTGCACCAGCGGTGTAGTTAGGAAGCAGTTGGTTTAATTGTTGATTCTCAGCTTGGAACAAACCGCCCATAGCTGTTTGAGTGTTTGGTGTTACATTACCAGAAGCGTCAGTAATCCAAGGATTAGCTGCGCCGCTAGAGATTTGCTGCAGAGTTCCTTGGGCTTGGGTAAAAGGATTGCTAGGGCCTTGCAGTGTATTAATAGCCTGCTGCGAAGTTGTATTCGCCATTGTAGGCGCCGCAACAGCTGCTTGAGTCCCTTGATTAACGATTGCCTGTTGTGCTTGGTCATACCAAGCCGGCATCGTAGTGGTTGTTTGTTGGGAATCGGATAATAAATTATTTAATCCAGCCATGATTAGCCTACCTTACGTTTTGCGTCTAATAAATATGCGAGGGCGCCCTTACTATCGGGCGGTAAATTTTTTGCATCCGCAGCACGTTTGTGCTCACGAATTGTTTTTAAGAACTCATCTAATACTTCTGCGCCAGCGTCATTGCTGCCGTTACCTAAATCGGATACTACATCAGCTGGAATTACAAACTCACCTTTAGCCAACATAGCAGCTACGCTATCGCTAGTGCCGTCACCGTCACCTTTGACATAGGTATTTTCTAAAGAGTTTAAACCACCAACACTAAAAAACTGTGGGTTGTGACCGTCTGGCATTCCTTCTGGTTGTCCACCAACAGCAAAACGTTGAGGCTGATATCCAGGAAGTTGAGCGCTACCAAAATGTCCAAATGGTTGAAAACTATGTCCTTTAACTACACTAGCACGTAGATAGGGAGATGGTTCGTCAGGCATTTGAACAGTTTGACCCGCAGCGTAACCTGGTACGGAACCACCAGTTGCTGCAGCTAAAATGCTTTGTGAAGTGGCAGAAGGGGTTGCCATAATAGGAGCTATGACATTTGATGCAAAAGTAGGATTGCTGGAAAAAGTAAACTTTTTGCCTGCAGTTGTGGTTGTAGGCTTTAAATCAGCTATATCTGTACTTGCTGTATTTGTAGAACCGCCTGTAGAAGCACTCATAATTTCAGTCGCATAGTCTGGTTGATTAGTTATTTGTTGTGGTGCCGGTGTTAATTGAGCAGTAAACGTCGGCTCATTAGCAAACTTAAATTGTGAACCTTTAGTTAATCCAGGTGTTAAATCTTTAATATCACTTGATACTGCTGCAGTAGTAGGAACTGTTGTAGCTAAAGCAGGAATTATACTACTAGTTGTACTACCTGGTGTAGTCGTTGTTTTTGTGGTAGTTGTTTTTATTCCTGTACCACCAGTTACGCTACTTGAACCACCTGTGCCTGTGCCTGTGCCATCTGTACCGGTTCCAGGACCATTTAAATAGTTAGTACCAGCTAGTGTGCTTAAAGAGTATGTCGGGTTTGTTCCTCCAGAACCCTTTAATCCTGTCATATAATCTTGCCACAATTTATCTAATTGAGCTTGATTAGAATCTACTGGTGCAGCTAAAGGATTTCCTTCGGCATCAAATTGTTTAACGGTACCGTCTGCGTATGTGTTTGTTACGTTGCCAGTAGTTGGGTCTGTAACTTGGGACTTTAACGTAGGCGTTGTAACAGGAACCAATGTACCACCAGCTCCCACATCAGTTGTAGTAGATGGCGCTCCTGTTACTGTTACACTTTGTGCAGTTGGATAATACTGCGGTAAGTCTTTAGCACCAGCTGTTGCAATAAAATTATTAATCTGGTCCGGAGTAATAGTAGCACCAGTTGACTGCGCAAATTGCTGAACAATCTGGTTAAAACCATCATTAACTAACTGCGCATTCTTTTGAGCATCTGTTTTTTCAGCGGGGGTTAGTGTATTGTCATTCTTAATTGCATCTTTAACAGCAGTAACACCTGGCTGAATTAAATTCTGTGATACCAAGTTACCAATAATTTGACCCATGCTATTAGTAATAGCTTGTTGTGGATCTTTATTGTTTAATGCAGCAGTTGTACCAACACGTGCAATTGTTGAAACAGAACCCGCAACTTTGTTTAATATGTCCGAATTTAAATTATTTAATACGTTTCCTGTATAATTTCCAACAGCTGTGGATGCTAAGTTATTAGCAATTAATGTTGCAATATCACCTTTACCAGATGCCGCTGCGGATACACCGGTTGATACTGAGTTAGTAATTAAATTAGCTACTTGAGCTTGCGTCATTTTTGTAGCTTCTGCAATTGTATTTAAAGTGCTTTCGCCCACTAAACCTTTTGCAATATCTACTGAGTTGGCACCAACTGCACCGCCTATAGCACCCATCAAGGCTGCTTTACCAACATCTCCACCACTAATACCAGCCATCAAAGCAGATGTGGCGGACCCAAGCAAAGTTGAACCCAGTGTAGCTGCTCCCGTTGTAGCAGCTGTACCACCTAAAATAGCGCCACCTAATTCCGCCGCTAATGGAGCCATAGTGCCAGCACTTAATGCTGAGGCTGCAATCATACCTAGTGTAGTCCAACCACCAGGCACTGCAGAGCTTACGCTCTTGTCTAAGTTGGCTAAGTTGTTTGTTACAAAACCTAATGGGCCTTGACTGCCTTGTGGGCCTGGGTCATATACTGTAGGTATACCAGATGTACTCTGAACTACTTTACCAGCAGTTGGGTCATACTGCAATGTTGGTGTTTCAACTTTAACTAACTGACCATTAAACATTGTGTAGCCAGGGTTATCTGCTACAGCCATAGAACCTTGTGACTGCCTGTAATTGCTCACAGGAGGCGTTACATGGTCGACAGAGCCGTCTTTGTTCACCAATGCGGTAGAGCCATCAGAGAAGTAATAAACAGCCTGTGTGCCCTGTGCGTTGGCCATTTTAGTGCCAATCACTTTACCATTTGGTGTAAACGAATTTGTAGTAGCACTATTTACTGTACTCGCAACATCTGTTGGAACAGTAGTGCCACTATTTAATGCGTTTGCTACTTGATTGGCGTCTACTTTGTAGGCACCAAAAATGTTATCATTTAACGTGCCATCTGCAGCAGCTTTTAAAACCGCTGGGTTTGTAATACCAGCTTTTATTAACTGAGTTGGTGTTACACCACTCCAGTCACCTGCAGCAGTATTAACTGCTGTAGAACCAGTTTGACCGTAGCTGTTTGCTATAGCTGCAGCCATGGATTGTTCTTGAGAAGCTGGTATGTTATTTGCTTTAGCTTCTGGAGAACTAGCAAAACTTGCAGCTAATTGCTGCGGAGTAACAACACCGCTATTAAGCGCGTTTAAATTAGTTTGAAACCCTGCTGCGTCTGGAGCCCTACCTAAAACTGCTCGGTATAAAGCAGTTACGTAATCTCGGTTTATGCTACTTGTCTGGTCTGTTTGTCCAGAATCAGAACTAGGAGCAGAAGCAACACTTGGAGGAGCTGCTTGAAAAACCTGCTGTGCAGCCGCCTGTTCTTGGGCAGCTGGAATGTTATTACTTTGCGCTTCAGCACTATTGGCAAAATCTGCAGCCAAGGTGGACGCGTCAACAGCCCCAGACTGAAGGGCTGCTAAATTATCAGCAAAACCTTGAGGATCTGGAGCTCGACCTAATACGCTTGTGTATAGGTCATAGACGTATTGTTCTTGATCTGTCATAGATTGTTTCTACCTATACTAATGCAAAAATAGGACCTTTTTCGCCCTAAATCAACGACTTGGGCCATTAATTATTTCTGTAAAATCTTTAGCCCATTCTTGCCAAGTATCGTATGTTGCAGGGGACGGAACCGGATATGTGCCAAAAGTCTCGGATAAAACGATGTTCATGGCGCCGTATTTCCAGTCTTCCTCTGGAGAAAACTCGATGTTCTTTTGACCATAATAAATAGCCAAATTACCGTTCCAGTTTTCCCATGTCATATAGTCTGGCAAACATGGAAAAAACTGCTGAAAATTCTTAGGGGCGCTCATCGCCAAACTCAGCCGTAATCATATTACGACCCATTTCAAAGTTACCATCAATTTCATTAGAAATAAATTGTAGGCGGACTAAACGGTATTCTACACGAAGGTCAATTTTACCTGTGTCTTGGTTAAAATAATATGGACCGGAAACTTCTTGCATAGGGCTACCAGCAAACTTACGACCCAAAATATTCATACTCATAGTACCGGTTTGTAAAAAGTTAGGCTCAACTCGGCGTATGTGCATACGACGGTTAACACCAACTAAACCATCTTGGCTTGGGGTGCCAGTTAACCAACCAATATCACTGGTAGTAATGCTAGAATATATTGCGGTTTCACCAAGCAAACTTATTTCGTTTTGACCGTACTCATGCTGCCAAATATTAAATCCACCAGCCACGCTAAATACAGACTGCCCAACAGTAGGACTTGGAACAAAATTTTTAGCAACAGTTATTAGAGTAACACCTGGTGGGACTACAGTGGTATTATAAATGTTTGTGCTATTTGTAATAACGTATGTTTTATTAAAGCTATTTGTATTAGTAAATGATACTGAGTCACCAGGACTAAAACCAACAGTTTGGTCTCCTGCTAAATAAAACTGATTAGCATTTGGAGCCGGCAAACTTGCTGGGTGTGCAATGACATTAAATGTTTTGCTAAATACAGGATTGTAATTCCAATCAGCCCAAATAGGCGTTGGAAAAATTTCTGTTGTATAACCGCAAGAGCGTTGTGCTCCAATTGCTTGTCCAGCATCATACCAAAGTTTATCTTTGACGTTATAAATAATTGCGTCAGTACATTCAGTAGCAGTACCACGTGGGTAAAAGAACCAAATCTCGTTGTATCTAGGGATTTTAGTAGCCCAAACTTTTTGGCGCTGCTCGTAATTAAGGTTGTTAAACAACCAGTTTACGTTCTTGTCGTTTGGCAATACTTGCACTGAGCCGTTGTATAGATAGAAACGGTCAACACCCATCCAGAAATAAATACCATCCATCTCCGCAACAGCGTTGGAAGACATGATAGAGATTTGGCTAGAAATAATATCGTATGTCCAGTAGATTCCAGTTGCTTGGGAGTTAAAGGAAGCACGAATAAGGGAGTCAGTAGCCCAAAATAAACCAGATGGTGAGTTAGTACCACCACGCATTGGCATACCTTTTACAATCTTGGACGATGCTACGTTTACCTGGTTAGCAAATGTACCGTTCCAATCGTAAGGGCTTTGGTTAGCGTAAGTGCTGTCTACGTTGTTATTAGCAATAAATCCGCTTGAGCCGTAAACAAATATGAAAGGGTAAAGAACGCAAACACCACCATCAACACTAATTGGTTTGTATGTTGGATTTTGACCAGCACTATCAGATAGGCCAGTAAAGTTCCAAGTATCTGTAGAGTCAGGCGTAATATTGCCAATAAGAACCTGGCTTACAACACCGTTATCAATGTTTGCTAAGTTGTATCCGGGATGTGCTAATACTTGAAGGTTGCCACCAGATGGGCTAAAGATTGAATCAAACTGCCAAGTAACACGGTAGTTACCAATAGATGGGTCTGTTTGAGTGCTTGAATCAGGAATAAATACAGGAGTGTTGTCAATCCATACTTTAGTTGGTGTACCAGGGATAGATCCGCCAGTGACGTTAACTGTAGTGTTTGGTGTGGAGAATGTAGACGTGCTTACTGTAAAAACAGTAGGTGTGCCCGTTTGGGTAAAGATAACTTTAGTGCCTGTAGGGAATAAAGCTGTCCGGTTTCCAGCTACAACAAAAGATGATGTTGTATTAGAAACCAATGGTAGGTATGTGGTTCCAGGAAGGATATTGGCTTTAAACGGACCACTACCAACAGCGTATGTGGTACCGGTAGTAAATACATCGAGCTCTTGGTAGTTACCAGCAAAAATGTAGTTCACTCCGTTAAACGGCTGAGCAATCATTCCACGGTAAATACCTACAAGACTTTGAAACAGTGTGCGGTAGCCACCTATCTTTTTAGGATCGCCACGCTGAAAACGACACCACACACCATCGGTATACTGGTCGTTTTGAAACTGAGTACCATCACGCTTGATACCCGCTGGAATAGCCAGTGAGTAAATTGAGGTATATTGTGATGTGTCCTGTTGCTGATTATCAGCCGCCATTTAGAACGTCCCACCAGGAATTAATTTAGCGTTTAGGGTTGCGCTTACTGTTACAAGTGGTGCGGATAAGTTTGAATTATCCATTTGTACAATTTGGTTTCCATTGGCTGCCAAACCAAGAATAGAAGAACCAACAAGATACATACCAGTAGTTGTATCATTATTAAACGAATAAGACGGGAGAGCCGCTGTTCCATTTGCCGCATAAAACAATCCTGTAGATGCAGTTGTTAACGGGAATAAATTTAAACCATCGCTAAGAACAGTTAATACGTTACCAGCAGACAACACCAAAGGAGGTTGTGAGCTACCTTGGTTTTGGAACGTAATGTTGTAGCCAGTTTGGTTTGTGTTATTAACCAAAATGTAAATCTGGGTAATAGCTGGTAATGTCACTGCCAAAGTCTGCGTACGAGTTCCGGTCTGCGCAATGTATGTTTGAATAATTGGAGCAAACGATGTTAAACTAAATGTATTGCCAGGAATAGTATCAACGTCGTATGTTGCAGCTGTAAATGTTACGTTGTTAGCTGGAGCTAACCCAACGGTAATAAAACCGCCGCTATTAGTATCAAGAATAATAAAACCAGAATCACCAGGGTTTGCTGTAATGGTTGTTAGACCATTAATTGTATTTGGAGATGTTGGATTAATTACCAACGAACCAGTTCCGTTGTTGCGGAAACCAATATACCAACCAGTAGATAAACTAGAAATTGATGGTAGAGTAAATGTACCCGCGCCGCCGTTCCAAACGAATGTAGCTGCACGGCTAAGGTCGTTGATAACTGGGCTGGTCGTTAAATCGATTGGGTTTTGTGTTGTAGCTAATTTGCCAGATACAGTGATTAAACCAGCGCCAGCTAATGTAGCTGCATCAGCATAAGATGTACCAGCTGCAAATGTTACGTTGTTCCAAACGCCAGCAGTAGTTGTATTGTCTACTAAATATACATACTTAGATATACCAACTGGAACTGTAAATGAAGCACCGCCGTTGTAATCGGTAACTGTAAATGACTGAGCACCTAAGTTACGAAATAGGATGTCTGCGCCTAGCGTCCCTTGATTGCCTTGAGGAAGAATAACAGATAGGCCAGTAGTAGAAGCGACGCAATCAATGATGCGAGCTGCGGGTGTTTGGCTACCATTAACTGTGCTGGGCCAAAAAAGTTGTGTATTTGCGCTAAAAGCCAGAGCATAATAAGATACATCCGTTGGAGTAACAACGGTTCCTGTAAATGGGGATACGTAGACTGGTGTTGTCATATTTTAGGGTTCCTGTACCGAAGTGTTACGATCCACGCGGCGAGAATTATCTTCGTTTTTAAGAGCGGAAATTGCGTCTGTATAGTAGCCTTTCCAAACAGGCAACTTATCCAACGCTTTTAAATATCCTTGTGCTTGCAATAGCGCACCGTACAACATAGCTTGTGGTGCAATAGCTGTCCACAAATTTTGTTGGTTAGACGCATCTAACGGCTGAACTTCAGCGTAGTAAATGATTTCCACTGGATATGATTTGTCCGGGGCTGGAGCAAAATTCCAGTTATTAAAATCATATTCAGAATAGTAAGCTGGTTGACCATTAGAAGATTCTGATAAGTATTGTGCTACGTAATCTTGGCTACGAAGCAAAATAGGTTTACCATTGACTTTCATAGACACAGTCTTACGCCAACGAGATGGTTTATTAAGCACCGTCTGGTTGGTAGCTAGACTTGTTTCTACTACGATAAGCTGGAGGTATGTCTTTAACTCCGCGGCAATGGATGATTCAGCCAACGCAATAAGGTTAGGAATCTGCGCAACGAAGTCTGCGTCATCACGCTCCATGTATTGCTGGATGTTTAACACCAGCGAATCGTAGGTCATTATTACGCTCATCGTGTGTAATAGCTATAGTTAGGTTGGAAGTAGATAGGTGATTTATCACGCTCTTCGTTGTTAGCTTGCATAAAGTATTTCTCTGCTAAGCCTTCTAAATACTGAATACGTGTCTGGTCAACGCCAGGAATCTGCATAGCCAAACGATGAGATAACGAGGCTTGTACCGAATTAATCCAGCGATCTGGTACGTAAATTTGGTTTGTCAATGAACCAACATCTTCCATTTGTTTTTCAACAAGAAGCTGGAACATTTGAAAATCGTTGTTTGGTACAGGCCACAAGTACATTGAAGGCTCAATAGTACGGTCATACCAATACTGTAGCGAACGAACCGATGGGAACTGTTTGTTTGGTAAATTCCAGTAATCATCACGATTAAGTCGTGCTAATGGAATAACCTGTTGTGATGTAGAGAATACAATCTGGCGAACAGAAAATGTTGTAGCAACAGTCTCACGCAGACGGTAGTAAACGTAGTTTGGTGTAGTGGAGATATTAAAGTATACCCACTGACGGTCTGTTAACGTGGTTGTTGGGAACTGCTGAATAGTTGTCCAAGTAACACCGTCGTTACTAACCTCATAGGCTAGGTTGTATGTTTGTGTACCATTACTATTCCAGCCAACGTAGAACACTGGCTGACCTTGACCATAGGCAAGACCTAACCAGTTTTCACCGGTTGTAGATGTTGCTGTAGTATTGAGGTTTAAATCAAACGCATTTGCTGCTTGTGAGTTGTCAGCTGGCAGATAGCCAGATGCCTGGGAATTAACAATATAAACCCAGTTAGCTTCACGAACATCAATGGTAGTTTTTGGAAGAACAATTTGTTGCTGTGCATTTAACGCACCATACAATTGGTTTTCCAAAAGCCAAAGGTTTACACCAAGGTTGGAAAGGTTTTGGAGGTTGTAGAAAAGCGCCTGCTTGCCGGCATTAACCAGCTCAGGCGTCATTTCTTCAGCGGCTTTACCGGAGTCACGAAATGCGTATGAGATTAGCTGGTCAACATTAATTGTTGTTTGACCAGTTGTATTGCTATACGCCATTTAGCGCCCCCTGCCAGATACCCGCTTTGGTAATGATTTAAGTTTTACACCAGTGTCGGCTTTGTTAAACTCTTTGGCAACTTTAGTGGGCACACCAACTTTTTTAGCAAACTTAGGGTTGTGTGCAGCAGCAGCCATCAAGCGCTCTTGTGCTTGAGATTTGCTTGGCATATTAGCATTTACCTTTAACTTTACCGCCACGTTTTTGAGCAGGCATACCTGTTGGAGAACCCATTACGTCTTGTGGAGGAGCAGCCATTTGAGCAGCTGGACTTGGCGGTTGAGCAGCAGTTGCTTGAGCTTGTTGCGAAGCAAGTTGAGCTTGTTGTGCTGGGCCAAGGTATTTAGCAATACGCTTTTTACGCTCTTGGTCTTGAACCATACCAGCCAAGCCACTACCCAAAGCACCACCAACCAAAGCGCCAGATAAACGACCATCAGCCATTTTCTTTACTTTACCACCGCGTTTGTATGCGTCTGGGCCCTTAGCACCAGATGGAGCAGCTGCTTTTTTACCAGATTCTTTGCTCTTGATGTACGGGTCTTTATGGCCAGATGGACCAACAGTCTTAGCACCAAAGTCTTTTGCTTTTACAGCTGCCTTAGAAGGAGCCTCAGCTTTTGCTGGTTTGATTAATTTGGTTTTGCGGATGTTGTCTTTGTCGCCAGAAGATTTCTTAGCTTCGTAAACGTTAGTTACAGAACCACCGGTCTTGTACTTACGTACAGTGCCGCATTCTTTTTTAGCACGACCACCATGTTTGAGCTTAGAAAGATCAGTCTTTTCACCATGATGCTCTTGTTTATCGTGCATAGCAAATGCTTTTTTAACAACAGCTTTATCTTGTTTAATATCAGCAGCATCTACTTCGCCGCCTTTTTTCATTTTGCCACCGTAGCACTTAGCTACAGCCTTAGATACGCTTCCGCCTATCTTCATTTTAACTATTTTTTTGAATCCGTCTAACATGGTAATCCTCGAGGTTATGGTTTAAAAGGATGATCAGTCCTACTTATACTAATGCAAAAAACAGGGTGTTTACGCCCCTAAAAACAGTGCTCTTTCACGTTTTCTTCGGTTTACCAAGACTTCTGGCTTGTTCCACATAAGGATCGCATCCGCGGCTCCTTGTAGGTCATTTTCATTGATCTTTTTGACCACGGTAGACTTAGCAAAATTAGTGCCTCCAATATTGAAGCAGAGGCTGTATAAGGCGTCAAATTGATGCTGGGCTAGGGGTACCTTCACCGAGCTCTCAACGGCCTCGCTACACCATTTTAAATCCTTCCTAAGCAGCTCTTCTACCTCTTCGTCTGTCAGGGTTGCGGTAATGAGGTGTTGCTCATCGGCTTTGATCAGGTGACCCACGCCAATGGTCCATAGTCCTTTGGAGTCCTTGTATGCCTTATTACGGGCGCCTTCTTCTTTGGTAATGAAGTCTAGGGTTGATTTTGCGATTGCCATGATATTTTCTTCAATTTGGGTAAATCGGTCTGTGAAGTGGATAGCGGCTGCAATGCCTAATACCCACATCAGTACTACAAATAGCTTTTTCATCTTTACTCCTTACTTTGCATATAATAATGCAAATTGGGGGTTTATTTGTTTAGCGAGTCGTATTGACTGTAGCAGGCTTCGAGGCCGGTTCTGAGGATGTCTGCTCTGGCAGCTTCCCGCTCAAGAAATTCTGCATCCTCGGCAGAAAGGGTTGCCCCAGTTCCGCACGATCCATTTGAGGCGCTTTGGGTGCGATTGGGACGGCTACGCAGCTGGCTAACAGCATCGAGCAGCTGATTGTTAATAGAAGCGATTTTAGCATCTTTGTCTTTCCTTATTTCGTCTGCGGCTGTTTGATGTAGCTCTTGAGCTTTTTGAGTTGCTGCCGCCTGTTCCATTTTGTAACGCTCAAAACGCCCAGCTTCAATGCTATACCCAGTATAACCAGCGATAAGAACAGCCAGAGCAAAAAGTCCAATTTTGACATAAGTGATTATTCCTAGCGGAAACATTATTGTGGTTCCGCACCAGACATTTGTTTACCGGCAACAGAGGCGGCACCAGAGCCAGAGACGATGCCTAGGGCACCGGCTAGCTCGGTTAGGCTAATCTCTTTGCCAGCATAGATTAAATAGATAGCAGAAGCACCAATAAGAATAAAACCACCAAGCCATGCCCAACGAGCAATGTCATGGGTCTTGTTATCTTTGCCAGTTAATATATGAGTAAATATTTCGTTCATTTATTTAATACCCCACGTAAGATACCACGCAATGAGCGCAGCAAGTGCAAAACAGTAGAACTGCACTTTTCTAACCTCTCTAAGGTCATGTTGAAATTCTTCGTTATTCTTTCGTTCAAGATTTTCTATGTCCAGTTTTATTTTGAGTAGCGCCTCCCACTCCTTGGCTCCGTACTTTTTGACAAAGTCAATTTTGAGTTTGGCCTCTTCGTCGGAGATGTGTTTTTTGTGCTTCCACTCATCTAGCGCCTTGATGAGTGCGTGTTCTTTTTTAAATTCAGCCTCACGACGAGCACGTGTGCGCTCTTGGGCTCTTTGGTTTGCCAGATCGACGGCATCTTTTTGGACACCCTCGATTGACTTGCTTAGTTGTTTAGATCCTTGCCGGGCAGAGTCTATGCTCTGTGCAAGGGCTTTGGTGCCCTCTGTTATTCCGAATGGGTCTGTCATTACGCATTACTTATCCCGCATTGCGTCCAGCTTGTCCTCAATACGATGGACAGCTTTGAGAACTTCTTCCCAACGACTGGAGAAATCATCTTTGCGCATGTAATTATCTGCTAGGTGATTTCGTAGCTCAGACACATCTTCTTTAAGAGACTGGACCGCAGTCCAGAGCTCTTTACAGAACCACCCAATAACAACACAGATCAGTGGCAGTATGGTGTTAATTAGAAATTGCAAGTCCACGGATTAATCTTTCTTAGGCTGGAGTTGGTTCAGTTACAGCATCCCACGCCTTGGTCTCTTCGTTCCAAGTATATTGCTTGCCGTCTGTTGGGTAGGCGACTGGTGCCTCCCAAATGTAGCTAGTTTGATTCAAAGTCCAAGAAGCATATGGTTGTGGAGCATGGAAACCTGTTCCATCCCATGTATAACCAATACCAGCATAGTTTTTGTTTAAGGCTTCACCGCCATCTGGCTGACCATCAGCACCATAGTGAACTCCACCACGGGTGTTGTATGAGGTCTGTACCCAGCTTGCTGGGTCACCAAGAGCCCCAGTAGCGATGAACTCTGGCTCAGCGACGATGACTTGGGTTACGAGGTTGTTTTCAACTTTAGCAAAGTGTGCCATTATTTTTCCTTTATATATGTTTCCAAGACTGTTTTGCCCAAATACGATACACCGTAGATGGAACTAAATCAAACTCATTGCAAAGCACTTTATAGCTTTCATTGGCTCTTGCTCTTATTTGTTCTATTTGTTCATTTGTTAGCTTGTGATGACCTTGTGATTCACCTTTAGCTTGACGATTTTTACCTACTTTATCAGCAATATTTTGTTTGTGTGTGCCGTAAAACAGGTGTTTTGGGTTAACGCACAATGGATTATCGCAAGTATGACAAACACACATTCCTTTGGGAGAATTGCCTAAATGAATTTTTGCTGAGAATTGATGCGCTCTTGTCATTAACTGAATATCACCATCCCAAAATTGACCATATCCATCTTTATCTGTTGCGCCTAAAAAATTCCAGCAAGCATCATCAGACTGCTTATCAGTCTTTGACCAAAATTTTTGTTTGCTGTCTATTCTAGGTCTTCCCATATCTCACCTCGCATTAGCGAATTTCGTTGGATTCTCGGCAAATGCCATGTAGATATATGTACCACCAGATGCGTTTATATTTGAACCAGATGATCTAATTTTAAATCCGTTTGATAAAAAATCAAATCCGTTATCAGAAGATTCAGCTAATGAATCATTTGGATAAAGTGCTAAGTCAACTAAATTATAAGTATTTCTAGTGCTATCCATTGTTACCCAATAGCTAGTTGTATCAGTTCTTTTTCTTAATACAAACTTAGGTCTAAACCCTGTGTATACAAATGGACCGTCAGCAGAACCATTACCTGTATAGCTACCAAACTGTGAGAAGCCAGCTACGGGTGCCCAGCAGTATGCTACCATTGTTGCACTAGCATCATAATTACTACCAAGACCAGCAAAACTCATAACTGTACTTGTCGGTGCTGTGTTATTAAAAATAGTTCTTGATGCGGATGCGCCAGTTGATTGAAGAAAAACTGAGTTAGTTGCACCTAAACTTTGATGATATACAGCCCATCCTGATGTTGCACTTCTTTGTTTAGTAATAATCATTGCTGGCGCAACACCAAGCCCATGACCTACTGTCCAAGAAGAGCCTGAAGCTGGGTTTGTATAAGTAACAATACTAAATCCAGCGGTTGCATTTACACTTACTGTGGATGTAACAGATCCATTGTTGTTGGTTGATGTTGATCCTTGTCCAGCTTGCCATTGCCAAGCAACCATAGATGCTCCATTGCTATTACCGCCAGCATCAGATCCAACAGTAAATCCACTAGAGTCAAATGATGTAACACCAGAATAAGTAGCTTCGGCATCAGATAAATTTGATGCTAAAAATTTAGTTGTTCCACGAACAGAGTCAAAAAGACCATTATTGTAGGTATTTGAACGACCTTTATACCAAACAAAATCAGGTTTAAAGCTACCAGCATTGGTTACTGATAGAGATGATCCATTACCAGTATAGGTAGTAGCATCCATTACTGTCCGACCGTTGGGGATTGCGTATGTTGTTGGCATAGTCTTATAGGTTGTAAGTGTTAAGTCCAACATACCCTGCTGGTGGCGTATACGCCCAAGGTTGTTGACCAAAGTTAACAGAGAATCCTTCTCCGCCTGATGAGTTATATGCTCCACCAGCAAAGAAGAAGCTACCAGTAATACCTGTTGCGGCTACGCCTTGGCTTGTTCCATTTTTATAGAATGTAATTGTGCCAGCACCAGCATCAAATGCTACTCCAATAACATCATTTACTGTATAGGATGTTCCGTATGCAGAGTTTGTGTTGTTGTAGTAAAGACCACTGGAATTGTAATACGCATAAGATGGCGTAAAAATCCAAAAACGAGAATCGGCCACATTCGCATTAAACGTACTTCCAACTATTCCATACATAGCATTTGAACCAGATTGGAAAGTAAATTCAGCATAGAATTTACCTGTTCCATTCATCGCCATAGTGGAGCAAATTGATTTCCAAGTTGCGTTTGCAGAGCTATTAAATGTTAAGTTTCCGTTATATGAAGTTGAACTACTTGGAATATCCAATGGGTTCAATACTGCATAGTTTGCCTGTGTTGTGCTGGTCAGCGTTGGGACGTCGGTCATGGTGTCAAGTGTATAGCCTGTTGTCTGACCGATGTTGTTAGCTGTCCAGTTGTTGCCAGCTGGGCCAAAGTCTGTAACTGTATTGGCAAGGATGGCAAATGGGTATGTTGCTGCAGTTGACACAGAACCGTTGTTGGTGATTGAGAACGCATTTGATGAATTATCAACAATAGTAGCGTTTTGCAATGTCAACAAAGATGTTCCGCTTACATTGGTCAACGGTGTTGTAGAAGGTGTAAAGCTGTTTGTATATAAGCCAGTACCTTTTACAATACGCACGTTGGAGATGTAGCCCGGTGTGTATTGGGCACCATTATTCTCTCCACCGATTGACTGAATCTGTGTTCCTGTTAAATTGGTTGAATCTGTGTTAGTGGATTGCAATACCCCGTTAATAAACATCTTTAACGATGAGCCTGTTCTGGAAACAGCCAAGTGATACCAGTTGTTTGCACTAACTGTTCCGCCTGTCCAAGTGCCACCAGCGGTAATGAAACGGAATGTACCACCAGCGAGAATCTGGAATGTATAAACCTGACCACCAGAACCACCCCAACGAGCAATTAATGTTGGGTTATAGCCGGGGCTAACGTTAGTAACGTATGCCCAACATTCAATCGTAAAGTCGCCGGGTAAGTCAAATGCTGAGTTGTAAGCAGCAGTTAAATACTGGCTAGAACCATTAAACGAGCCAGCATAAGACTGAGTTGCAGTCATCGGCAAATAAAAGCCATTTGTGCCGTAGCTGCCGCCGTAGTTAATTGGTTGCCATACACCGTAGCTGTTAAATGTGCCAAATGCAGTAGGGGCTAGTGCTTGACCGTCGATGAACTGAACATTAGCCATGTAGCCGTCAAAGTAGAAATTATAACTTCCTGTATAGTTTTCATAACCAATTTTTATTAATTTACCTGCTGTGTTGTATAGCCAATTTCCTGTCACTGCAGAACTTGATGCAAATGATGTTACTTGAACGCCATTTACATACAATTTAGGCACTGAAGAAGCTGAACAAGCAACAACAATGTGATACCAAGCTGCTGGGTCACGATAAACAGCATTTGTAATAATTCCTTGTTCCCCGCCACCAGCATAATTATTAATAATTCGAATTTGGTCTGAACTTGTAAAATCTAAAACACTATAATTTGAAGTATCAGTAAAGGAATTAAATAAACCTTGGTAAGCCCCAAACTGACCTCTTTTTACCCACGCACTCCAAGTCCAAGTAGTTTGGTTACTTGTTACTGTTGGTGTGCGTGATAAGTATGCAGAGTTGCTTGAACGAAAACGCAATGAGTTGCCGACATAGGTCAACGGTGTTAAGTATCCGCTTGATGTAAACGTGTGGATTACATTGCCACCAGTGATCGTAACTGTACCGCCAGCCATTTGTTGAGTAGTGCCTGCGTAGCTAATGATTACGATGCCTGAGCCGCCAGCGCCGCCCGAGTCAGGTGGGACGTTGAAGTTACCGCCACCGCCACCGCCGGTGTTAGCTGTACCAGAGTTTGGTGTGCCGCTTTGTACACCAGAGCCGCCGCCTCCGTTACCACCAGTTCCTTGCGTTCCGCTATATGCACAACCGCCGCCGCCGCCAGCGTAATATTTAGATGTGCCAGATATAGTGGATGCTACACCAACACCACCATTACCGCCAACAGAAGTACCTGATGCGTTACCGCCAGCAGCACCGGCACCGCCGCCACCACCTCCCGGCGAACCGCCTACGCCGTTGTTAAAGCCACTACCACCAGAGTAACCTTGACCAGAAGTAGCGGAACCGCCTGTGCCTTGACCAGCGCCTGATCTAGCACCGCCACCGCCGCCTGAACCGCCAGAAAGACCGTTCCACACGGCACTTGAAGCGCCGTATCCGCCCGCACCGCCGCCACCGACAGCTGCTGTGGAAACTACTGCAAAGGAAGAATTTGCACCGCTAGTGCCTTGACCATCGGTAGTAGCACCTGCACCACCAGCACCAACGGTTACTAAGTATGTGGAGTTAGTGTCAATGGTTGTACCAGAGCCTGATAATAGACCACCAGCACCGCCACCACCTACTGCACCGCCACCACCACCAGCTACAATTAAATAGCTTGCAGTTAAAGAATTTAATGGGGTGAGTGTGCCCGATGTGTTAAATGTGTGGATAGTATTTCCACCCACGGATGTGACGATACCGCCACCAAATTGTTGTGCGCCAGCATAAGAGATGATGACTACACCTGAGCCACCTTGTCTACCAAGGTTTGCTCCGTTGCCATAACCACCGCCACCACCACCACCGCCTAAATTAGCAGTTCCTGCAGTTGCATTGTTATTTTGATTTGAACAACCAGTACCTCCACCGCCCGTACCTCCAGTGCCACCAGTGTATCCAGAAGCGCCACCAGTACCACCACCGCCGCCGCCAGCGTAAGTTACTGAAGAACCAGTGATTGATGATGAAGCGCCATTACCGCCAGTACCGCCATTGTTGCCAGAACCGTTAGAGCCTATTGCACCAGCTCCTCCACCGCCGCCGCCTCCTCCACCAACGCTACTATAATCTCCAGCTCCCCCATTGTATCCTTGTCCCGATGTTGCTGTACCTGCGGTTGTTGCTGAAGAATACCAACCGCCAGAACCACCGCCAGAACCACCATTACCACCATTGGCTTGATATTTTGCACCATAACCACCTCCAACTGAAGCAGTTAATGCACCAAATTGAGAGTTTCCACCTTGTGAGCCATTAGTTCCCACTCCAGTAGGAGCAGCGCCACCAGCGCCCACAATAACTGCATAAGATAAAGTAGGATTTAAGGATGTTGTGCCTGTTAAAAATCCACCGCCCGCACCACCACCAGCGTTGTCAGAACCTCCGCCGCCACCACCAGCTACTTGAAGATAAGTTGCAGTAACGACAGACGCACCGCCGCCACTCGTCCAACCAAAGGCGGCTAGGGCTGCTGCTCCAATTTTAGATAAACGTGGCATCTATAAGACCTTAAGCGAATTTAGTTACTGAGGCGAGTACTGTGTAGGTAGCGGATGCTGTCTTGATGATAACAAAAGTGTAGGAGTCAAGCGCTGAAGCATCACCGCTAGTTGGGGCAGTACCACCCTGCCATTTAGGAGTGACGGATGTACCGTCAATGGTAAACGCACTTGGGTAGTACGCCGTTGTGCTGTTAGTCACAACCAGTGTGCATGAGATTGAGTCACCCACGGCCATCGCAGTGTTCAGTGTAGTACCAGAGCTAAACGAGAAGTTTATCGTCCAGTTGTTTGCGTTGTTGGCTGTGTAGTACTGAACAGCACCGCTGTTGACATAGAAGTTAGTAGTCGCTGTCGGTGCAGTACCAACAATGTTAGCGACCTCAGTGATGTTGTTTGTCTTGATTGACGCAGTGGCAGTTGTGCCGCTAAATGTCTGAGTTGCTGTAAATGTATTGGTTGCGTTGGTAACGGCAATATTAGCGCCAGCCAATGTTGTAGCGCCAGTACCACCAGAAGCAATTGGCAGTGTGCCTGTTGTTAACGCAGAGGTAGATGTTGCGTAAACAGCACCACCAGATGTGAACGATGTTAGGTTTGTACCACCAGCTGTTGTTGGCAATGTGCCAGTTGTCAGCACAGAGGTAGATGTTGCATAAACAGCACCACCAGATGTGAATGATGTTAGCCCTGTACCGCCGTTAGTAGTGGCCAATGTACCCGCAAGGGTAATTGCTCCGCTAGTTGACGTACTAGGTGTAAATCCAGTTGTTCCGGCAGAAAAGCTAGTTACTGGGGAGGCAGACGCAGAATTTGCCAACAAAGTAACAACACCAGAGTTGTTCTTGTAGTAGAGCTTACCATCAGTAATGTTGATCGCCAACTCACCGTTGACAAGATTAGTATTTACAGGAACCGCAGAGGCAGTCGTGCTGTAATATAATGAGATGGGTGTGTAGCCTGTAGCTGCCATGTTTATTTCCTAGTTAAAATGTACCGCCAGATACGCCTGACCATGTGGGTGCACTGGCACCATTTGATAATAATACTTGCCCTGCTGTTCCAGCTGCAGTTAATGCTAATGCAGATGATGTTGAGTATGGTACTGCGCCAGCAACCGCTGTTAAGTTAGCGTTTGTACCACCATAACCTAAACCTATTACGTTTCCATTCCATGTGCCGTTTGTGTATGAGCCAGCCCATGAAAGTGTGTTGGTTGACCAACTTGCGTTTGATGGTGCATAAGTATGCGTATCCCATGAACCAGCCGCTGGGGAGTTAGCCAGCAAAATAACTTCAACAAACGCACCAGATTGAACTGTTGCGACAGTAGTACCAGAGTTATTTTTAACAACAATTGTACCACTAGATTGGTTATTGTTAAATGTAAAGTTGGTACCACTTGGTAAAGTAGTTGCATCTGGTAGCTGATATGTCTGACCGCCAGATCCAGTAACAACATAGTTTGGTACAGAGGCTGCTGTTAATACAGTAGTTGTACCTGCCGCCGCAACATTTAAAAAACCTTCAGCTATAGAGTTTGCAATAATATTAGAATTAGCATCACGCAACACTACACTGTTTGCACCGCTTGAAGCTGTTACACCAGTACCGCCGTTAGCTACAGCCAATGTACCAGCTAGAGTAATTGCACCAGCGGTTGCTGTGTTAGGTGTTAAACCAGTTGTGCCACCACTAAAGGTTGACACTCCAACAGTTGACAAGTTTGCCCAAGTTGGAGCACTTGATCCGTTTGAAACTAATATTTGGTTACTTGTGCCAGCCGCTGTATAAGCATGAGCTGTACCAGTACCATATCCAACGCCACCCGCTGTCGGTGTAGCTGTGCTGTTAGTACCGCCGTTAGCAATAGATACTGGAGCAGATAAACTAAACTGAGTACCAGTTAATGTTAATCCGTTACCAGCTGTGTATGTACCAGCACCAGAGAACTGAACCCAAGTAACTGGTGTTGTGCCTAGTGTGCCACCCGGATCAACCGTACATACCCAACCAGTGTCACCGTTAATTGTACCTTCTTCAACAAACACATAAGCAGAAACTAATTGGTTCCAAGTGTTTGCATCAGTTGTACGAGTCCACGCACCAGAGCCAGATAAATAAATACCGTTGTTTTGCGATAATGATTGGTTCTTAACCAACACACGACTTGATGATGTTGTTACACCGTCAATTGTTTGCTCGCCAGATAAAGTAATGTTTGCCGTTGTGGCGACCAATACTGGAGCTTTGGTATTTAAACCTTGTGCAACATTATCTACATATTGTTTAGTAGCAAGTTGTAATGCAGATACTGGATCTTGTGTTACAGTAACGCTTGTCAAACCACCTAATGTAAGGCTAGTTGCGCCCAATGCAATTGCTGTAGTACCAATAGTAACAGAACTATTTGTTAATGAGCCGTTACCAATATTTGTTAGGGTATTGCTTGCCCCACTAATTGTTTTGTTAGTTAATGTTTGGCTACCAGTTAAAGTTGCGACAGTGCTATCAATACTAATTGTTCTTGCTGCAGAACCATCAAAGGTTGTACCAGTGTTTAACTGTAATCCAGTGCTAACAGTTAACGCATTTGTTGTGTTAGCTGTAATCGTGCCACTTGCACCTAGTGCAACAGTTACACCATTATAGGTAACAGAGCTATTTGTTAACCCACTATTTGGAATCGTAGCGTTAATTTGACTTGGTGCAATACTGATTGTTGTATTGCTTGCAGAAGTAATTTGACCTTGAGCGTTTACTGCAATAGTTGGTACTGAAGTTGCAGTACCATAAGATGCTGCTGTTACGCCAGTGTTACTAATTGATAATGTACCAGCGGATGTAATTGGGTTTGTTGTACTGGAAGATAAACCAGTACCAGCACCAATCGATGTTACTGTACCTGTACCAACAACGCTAATCCATTGTGTGTTGTAATCAACACCAGAGGCTTTTGCTAATACTTGACCTGTTACACCGCCTGTTGGAACACCGGGACCTGCGGGACCTACTGCACCTTGTGGGCCAGTAGCACCATTTTGACCAGCTGGAATAGTAAAGTTTAAAACAGCCGCAGTTGATGTGCCAGAGTTATTTACGTTTACGTTAGAACCGGGAGCGCCTGTATTAACAGTGCCTACAGCGATTGTAGCGGCTGTTCCGGGCGCGCCTGTGGCTCCGGTAGCGCCTGTAGCTCCAGTCGCTCCTGTAGGGCCTGTAGGGCCTGTAGGGCCTGTTGCTCCAACTACTTGTCCAACGTCTGTTGTATAACCAAGTGAGTTAGTTAATAATAAATGACCAGAACCATTAATAGACGCAGATACATAACCCGGAATTGGACCAACTGATTGGTTTGTTCCGTCTGTGTAATAAAATACTAAGTTGCTACCAACAAATGATACTGACGCAATCAATTTACCCGGCGCAACAGCGTTAGCAAGGTACCCTACTAATGTTTGTTTTGTAACGCCACCTTGAACAATAACCGCCAGGTCATTAGACGAGACGGTTGTTGCTACTGGTAATTGTGATATCGACTGGTCAGCCATTTTTTAATCCGTTAAATCGCCAGACTTGCCGGCGGTGGTGGAATCTTGTTTTGATTGCGTAATAAAGATAGAGTTCCGGCTTGGGTTGTTTGGCTTTCTTGTGCCATTTACAGGACTATCAATTGGGCCAGCTGGAGCTACTCCAGTTGTCAATTGTTGTCCACCAATCGGGCCAGTTGCCACTGAGACATCTGGTCTTGGGAAACGCAATGCTATATTTTCTGTTTGTAATGCTGGTAAGCGCCAAGGATCGAAGTTATCTCGATCTTCCTTACATACGCGCATACCTGGAAAGTTTGGGTCGGGCATTAAATCTACATACGCGAACTTCCTGCTGCAGCGATCGCAGATCGCCACAGACAGGACAGAATTGCCTCGCGTGTCGATGTAGACAGGCACTATTAGCCCTTAACGCCAGACTGGATAACTGTTAGTGTATCTCCGGCTGTTCCACCATTAATACGAATTGCGCGGTACGGTTGTGCTAAAAAGCCAGCTGCGTTAGGCGCAGTTGTTGGTGCAGTAACCCAAGTAAAGTTTGCAGTCGTGAAGTTGCCGTTAACCACAGGGTATGGATCTGTTGCAGAAACTTGAACAGTGCCAGATCCTGAGTTAACATAAGTAACTTGAAATGGGGCTTGGTACTGGTCTAAAATAACCGGGGCGGTTGTTGTTCCAGCTGTTGGGATTGTTACTACTACTTGACGCATGATTTCTCCTAAGCGGTGAAAGAGGCGGGTCTCCCCGCCGTTTTAATTAGTTATTTGTATAACCAGAACCGTAGGCAGAGATAGAACCGTCAACGTTACGGGCTGTGTAAGATACATCGAATGTACCACCCAAAGAACCGCTTGACAATGTTGTTACAGAAGCCGCAGAGAAAGTAAATGTAGCGTCAAGTGTACCAATGTTGTTAAGGATTGCTGCAACAGCTGCAGTAGCTGTAAAGGCGATAGAAATAACACCACCAGCTGCTGTTGGGGTAATTGTACCGATAGCAGTAGTTGTTACGTTACCAGTTGTTGGGTTAGTTTGGGCGATTGATACAGTGATAACACCACCAACCAAGCCACCAGCGGCAACAGTTTGGAATAAACGAATGTTGGAAATTTGTGCGCCAGCTGGCAATACAAATGGAGTAACAGTTGTAGAACCTACGTCAGCTGTTGTAAGGGTTGTAGCAGTACCAGTTGTAGTGGTAATTGGGTTTGTGATGTAGCTTTGCTGTGTGCAAACTACTGCGCCAGTGTTGTCTGGAGCGATTACGCCGTTGTTTGTTGGGTTGTTGCGCTTGAATACGCGAATTGGGCCTGTAAATGTACTAGACATGGTATTTCCTTAATCTCAGTGGGTATCCCAAGCTGTCTCTGAGTCGTCACTGCCGGGAAGGATCGGCGGTCAGAATGGGATTAATCTTCCTATTTATACTAATGCAAAATCCAAGGTATTTCCGCCCCAAAAAGCAAAAAAGCCACCTTGTGGGTGGCTTTTTTGTTACTGCGGAGAGGTTTGGATTACAAACCAGCTGTACCGTAAACGTTACGCGCATCGTGCCAACCTGTAGCATAACGCTCAGTAGCCTTATAACGCATGCTGTCTGTCTCGAAATCGCCTTCCATGGATTTCTCCATTGGACGACGCATAACGAGCATCAAGCCGTTTTCTGCATCAGTCTGAACCCACCAGGCTTTGCTAGAGGACAAACGTGTTACCACGTGTGTACCCTTAGGCAACATACCTGTTGATTTGATTGGGTTCAAATCGTTGTCAGCTGTACCAGAACGGAGAACAGACTTCAGAATTACTTCTGCCTGGAACTCGAGTGCTGGAGGTACTACCAATTGCTCAGCTTTCAAACGAATACGCTTACCATTGTTGTCGATAGCGCCACGGATTTGAATTAACATCTGTTCAACAGAAGTTTGGCTCAAAGAAGCAGCTGTAGACAATTGGTTAGAGTAAGTCTGACCGTTTGCAATTGGGTGTGCTGTGTTGATCAATGTAACGCCATCGCCACCAACGTAGCCAGTTGTGAACGCGAAGTTCAACAAGTTAGCGCAGAGGGTTTCTTTGGTTTCAATCATAGACTGAGCCAAATGTTTAGCAAAAGTGCTACCGATACGGATGTGATCGCCGTCTTCCATCAAAACTTTGGTCAAAGCGTATGCTAAGCCATAGATTTGGTAGATGAAACGGGTGATGTACAAAGTACCACCTTGATCGTAGCTAACTGGAGTGCCGTCAGGCATCGCAGGAGCTGCGTTCATACCGAAGAGCATTACTTCTTCATGGTAGTTACGTGGAATACCTTGGATCTGTTCAACAAATCCCTTCCATTCGTCAGCGCGTTGTTCATAAACGCCATCAAAGACTTCGTTGATAATCGGTTCGACTACCGCACGAAAGTCGGTACTACGCATTGGGGTTGCCATTGCTTATTCCTTTCGTATTAGATCGATACCGCTGGGGCAGCGAATGTATTGTTAGCGATGATAACTTGAACGATTGTGTAAGCGTCACCCCAAGTGTTTGTCACACCTGCTGGATATGCTACTTCACGACCGAGACCAACTACGCGAACTTGACCTTGAGCACCAGAAGCAACAGGAGTTGCTAAAAGAGCTGTAGTAGAGAAGCCTGCGCCGCCGTTACCGATTGTGTAACCGTCAGTTACTAATGAACCTGTTGTAGTGTCAAAGTTATACTCTGTACCAATAGCGGCTGTTGTTACAGAACCGTTACATTGGATTTCGTATACCAAAGCTGGATCTTGGAAAATCCAGAATACTACTTGGGTTGCAGCTGCTAAAGAAGTAGCAGTGATTGACTTACCAAGTGTACGACGACCTTCAGCGGTTGTATATTCTACACCGTCGAAAGAACCGTAAACTTTACCGCTAGCTGCGGTTTGGTTAGCAATTGTTAATTGGCCAGAAGAAGTCAGCGCTACTGGAGTGTACTGGTAAAATGCCACTTGGGCACCAGTCAAAGAGTAAGGCGCTGTGTAGGTACCAGAACCAGGGGTATAGCTGTTTGTTCCAACGAATGGAACAGAACGATCTAAACCGCTTGGGTGGTACGCAGGCTTCAGACCAAAGGGTTGAAATACTGTAGACATAGTCTAATTTCCTTTGTTTTTTGAAGAATGTTATTGGAAACGAATGTTTTTATTATTCGCTTTTGCAGTATCCTTTTCCATTTCCAAAAGACCACCCTCAAGAACTGAACGACCACCTTTATTACCTTGCGCTGTGTCGCGAACCTGCGCTGTAATATTACGTTGGTGTTCAAGCGGATCCTCCAAGTGGAGCATACGCATTACTTCTTGATAGATGTCCTCAGGTAACTTGAAGAGCACCATTTCGTTACAACTAACACAGCCTTCAAACTTGCCCGAGCTCATCTTGCCTAGTCCTTCAAAGCCCTTACCTAATTCTGAGGCTTTAACTGGCTCATAACCCAATGCCATACGTTTGTCGATACTGTCGTAAGTGTTGGTTGTTGACAACCAGCACAAGTGCATCCCCGGAATAATCCCCGCAGGAAGATCGGGCAATGCACTATTTGCCCACTTGTCTCTAAACGCATCAAGGCGTTCACGACGTGCAATGTCATCTGGGTTGGCGCCATTTGAGCGCTCAACCACTTCTTGTACTCGATCCGCAATGCGGTCATCTAAGTCACGTGATTCTCTTTTAATTCTTGGATTTGCCATTTTAATTAACCTTTATTCTGTCTGTCGTACGCTTGATAAGCGCGGATCATTTTGTTTCGTTTAGCTACGTCGTCCCATGCACCAGCATCTTTAATTGCTTGAACTCTATCACGACTTAACATGACGGTTCCTGGTTTCGCTACCTGAGAGCTACTCGACCGGTTGGAGGATGTTGGTCCTGCCTTTTTGTTGGACGAGTTACCCTTTGAGGAGTAACGATGGGGTAAACGTGCCTGTAAACGATTATCTAACTCTTCCCAGTATTCTGGATCTGCTGCATCCCAGCCTTCACCGGCGAGTTCTTGGTCAATTACCTTGGCAATTCTACTATCTGTGTCTCGAGCCTGCGGATCATACCAAGAGTTCTTTTTAAGCCACTTGGTAGCATTTAGTTGCACTTCCGTATTTACCGGATTTGGAACATTTTGCTTTGGAGATTTTGCAACCTCGAGTTGTTGTTTTTTATACGCTTGGACTTGAGCTAAACGTTGCTTAGCGTCTGTTAGCTGTTCCAAGTATTCCATTTGAGCAGCAACGTCGTTATCTTGAGCTGCTTGTACCATACGCATCTTAGCATACTCGACACGGGTGGCTTCATCTTCCACGGCCTTGTCAAGTTGTGCAATCTGATACGAGGTAGCGGTGCTTTCTACTGCTGCTAACCGCTTAGCTAGCTCTTCGTTGCGGCGCTCAAGCGCTTGAATCTTGTTTTTAGCAGAAATTTCACGCTGGCGTTTTAGATCTTTCTTAAGACGGCGCTCTTCGCGTCGTGCTTCTCTAATTGCCTCACGCTCTTCGGGAGTTTCGCCTTCATTAGGCTCTTCTTCACCTTCTTCGTCGTGATCTTCGTTTTCTGCTGAAGGCTCATCGTCCTTCTTCTTTTCTTTCTTTTTCTTTTTGCCCTCTTTGTCGGCTTCTTCGCCTTCTTCGAGAACTAAAAGATCTTCTGGTACTGTTTCTAGGGCTACTAGAGCACTACCATCTTCCTGTTCTTTTACAGGGATATCATTTTCATTTTCCGCCATACTTTTCTTTCAAAAGTTAATCTACAAACGCCTTCATCTTCTGCGCATACTCAAACGACTTAATGCAAGAGATGATTTCACGTGCCTGTAACGTAATAAACACCACTGGGGCGCCTTCGTCTTCGGGCTGAACAACAAAACGGTCACCGCCGTACTTGATAGTACGTACTAGATCACCTTCTTTACACCAAGGGCCTTCTGGCCATGGAGATAATTCTGCGTCTAGGTTACGGTATGCCAGCGGTCCAATTTGGATCACTTTAGCTACAGTTTCATTGAAACGTATCGTCTGTCTGGTTTCATCTACTAGGATGATTCCACCTTTGCTGGTATTCTTTTCCCTGCGTAACTGCACAAGTACTCGGTCTCCAGCCACTTCAACGCCAGTATCGATTACAGGAAAACATTCTTCCTCTGATCGTGTATCCGGCTCTTCATTTCCTTTTAAATCAAACACTATTCAGTGCTCCTATAGGCTATTCAGCCTCGCTATCCTCCGTTAAGAGGTTGTTGATAATATCAAGAGCTTCCATTAAGCCCTCATGCCTACCCACCATTTTCTTATACTCGTCAAATGAGTGGATATTGATGCCAGCTGTAATAGCCTGACTCAATTCGTCGCCAGCTTCTTTCAAGCGGCCAATTAATTCTGAGATTGGGTCCTTCATATTTATACTAATGCAAAAATGTGCAAAAACCCGCCCCAGATTTTAATAAAAGTTACCGCCGTCGATATCTTTAAGATTCTTACCTGGGCCTACTTTGCTGTCTTTAGCCATTTTGTTGCCGTTAAGCACAGCATTGTTAGCGCGCTTGCTACCGGATGGGCCTTGCTCTACCTTTTGATCAGGACCACCAGCGTAGCCAGGGGTACCGGTCATCTTGTAGGCTTTTTTGAAGCCTAATTCGCCGCCGTCTTGTTTTTTAGTTGCCATTATTGTCCTTCAGTGGGTGGTTGTTGCTCTGGTTGTGCTGCTTGTTGCTCTTGCATCTGCTGCATCTGTTGTTGATGCTGCTGGTCTGCTTGAGTTAACTGTTGTTGATGTTGTTGATCAGCCTGTTGTAGTCCTTGTTGATGCTCTTGGGCTGCTTGGGCTTGTTGCTGTGCTGCCATTGTGGCTTGATGCTGTGCCTCAATATTGTTTTGAACCTGGGCTGCTTGCTGCTCGAATGCTTGCTGCTGAACTTCTAATCCATGTTGACGGATATCTTGTTCTGCCGCCATAGTAGCTTCCATTGCAGACATGTTTTGCTCATGTTCTAACTTAGCTTGTTGCTGGTCCATCTGTGCGCCAGCGCTAATCATCGCAACACGCTCTTTTGCAGCGTTGTTGATGTTAGCCATTGCAATATCTGTAGCATTACGTTGGCTGTCGATGTTAGATTGTGTGCTGTACTTAGCTGCCAACTCTTGAACTTGCTGTTGCAACTGAGCAACTTTAAGCTGGTAGTCTTGCTGGGCTTTTTGCAGATCGAGCTGCATCTTAGCCTGAGCTTCTTGTTGTTTGCGCTGTGTCTCAGCCATCTGGGTCTTGAGAATTACCGCAGCTGTTGGATCAGCCATCATAGCAGACTGCTGCTGAGACTGTTGAGCTTGCTGTACCTTCTGTGCCAGTTGTTGGATCTGCTGGATGTATGGTCCAAGATCTTGCTGTGACTCTTCGTTAACCAATTGTGACGCTAGTGCAATAGCTTGCTGCGCTTGCTGAGTCATTGGTTTCTCTTGATGCAGATCAAACACATCTTTTCCATTGTCTGAAGCCTGAGCTACATAACCGCGAACAGACTGCAGATAGTGCAATGTCAAGTGCTGCTTGATATGCTGCAATGCTTGTGGAGCAAACGTTGGTCCAATGACGGGATTCCCACCATAAGCAGGATTCATCGCATACTCTAAGTGAATCTTAATATGCGCCAAGTGATCTTGGTCGGGGTACGCCGCTGCGGGGCGACCCATCGTCATCGAAACGTTTTCAAGTGCTGGATTAGACTCTTTTGCACCTAATGGGTTCGGAAGTACCTCATCCACAGACGGAACTTTAAGCTGACCTAATACACGACGATACACAGCACGGATGTCAAACATTCCGGGGGGCGCAGAGGTAGCCATTTGTAGCAGGGCTTGGTTCTGTGCAAGACGCTGTGTCTCAGAGAAGATGTTAGGGTCTGAAACTGGACGAACGTCGTTGTTATACGAGAAGTCACGTACCTTAACTTCAGTACCGGACTCGTTGTCCATCTCATCTAAATACCAATGATTTAAACGAGAAATAATTGCTAGGGATTTAGCCTGTGAGCGGTGTAAACGGGCATGGATTGAGGAGAAAACTTTAGCGCCTTGCTCAATCAGAGCTTGTGTTGTACCAACTGGAGCATTGGAGTTAATTTCTCCAATCTTTTCTTCAGCTGTTGTAACAACACCTTTAGCTGCAGTAGTTAACCAACCAAGTAAGTCAAACAATGTGGATGACGGTGGGTTAAACGGCATTGGCATAGCAATCTGACGGATGTCAGTAATGCCGGGGCCAGATTCTACTTCGATTACTTGTGTTGGTTCAATTCTGTCAGACTGGCCAGAAACTCGTCCAGTTTTGAGTTTAAGCATTGTCTGACTGTTGTTGATATGAGCAGCATCAAGCAGAGCACGTAAAGAACCAGTAAGAGCAGCAGAGAGGCCACCAATAAGATGGGGGAGGCCAATAGCATAAGCACCGCGCCAAGGAATGAATTTGAACTCAACATACCAATCCAGTTTTTCAAGCTTCTCATCATTAGCTTCCCAGTTACGACGAAGAGCCAATACGTCACCGCTTGACTCATCAATTGTTAAAATGTAAGGCGCACGACGGCCTTCTGTAAGCGGGTCTTCCTCTAAACGCAGATAGCAAGTGATTTCATACACACGACGCAATCCGTCGATGTTTTTAGATGGCTCACGTTTGCCTTCAATCTTGTTGTTTGCAGCTTCAGAACGAGTCTGGTCTGTTAGAGGTGCGTCTGATGTGTACTCAAAGTTTTCCAGGTCACGGTATGTGCCGTCATCAATACGCTTTTGGTATGTGTCTTCTGTAATGTCTTGCTGCTCTGCAACACGTTGCGCTGTGTAGAAGTTTGTTGCAGCATAAGGGAGAATGATGTTGTCAATTGGAACCCATTCGCACAGTGGACGTTTTTGTTCGTCGTCAAATCTCCATTTGAGATACTGTGAACCACCTAGGGGTAGCTGGGTTAACAGCTGCTCCATCTCATCGCGGTACTCAGGTACCTGCTCGGAGAGCTGCCAGTTAAGAAATGATACTTTACGGTTTGCTGTCTCTTCTTTGATGCGGTCTGCATCACCTTTGATATTGGATTTAACAATACCATCTGGTGGGAGAAGTTCTTTAGCAGCGGAAGCAGCAAAGTCAACGCATGCTTCTGCCATAACAGGGTGAACGACTTTAGAGGCTCCGTCAAACGTGGCTCCTCCGGGCGCGTCCTTACCCAGACCGGTACGGCGTAAACCTTCTTCGTACTGCTTATCTCTTTCGCTACGTGCTTCTTTGTCTACATCAATGTAGTCAAGGTATTCGTTTGCTAAATTAGCTAATACGTCTTCATCAAAGATCTCTGCCAGGTTCTCGTAGAACTCTGGATCTTGTGTTGGACTTTTTTTGTCCTGGTAGTTAATTACAACTGAGCCATCTTCTAGCTCAATGACTTCTTGTTCTGCTTCGTCTGAATCCAAACCTAACTCTTCTTCAAGCTGTGAGACTTCTTCGTCTTGATCAATAGCTTGTTGAAGGTCTTCCTCGCGATCTAAGGCTGGAAGCGCTGCACCGGTTTGAATTGGAATTTGGGGATTTGCCATAGATTGGGTATTTGTTGGATAATGTTCCTATTTATACTAATGCACAAATTAGGCTGTTTCCGCCCTATTGAGCATAAGGATTTGCAGTACGTTTGGATGGGTCGTAATCAGCATAATCATAATCCCTGGCTGGTAGGGGGTCCAAATTGACCCATCCGGAGTCACGCAGCACTCGTAGCGCCTGTGAGAGGGAATCAACGTAGTCATCATGACCGCCTGCTTCTGGGAATGAACACACTTGGCGGATAAACCGCTTAGACCAGTCGGCAAAGTCACCTTTTTTGACAGGATCTTCTGGAATGTAGACTTTTCCCTTAGCAATCAATGGCGCTACTATGTTTAAACGCTGCACTTTGTCAGCGCGCCCTGGATTGTAACCTTGCACATAGATTCCAGAGCCCTGGAGTTCTTGGATCAGTGAAATACCCGCAGATTTATCCTCCATCAGCACCATGTCTGCTTTTTTGCCCTTACCAAAGTCATTATCTGCTCCGTACACAACCTCTTTGTAGTCATCGATTACTTTACGGCGCAATTCTGGATAGTTAAGGTGGTGGTCCCATGCGTCTAACATCATTACACAGGTTCCAGCGTCCGGCTTTTCAAAAATACCCCACGCTGTACATGCCGTTGGGTCGTTAGTTGTTTTTTCGGAGGTAGCTGGGTCATAGGAAACAATGACATACTCCAGGTCTGGGGTTGGCATATTGGCTGGCCACATGCGAAACCATTTTCTTTTGACAATACCAGCGGCTTCTGGGTCCAAGATTTCACCATAGATCTCTTGACGGCCCATGTCTGTGCCTTCATACGTTTCTAATTGCTTGAAGAAGGTTTCAGATAGGTTTGAACGGTTGTCAAAGGACGATGCGTTGACTACGTATACATCGCCACCAATTTTTCCCTCGTTAAGGTCAACAATTAGTTCTTTTGGCTTGGGGGTTGTGGTGATGATTTGCTGGACTCGCGGTATGCGCGGGTCTTTAAGACGCAACGTAAACTGGACGCCGTCGTAGGCTTCGTCGAGGTAGTCGAACGCACACAACTCGTCGAACCACGCACCGTGGTATTGCTTACCGCGGTACCGTTCTGGCTCTGAGGCTGGGATTCCTTGGATGATTGAGCCGTTAATGAGGGTAATTTCAAAGAGGGACTTGTTGTAGTCTCTGATAAGGCTAGGTGGGATAATATTAAGGAGTCCGGAATCTCCTTCGAAACAAGTTGCTCGTATGTCGTTAGAGGTTGGAGCGGTAACCAACCAGCGTGTGTTGTCGTACTTCCAAGCCCTAATACCAATCCAATGGCTAGCGGTGTGAGTTTTGCCAGATCCGCGACCGGCAAGCATAAGAAACGTATCATATTCGCCATCTTCGGGCTCCCTTTGGTGTTGTAATGCTTGAATCTGCCATTTGACCTGCCACATCGCGGCTTCTAGCTGCGCTTTGGGCCAGTGTTTGTTAGATTCTGCAAATTTTTTGAGAACTAGCTCTTGTTTTTGTGTTAAAGACATGAAATAAATCCTTCCCCTACCAAAAAAGTACCCTGATAGCCGTCTGTTTCAATATGAACGCAGGGTTGGCTTTGGATTTCGTATATCTCCCTGATGTATCTGCGGCTTAGTATACGCTTTTTGGTTGGGGGTGTTTGGTTTGGTATAAGATGCAAGCGTGATTTGAATGTTAATGTATGGTTTTTTAGTAAAGGATGCGAAAAAATGGTTGTTTTATGGCCCAAAGACTCTACTAACCATTGAATTTGCTTTAATAACCCTTCATTTAGTAGGGTTATTCGAAACGTCTTGGTGCGTGGATTGTATTGTCTATGCTTTGCTTGTAGTAGG
>Ga0214166_1000144_pt1 | contig 36648 bp, 46 predicted proteins | sample TroBogepilimnion_27_FD_153005 | JGI IMG/M metagenome (GOLD analysis project Ga0214166, IMG submission 153005) | Freshwater microbial communities from Trout Bog Lake, WI - Practice 18AUG2009 epilimnion v3 | ecosystem: Environmental > Aquatic > Freshwater > Lake > Epilimnion/Euphotic zone ...
TTTCTTCGTCTCATTGACCCTGAAATATCTACAAAGTATCTTGATGCGGGAGAGGCTTATCTTAAATTATTAAAACTTATTAAAGCCCAATATAACAGAACAAAGAAGCCCTTAACTGTTGATATTATGCGTAATATATTAATTCAATTAGAAAAAATCTCTTCGTTAACTGAACCAGAGGTATATGGTATCAACTCTGTTATTGATTTAGGATTAACATTAACTCATTCGGAGTTTGAGTTTGTTAAAGAAAATGCTTTTGATTTTTTCAAGAAACAAGTAGTAGCTCGTTCTGTTAGCGATAGTATAAGTTTTCTTGAAAAGAACGACTATGATAGCATTTATACAGTTGTAAGTGAAGCTTATAAAAAATCATTTAGTGTTGGTGAAAGCATTGGTATTAATTATTTACAAAGTCCTGTAATAGATAGATATTCAGAAGCACCAAGACTTGGTATTTGGAGTAGTGGATTTCCAAAGCTTGATAATTATATTGAAGGCGGATTTGCTCAAAGTGAATGTTATTCAGTATTAAGTCCTACAGGACGTGGGAAATGTTTAGGTGCTGATACTCCAATACTTATGTCTAATGGAACTATAAAAATGGTTCAAGACATTGTTGTTGGCGATAAGTTAATGGGCCCAGATGGTAAGAGTAGAAACGTTCTTTCTACAACATCTGGTAAAGATGACTTGTATAAGATTACTCCTACAAAGGGTTTATCATATACAGTTAATAGCGTTCATTTATTAAGTTTGAAATTAACTCCGGGTTCAGGCGGGCTATACCTATCTGATGGAACTCATATTAAACAGTCTGATACAAATAAACCTATTTTTGTCGAAGCTAAAACATTGTTTACCAGTAATAAAACTGCTAAACATTGCTTAAAGGGTTGGCGACCAGACGCAGTATCTTTTGAGAACGAACATACTAATCATATTATTCCACCATATATTTTAGGCGTGTGGTTAGGTGATGGAACTTCCGCTAAACCTTCCATTACACAAATTGAGAATAACGAGGTTGTTGATGCTTTTAGAGATTACGCTACAAGCCTCGGTTATGGCATTACAGAACACAAAGATAGTAGAAACAATTGTTCTGAATATAGATTAACAGATGCCGGTAAAGGTAATCCTAACAGATTTACAGAAAACTTAAAAATACTTAATCTGTTTAATAATAAGCATATACCTAATTCATATAAGTTGTCGTCTATTCAGGATAGACTTGAATTACTTGCTGGATTGCTTGATACAGATGGTTATTTACATAATAGTATGTATGAATTTATCCAAAAAGATAAACAGTTAGCAGAAGATGTAGTATTTATTTGTAGATCTTTGGGGTTTGCGGCTAATATCTCTGAATGCGAAAAGGGCATAAAATCAACTGGATTTATGGGCAAGTATTGGAGAGTAAGCATCTCTGGGAACTGTAATTACATACCATGTAAACTTACCTATAAACAAGCGCAACCAAGAGAGCAAAAGAAAAATCATCTATTAACTGGAATTAAAATTGAAAAAGCTGGTTATGGTGATTATTATGGTTTTGAAATTGATGGGGATAGACAGTTCTTATTAGGCGATTGGCAAGCAACTCATAATACTGCTCTATTATGTAATTTTGGTGTAGCGGCATTAATAGCGGGTAAACGAGTATTATTTATTACACTCGAAATGTCCGAAAAACAAATTTGTCATAGATTTGACAGTATTATTTCTGGGTTCTCTTCATCAGAAATCTCAAAATCAGGTGAGGTCCAAGCAAATCTTGTTAATACATTAAATAACTATAAAGCCACTCCATACATAAAAGGGTTTTGTAGAGGTAGTTTAACTCTACCGTCTTTAAGAACTTATCTTGATAGGTTTCAAAACGAAGTATGGAAACCAGATGTTGTTATTCTTGACTGGCTTGGTTGTTTAAAGTTTAAAGAAACATACGAAAAACGACACGAACAAATGGCGGAAGCTGCTGACGAGCTTGTTAACATTTCAAGAGAATACGAAATCACTTTAATGACAGCCCATCAGACTAATAGGTCTGCCGTATCTCAAGATAGCTTTGCTTACGACTCCGTTAGTGATAGTTTCGCCTCTTTGTTTGGTTTAGATGCTGTATTTTCATTAGGAGCTTCTAATGAGGCAAAAGATGCTGGAAAAAGAACTCTTGGTATCTTGAAAAACCGCATGGGGCCGGACTCTGTTCAGGTTAAATTAATGGGTGATCTTCCTGGTCATTCTCTTACTTTTAGATTTAGAGAAGCCATTGATGAAGACGAAGAAACATCTCTTTTAACAGAGAAGAAATAAGAGAAATATCAGATGTATAAAATACTTCATTTACCCACAGCTACTTTTGTTCTTGATGGAAATTCTACCAGAGAAAATATAAAATCTCTTGTATTTAAAACAAAAAAGGCAGCTGAAAATTACATAATTTCAAACTCTTTTAGGGTATCTAAATACCACCCTTGGGGTGAAGGGAGTGTTTATGACCTTAAATATGACCATTCTTTAAAAGAAGAAGAGGTTCCGCGCCATTTGTTAGAGGTAATCAAATGCTAAAACTTAATCTTGGTTGCGGCAATAATTACATGGATGGTTATATAAATGTAGATAAATATGCTACTAATATAGCAGATATGGTTTATGATTTAGAAGAGCTGCCCTGGACTTGGGCTGACAATTCTGTTTCGGAAGTTATATTAAAACATGTGTTAGAGCATTTAGGTCAATCAACACAGTTATATTTGAATATAATTAAAGAACTGTATCGTGTATGCGCTCCAGGAGCCCTTATAACGATTGATGTTCCTTATCCGCTACATACAGACTATTTAGGCGATCCCACGCATTGTAGGCCCATTACAGCGGAAGGATTGTGGCTTTTTAATCAGGGTTATTGTGATGATTTAATTAACAGTAATTCTCCTGGAACACCTCTTGCTAAATACTTGGGTGTAGACTTTGTAATGGAAGAACATACTACATTTCCAGACAATAGTGGCAACATAAGAGCATCACGATTTGTTTTAAAAGTTAGAAAGCCTATTAAATTAGCACTAATGAGTAATGGACTTGGCGATGTTGTGATGGGTCTTGGCGCTGCTCATGCTTTACATGATGCTGGATACAGAGTTTCTATTACAGCACAAGAGAGATATCATGAAATCATAAAACTATGCCCATATGTTTATTCTGTTAGCGAGACTGATAGAGAAAATGAAATATGGACATGTGCTTGGAATTATTTACAGCCAAGACATCAAATTGATGAGTATTTATCAATGTGTGGTTTAGATTTAACTACTGTAAGTAATAAATCTAAATCAGTAGATTTGTTAGTAAGTCCTACTGTTATTAATAATATGGCTTTAAAGTATCCAGGAAAAAATAGAATTATAATTCATACTGCGTGTTCTTCAAACTCAAGGAAATGGCCGAAAGAGTATTGGCAAAGTCTTGTTGATAGGTTTGTTTTAGCCGGTATAGAAGTGATTTCTATAGGTAAAAATACATATCCTTGGGCTGGTTTTGCTGGTGTTGACACTTTAGTTGGTGTTGTAGAAGAGTTTAATACCTCTATAGAAGAAAGTATTGCTCTTCTTAATCAATGTAAATTACTAATATCTTCCGATTCGTCTCCTATTCATTTAGCGGGAGCTACTGAATGTGGTATTTTAGGATTATTTTCTGTAATGGCTCCAGAGTTTAGATTGCCTTTTAGACATGGCGAACTTGGATGGAATGCTTTTGGTATTACTACTCCATGTAAATACAGCCCATGTTATCCGAACATGGTAGAAAACCATGATTTTGTATGGTCTAAAAAGGCCATTGATATATTAATCAATAATAATTCTATGGCAGACCTAATTGAAAACTTCTGTGAGAATAAAGAAGATTATCAGGGATGTATGAAAGCTATTACAGTTGGTGAAGTTTACAATAAAGCTGTTGAAATGTATAATAAGAAGGTATAAATATGTATGCTATAATATATTTACCTACAGGCGAGTTTATAACAGATGGAAATACTGATGCTAATGATTTAACCCCAAAAACATTTGCTTCTAAAGATGAAGCAGAGGATATTATACAAGAAAGAAAATTGGGGTATTTAGAAAGCGTAAAAATGTGGTATACATCATCATATGAACATGATATGAAAGTAAAATCCTATTTATTTGATGTTATGGAGATTTAAAAATGTATAAAATACTTCATTTAGCTACTGGCACTTATGTTATGGGATTAACCGGCGAAGATTTTTCTTTTAAAAACAAAGAAGATATTATTAAACAAGTATTTAATAATAGGTATGCTATTTTTGTAAAAACAAAAGGGCATAATAATCATAATGTTGAAATTGGTAGCGTTCTTTCTAATTCATTTCATGATATGCCAAATGGTATTCCAAAGCATGAGTTTGAAATTATAGAGGTTTAGATGTATAAAATAATCAATTTAGCTACAGGAGAATATGTTTTTAGCGGGGAAAATGATAGTGAAATAGCTTTTTGGACTGAAGCTGAAGCACAAGAACAAATCATTGATAATAGATATGTTTACTTTGTTAGAAAAAGACATATGTATTATTCTAACTATACTAATGAAGAAGATAACACATTAGATAACATATATGCTGTATTTAGTCCACAAACTGTGGAACAAAGGCCAGATAATGTAATACCAAAGCACCAATTTGAGGTAGTAGAAGAAGTTGGTGTTTGGAATGTATAGAATACTTCATTTACCAACTGGAACGTTTGTTAAGTATAATATAAATAATCCAACTATTTGGAACTTTCTTTCTTTACAATCTGCTAAAGCAGTTTTATCTTGGAAAATTGTAGTAGACTATGAAAAAGATAATGTTATGTTAGATGAGGTTTTGTGGTATGTAAACACATCTCCTGTAATAAGCGAACAGCTTGAAATTGTAGAGGTGCCAGATGAGTAATAAATCTTGTGGCGGTTGTCAATACTTCACTAAAATGCTACATTTGATTGGCAATGGCGGTTTATGTGAATGGTTTGATGCCAGGACTAACGTGGATTTTGGGCACGAATGTTCTGGATTTAAAGCTTTGAAATACGATAGAAATAAAGAAAAGCAAGCGATTAAAAAAGAGTTGGAGATAGACGATGATTAAAGATGTTATGTCAGTTAGTTATACAGAACTGGATAATGGAACACCAGCTTTATGTTTTTGTTCAGATATTATAATTCCTATAACAAATAAAACAATGGTTCAAAGCTTTATTAATTATATGGATAACGATTTGAAGTTTAAGATTATTGATTTGCGTATACAAACATTAGCTTTAACATATTTCGGACCAGATGTCATTTCTATTAAAGCAAAAGTTAATAGTGTTTGGGAGTTAATGGGATTTGTTGGAACACAAGAAATATATGAATGTATGAGTAAAGTATTAAACACTTTAAAAGAAGGAACAAATGAGTAATAAAATGAAGATTGATGTATTATTAATCTTTAATATGGATAAGGAAAGCCAATCAGAAAAATCTACTGCTCTACACTCATATTTTCCAAAAACTTCTTGTGAACTTAATATCATTCCTCTATATACAAGAAATATAGAAGATATAACTAAAAAATTAGAAAGTTTTGGAGATAATTTACCAAACCTTATTGTTCATTATGGTTGGGGTAATGGTTTATTTTGGGAAACGGATGAGTTTTTTGGTATACCATCTATTACAGATGACCACTCTATAAATGAGTTATTCTATACTGATGGCGGATATCTATATTCTACTCTTTTTGATATTATTAAAGAAAGAGTGTTAGAGCTTGATAAGAAACTATCAATGCCGCCGAAGGCTAAAATAGCCAAGACAAGAGTTGACTTACAGTATATTAGAGGACGTTGTATGTCAGAACCTTTTGGGTTTGACACAGAAACTAACTTCCTTAATCCATTTTTGCGTAAACCAGAACCAAAATTATTATGTTATTCTATAGCATGGTTATCTGATGAAGATGAGGGTTGGTGTATTCCAACAAATCAAAAGCATATAGATGAGATAGGCGCGGAATATACCCTACAAGAAAGTTTATCAACAGCAGAAGATATTTTCTTCCAGTCTGAACAGCCTATGTATATTCAGAATGCTATGTATGATTTGCTTGTATTGTGGGAACTATTTGGAGGTAAACAACCAAAAAACTTTGCCGCAGATACTATGCTACTATTAAATCTTTATCATATGGCTTCTAAATCATGTTCATTAGAAAATAATTTGGATTTGATTGGATTACCTGTATATAAAAACGTTGTTAAAAACTATTTGTTGTCTCAAAGTGGAAAGAAAACCTTAAAGGGCCATCATGGGTTCGATAGTGTCCCATTAGAAATTATTGGTCCATACGCCGCTATGGATGCTATTGCTGTAGTAAGACTTGTCAATTTCTTGGTTAAAGAACTTGGAAAGGAACAGATGACATTTTACTATAAAATACCGCATCAGGTTCTGCTTACAAGTCTTGAACTTTGTATTCAAGGATATCAAATATCAAGAGATAGGTTTAATTTTACCAAACTTGAGGTAGAAGAAAACATAGTTGAGACATATAATATGGCTAAATCTTTAGTATCTAACCATATTACTCCAGAGTTTAATATAGCATCGCCAGACCAAATTGCTGATTTGCTGTTTAATAAGCTTAAATTACCAGCAACAACAAAAACAGACAAAGGTAAGGATTCGACTGGCGCTAAAGTATTGGATGACTTGATTTTGTTTCATCCGTTTATTTTCTATTTAAGTAAAGTAAAGAAACTACAAAAGGTATATTCTTCTTATGTTATGGGTAATTTTAATATATTAGGACCAGGAAGTAGAGTATTAAAGAAAACAAACTCTTGGACATTTAATGCCCAATATAAGCAGACAAATAGAACAGCCAGATTAAGTTCTGGTAATTTATATGGATACAAAGAGACGAGTAAAAAGGGCGCTAATATCCTTACCTTACCAGCTACAGGTTCTATGGTAAAACATTTCTTTATGCCAGACCCTGTAGTAGATTTAGAAAACAAGTTGTATGACGATATACTTATAGAGTTAGAAAAAACAGACCCTATTAAATACGCAGAAGTCATACACGCATTAACAAAAGATGTTAGTGCTATTACTAAACCAACTGTGATTAAGACACCAAAACCTGTAAAGGTTAAGATACCAAAAGTGCCTAAAATCAAGAAAGTGTAGTAATGAATTATCCAGATAATGTATCATTTACCACAACACAGTTTATGCCGGCTGCTAAAAGTATATCAACAAACAATGAAGATTATTTAACACTGACTTCTAATGTATTTATTATGAGACAGTTTAAGATGATTATCAGTGATGTTATAGAAACTCAAGAGGCAGCGACATTCATTGTAAACGCAGAGCTGATACCTAAAACACAACCACAGCAATTACAACGATTAAAGCTAATTACTAATATGCCAAAAACATATATGTTAACTCTTAATTTCAAAGAACAAATTAATGAAGATATTTATTCTTTGTCTGGGAGACATACTTCTGGCACAAGAGAAAAGGCGAGAAAGATACTATTAGCTAAATTAGCATTATCAGATTATAATGAAAATATAGAAAAGACAAGACAGGATACACTATATGCGTATTCTAATTTTATAACAACAACTCTTTTTGAGCCCAGCGGTATTAGAATACTGGAGAATACGCCCCATATCAATACCTGGCTTATAAAACTTTTGGGTTAGAGCTAATCCAATTTCAAGGAAATAAATAATGACTAATGAGTTAAATATTTCTACATCTAATACTAAACTTGGAAAAATACCAAGTTTTTCAATATCAGCAGTTGATAGTTGCCCAGGTGCTACTACTTGGTGTAGTAAATCTTGTTATGCTATGAAATTAGAAAGAATATATAAATTAGCTAAAGCAGCATATGAAAGTAATTTTAATCTAACAAAGGAACCAGATTTTGTAAAGAACATGAACGCGAAGATAGCCAAATTAACAGATAAGGGCGTATCGGTCATGCGTTTACATGTAAGCGGTGATTTTTATAGTGTTAGATATATTTACGATTGGGTAAAGATAGCAAAAGCTAATCCTACTATGATGTTCTATGGATATACGCATTCATGGTCTGTTCCAAATCTATTACCGCATATTGGTGTATTACGTTCACAACATAATGTAGTATTATTTGCCAGCGTAGACCAATCATCTACTACTAAACCCCCAAAGCATTGGCGAGTAGCATATGCTGGAGATAAGAAATTAAATACATATAGTAAGATGGTAGATTGTTTGGAACAAACGGGTAAAGTAAAAGATTGTGCTACATGTAAATTATGTTTCAATACAGCAAGCACTATTAACATACAATTTAAGGTCCACTAGGAGAACAAAATGGAAAATACAACAATTACAGTAAAGCAAACAAAAAAGAAAGTAAAGCTAGCAGAAGCAGAAAAGTTGGCGATTTTAGAAACTAAAAAACTTGCCAAAGAACAAAAATTAGCTTTAAAAGCAGCAAATGTTAGTAAATCTGTATATTCTGCCTCCTTTACAGACAAAGAGCTGTTCTCCTCTCTGCCAGCCAATGTAAAAGGGTTAGCAGATAAAAGAAATACAATGGATGGGTTAGCATTATTAAAATTATTTACAGATAAAGCTATCCCAGCTGTTGTGTTTGATCCGCAATATAGAGGTGTTTTAGATAAAATGGAATATGGAAACGAAGGTGAAAGACAAATAGACAGAGCTGCTTTATCTCAAATGTCTGAAGCTGTTATTATTTCATTTATTAAAGAAATAAATAGAACCTTAAAACCATCTGGGCACTTGTTTCTATGGGTAGACAAGTTTCATATTTTAGAAGGTGCTGGTATCTCTACTTGGCTAAAAGGAACAGATCTACAAATCGTAGATATGATTACTTGGGATAAAGGTAAGATTGGAATGGGATATAGAACAAGGAGAAAGTCAGAATATCTTGTTGTTATTCAAAAGACACCTATTAAGGCAAAAGGTTATTGGACAGCCCATAATATTCCAGATGTAGTGTTAGAAAAGATTGTTAAGGTTCATGCTCATAGCAAGCCGGAACAGCTTCAAACAGATCTTATTAAATGTGTTTTAGCTCCCGGAGATTTTATTGTAGACCCAGCGTCTGGCGGATTTTCTACCATGCGTTCAGCTTTGGCTTGTGGTAGACACTTTATTGGTTGTGATTTAAAGGGATAATTTATGAGTAAACGTTGTGGAACTTGTAAATTAATAAAAGAAGACAGTGAGTTTAATAAAACACCCAAGAGATTAAAAAAAGTTTGTAAAACTTGTGAACTAATTAAAGAAAAAAAAGAACAAGAGAATAAATATAAAAACTCATCTTATAAAACTATAGTAGGAGAAGACGGACCAGCAATAACTTATATACAATCAAAAACTATTACATCTGGTCATATTTGGCAAAATAGTAGTTGTGAAGCGTTAATAAATAAATATCAAGAGTTATCTGGTAATTCTTTTAACGAATTTTTAAAAAATTCGTCTATATTACCTATCAGTTCTGTTTGGTATGTAGTTTCAAGCACGGAATGTAAAACTATATTTCATTCTGTTTCTGGATCTAATCCAGATAAAGTATTAATTAATACAAAAGAAAGGCTTATAATTGTAGAACAAGATAAAACGTCAGCTAATTTAGATGATGGGGCTTCAGATTCTACAGTTAGATCTCTTTTATCTGCTGTAAATACCTTACAAAAATTACTACCTTCTTTTACAGTATCTCCACTTTTAGTAGCATGGGGAGTAAAAACTAAAGAAGATATACATATTAAAGATAAAGCACAATATTTTAAAACTAATCAAAGTCATTATACAACTGGTATAGAATATTGTAATACTTTTAATATATCTTATGAAGAAATAAAAGAAAAAGTATCTCAATTTATACCAACAAATCAAAAAGAAGTAGCTAAAATGTTGATTAGAAATGAAGAAGCTGCTAATAATGTAGAAAGCCCTTCTATTATGAAAGAAGCTTTATTATATCTTGGCCTTACCAAAGAATATGCTACTAATTTACTTAAATGTGCTTGTGATAAAGAGAAATAATAAAATGAAACACAACCAATCAAAAGAAGACATTAAAAAACACATAAATACAATATATGGTTTAAATATAATTACTGATGAAGATTTAGATAATTATATTAAAAAATATAATGAAAATATAGAAAGCATTTCTATGGAAACAGAAAAGGTTGAAACTCCAATTTTTGTTAAAACAACCACAGAAACTCTTATTCTAAATAAAGAGACAGAAAAGTGTTCAACTCTTAAAACTTTTAGTTTTACTCAACAGAAATAATTAGAATTAAGTGTAGCCGATGAAAATAAGGCTATTAATAACACTTAATAAAAGTTGATACCAATGGCAGATAACAATACTCCAAGCCTATATGATAAGATTTTAGCAAAGTTTCCTGCCCCATTTGCCTTTTTACAGCGTGTAATTAGTGCTGATAGTCCAGAACGGGCTTCTGCCTTACTTGCTGTTATAGCTGGATTAACTTTATGCCTTGGGTATATGACGCTTTTAATAGCATTAGTTTATGGTAAAGAACTATTAACTGCTTTTATTACTGTTAATGCTGCCCTTGTTTCATTAGCTACTTTTAGTAAGGTTGACAGAACTGATAGCACATCGACTAAAATAGTTGATAATATACCTGTTGTTGAAACAAAACAGGTTGACAAAAAGCAAGACGATAAGAAGCAAGATGAACAACCTGGATAATATATGTTAGAAAACATAAAAGAACAAATAACTGCTATATCAAACGTGATAAAAAATACATATAAATCATATATGTATCCAATTCTTATTGTTGTAGTTTGTGCTGTTGGTTATGAAGGATTTAATTTTTATAACCGCCACTTAAAAAAACAAGAAACAATTTTACAACAACAAAATGATACATATAAAAAGCAAATAGCCGATTTAACTACAGAAAATAATAAATTAGCAAAAGCTAAAGCAGACGCTGATGCCGAAGTTGTAAAACTACAAACAGCAGTAGATATAGCAGAACAAAAGGCAAATAGCGATGTTGTTCCACCAAAACCGGTTGTTCCTACTGACGAAAAACAAATAATTTCTGATTTAAAACAAGACGGTGTTGAGTTTACTCCACTACAAGGAACAATTTTTTCTACTGACCATACCTCATTACCTATTATATGGAATTGGGATAAGCAGGCCGCAAGAGTTCCTGCGCTTGAGATAAAGTTAGCAGATACAAGTAATGCTCTCCAGGCATCTAACTCATTGGTTTCTGGATTAAATCAAGAAAAAGTTATTTCAGACAAGATGATTGAAGATGCTGATAAGAGAGAAAACTTAAGAAAGCTTCAAGTAGATAATCTCAATAAGCAAATAGAAAATAAAGATAAGCAGATTTTAGTGGCGGATGTAAATGGCTACCTAAAAATTGGCGTCACGGCTGTTCTATTTTTCGAAATCGGTAAGCATTTGAAGTAAAAATTATTAGAGATTTCCTTGTGAGCCACGATATATAAGTGTGGCTCACAAGCTGTTTAGGAGTTTCATGTCTACGATAGCTTCTATTAAGAAAAAATTAATAAAAACTTCTTTCAATTCGTTGACAAAATTAGGTGTTAATTGGAAAGAATTAATACTAAACAATAAAGATTTGGCTAAACAATTTAAGGAATACTCAGAGTTAAAATCAGAGTATATCTTGGTGAATCTTTGACTTCTCGCAGCTTGAGCTTTATGTATTGGCGTCTTTATCTAAAGACCCGAGTATGATTGCTACTGTCAATAGCGGTAAAGATTTACACTCGGAAAATTGTAAAAAAGTTTACGGTATAGACTATGAAAGCATTAAAGATAATTTAGCAAAAGCCGAAGAAGAGCATAATGAACAAGATATGGTTCATTATAAAATGCTTTATGAGGATTTTTATAGTAAGAGAAAGTTTATTAAAGCTTTATCGTTTGCTATTACTTATGGAGCCGGTGCGAGTAAGATTGCGAGAGATTTGAGAATTACTATACCAGAGGCTGAAAAACTTATTAATGATTTTTATACTGCGTATCCAAAAGTAAGAGAATGGCAAGATAGAACATTCTTACACGCTATTAGAGATGGTTATATAGAAACTCCGTTTGGCCGTAAAAGAGAAACAAAACTAATCAAGGGTAGAATGGATGCTTATAAAGCATTGGTTCAAAATGATGTAAAAATAAGTAAGCAGTTAAAGCGAGATGGTGAGTATTGGACCCTGCGGGATGAGCAGAAACAGTGTAAGAACTCACCAATCCAGTCTACTGCTACGGATATGTGTTCATGGGCGGCGATTAAGGTAAAGAAGGCTTTTATAAAGCAAGCTTTAAGAGCCCAGCTATATTTCTGGGTTCATGATAGTATAGTGTTTCATTGTCATATTGATGACGCTGTTAAGGCTATTAAACTTGTTGCTGACATTATGGAAAATCAAGTTAAGTATGATGGCGACCCTGTTAATTATCGTGTAGAAGCTGAAGTTGGTTATACATATGAATATGTATCTAAAATAGAGAGAAAAGATATTATCTCTGGTTTAACAAAAGAACTAATTTTAGAAAATCTCGATAAATCATTAGATGCTGACATTAAGAAAAAATTCAAACTTATTGTAAAAACAACATCTACTGAAATGACTAATATTCAAGATTATATTAAAGCAATGAAAGAAGCCAAGTCAGAATATTTTGATGAACTTGTAGAGAAGCTCGGTCTTGGGGTATCTACACCAGATGAGTATATGAGTTTAATGAATAATACTACTCTTACAGAATATTTAGAGGCTTCTGATATTACTGTGGCAGACGATGAAGATGATGAATAATAATAAAAGAGAGTTAATTTCTAATCTGTATAGAAAAGTCGGTTTAGAAGATGCTGATTTAAACCAACTTGTAGATATTTTAATAGCAGAAGAAAATACTCTCTTAACTTATAAAGAAGCTGTATGCGAAAATATAAGTGATTATCATAATCAGAAAAAAGAATTATTAAAAGTTATAGAAGAGCTTGTAATAGTATTATCTGCTACAAGAGATTATGAAGCAGATAGACAATCCTATACAAACAAGCAACAAGAGCTTTTAACTGATACTGGAACAGAAGTTTTGGTTAAAGCTTTTAAAGTATTAGATAAACATTAAGGAGCGAATATGACAACTCATGTTGTTAGTGTAAGTGGTCTATCATTAGAAGATTTTGATTATACCCACTTCTACGAAAAGTATGTATCACAGCTAATTAAGGAAAATAGAAACACTTGTATTTATGGTGGTATGGATAGAAACTTAAATGATGGCGCTAACCCAGTTCCAGTAAATGTGTTTACATTTGAAGCAAGTATTTAATAAACATTTTGGGGTTTAATCGTGGCATCAATTTTAAAACCATATGATATAAGCACAGAGGAAAAACGTGATGAGTTTATATTAAGTTATGTATCCTATGTTAATTCTATTGCTAATGCTGTATCAAGGCAATTTGGCTGTCCAGAAATAGAAGATTTACGCTCCACTGGATACCAAGGTCTGTTAGAAGCAACGAATAATTTCGACCCTACAAAAAATGTAGCTTTTAAATACTATGCCTACATTAGAATATACGGGCATATGATTGATTATATGAGAAAATTATATGCTGGGTCAAATGCTACAGTAGCAATGAAAAGAAAAATTAATAAGATTTTAGAAAAAAATAGTGCTAATGAAGAAGAAGTAGACTCTGAAAAGATGGCAAAAGAACTTGGCATTTCTCTTAAAGAATATCAAAAGTTAAGAAATAAAATTAACAATACAACTTTTGTATTAAACTTTACAGACTTATCTGGCGATGATAACGAATCGTTTGATGTGTCTTTAAACTTTTTAGCTGATAATGGAATACCTTGTGATGATGTAATTTTAGTAGAGCAGCTTTGGAAAATTATGGATGACAGGTTTCCAAAGAGAGAAAAACAAATTATGGAGTTTATATATCTCAATGATTTAACATATCCAGAAATAGCAAAGCAATTAGATATTTCTGATAGGCGTGTTAGTCAAATACACCTTGATGTATTATCACGATTAAATAAACTTGTTAAACACGGGCGTCATACTAAAAATCGTGAGACCCGTAATAAGTCTAAAAAGACTATAGGAGTATAAGAGAATGAGTATGACAAAACCTATGCTGGCCTGTGATTTAAAAGGCCAGTGGGATAAGCTTGTATATCCAGTTTATGGAACACCCAAACTGGATGGTATAAGAACAGAAAAAGTAGCACGTGGCGTTGTTAGTAGAACATTTAAACCAATTCCAAACCACGATATTAGAAATACTCTAATGGCTATTTTACCAGACGTTAATCTTGTTGGTCAGTCTGATGGTGAGCTTATTGCTGGTAATTTTCAAGAAACTACCCATAGAGTTATGAGTGAAGATGAAATAACACCGGGTTGGAGATATTATATGTTTGACCTTGTTGGACAAGGACTTGAACAAGAACCTTACATTTCTCGTATAGAAAATCTAAAAAAATGGTATGAAAAAATTAGCCCTGAACACAAACAAATAGTTTCATTAGTTTTGCCAACTAAACTTAATAATAAAGAAGAGGTAGAAGCTTTTGAACAAAAGTGTTTAGATGATGGATTTGAAGGTGTTATTTTACGTTCAGGGTCAAGTCCTTACAAATGCGGTCGTTCAACGCTTAATGAAGGCTATCTTATTAAACTAAAAAGGTTTGAAGACAGTGAAGCAATTGTTTTAGATACAGAAGAACTAATGAATAATAATAATGTCGCTGAAAAAGATAATTTTGGCAGAACTAAACGAAGTAGTCATCAAGCAAATCTTTCTGGGGCTGGTATTTTAGGCACACTTGTTGTAAAAGATATTGTATCTGGCCTTACTTTTAGAATTGGAACAGGTTTCGATGCCAAACAACGAAAAGAATACTGGGAAAATAGAGATAAGCTTGTAGGTAAAATTATTAAATATAAGTTTTTTCCTGTGGGACAGAAGGAATTACCCCGTCATCCAGTAGCTATTGGTTTTAGAAGTTTAGACGATATGAGTGAATAATTATGTATAGAATAGTAAGCGGTTTATTTGAAGACGGAAATAAGTGGTTTATACCACAAAAGAAGGGCTGGTTTTTATGGCATCCAGTAATTACTGGTAGATATAATAAAACGTATACAAGTTCTATAGAAGACGCTAAAAAAATTATTAGTGTTGATAAAGAAAGGTGTAAATCAAATAATAAAATTGTTTGGGAAGAATAATATGATAAGTCTTAAAGAAGAACTTGATACTTTACGAGAAGAAGTAATTAACCTAAAACATAAATTAAACGAAGGAAATAGAGCTGGTGCTGCTAATTCTTGGGATATGATAGAAGAGTTTAGAGACAAAGATTTAAAAAACGATCCTATTTATGAAAAAGTTCGTAGACGTAGAGCAGAAAATGGTAATGTTGGAGCAGCTTCTAATATGGTTGCTTACATTAAAGAACTTCGTTATATTATAGCAGATTTAGAATCAAAGGTATCTATATCATGAATAAATATAAATATATAGTTTTTCAAATTCAAGATATGTCTAACGCCGAACTAATTCATTCAGTAATAGAAAGTGGTTATGAAGACGGTGAGTATAGACTTTCGAAAAACCCTTTACAATATTTTATTGAGGCAGACAAGTTAGATAGATTAGAAACAGTAAATGAAATAATGGAAGCTGCTTTAAGTAATATTTATGAAGTTAATGTTGATATTACTGATGGTGGTTATGAAGATGAAGATGAAGACGTAATTATAAAAGCATATCCAGCATATTTTGATAGCTTTTCTATTTATAATAGAGAAGTAGAAGTTATGAAACATAACCTTGAACGAGAAAAAGCCAGAAAAAACAAAAAGGCCATACTGAGAGAGTTTAACTTTATATCACCTAAAAAACTACCAAAAGGTAGATTTCAGGTATTACAATCCTTTACAAATAGCATGCCATCAGAAATAGAACAATTTATGGAGTTTTAATATGGCAAAAGAAGAAACAAAGGAACATAAGCAATTTCTTAAAGATGAAAAAAAGAAAGATAAAGAAGCTAAAAAGATTAAAAGTAAGGTTAAAACCAAGTCTCCAACAATAGGATAAATATGGCTATACGAATAGAGACAGCCTCTGGTTTAAGATTTTATGCTTGTGATGAAAGATTAAGAATGGGTGAAACATCTTCTATAAGATTTTTAGACCCATACGAAAACGTAAATTACAAAAGAATAGAATTATTATTTGATAGTAAGTCTCTTGTTAAGCATTGTAGATTAAATAATAGATGGTTTCAAACCTGTTTAAAAAGATTTAAGATAACTCCAAAATCTATATTTTTATATGAAGTTGACGTAGAGAATACTGTAATACCAAACACACATATATTAAGATGTCATACTATATATGATGTTTTAAGCGGTCCCTGGAAACTGTTTTAATGAAAAGCCCAACTTTTATTGGTTGGGCTTTTTTTATGTCTTTTTTTAAAAAACTACTTTTAGGCTTGTTTGAGATTATTAGCTTTTGCTATTTAACAAGTTTTTATTAAAAAGCTTCTCTTGGGTCAATATGAGACATGGCATCTTCTTCGTTTGGTAATTCGTCATCACCATAAATAGCGAAAGGGTCTGGACTTGTGCTATCATACTCTTCTAAATCAGCATCATCACCATTAAATGTTCCTGGTTCGTGTTCTTCGTTATTCTCATCTGTTTCATCATTATCTAAATCAGTATGAAGTATTTCTTCTCCACGTTCAATAATATCAACTAAATCCAACTCATATAAATCTAAAAACTCTTCTACAGAATGTGTAATACTTTCTTCATTACCATCCTCTTCCATAGCAGTTTTAAAAACAGGTATCTTTGATACTATTTCTTCAAACTGTTCCGGTAAGTCTTCTTTATAAATAACACCAGAAGCTTCACTATCATCTTTGGCCGGAGTTTCATCTGTTGATAACAATAGTTTAGAGTTCTCACCATCTGTTATCAGTGTAATAGTAAAAATCTCTTGGTTTTCGTGCATATAATAGTTCTCTATAAGTTAATTATTGAATTGTCCTATTTACTGGCGCTTGTTGACCGTAAGTAAACGTATTAGAACCAGGAGGCAATATTGATGTATTTGCTACTGGCGGTGTGTTTGGTTGTTGTATACCTAAATTAGGATTAGCTGGTATAGTTGCTGTTGGTTGTACATTAGCATTAACTTGTGTAGATGTAGAAACTGGTTGTATTACAGATGATTGGCCGCCGTTTTGTTTTTGTTTAGCTAAATCTGCTTGTGCTGTTTTAATACTGTTTGTAATAAGACCGTTTATTTGTTGATAAATAGCAGTAGCCTCTTGTTCAGAAATACTTTGCTTGTTTGCTAACTTTGTTTTTAATTGCGTAGTTAAAGTTTCTAATTGTTGAATAGCTTGTAATGTAGAAGTTTTCAAATTAATAGTAAAAGCAGGATTAGATGTGGCATTAGCTACTTTATTAGCAGCCGTATTTATTCCAGATTTAACTCTATCGAATAAACCCTCTTCTATAATTTGTTTATTAGTTAGATTTAACTCTAACAATATCTTATCTAATGTTTCTTTTTTAATAGTAGACATTAATTAAACCCTGAAAAACTTTTAAAAACATATTTAGCTAAAAGCCATATAGCAGCTCCCGCTAACATCATAGATACTTTACTTGATACTACTTTTTGAAATCCTACAACAAGCTTATCAGTAGGATTATATTGCTTACCATCACCTTGTAAATTAGCAGCAACATATAAAGGACTTAATTTATCCTCTAACTGTTTAGACGACTCGGTTCTAATCTTTTCTAATTTTTCTATAATTTCTATTAGTTGTTGTTTAAAAGTAGAAATATCAATAGTATTATTATCAACAGTTTTTTTAATAGCTATTAGTTCTTTTTTGATATCATTTAATAATACTTCTCTCTCTAAATCTGTGTCAAGTATAGTAGTAACTCCTCTCGCATATTCAGCATTACTCTCTATAACAAGAGTTAATGCCTCTAATAGAGGATTTTCTTCTATCTGCTTTTTAGACCTTGAAGCCACAGATGCGATATCTTCTGTTTTTGGCCGAAGAGCCTTTATATTAGTCTCGTCTGTCATCTGTGCTTTCCATTATTTCTAATTGTTTATTATTTTTTATATTTTTATAAGTTTCATATTTATTAATACTAATTTTTAATACTTCAAGAGAAGAGTTTAGTTTATTACAACAGGACCGTAATTTATCAGACATATTATTATCATTCTTATCTAAAAGTAAAGGCGCAGCACTTGCTTTCATAATATACCTAATCGTGAATAGGGTCTGTTCCCGCTACACCAGCTACCATTGGTTCAGAAGGAGATGTAGTTTCTAATGAGGCACTTAATATCTTATTAGTCATTGGAATAATTATCTGATTAACAAAAATCAAATAATCTGTGACTGAACAAAAAGATATTTGGTGAGAACCATAACCAACAACTAATGTTCCGGCTTTTGATAAAGTCGCTTGGTCGTAAGTAACTGAACCAAAAGATTTTTGATATTGGTCATTTGAACGAAAAGAAGTAGAAACGACAGAGTCTAAAAGAGGTAAAGTCATATAGTATTTTCCTATTATTTAATTACCTTATAAATAAAAACAGCCTCGTAATGAGGCTGCTTAATAGATGTTTAACTTATTACTTCTTTGGCGCTACTACAGGAGTATGCTTCTTCTTTACTACGGGACGAACAACTGGTTTTACAACCGGCTTCTTCTTTACTACAGGCTTTACAACTGGAGCCTTTTTAACGACTGGAGTTGGAGCGGGAGCTTGGGCAGACAATGAAAGGCCGGTAATTAATAGTAATGCTGATAAAATCTTCATGTATAATTTCCTTTTAGTATATACTTATAAGTATATCGTATGTTTTATTTGTTTTAGAAATACTTTATTCCATTCTTGTTATAGCCCACATATCAGAAGCTGTTGTTGGGTCTGTAATATATTTATAAGGCATCCAAAAATAACCGCCTTCTCCCCAATTTGGTCCCCAGCTATTTCTAACTAATACACACTGTTTCTTGTCATCATAGCCAGCAGCTATTACAGCATGCCCACCAAGACACTGTTCTATTTGGGGATTGGGTAATGGCATTATACCTGTTTTAGCTACTTCAGGGCTTTCAAAGCTTTCATATACAGTAAAACCAAATACAAATGGATAACCAGAGGCTAATCTATGTTTAATCTGGTCTAACGTTCCGTCCATGTTTTCATACATAACAGCTTGGTGTTTAACACCTTCTGTTAACATTTCTGGCGTTGGTGCTACTAAAAAATTCTTTTGGTCATATGGTAATAATGTTTCTGGCCATATTCCATATTGGGCTATTACTTTAATACCATCACGAAGTTGAGCGCCGTTATCTTCGTTGATAGTTCCTTCTACTTGTCTTTCAAGATAATATATACCAAGACGGGCAGGAGTAAATGTCTGCTCTCCTTGCTTAATCATGTTGAACTCACAATCAGCAGCGAGAGAATTAGCTGTACAAGAACCTATTTCACCTTGATCATATACAGGAGGAAAATGCGGTCTTAAATCAACACTTTCTGGATATTCTATTGGAGCAGTAATACGATACTTTTTATCTCTTGTATCTACACTATCTTTTTTCCAGGTATACTTTCTCTTAATGCTATCCATATTAATGATATCCTTATTAATAATTTTTATTGCTTAAATAATGTAGACCAAACCTTTATAGTTCTTTTACAAAAACTATTTAAACCAGAACGATTTAAACTTGTTATAAATCCTAATTTTCTATATTTCCAAGCAGACTGTAAATGATTTACTATACTATCGGAAGAGTTTGGGTCTGCTTGTGATAAACTTGAAGCCCAAACCACTTCTTTAGATGCTACTAAAGGAACACCAGAAGTTATTAAATCAGCAGCAACTATACAAAAAGTTTCTGAATGAGACACGCACATTCCAACATCTATTTCGTTTTTTAACATGTTTATAAAACTATCGTGGTCTAACCAACCGTGTTCTATAAGCATATGCCCACTATTACCGGTGTGTTTAAATAAAGCTCTTATATTCTTAAGGGCATTATCTGTCGCTCCACCTTCTATACGAGTACTATTTATATGAAAATGTAATGTTTTTCCTATACTTTCAGCAAACTTAATAGCAGAAACTGCCTGTAATAATTGATTTTTAAGCGGTCTTATAGCACCAAAACAACCTATATTTATAATAGAACTTTCTGGTAATTGTTTAGCTCTTGGAGTACTCTCTGAAATATAATAATTAGGTAAATACCATACACTATTTAAAACTTTCTCATCAGACCAGTATGGATATGAGTGTTTAATTATAGTTTTCATTTCAGATAAAACTCTGGGAGAATTGCCAGAAACAAAAACATTATTATAGCTTACATATCTACATGTCCAATCTATTGCTATACCCTCACTTGATAAAAATGGTAATTCAGAGTGATTTCTTATAATCCATTTTACATTAGGATGAAGTTTAGTTAATACCTCAAACTTATCTGGTACAACCCAATATGCTTCTATTATAACATGAGTAGGTTTATGTTCAGTAACTAATCTATCTATACAATTATTATCAATAGCATGTTCTAAAGCAGCTTCTATACCATTATCTAATAACATTTGATAAACAAAACGAGCTGAATTAGCTAATCCAGACGATAAGCCGCCATTGCTATATGACCCATCTGGATTTTCTCTATACTTTAAGATAAACAGAACTTTACTCACAAAACACCAACCCTCTACATTTAATTAGACACACAAAAATGCCCTACTATATAAATTAGCAGGGCATTAAAGGTTTTTAATTATATTATTCCCAATAACCTTCGAAGTTTACAGCAGCTACAACCGTTTGAGAAGCTGTGGCAGTTCCAACAGCGAACCTAACAGCAACACCGACATATTCACCAGGATTTACAGTAATTGGTGTAGTAAAAGCACGGACGATATCCTTATCATAACACTGACCGACTACAGCACCAATGTTAGCCCACATAGTTCCAAGTGTCATTAAACGAGGAACTTTAGCAGTTACAGCATCAGAACCAGCTAAAGATACAGCGTTACCACCCCAGAACATACTCCAGATTAAAGTAGTGGGTGTGGTAGCTACAACAGCACCGTTGTTAAAAGCAGAAATAGTGACACCAGTAACTACTAAACGTTTCGATGCCTGGGTAGCTGTCTGGGCTGGAACAAGATAAGAGAAGAAAATCATATTACCGGCAGCAGCAACGTTAGATACCTGTGCTGTCATCTGACCAACACCGCCTAAAGTGGCGCAACCAGTAAGAATAGCAGTATTTGTTCCAGTAGCGGCAGCAGGAACAGCAGCTCCACCAGCGGTACCACCCTGATTATTAGTTAGTGTTGGACCAGCACCAGCCATAGCCTGACCATAAGGTACACAATTAGCTGTCTGTCCCATAGCAGAAACAATATTATTCCAAGGTTTTTGCCAATCCATGCCCATCTGACTTACCCAAACTTCAGCAACTTTTACCTGCGGAGCTAAAGATGGGGTAGCAACAGCGTTATATATTCTCATTAATAGGGGAGGATTAACCTGATAACCTGGTCCTACAGCACCAACTGGAATTGGTAAAATAGTTTGTAAGACTTGGTCTACATAAAACTCACAACCCAACTGATTAACAACAATAGAAAATCTGTGCATGATATTATCAGAGGGTACGTTTAATGGAGATGTCTGATATTCAGTACCGTTTAGAGAAATTACACCAATAAATGTTCCAGATTTAGTCCAACGGAAACAAAAACCATCTAATAAACCGTCAGTCTTTGCGTCAGTAATTAGACCAGCACCAAGTTCTAATACTTTATTGACAGCAGTATTACAGTTAATAGGCATAGCTTCAAACTCATAACGAGTACCATATCCACCAAAGGTTGGGAATGTAGTATACGTCTGATAGGCAATACCAGTAGCTGTCGTATTAATAGCACCAGAGTTTAACCATAAAAAGCCACCTGCAGTTGAACCAGCACTTACAGTCATAGTTGTAGCTGTTTGTTTTAATACTTCAATTGGGATAGCATTAGCAGCAGTAGCAGAGCTGGCAAAGTTAACATAGAATATTGGTCTATCAACAGCTACGTGTGCTCTACCTTCTACTGACATATATAAAGGTCTATTTTGGTTAGTAGCTGTATTAACACCTGGTATTTGACCAGATAAATTAACGAAGCCTGGATTGGTTAAGTTTGTAGGTAAGTTAACAAGGATATTACCATTAACATCAACTTCTGATGGGTTTAAACTGGTAGAACCTATAATATTAGTTTGTAGCATTTTTATTCCTTAAAATTGTTTATATGACTTAATTGTTTTATGACCAAGAGTAAATTATTTTAAACGTTCCAGATAACTTTTCCATACACGTTATGTATATAGTAAATCCTACACCAGCGGTACAATCGCTACAAATAACGGAACAAAGCATAGCAGCATACATATGGTCTGATGGAGTGTGGTCTACTGTACTATCATATTCAAATTCAGCAAATGCTTTAGATGTAGATAATACATTAGTATCAGATACAAAAATACTGGTTTCATTATTTCCAGGCAACGATCCGAAATTAATAGTTACTTCACCATGAGGACCAGCTGGACCGGTAGCTCCTACAGGACCGATACTATAATAAGGTAGTCCAGTCCAAGCTGTTGTACCATTACCAAGTTTCATTTGATTAGTATCATATTCTACGCCAAGCTCACCAACAGCTAATGTAGGATTAGCTGATGTCCAATTAGCGGCTAAATCATGTCGTAATTGTATTAGTACTGGCATATTTAAATAGACCCTTCATTAATATTTAATTCTACTATAGACATTTAAACAGCTCCTCCGCCATTAATAGATAACAGACCAAATACAGAACTTGCTTGACCTCCGTCTAAATACCCACCTCCTGGGATACCTGTTGGACCAGTAGGTCCAGTAGCACCAGTTACGCCGGCTACTGTTCCAAAAACACCGATAGGTTCATTATTAGAAAATGTACCACTACCAGCCATCCAAGTAACTGGAATTGGGTCATATGATGGTGAACCTGTTGATGTAAAAGTTCCAGCAACTTGAAATAAATGAAATTTTGATGGGGTTACTAAAGATTGTATTTTTATTTTATCGGTTAATAAATCTATCCAAGTATCTACACCAACAGCATAAATATCAAATTCAGAAATATATACAAAAGTTGCTAAACTTGGTGTAGCATTATCTAAACGTACAAAACCAGAAGCTGGATTTCCAGATAAAGTTGTATCAAATTGATAAATAATATCTAAAGTAGGGCCAGTAGCACCCGTCATTCCTGTATTACCTGGAGCTAAAACACCAGTTAATCCTGTCGGGCCAGTAGCACCTAAGTTACCTTGATTACCAGTTAAACCCGTTGAGCCAGTAACACCTTGTATTCCAGTTAATCCCGTAGCACCGGAATTACCAGACTGTCCTGTAGCTCCTGTTACTGTAGAAGTTGGACCACTATTTCCTGTAGCACCTATACCGCCAGTAGCGCCACTATTTCCTGTAGCACCAACAACACCAGTAGAACCACTATTTCCTGTTAAACCAGTTAACCCAGTTCCACCAGAATTACCAGTCATACCAGTTACCGTAGAGGTTGGTCCAGAATTACCAGTAGCACCTATACCACCAGTAGCCCCAGATTGGCCAGTATTACCAGTTAATCCCGTTCCACCAGAATTACCAGTAGCTCCTGTTACGGTAGAGGTTGGACCGCTATTACCTGTAGCACCAATAGCACCTGTAGAACCAGAATTGCCAGTTAATCCAGTTAAACCAGTTCCTCCAGAATTACCAGTCATTCCGACTACATTACTTGTAGGACCAGAATTACCAGTAGCACCAATAGCGCCAGTAGAGCCAGACTGTCCAGTATTACCAGTTAATCCAGTTCCTCCAGAATTACCAGTCATACCAGTTACAGTTGAGGTTGGACCACTATTACCAGTAGCTCCAATAGCACCAGTAGTTCCGGAATTACCTGTATTACCTGTAGCTCCGATAGAACCAGTAGCACCAGAATTACCAGTAGCTCCTACTACACCAGTAGTCCCAGAATTACCTGTATTTCCTGTAGCTCCTATATTTCCTGTAGCTCCTGAATTACCTGTAGCTCCAGTTACGGTAGAAGTTGGTCCGCTATTACCAACATTTCCAGTTGGTCCCGTAGCTCCGGTAGGACCAGTCATACCAGTTCCAGCATTTCCAGTTGGTCCAGCCGCACCTGTTGGACCTTGATTGCCAGTTAATCCTGTGGCACCTGTAGCACCAGAATACGCTGTTAATCCAGTAGCACCTGTTGGGCCAGAATTACCAGTCATACCTACTATAGTAGAAGTTGGTCCACTATTACCGGTAGCACCAACAACACCTGTAGAACCAGACATACCAGTAGCACCAGAGTTTCCTGTAGAACCACTATTGCCAGTAGCTCCAGTTACAGTTGAAGTTGGGCCTGAATTACCTGTTGCGCCTATATTACCAGTAGAACCACTGTTTCCTGTATTTCCAGTAAGACCGGTTACGCCAGAATTACCTGTAGCTCCAGTTACATTGCTTGTAGGACCAGAATTACCAGTAGCTCCAATAGCACCAGTAGAGCCAGACATACCAGTAGCCCCAACTCCACCAGTAGCACCAGATTGTCCAGTATTACCAGTTAATCCAGTTCCTCCTGAATTACCTGTCATACCAGTAGCCCCAACTCCGCCAGTAGCACCAGATTGTCCAGTATTACCAGTTAATCCAGTTCCTCCGGAATTACCAGTAGCGCCCGTTACAGTTGAGGTTGGACCAGAATTACCTGTAGCACCAATAGCACCGGTAGAACCACTATTTCCTGTTAATCCAGTTAATCCAGTTCCACCAGAATTGCCAGTTAAACCTATAGCTCCTGTAGAGCCGCTATTTCCTGTAGAACCTATATTACCAGTAGAACCGCTATTACCGGTTAATCCAGTTAAACCAGTTCCGCCACTATTTCCTGTAGAACCACTATTACCAGTTAAGCCAACATTACCAGTAGAACCACTATTTCCTGTTAAACCTGTAGCTCCAATACTACCAGTAGAACCACTATTACCAGTATCTCCTGTAGGGCCTGTATCACCTGTTCCTGCCATTCCAGTTGGGCCAGCAGCACCCATTATTCCAGTTGGTCCGCTATTTCCTTGATTACCTATAATACCAGTATCACCAGAATTACCTGTAGCTCCAACAGCTCCAGTATCACCAGAATTACCTGTTAAGCCTATATTTCCAGTAGCACCAGAATTACCTGTTAAGCCTGTAGGACCGTATACACCAGTAGCACCAGTCATTCCAGTTCCACCAGAATGTCCTGTCATACCAGAGTTTCCAGTATTTCCTGTTATACCAGTTGATCCAGTTTCGCCGTTGTTGCCTATACCGTTTACACCAAAACTATAAATACTTACTCTAAATTGGTCTACGCTTGGAGGGTCATCAAATAATAATGTTATATGGTCTCTGGCAGGTATTTGTATTTCAACGCCATCAGTAACTTGTCTATATGGAGCATTAATTTCATGAACAGATACATTTATATCAGTAGAGTTTAACGTGTGAAAAACTGGTATTATATTATTTATACCATCGCCAATAGTATAAGAAGATGCTGTGTTAGAGTCACCGGTAGGTCCAGTTACGCCAAAACCTGTTGCGCCAGTAGGACCAGTATCACCACGATACCAAACATAACCACTTACTACGTTTATACCAGATACGCCAGTAGCACCTGTTCCTGGAAAATTAGGAGGAGGTTCTACTAAAGGTAAATTATCCCAGTCAGTTCCAGAGGAATTACTATCTTGATATAATCGTATTTTACATAAATATCTTAATGGTAAACTTAATTTATAAGCATCTTTTGAGATATGATATATTTGAAATCTTTGATTTAACTGTCTTAAATAAACTACATCACCAAGAATTGGTGGTCTACCTAATTTCTTTTCTATTAAACTTATATTAAAATATATAGAACCTTCGCGCTCTGCTACTTGTCCTATACCAATTTCTGTCATCCCATGAGCTACGTTTTCATCTACTTGGGGTATAGCTCTTATTTCAATAGGATTATCAAATACTGGGTCAGAGATGAAATCTCTATATAACGGGTCATAACTTGGTTGGTCATTAGCTATCTTATAATAAAAAACAGCCACACCTTTAAGATTAAATTGCTCAATATCAACCTGATTGGCAAAATTGTAATCTTTATTTAGCGCAGGGCTACCTTGATTATAGTTAAAATTTGATTTTTTTCCGGTCAAAGCTACACCACTTATATCTTCTACTATTTAATTTACTTATAGTTCTTCAAAAGCCGCTTCAATTGACCGAGTAATTGTTTTTAGTATTGGTCTATAAAAATCACCAAACTCTAAAGCATCAATAAATGGACTTATTAGTATTATATCATTTTCTTCGTCATACACAATCATCTTATCTACATTATCTACAAAAGTTTTATACATAATTTCAGAATACTGTTTTATGCCAAGAACTTCCTCACTTACCCCCTTTACAGCAGGTATACCTTTTTCTGTTAAAGGTATTTCATTATCTTTCATATAATTAATAGCCTCACCACGAAAATTACCTGGAGATAAGCTTGGTATAACCATATATATTACTTGGTCTTTTAGAGAAGCCATAAGAGATTTTGTTAAGTCTTTTTTAAAACTATCAAACTCTTCTTTATTAATTTCTATTTTATACTCTTTATTTGCTTTTTCTTTTGGAATAAACTCTACTGGCATTTTCATTTCCTGGTTATGACTTGGTTTCGATATATTCTTATATAGTTTAATTCCAAAGGACTTTTTAAATATGCCAAATTGCCATATCTGTAATACACCATCAACTAAAAAAGTTATCAATCCTTTTACAAAAGAAGCCTCTGCTTATTGGGATTGTCCTACTTGTGGATTGTGGTTTCAAGAACCATTACCATCTAAAGTATATGAAGGACAGCACGAAAAAGACGAAACCGGACATTCAGCAAGAATGGGCGATCACGAAAAAAGCATTAATCAATCTTTAGCTAATCATATATTTACTAATTTTATGGGCTCTACAACAGGAAAATGCTTTGATGTTGGCTCTAAATATGCTTATTTAAGTAAATGTTTAGGAGATTTGGGCTGTACTCCATATGGTATGGATGCTATTGAAGAAGTTGATGAATACAGTAAAGAACTTAATGTTCCTATGATATTTGGCGATTTCGAAAAAATGTCGACTGAAGATATATTAAAAGCCACAGGTAATGATGAAAAGTTTAAACTTATTACGTTAATACACATGTTCGAACATTTGTATGACCCTTTAAGCGCCTTAAAAAAGTTTAAAGACTTGTTAACAGATGATGGTGTTTTATTTCTACGTTTACCAACTTATAATGTTTCTGGATATGAAAAAGATTTAGACGAAACTCGTTATGCTATACATCCATACTTTTATTGTTTTTCCAGTTTATTAGAACTGTTGGTAAAAGGTCAAGATTTATTTTCTATAGATACTGTAGCTCCTATGGACGGTGCTGGACAAACAGATTTAGTTCTTAAACCATTAAAGAAAAGACCAGAAGTTTGGGCTGGCATGATAGTAAAAAATGAAGAGCGTGATTTGCCTTTGTGCCTTAAAACCATTCAAAATGTAGTAGATGGGATAGTAATTATAGATACCGGAAGTACTGATAAGACAGAAGAAAACGCTAAATCATGTTGGTCTAAACCAATGATTTATGAAACATATACAGGAGCATCTAAACAAGATAATTCTGGAGATTGGAAACTATGGGATTTTGGTAAGGCCCGTAATGAGTTTGTTAATAAAATCGAAGCAATGGAAAATGTTGATTACCTTATTTGGTTTGATGCTGATGATACATTATTAACACCTAATAATTTAAAGAAAGCATTCTATTTAAGTAAATGGGATGTTTTTGGAATGATGATTGAAAATTGTGGATTAAAGTGGGTTCATCATAGGGCTTGGAAAACTAAAAAAGGTATTCATTTTGCTGGTAAAATACATGAATATCCTGTAATTGGTAATAATAACACATATATTTTAGAAGATACTATTATTCATCACGATGCTGCTCCTGGTATTGGAGAAGATAGCAATCAACGTAATTTAAGAATACTTGAAGCAGAGTTTGAAGAAAATCCAAACGATTTAAGAACAGCTTTTTATCTTGCTAATACGCATAAAGATGCCGGTAGATTTAAAGAAGCTGTTCCATATTATGCGGCAAGACTTAAAAATGTTGGCTATTGGGATGAGTGGATGTTTGCTTATCTTTATAAAGCGCGTAGCGAACGAGCCGCTGGCATGATTAAAGAGTGCGTTTCTACACTATTAGAAGCTTGTAGTAAAGCCCCTGATTGGGCCGAGTTTTGGATGGAGTTAGGATATATAGAATACGATGCCGGTAATTATGAGAAGAGCATTGGTTATAGTTTAATAGCTGCTAATTGTAAAAACGTTCAAACACAACTATGGAGAGAAAACAATAAATATGAAGACCAGCCAAGACGTTTAATATCTTTTTCTTATACTAATTTAGGTAATAATGAAGAAGCTTTATATTGGGCATTAGAAGCAAAAAAATCAATTGGTGTTCCTGACGAATCTTGGGATGCGAGAATAAGTTATATTAAATCTCTTGTTGATGAAAAGAACGAAGTAAAAAAGTCTAAAAAGATAGCTTTAGTTAGACCAGGGGCTATTGGTGATGTTTTAATGATTTGTAATTCTATCCCAGAATTACGAAAGAAGTATCCAGATGCGAGAATAGATTTCTTTACTAAAATACAAGATTTAGGTCCAATTCTAAAACAAGCTGGTATAAATAACATCTACGACTCCGATACTATACAAGTGTTAGAAAGTACATATGATGAAGTAAAATATCTAATAGGATATCCTATTAAATCTGAAGGATACCCAGATAAGCCCATGGAACGGCACTTGTTAGAATACTTTAGAGACGAGGTGATGGCATGAGTTTACCAAAATTAGAGTTAAACTTTAAACCAATTATAGAAGGCGATTACATAACGATACATCCGTTCACGGGCTGGTCCAAATACAAAGAATGGCCAATCAGTAAATGGGAAGAACTTGTAGCTAAAATACAAGAAGGTTCTTTAATACCTGTTAAGTTTATTCAAATAGGCGTTTCTACAGATCCTAAAATAACTGGTTGTGATCATTCTTTTATGAATATATCATTAATGGATAGTATGGCATTAATCGCTAATGCTAAATTACATATGGGTGGTGATAGTTTTAGTAATCATTTAACGCACATGACAAATACACCAGCTGTTATTTTATGGGGTTCTACACAAGTATCAGCATCTGGTTATGAAGAAAACGTTAATATAAGTCTTGGATTACCTTGTCAGCCTTGTTTTAAAGAAGACGAGAGAATGTCTATACATCCAAGGGGTTGTTGTAATAATCCTCCCGGACAAACATATGAAAATCCCCAACACGCTTGTATGTCGGGGATTACAGTAGATATGGTATTAGAAGCTATTAGAACTAAACTGTTATAACTTGCCAAGGATAATATAAGAAATCATCTGGTTCAGTTAAACATGCTATCTTCTTAAATGGTAATGGTATATTATTAAGTTCTAAAACATCACCAACAACTAATTGGGCTACTTCTGAACAGATATAGCCCTTTTTAGATTTACACCAAACAGTCCAAGGTAATTTATGAAATAACCTGGTTTTTCCATGTTGTAAAAATAAATTAAAGTCTGTTAAATAACCATATGGAGATTGAGAATACTTTGCAGCAGATACAGCAAATACAGTATTTTTAGAACTAACTTCCATATTTGGGAGTCTTGCTATTCCATATAATGTTAAACCATTAGCATGATTATCTACTCTATTATAAATATCTGTATTAGATAAAGACTTTATTTTAACACCGTCAGGTAATGCTTCAACTATAGCATGGCCTTTAGCATTAGAACCTAAATATACAGCAACATGTATTACTTTATTTCCTTCTACTAATCTAATCCCATTTGATATTAAGTTAGAGAACTTTAATCCAGGTGATGTATATAATAAGATGTCTCCGGGTACAAAATCCATAATTATCTCCTTTTATATTAATTATTTTTAACCTATTATCCACGCTGACCCATTATACCAAACAGGATATGTTGTAGAACCAGAACCGTTAGCTGTAGAACCCCATGCAGCGCCAGAACTGTTATTATTTACAAAAGCTTTCATACCTAAAACACCGGCAGGCAGTGATGTAAAAGCATACGTAGATAATGTTTCTGTAGTCGCCGTGAGAGCGCCCATGGAGACGGAGGCACCATTAAATGTCGCTGAAGCAGCCGTAAGGGTAAGCAAACTTGTCCCGGCACTATCCGCCATATCCACTGTAGACATTCCTTACCAATATCTACTACTTGACCATAAGCATGAGGTAAAAAGGCCATATGAGCTTCTGCTATCTTTTCTCCCTTACGAATAAGAAAGAAGAAACCCATGAATTCATTACCCTTACATACCTTGATATGTAGTACATTGGCAGCAAGATTAGGTTTCCAATATTCAGGATTTTCACCATCTTGAAAATTGTACGGCACGTTATTACTAGAGATTAATGTATCTCTAATGAGGTAATAATCCTGGGATATGGAGAATGTATACATCTATATCTATTATATTAAGCTGTTACAATCTTACGTGCTATTAGATCAGCCTTAATCTTTCCATCTTCATAATCAGCAACGGTCTGAAAAGCAGCAGCAAGAGCAGGATTAGCTGCTAAATCAGAAGCAAGAGTAGTAGCATCAATGAAAATATTACCATTATAAGTAGGATCAGAAACCATAGGGCCTTGATTTGGATTTGTAACAACCCCGATCTTGTTATTATTAGCATCAACAAGGTAGTCTGTTCTCTGATAATTGATATTACCACTGAACATAGGTACTACTACATTATTTACTGTTTGTAGCTGACGATTGGTTACGCTTGAATAGGCTGCGTATTCTGATTTAACAGAACCTGTTTGTGTATTAGGTACTTCTATGGCCATGTTTGGCTCCTTTATAAAGTGTTAATTAAAACGTGTGGCAGACCAGGAAATTGTTTGAGAGGTTGCTGAATTTGTTACTGTTACCGTATACCCACTAGAGCTTCCTAAAGAAATACCAGATGATGAGATAGAAGTAATATTCATACCACCAGCACTATTTATGTATACAAAAGATACAGCATAATTAGTAGTATTACTATTACCATTGGCTACAACAATATAGCTACCTAAACCGACTCCAGTAAATAGGTTAGCAGTACCAGCATTACCAAGAGTAGTAGTAGTACCTGATGTAGAATTGACCGTAGTAGCCGTGAGAGCACCCATGGAGACGGAGGACGCGAAGGTGGCAGCACCGGCATTGGTGATGCTGAATAGATCTGCAGAGTCCGTGTTGTTTCGGACCTTCAGGGTCGCGCTTCCCGAGTAGAGGGTCTGGTTGGCGCCATCACCGCTGAAGAACTTACCACCCCCGAGGGTGTGGTAGGTATTAGCGAAGATCATGGAGCCAGTCCAGCCCCCAGCCGGGGAAGCCTGTGGGGTTCCGGAAGCGGTGATGAATCCCCAAGCTACGGTGGCGGTGCTTGCCTGCCACACGAAATTGGAGCCGTTGAAGTATAGGTAGTTGCCGCTGACAGGGGTCGGGATGGTGTAGCCGTAGAGTCCCAGGGCGCCGCTGAAGTTGGCAGCCGCGGCTGTGATCGTGCCGGTGAAGGTCGCCGCCTTCGTGGAACCAACCAGATTCAGGATTGACCCATACTTGCCATCATAAATTGTGGTGTCGCGCCACTGAGTATTAGCCCCAGCATATCCATACCAGTTGATTGCGATTTCTGCGGTTCCGTTGGTTCCAACCTCTGCCAGTAGGTTCCCGGTAAACCTTCCGTTCCCGGCGTTGAACTGGGTGGCAGAGACGGAGGACGCGAAGGTGGCGGAAGTGTCTGGAGCAAGTGTTAAAGATGGCGTTGCGCTACTATTGGTTTGAAAATATATACCATTAGTAGCATAAAGACTAATCCAATTAGTAGAAGGAGAAGCAGCCCAATTACCTGAACCAAAACCACCTAAAAACGAGACACCATTAAAAAGTTTAAATGCGTTAGAATTGCTTGTAGAGCTTATATCACCAGCAGAACTTATAAAAGTACCATTAGTAGTTATAGTATTGGATGCTGATTGTGTAAATGTAACAGTATTAACTAAATCAGACCTATTAAAAGATAATCCTGCTACACTACTGGCTGTAGTAATAGTCTGTGGGCCTGTGTATTGATAAAATGCTATTGACATTTATTAACCTTAATTAGATGTTCCTGTTAATCCTGTATCACCCGTACTTCCAGTAGCACCAGTTGTTCCAATATTTCCAGTATCACCTGTAGAACCAGTAGAGCCGGTTGTTCCTGTTTGTAGTGCTGCCTGTGCTGCTAAAACATTAGCTATATTTACATGTTGTGTTGTAATAGTACCTTCTATACTCGCACTTTGGGCTATAATTTGGTCAGCAAAATTAGAAAGAAGTTCTCCTAATGCTATAATAGTTCCATCTGCTAATGTAACTTGAATGCCAAATAATTCCATTAATTGTGTTTGTGTTAATGTTAATTGATTTAGTTGTTTTGTAGTATAAACACCTACTTTATTATTATTAACATCTAATTCATATGTAGTAGACTGTGGTATAATAGAAGCGCCAAAATTAACTGAAACAGAGCCATTAAGATTATCTACAACATCTCTATTAATTAACATTACTCTTGATGCTGTTTCTTGCTGTAATGTATATGTAATTGGTGTTGCTACTTGTTGTATTGCCATTTTATTATTCCTTTTATAATTAGTTATTTACCATGTTGGTATTTCTGTAATAGTGAAAGAGTTGCCTATAGCAGAAATTGCTGTATCTCCTGTTATGGTTGGAGATGGGCTACCCGTTTGATAATAACCCATAGCAGTTAATAAATCTCCAACTGATGCTGAATAAATACCAGACATTTTTGTAGTTATATTTGTACTACTGGTCATAAACATTTGGTCTCTTGGGCAAAGACCAGTAGCTGTTCCACCAATTCCAAGCTGTATATAACACATAGTTCCAGATGAGTTAGACGCCCATAGTATTCTTCCGTCATAATTATATACTCCAGCACGTTGTATAGAAATTCTATGGTTTGGTAAATCTTGCATTGCTGCTGGAGCTTTTAGAACAAGCGAAGTATCAAAAGCAATAGTAGTAAACGTAACATTAGCAAAAGTTTGGTTTGCTAACATATGTATACCAGCAACCATTGGTATAGTTCTACCACCAACCTTATTCCACGATACTCCATTAGATTTTAACTCACACGATTCGCCAGCCCACATTATTCTTGTATTTTGACCATCTATTAGTTCTGATGCGTTGCCAGTTACTGTTACTAAATATGTAGAACTTGGGTCTATTCTAATACCAATAAATTGACCAGAACACGATGCTGCTGGTGGTAATGTTAAAGCATAATTAGCTGACGTAGCTGTACAATTATGCCAACATCTCAATGTAGCTGTAGCTGTTGTAGATATTTGTATTTCAGCATTAGCAATTGTTGCTAATCTATCTCCAGCAGCAACTGTACCGCCTGAAGAAAAGACATCACACCTTAAACTATTTAATGCTGGGGCAGAACTAAATACTAATGTACATTGTGTAGATGATGTATTTCTTACTTCAACACCTGATGTAACTTGTCTATAATTTCCTGTTAATTCCCATACAGATACATTCAAATCCTGTGTTCCGAGATTGTGTGTTATTGTATAGGATAAAGAAGCGCCATCACCGAATGTTTGTGAATATGACGGAGAACCTTGTGCAAAATTGCCTTGAGATATTTTACGAACTCTCCATCGCCAAAAATATGGAGTAGCTCTAACTGTTGCCCAATCGAAGGCGGCAGATCCATATGTTGTTCCTTGAACTCTGCCAGCATTACTAAAACTAACAGTTATATTGCCACCCGAAACAACTAAACATGCTCCATAGGGTACATTTCCAGAATAACCACTTCCTATGCCATTTGCAAATGTACTACCAACAACAGACCATTGTGTACCTGCATCGCCACTAACAGTATCTATTTCCAAAAGTACTAAATCAGTTGGTTTTATTGGTGTAGCTGGAATAAAAGTATACAGTGTAACGGTTGTGGCTGACGTTGAACTTATTGTTACAGCTGGAACAAGACTACCGGAAGAACTTCTTATAGGATTAACTGAAGTATATCCAGTATTAGCTGCAACCCCTTCCCCAGTTCCAGTTCCATCACAAGAATAATATTCTGTAAAATTAGTTAAAAGATTTATATTTGATGACCACTGTGAAATAGGCACAGAAAACTTCATTGTTAAAATATCGCCAGATACAGATGGATTAGACCATAATGTACCACTTCCAGTTAAAGTTACAGTTGTAGAAGATGCCCATATCATTCCACCAAAATATTCTGTGTTAGGAGAATGCCACATAGTAGCAATACCAATTCGCGAATCGACAACAAATGGAATAACACTGGAATCAATTGTAAGCCCATTTGGTATAGTTGTAGTATAACTGGATAACGAAGAAGTACTTCCCCAAATAATTTGAATATTGACTTCCATAGTATTTCCAACTCTACGGTAAGCACCTGACATGCTCCCATTTCCTATAGTAATACCTATTGTTGGAGTAAAAGCGATCCAAGGGCCAATAGCAGCAGCTACAGCAGATGGTTGTATAGTTGTTAACTGCGTTTCTAATGATACGCCAGAAGAGTCTATAAATGACCCAGCAGTTAAAGCAGCTGTAGATGGGTTAAAAGTAAGTTTTGTAGAAGATGTTTTTAATGTAGAACCACCAGCAGTAGTATCAATTACTGGATAATATGTAGCATTAGTAGCATTATCATCAGTTACAGTTACTGAACCACCAACACCTGTTACATATATAGCACCAGAACCAGAAAACGCTAATCCCGTTGCTAATGCTATACCATATGGAACACCAGTAGTTCCAGTATTATTTCCTAATAATACAGCATTACCTATTGTATAAGAACCTGCTGTTCCTGTATTTCCTGTTGCTCCAGTAGCACCGGTATTTCCAGTTTGTCCTGTAGCTCCAGTTACAGTAGAAGTTGGACCTGAATTACCGGTAGCACCTATTGCGCCAGTTGAACCAGAATTGCCAGTATTTCCTTGATTACCAGTACTACCACTATTACCGGTATTACCATTACTACCAACAGAACCAGTGGTGCCAGATTGTCCTGTATTACCTTGTGAACCAGTTGACCCACTTTGTCCCGTATTTCCTGTACCACCTGTGCTCCCACTATTGCCTGTTAAACCTACATTACCAGTAGCACCAGTAGAGCCAGAACTCCCAGTAAGCCCAAGGTTGCCAGTAGAGCCAGAGTTGCCTGTGAAACCTTGGGAGCCAGTATTTCCGGACTGTCCTGTTGCTCCCGTACTTCCCGTGTTGCCAGTGCTGCCAGTCTGTCCTGATTGGCCTGTAGGACCCGTATACCCCGCCTGACCTGTGTTTCCCGTTTGACCCGTTGCTCCCGATCCACCAATGCCTCCTGTTGAACCACTATTACCTGTTAAACCTATATTTCCTGTAGAACCAGATTGTCCTGTATTTCCTGTTAATCCAGTTCCACCACTATTACCAGTAGCACCAGTTACAGTTGAGGTTGGGCCACTATTACCTGTAGCACCTACAGCACCCGTAGCGCCCGACTGTCCTGTATTTCCTGTTAAACCCGTAGCGCCAGTAGAACCACTATTACCAGTAGCACCAGTTACAGTTGAGGTTGGGCCACTATTACCTGTAGCACCTGTTGGACCAGTAGCACCTGTATTAGCTGTATTACCAATTGGTCCTGTAGTTCCTGAATTACCGTCTTTTCCTGTATTACCGGTAGCTCCAGTAGAGCCAGACTGTCCAGTATTACCAGTTAATCCAGTTCCTCCAGAATTACCAGTCATACCAGTTACAGTTGAGGTTGGACCAGAATTACCAGTCATACCTACTGAACCTGTAGTACCGCTATTTCCTGTTAATCCTGTGGCACCAGTAGAACCACTATTACCAGTAGCACCAGTTACGGTTGAAGTTGGGCCGCTATTACCTGTAGCACCAACAGAACCAGTAGCACCTGATTGACCGGTATTACCAGTTAATCCTGTTCCTCCTGAATTACCAGT
>Ga0214166_1000146_pt1 | contig 36517 bp, 39 predicted proteins | sample TroBogepilimnion_27_FD_153005 | JGI IMG/M metagenome (GOLD analysis project Ga0214166, IMG submission 153005) | Freshwater microbial communities from Trout Bog Lake, WI - Practice 18AUG2009 epilimnion v3 | ecosystem: Environmental > Aquatic > Freshwater > Lake > Epilimnion/Euphotic zone ...
GTGATGCTACCGTTGAGGGATGCTTTAAGTATGCTATCCTGCTCACTAGTAGCACTTAGCAAACTAGGGATGCTCATAACATCTTCTATGCTTGCCTGTTTGCTTGCCTGCTTATTTAGTTCCAGTTTAGCAAGCTTGAGCCTAATTGCTGCACTGGTAAGACTTTGGGCATCTCGAAGAAGTAGCGAGTTTAAATACTCGAGTTCTTTGTTTGATAGGTTAACTCTTAATGACTTACTCATAACTAACTGCCCAGAATCTTGTGCGAGAACTTTCTTTGGTAATACTTTCTCCAAGTAAAATACCTATTAATAAGTCAAGATCATGTAAGTAACCTTTATTAAAAGTCGCCCTATTAATGGGTAGTGGAATCTCTAGGACTATCGGAACAGTACTAAAGATATTCCCAGTTAGTCCACGCTTAACAAAATTATTATCTCCATTGCTACCTAACATGTTTAGTTTATATAACAAGATTAAATCACTTCTAAGCCTGTTATAAGCTGCTATCTCATCAGCATCAGATGAGGCTAACTCCATTACTAGAGTTAAGTTAAGTTTTATATGCCTAATGTTTTTATTCATACTCATGATTATAATCCTATCTAAGTTGATTGCTTGTTGTTTTAGTTACTAGGTGCTAACTCTAATCTAATATTAAAGTATTGACCTAGAGTGCTACCAAAAGGTTGAAACAGTTCATTAATAAGAGTTTCATTCATATCAGGTTCCCCCCTTTTTACTAATAGATACAAAGTTCTTATTTCGATAGTGTCGAATACTTGTAGGTCATTTTTTACTTTATACTTAACCCTTACATCTATTGTAGGGTTAAAAACCTGAGATACTCTAAGAATTTCTTCAATTCTTATTTGAGCTACATCACTCAGAGTTTTAGTAGCTGTAAATGTATGTATTATTTTTGCCATGGTCTTACTCTCTCTCTAAGTTGATTGTTTGTTGTTTACTGCTGATTGAGCATATAGTCTAGCAGTAAAATTAAATTGTGTCAATATGGCATTTTTTGCCTATTTTCACTTTTTTCGCGCTTTTTTGGTTGTTGATGGCATTTGTGCCATTATGCCACGCCCTACATTCCCTATTTTCCCCTTTTTTCCCTCGATTCCTGCTATTACCTATTCCTAGCGCCCCTTACTGCTATCTAAGTCTACTACCATAATCCACTACCCACCAAACCCTACCTAATACCCCCTATATAGTGGGTATTTCCAGACCTGGGAGGATATCTGATTCTAAACCCTAACTAAAAAATTAAGTAATTAATTACTTAATTATACCCCCTACCCATGCCCTAGAAGCTCACTACTAAGGACTGCTACTACTAGAGCAGGTAGGTGATAGGGTAGGTAGTAGCAAGCGTGTGAAAAGGGGCATAAAATGGGAATATACCCCGTGCCATCATGGCACTTATGCCACCAACAGCCATTTTCACCCATTTTATGCCATTTTATGAGTTTTTTGGCTGTGAATGGCATAATTGCCATTTTGGCACAATTCACACTACTAGCAAGTTTTAAGGTTTCTTCATCCAGCGACTGTTAGCACTGTTATGGTTATCCCTTAGATACAGATGCTTATAGTCCTGCATCATGTGAGGGTTATTAGCAATATGTTTCTTGGCTTGCCTCACACTATCAAATGATAGTAACCTCTCGCCACTTGCGAGTAGATCAAAGTTATACCTAAATGTAATAGTATTCATGTTAGTGTCCTCCAATTAAAATAACTGTATGTTATACAGTGTGATAAGGATGTCCCTATCACTGCTGTGACAAAAGACCTCATAACCTAGTAGCGTGAGAACTTGTCGTAGAGCATTACAATCCTTTGTAAGATCCTTTATACTCCTATCAGTGCGCAAGGTAATAGAGTGATCATTGTATTCAATAGTGAACAAGTCACATAAGCAGTAGCAAGTTAGTTGAATAAGCTCTTTCAGTGCATCAGGGGAAAGTCTAAGAGTAGTAGTGGGTGTGGTCATGGTAGTAGCCTCAAGTAATGTGATAGTTAATTAATGGTTTCAGTTAATAAATAATGCCTTCACTATACTTATAGCATTACCTATGCCAACTTCATACCGCTTGCATACAAGTCCCATAAACCTGTTATATATCAACAGCTTACACCATACATCTCCCAAACTTATCACTCCTTACTACCATCTCACAGTACTACTATCCCCTAATAATGCACCACATCAGTGCTACTACTGCACCAAATTGGAAAACATGAACATAATCAATAGTTTATAACTACCTATTTGCACCACTCTGGAACAAAAATAATTAAAAGCAACAAAAACATAGACTTAGTAGTACTAGATACTGCTACCGATTCCCAGTACCTATTCCCAGTAACCCTTCCCAGCACTAACGCCTACTCCCATACTGCTCCCCATACCTACTAACCAACATCCCCAGCGGCTGACAAATAGGCCGAGGGTATGAGACCTTTTTAGGGGCTGCTGCCTGTTGCCTACCTATTGAACCACCCAAAAATTTCTAAACTTTTTTCAGTATCTCTCTTGGCAAGTACCTAAGCTTAACTCTCTCAAATGCAGCATCGTACTGCTTCTTGGAATCTACCCTATACTGGCATCAACATCAAAAGGGCGCCTAGGGGAGGTACAGATGGAGGCAGTAAGCAGTAAGCAGTATGTAGGTATGCAAGCTAAGATCCTAGGCTTCCTAGGCTCAGGTATCTCAGCAGAGAAAGTAGCAGCAGCAGTAGGATGTGATCCCAGCTATATAAGCCAGTTACTAGCGGATGAGGAGTTTGCGCTAGCAGTAAGTGATAAGAGGCTGCTCTCCTTAGGGGAAGCTACTGCTAGGGATGACAGGTTGAATCGGATAGAGGATACCATTATCTCCAGGACAGAGGAACTGATAAAGAGTCCGCTAGCATTCAAGAGTCCAATGGATGCAGTAAGGGCACTTACTATGGTGAATGGGCTTAAGAGGAGAGGCAGTGAGGGAGCTATGCAAACTACTCAGCATTCAGTAGTAGTGCAGCTAGTATTACCTCAGATAACAGCGCAGAAGTTCACAGTAGATGTGAATAATCAAGTAATTAAAACCGGTGAGCAAAGTCTTGTAACTATTCCTAGTGGAGGTGTGCAAGAACTGGCAGCCATCCATAAGGAACTCGATAGAGAGAGTAGGAGTATAGAACATGAACAGAGTATTACACAGTACCATAAGGGTAGAGGTAGTAAGGGCAGCCCCCTTAAGCTCGAAGATTTTTCGTGATAGCCACAGACCTACTAGCAACTTGCAGGAGTCAGCAGCAATGACAGCTAAGGCAGTAGCAGCTAAGAGGATGTTGGCTAGTATGGGTAGTATAGGTAGCATAGGTGCAGCATGCTAGTAGGTAAAGTCCAGGGTCGCACGAATCAGGCAAGCCTAGTAGCACACGAAGCGAAGCGAGTAGTGCGCCCTTGGCGACCAGATGAGGAGCACACAAGCATTAGCTCCCAGTTAGTTAGTAGCCCCAAGGGGCGAAGCGGAGCAAGCCAATGGTAGAGACCTCCTTAGAACCTTCTCTAGATGCAGACTTAGCTAATGGATCCTATAACCAGCAGGATGCTTATGAGCTAGCTAAGACAGATATGGACTTCTTGGCAGGAGTGGCACTTCCTCATGTTACTGAGTATGCCTTCCCTCCTATCTTCTTAGCTATCTGGGCAATGCTTCTTACCTATGTATATCGCCTCCGAGATTTCACAAAGATAGCAATAGGCTTGCCTAGGGGTTTTGGGAAGACCTCAGTACTCAAGCTCTTCTGCCTCTTCTGTATACTGTACACCAATAAAAAGTTCCTACTGGTGTTCGGCCCAACTGCTGGACATGCTGAGAATACTCTTAGTGATATAGTGGATATGTTGGATGAGCCTAATGTCAAGGCCATCTATGGAGATTGGAGAGTGGGTCTGGAAAAGGATACACAAGCAGTAAAGAAGTTTGGCTTTCGTGGTAGGAACATCATACTAGCAGCTCTTGGTCAGGGAGGTTCAGTTCGAGGGCTTAACATAAAGAACTCTAGACCTGATGTAATGATCTTTGATGATATCCAGAGTCAGGAGGATTCAGAGAGTCCCACTATTAGTGCAGCTATGGAGCGATGGATGTTAGGTACTGCTATGAAGGCTGCTAGCCATAAAGGTTGCCTCTATATTTTTGTAGCTAATATGTATGCTACTGAATGGAGCTTACTTAAGAGGCTTAAAAGAAACCCTGAATGGCTCAAGTTCATTGCTGGAGGAATACTAGCTGACGGTACTAGTTTATGGGAAGCTCTTAAACCCCTCAAGCAGTTGCTTGCTGAGTTCCGTAATGACCTCATGTCTGGCCACCCAGAGCTCTTCTATAGTGAGGTACTTAATGATGAGAACGCTAGTGTTAATACTCACATAGCTTTGTCCAAGATGCCAGTCTACCCATATGATTCTGATGAACCTAGTGCGGGTAACTTCATAGTAATTGACCCCTCTAATGATAAAGTCAATAGTGATGCAGTATCTATTGGCTTGTTCCATGTAATAGAGGGTAAGGCAGTAGTACGCAGGATAATAGAAGGTAGGTTCTCACCAGGAGAGACCATCAAGCAGACCCTTACACTAGCTATAGAGACTGGCACCAGTTTGATAGTTATAGAAGGTAATGCTTATCAGTACTCGCTATGCTACTGGTTTAAATATTTCCAAGATCGACTAGGTCTTTATGAGATTAATGCAGTGCCTATATATAGCGGTACTCGCAGTAAAAATGCTAGAATCCTTGATATGTTTAAGGCGCTACTTAGCGGGGAATTGCCTATACACCCTGAATGCCTTGCTCAGGTAGCCCATCAGATCATCCACTTCAACGCACTAAAGACTAACAATGTAGATGGCATACTAGACTTACTTACCTATGCCACAAGAGTACTAACTGAATATCCCCACTTCATAGTAATAAACAATCCTTTTGGAGAACTAGCTAATGGTAACATACCAGGAGTGTTAGAGATCCATGAGACGTGTTTGTTCTAATAACCCTCCAGGAGCGCAGAATGGCAGCATCAACAAGCATGACCCAACTATCTAGTAAGAGCCAAGCTGGCTTAGTAGACTTTCTAAGGAAGCAGAAGATAGGGTGGAAATCCTACTATTCCATACGTAACGCTATGGAGGTGATAGATAGGGAGTACTACAGGGAAAGCAATAAACTAAAAGATAATCAAAGAGCCGATCTAGCTAATAGAATGGGAGATGCAGACAAGTTCAGGGATATAACTGTTCCAGTAGTCATGCCTCAAGTCGAGACCTTTGTTACCTACCTTACCAGCGTCTTCTTAACAGGGGAACCCATCTTTGGTGTAGTAGCCTCTCCTGAGTATGAAGATGCAGCTCTTATGGTAGAAGCTGTAATAGCAGACCAAGCTACCTTTGGAGGTTGGAGGGCAGAGCTAATTAAGTTCTTTAGAGATAATGGCAAGTACTCGCTTGGAGCTTGTGAAGTATCTTGGGATGCAGTAACTACTGCAGTACTAGAAAGTGATGCTAAGTTCAGTCTTAAGGAAGGTAAGCCCAAGAATGTGGTATGGGAAGGTAATCGCATCAAAAGACTTGATCTATACAATACCTTCTGGGATACTAGAGTAGCTCCAGGGGATGTAGCTAAGTTTGGGGAGTTTGCAGGTTATGACCAGATGGTATCTCGTACTCACCTTAAGCAACTTATCGCTGCACTGCCAGAAGTAATTACTGCAAATCTAGTACAAGCTTTCGAAAGTGGTACTCCTCTCGATCAGTACTATATACCCCAAATCAACCCTAATAGTTTGGTAGCCTTAGGGTATAATCCAGCAGGTGAGGAGAATTGGTTCAGTTGGGCAGGTATAGCGGATGGTAGGGCTGATATAGCCTATCGTGGCCAGTATGTATGGACTACCTTGTATGCTCGCATTTTGCCTAGTGAGTTTGGTATTAAGGTACCTAGTCCTAATACTGCACAGGTGTGGAAATTATATATAGTGAACTATACTACCCTAGTGTATGCTGAACGCCAGACTAATGCCCATGATATGATACCTATCATCTTTTCCTGCCCGAATGATGATGGCCTTAAGTACCAGACCAAGAGTCTTGCTAGTAATGTGCAACCTTTGCAGCAAGTAGCTAGCGCTATGATGAATTCCTTGGTAGCCTCCAGAAGAAGAGCTATTAGTGATCGAGGTATCTATAACCCACTATATATTAATAAGGCAGATATAAATAGTAATAACCCTTCTGCCAAGATACCTTGTAAACCTACTGCATATGCAGGGGTAGCTCTAAATGAGATGTACTATAGTATACCTTTTAATGATGACCAAGCTAGCACTCTTATGCAAGGTATTAGTACCATGCTTAACTTTGCAGATACAGTTTCCGGCCAGAATAAAGCACAGCAAGGTCAGTTTGTTAAGGGTAACAAGACTCTACATGAGTATGATGATATCATGGGTAATGCTGATGGTAGGTCTCGCTTAGCAGCTATAGTAATGGAAGATCAATTCTTTAGTGTTGCTAAGCAGATACTAAAGATTAATATCTTGCAGTTCCAAAGTACTAGCGATCTATATCATGAAGTACAGGATAAGACAGTAACTATCGACCCGCTAGTGTTACGTAATGCCAGCTTCAAGTTTAAGATCAGTGACGGCCTAGTACCTTCAGATAAGTTAATTAATGAAGGTGCTTGGCAGTCTGCACTGCAGGTAATAGGTAGTAGCCCCCAGATAGGCAGCGCCTACAATCTCGGCCCGATGTTCTCGTACTTGATGAAGACCCAAGGTGCAGATATTCGAGACTTCGAAAAGCCAGCACAGCAGATCCAATACGAGCAGGCTATACAATCTTGGCAGCAAACTGTTATGAGTATCCTCAAGCAGAATCCAGAAGCTACTGCTAAGCAGTTCCCTCCTCAGCCTATGCCAGTACAGTTTGGCCTAGGTACAGACGGCAAGCCTACTGGCCAGCCTGCTCCTGGAGATGAGTCTCAAGAGAGTATTGTACAGAAGATAATGGAGGCTAGTAACCCAAATGCAGAACAACAAGAACCTGCAAGCGAGGCATAATCCAGTAACTACTAGAAGCACCCTTCCGAGGCCGTGAGCTAGATTTGGCAGTGGGGCGTGAGCAGAGCGGAAGGTTGTTTGCAAAGGTTCCAAGTCAAGGGCGAAGTAAGTAAATACCGGAGCAAGGAGCGTTAGCGACGCAGCGAGGATGATTTACGCAACTGAGAGCGAAGCGTCCCTTTACCTTGGAAAGCAAACATGCCTTACGATATTGCCGCGCTCCCTGCTCTAGCTCTTAGGCCGAACCTCTATTCATATTAACTACTAGGAGTACCTTAATGCAATTACAACAAAATACCTTTGCTTCCTGGCATCTAACCAAGTCAGAGTATACATCAGGAGTAATCTTATCTCCTCAACAACAAGCAGTAATACAGAATGATATAGCCCAAGCTGCAGAACAAAAGTTAGGGCTTAAACTTAATACTACCAATGTAATGGAGTATGCTCAAGCTGAAGCAGAACTCCAAGGTAGAATACTAATATTGCAACTTCTGCTTGCTAGATCAGAAGATGCTTTGACTTCTTTACAAACTACTAGCGAAGAAGACTCTTTATAACTAACCTAAGGAAATACCCATGAGCTTTATAGACTCCATATTTGGCAAAACTTCTCCTGCTCCTACCTCTACTACTGAAGGTAACCCAGCTACAGCTCAACTACCTACTGCTGACCCTATTAACATACCAGGCGTATCTAACCAACAGCAACAACAGCAAACAGTGCCTGTAACTGCTGCAACCCCAATTCAACCTTTGGATGAATTTAAGGGATTATGGGATACTGACCCTAATGCATTACAGCCAGTAGCACCACTTAACTTTAATATTACTCCACAGCAAATGCAGGAGATATCAGCTAAACTAGATTTCTCTGGAGTAGTATCTAATGATATACAGCAACGTATAGCTGCTGGCGGTCAAGATGCTATTGCTGCTATGCAGGAAGCTAACAACAATCTAGCTAGAGCTATTTATGAACAAAGCGCATTAACCACTACTAAGTTAGTGCAAACTGCAGTTGAACACTCAACAAAGAACTTAGAGGATCTAATAGCCACTAAGTTCAAAACAATGGGATTAGCAGAGTCCACTGCTACATTAAACCCAGCTTTAAACCACCCAGCTGTACAGCCTTTAGTTAAAGATGCGCAGCAAAGAATTATTCAGAAGTATCCTAATGCTACACAGGCAGAGATAGCTTCTATGACTAACAAATACTTTGAGCAGGTAGGCGCAGCTTTTAACCCTAAGATGGCAACTAAAGCTAATGCTCCAACTCCAGTAGGTATGCAAAGTTATCAACCTCAAGAAGAGACTGACTGGCTTGCATTTCTCTCATAACTTACTCAATCTAATATAGGAGCCTAATATGGCTGGCGTAGTAATAACTGGTACACAACAACTTCCACTAGATATTAGTGGTTTACCCAACTTTAATACTGACACTGGAGCGGTATCTCCATTAATTAATACAGAAATTGTAAAGAAGTCTTTCCCTTCTATGGTTAACTACTTGTTACCTAAAGGTGATGCTTCTTTATTTGGCCTAACTGCTAAGATGCAGGAGGAAGTTGCACTACAAATTGAGCACGGTTTCTTTGCTAAGATCATGATCTTTCCAAGTTTCATACTCTCTACTGCAGATGCTACCACTACTAACCAAACTTGGACAGTAGTGGATTCTTCTCAAGTTATTCCTAATGGTTTGTATAAGCAAGTAGGTACTACTCCTGGCGGTACTGGAGCACTTACTCCTAACACTACTTATGCCTCTGAAGTTGCTTTAGTAACAGGCGTAACTGATGCTACTCACGTAGTAGTAACTCGCGGTATTGGCTCTTCTGCTACTACTCAAGTACAGTACGCAACTTTTGTGCATATAGGTAATGCTTTTCCTGATGCTTCCTTGCGACCTAACTCATTCCTTACTAAGGAAATCCGTATAATTAACTATACGCAGATTTTCCGTAATGCTTGGGCTGTATCTGGTACAGTAGCTGCTATTCAGAATCTGATTGGTGATACTAATCCAGCTAAGTCTAAACGTGAGTGTGCTCAGTACCATGCAATGGATATGGAGAAGTCTATGTTCTTTGGTCTACGATCTAACGTACCTGGTGTGCAAGGTACCTCTAATGCTTTGCGTACTATGAATGGTATTGTTGCCCAGATCAGTGATGGTCAGGCTGCTAACTTGTTCTTACCAGGACAAACCTTCAGTAGCAATATCGTAGTAGCTAACTCTAAAGTATCTGGTACTCCTACTGCTGGTGTACTAAGTATTGATGATTTAGAAAACTGGGTTGATGCCCTGGTCAATATGAGTTACTCTCCTGAGTCTGGCATGGAACGAGTAGTATTCGTAGGTAAAACTGCACATAAAGTATTTAACCGACTGGCTCGTTTGAATACTACTTACTATGTTACACAAGGAGCTACTGAGTGGGGATTGCGCTTCAGTCGAATTAAGTTAGCTCGTGTTGATTTAGTGTTAATTGAACACCCTTTATTCAATACTAACTTAGCTTGGGCAGCAATGGCAGTGGGTGTTGATTTAGCTTCTTTGCAGCTTGCTTATTTAATAGGACGTAAAACTAAGTCAGAAGAGTACAACCAAAATGGTATAGCAGTAGACTCTGCTGTAGATGCTTTAGGTGGCTCTATCTTGACCGAACTTACCCTCTTATGTAAGAACCCTTCAGGTTGTGGAATCCTCACTAACGTACTGCAAGCAGTAGACGCAAGCGGTACAATACTCCACTAAATTTTATTCCTCTACTATATAGCCGTAGGTAGTAAGTACTGCGGCTCTTTTTTATCTTTTATATAGGATACTAACATGCCTGAAATTAGTGCACTAAACCCAGATTTTCCTGATCGAGTAGTTTTTGATACAGGTAATAGTCATGATAACTTTTCAATATCTGAATTACCTGTAACTCTAGGTATTATCATTACAGATCATCCAGACGATACAGACTTAATCCGTAACTACATCAAACAAACTCGTAATACAGTTTGGCAAGAAGTAGCTTATGACCCTACTAATCCAAGACATAATAGATTGTTATTGGTACAACCAGGACAAGGGCCAGTAATTACCGGTATCCAGGATTCTAGTTCTTATTCGCGACAACCTTTAGTAGCAGACAACCCTTTAGCGGCTGCTATTATTGATGGGACTCTAACAACTGCCCAAACCGGTCAAGCAATAGCTGCTGCAGAAGCTCAGTTAGCCCAACCTAACCTTGCAATAACTGCAGACTTAGCTTCTCTTTTAAAGAGTAAGTAACTATGAAAGGTGCACTTAGAGTAGTTATTTTAACTGGGGTATTCCTGTTAGGGCTTCTGGGTGCACCTCCTAGTAAAGCCTTAACCCCTTATTTTCCGGTATTAGAGGTAAGTGGTATTATCTTTTCTTGGAGTCCTTTATGACTACAACAGCTATAACAGATCTAGCTACTGCAGTATATGCTATAACTAATAGACCTGACCTATCTGCACTTACTACTTTAGCTATCAAGAGAGCTACAATTAAGGAGCATGCAGCTATGGATTATCCAAGAGACTTAGTACTTACTGCCCCTATAGCTTTAGATAACTCTAATGGTCTTAATCGCTATAGTCTTAATGAGGTAACTCTTGGGCTATATGGTATGATCCGTAAGATTAAGTTCATTAAAGAGCTTAATAATACTCAGTATTCCTCGACATACTATAGTCAAGGTTATTGGGGTGAATTAGATTTTAAGGAGCGGGCTACCGATAACTTATTTGATGAATATAATATGGAGTATATCTCCTATTATTTTCGTCAGGGTACTAGCATTAATATAGTAGCGGTCAGAGCTGTTAATTATATCGGTATCCAATACTACCAACAACCTAATATAGGGGATCTTACTTATGCTTCTTGGATAGCTGATATGTATCCTTATGTAATCTACGAGGCTGCTGCTGCTAATGTCTTTCAAGCCATAGGTAAGAATGATGAAGCAGGAGTTTATAGAAGTAAACTAATGGATAATAGACTTGATTTAATTAAAGCAGAGATAGGAGATATCTAATGCCGTACACAGCTGATGCTACAAACGTACTAACTCCTGCTGATGGTGATTATGTAGTTAACGGCCCTGCAGAGATTCGGGCAATTAAGGTATTACTTGCTACAGCAACACCCCTTACTCAAACACTTTATATAACAGCTAATACCACGTTAACAGCTGCGCAATCAGGCTTAACTGTCTTACTCAGTACGGGTTTGCTTACATTACCTGCGCCATCATCTCCGTATATTAGGTTTAGAGTTGTTGGAACAGGATTAGGTGTTGGATCGTTTCAAACGCCATCTGGATCAATTTATTATCCAGATACTAACCCTGTCGCTGCAAATACTCCAATAAGTGCGGGACAGGTATCAACAGTAGACCTTTTGTCTGATGGTACAAACTGGATAGTTACATCTCAAGCTGGGGACATAATTGTTAAATCATCAACTACTGCTAATCGTCCGGCGCGGATAGATCAAGTGTTAGGTATTGGACAAACTTATCAAGACATGACAGCTAGTAGATTCTCAGGCACACCTTACTATAACGGTTCCACTAAACCCATTTTAGTTGTGGCACAAACTAATAATGGAGCTTATTATGATGCAACTATTACTGCCACGGTTGGAGGAGTGTCTTTTGTAGTAGGGAGGGACAATAATAGTAATGGGGGTACAACGGGAGTTGGGTCGGTATTAGTTCCAGCAGGTACTTGGTATTCCCTAGTGGCTAGTGGGCCGAGTGTTTCTGGATTTGCTAAGTGGATGGAGTTAAGATAATGCCTTATTACTTAAATAATACAACTAATCAATTATATGGGTTGGATTCAGTAGATCACGAGTACGCTTTACCTGATGGTGTTACACCTATCACCGATGAGCAGGCGCAAGCGATACACGACGCTAATGCAGCCGCTCAAGCAGCTCTCAATGCAAGCCTTCCCAACCCAACTGCTTTTACTCAAGCTATTAAATTAGAGCTAGGTGGCATTGTATCTGTTAATGCTCTAGCGGTTGCATACCCTTTATTTTTTGACGCTATAGCAACTCAGCAATGGTCTGATGTTAAGGCGCTTGTCCTTGATGCTCAGTCAAAAAATGTAATCAGTATTATACAGTATGCTGCAATTAAGGCAGCTGCTTTATCTTTTAATATACCCTTAAACTTGGAGTAAATATGTCAACTAGCAAACCTTTGATATCACCTAAAGGGCAAGCCTTAACTTGGACAGAGTTAGACTCTGATATAGCTACCCTCTCATTAGGTAGTAATAGAATGTTCAATAAAAGTGACTCTACTAAAGTAGCCTTCACTACTACTGGACAGAATGTAAGTACTCAAATAACCTTAGCTGTAGACGTAGGGGGGATTACAGTATTACTGCCTAATAATACTGTAGTTAATTTACCCTCTCTAACCGCGGGGACAGATTATGCTATCTGGGCACAGCAGGATGGAACCCTAACAGCATCAACTAACTTCATCAGCGCCCCCAGTGCTGGAGCCAGGAAAATAGGTGGTTTTCATTACGCACCAGGTGGCAATGCAGCGGCTAGGGCAGGCGGAGATACTAACCCTCAAATCAATACCTACTCTTTCTGGGATTTAAAATGGAAGCCCAAATGCCCAGACCCACGCGGCATGACACTGGTAGCTAATAACTTCTGGGCTGATATTTATCCATTAAATAATAATCCTGATGTTAATGGTACTAGCAAGTATGGGGCGCAAATCTGTGACGGAGGAAGCCCAGCTATTATACCTATCGCTTTTGGCGGTAATGGATCAAATAGTTATAGCAGTCTTACATGGTGGGAAGCTAATGAAATATTAGCAGCATACGGTAAACGGTCGGCATCGTATCAGGAATATGCTACATTGGCTTATGGCACTACAGAAGCATCGGCTATAGGCACTGATCCAATTACAACCCAGTTAAATGCTGCATATACTTCTAAATGGGGTATTATACAATCAACGGGAGTGATGGGTATTTGGGGTAAAGACTTTGGCGGTGGAGCTGGGACAGCAGCATGGACAGCTAACACAGGTGGTAGAGGGAATACTTATCAGTTATGCAATGTCGTAATGTTTGGGGGAAGCTGGTCAGACACTACAAACGCCGGTTCGCGTTACTCTACTTGGGCCTATTCCCCCACACTCTCGAATAGCTACGTCTCAGCACGTGGCATAACAGATCACCTAATTATCGAGTAAACACTATGATAAACACAAGACAAGACCTAGACGCTCTAATTGGCACCCAAGCACATACTGATTTTATTGTACTACTAAAAGGCTCAATGACACGCAAGCAGGACATGCAAAACTATCCATCTGGCTACGGTCTACCAGACTACACAGGCCCAATACTTGAACCTGTTTGGCAAGATGTTGAGGACTTAAGCACTATTACACGCTTTGGCTTTACCAAAGATCAAATTAACGCACTACTTTAATTTAAGGCTTCTATATGTCCTACAGAAAATTCAGGCTTAACTTAACAGCTGTAGGGTTTCCTTTGCTATCTGAATTCTCTGGTAGGACGATAGTAATACCCTTACTTGATGAGAACGATCAGACATCTATTAATTCTGGGCTAGTGCAAGCTAACCCAGAAAAGAGAAATGCTGCTATGTATTATTGCGAGAATGTAATGCCTACAGCTCAAGGCTTACAGAGTATTGCTTACGATGTTAAGGTAGCGGCAGTAGGAGGAGGAGTTGCCTTAACGCAGATATTAGAAGTACGAGATTCTCTTCGTAACCTTACCTATATAGGAGTATCTACTACAGGTACTATATATATTAAAAGTATTGTTACTAACAACTGGATAGCCATGACTACACCTAGTTGGACAATTTCTTTAGTGCCTAGTATAGCAGTACTTATGACCAGTGCAGGGGTAAAATCCTTAATATGTTTACCAGGTTCTGGTATTTATATTGTAGATTGTGTAGCTAATACTCTTACCTTGGCTACCCTTTCTGGCAGTATTACTATGGCTACTATTAAAGGAATTTGTGCTGCTAGTAATTACCTCATACTTAACACTGATAACTATATCTATTGGTCATCAGCTTTTGATCCTTTCGATTTTAATGTTGCTAACTCTTTAATAACAGGTACTGGTTATGGTGTGCCTACTGGTATAGTAGGCTCTATAGTAGGAACTCTTTCTGGTAACTCAGGTTTTATTGTGGTAGCTACAGGTAATGCAGTGTTAGCTTCGCTTAATAGCGGTAATATATTATATCCTTGGACTTTCACTGTAGTACCTAATAGTTCTGGTAGCCTTAACAATAGAGAATTCACACCTGCACCAGATGGTAATATGTACCAATGGTCTAGTGCTGGATTAGTAAAACTTACTCCTCAAGGTACTGTTATGGAGTATCCAGAAGTAACAGATTTTTTAGCTGGTAAAAAGTTAGAGACCTACAATCAAACTACCGATATACTTAGTACTACTGTGCTAAGTTTTGATATGCCAGTTTTAGTAAAGATGTTGGGACATAGGTATTTAGTTATATCCTATGGTAGTAGTACTGCTTACTTTGATTACGCTTTAGTACTAGATACCTCTTTAGGGCGTTGGGGTAAGTTAAAGGTTCAGCATGTAGATATAATAGATTTTAACCTTAATACCCAAGCAGCAGTTCTTGGAGCTACTTGGAATGGGGTAGGCTTACTTACTTGGAACTCCAATCCAGCAGTTAATACTTGGGGTAATTTAATAAGTAATGTGACTATTGCTGGTAGCCCTAAAAGAACTCTAGGCTTTCTTCAATATGATGGTACTGTACAAGTACTTAACTTTGATACCTCCAATCACACATCTGCAGCAGTAGCTCTTATAGGTAAGCTGGCTTTAGATAGGCAGAATATGGTTAAGTTAATGGAAGTGGAACTGGATAATATAGATTCCGATGCTACCTTCTCACTCCAAATCGGCCCTTCTTATAATGGTAAGGATATTACCTATCCTCTAGTAACTCCTTATCTATTCTCTAAGACTGCAAAGTCTAGAGATTTTACTTGCCTTGTTACAGCTGAGAATCATACTCTATTTCTTAAAGGTTCTTTCAATCTAAACTCTACTATAGTAACACTGATGGATAATGGGAGCTTCTAATTTATGATGAATTCAGTATATAAAGTACAAGTACCTAATGTTGCTAGTACAGGATTACCCTATGTAGATGTAGTACTTAATGCTTTACTGGTAGCTGTTACTACTTTAGGACAAGGTAGTAATTCCTTACCTTCCTACACTACTGCTAAAAGACCTGCAGCTAGTTCTCTACCAGAAGGCACTTTAATTTATGACTCAACCCTAAGACTCCCTATCTATAATAAGGTAGGTTCTGGGGTTGGTTGGTATAACTTTGCAGGAGTAGCAGTATGAATAAAGATTTACAGCTTATACAAAATGCTAGAGATGACTTTAATAGATTCCTAGATGAGGTAGAACTTACTGACTCTCAAGTCTGGGTACTTACTAGCAGAACAGATGATCGTATGCCTATGCCAGAAGATGTGGAGTTGGTACAGGTAAAACCTAGTCGTATACACGGTCTTGGTATGTTTGTAGTTGAGGCGGTATCTGCAGGACAATTACTAGCGCCTATGAACCTTAATGGGCTTAGAACTCCAGCAGGTAGGTTTGTCAATCATAGTGATGCACCTAACTGCATAGCAGTGCCTAAGGATGAGAACTTATATCTTGTGGCTGCAAGGGATTTAGAGCGAGATGAGGAATTGTTACTTAACTATCGCCAACCTATAGCTGCACTAGGAGAAAGAAGCTTACTATGGGAACGCTATCAGGGGGGTTCTGTACCTTTAGTTCAACTAGCTAATAAACATCGTATCAATACTGAAGGTATGTCTAACAGACAGAAGGTAGAAGTTATAGAATGGATTCTTACCCACTACTATGAAGATATACTACCTACCTTTAAACTAGAGCATCATATCTCTGAAGGTGTATACACTCGTAGTCTTACTATACCTAAAGGAGTAATGCTTACAGGTAAGATACATAAGAAAGCCTGCACTACTATCTTGTTAAAGGGGGATATCACTGTCATGACAGATGAAGGTATGCAGCGAATAAAAGCTCCTTACATAGCTACCAGTAAAGCAGGGATTAAGCGGGCTGGGTATACACATGAAGAGTCTATCTTTGTTACTGTGCATGCTACTGAACTTACTGAGGTAGCAGATATAGAGGCAGAGTTGTTTCAAGAAAGTGATATAACTTGGGTAGATGAGTTACTTCTCGCTCTTAACCCTCCTTCCACTCAACCCACTTTAGAGGTATAAATTATGTCATCAGGTATGATAGCAGCAGGTGTATCAGCTTTAGGTGCAGCAGGTATAACAGCTGGAGGAGTAACAGCTGCTGCATCAGGAGCTACAGCTATAGGTAGTCTAGGTTCTGCGATTAGTAGTAGTAAGTCTGTAAATACTAGTCAGAATGGTACCCAGGTACTTAAAGGTACGCAAACAACTAAAGGGACAGTTACCACCAGTACACTAAACCCTGAAGTACTTTCCATGTTGCAAGGACTTGTTACTAATGGCTCTTTTTCTAAGCAGGCAGCTATTACAGATTCTGCTAATGCTGTAAAAGGTGCTATTCAAACCACTATGCAGCAGTATATGCCAAGTATAGCAGGAGAAGCAAAAGGTTCTGGTATGTCTGGAGATAGTATGACTCAGATACTAGCTAACCAAACTGCAGTACAGGCAGCTGTGCAGGGTGCAGGTGTGCAAATGAATTCCATTAATAACTATGGTAGTGTCTTTACTAACCTTATAAATGCCCTTACTGCAGGTTCTCCTCAGACACAAACTACAGATCAGACCCAAACTACAAATAATACCCAAACTGATACCACTACTAGCCAACAAGCCTCTTCTAGTGGCATGAGTGTTATCTGCACTAAGTTTTGGAAGGTAGGTTTAATAGATTACTACACCTGGCTGGCAGATGAAGAGCATGGTATAGAACTTAAGTTTCGTAACCCAGAGTTGTTCGCTTGGTACATGAGTTGGGCACCTAAGGTAGTAGCAGTAATGGACAAGTATCCTAGTACTGTACTACCTATCTGGTATTTATTTGGTAAGGCTTGGGTACAAGATATGGCATGGAAGCAAGTAGGTTGGGGTAGACCTTCCTACTATGGTAGAGGTATCTATGCAGTAGGTAAAGGTATTTTCTCAACACTTAAATTTTTGGAGTCTAAAGTATGGCTAACATCTCAGATATCTTAATGCAGCAAGCAGAAACCTCTAGCAGGTCTAAAGGTATAGCTGATGAGCAAGGTAAGTTAGGTACTGCTTATACTGAACTTGCTGATATAGTAGGTCAAACTAAGGCTGCAGTAGAGGCAGAGGATGCTAAAGCTGCTAAGATTGCTTCCGAACAGAGATATAAATTAGCAGACTCCTATGATAGCAATCCTAGCAATGCTAATAATATACTTAATACTCTTGGGCAAAGTATTGCTAGTAATGTAAAAGTTGTTAAAAGTACTAGAGATGCTATGGATGCTATAACTAATGAGAGCTTCTTAGATGATCCTCTTAAAAAGCTAGCTGATGTATTCCTAATACGTCCAGGTTTATACAGTAAAAACTATGAGGCTAAGAATAATATAGAAGAGGATCTCAAACTTTCTCAAGCTGTTAACTTAGCTCAACAACAAGGCTACCAAACTTATGCAGCAATAGGTAGTGCTATCTCTGATGAGCAACTTAAGAATAAACTTGAGTATATTGGAGCTAAAGCTGGACAAGAAGCTATGAGCGATAAGTTTAAGGGTCTAGCATGGCAGAGTTCCGCCCTTGAGTTAGTAGATAAGTCCACAGCTTCTGAACTCAAAGGGTTGGAAGCTTATTTTAACCAAGGTCAAGCAGAGCAGCTATTCAAACTTAACCAAGATAAATTTGCTAATGAACAGGACTACCAAGCCAAGACTTTAGATAATGCAGCTAAGAACTTAGAGCTTTCTACTGAAACTGTTAACAGACAAAATGCTCAGTTCGATAGGGTACTAGAGCAGGATACTATTAAAGCTAACTCAGAAGCTAGGGCGGCAGAGTCTCTTCGTATGGCTGCAACTAAGTTAGGGCTAAAATTGAATCTAGCTTCTCCAGTAATTCCACCTAACGCTACACCGGAAGAGATTGCTACCCTTACTAGAATAGCCAATGCACAAGTAGTGTCAGATATAAAAGAGATGAAAAAGAATCCTAACCTTAAGTTAAGGTTAGACGCTTTAGAGGCTGTAGCTGATAGTTATACAGGTCAAAGTCTAGCAGGAGTTCCTGAAAAGCTATTTGTTAATGTATGGGGTACTAATCCTTGGGGGGCTTACAATACAGTCAACGCTTTAGGGGGTTTACCTGAAACTACTTTGCCTCAGGAGCGAGACCTTAATGCCTTCTATAGAGAGAACTATGCTGAGTTAAGTACTAAACAACTAGGCTTACTACATAGTAAGAAAGAAACTGTTGCAGGGTCTGAAAGTACTTCTGTTAACTCCAAATATATTACCCCTATCAACGCTCAAAACTCCGCTGTTGAGAATGGTGCAGTCTTCGATGAGGCTATTATAGACAAAGCTATTGATATGGGTAGTAATGTAGAGTCAGGAGGTAGGAACTTCTACGGTATGCGACCAGTAGCTGAGTGGGAACAAATCAAGGCTATACGAGATAGCATGCTGTATAAAGAAGTGCTAGCTCCCCTAATAGCTGGCGGAGCTACTGGGTTTACCTCTGCTCAATTAGTACAACGAGCACTAGATGCAGTAGATAGCAAGACTCTAAAGCGCGACGATGTAGCGCCTATTCTAGCTCAGTTCTACCAAAGTATGGCATTACAGAATAACTTAGTGCATAACTTTGCAGGTCACGGCTTTCCAGCCCAACAGTCTTGGGTAGTAAAGCAGGAAGATCCTGTTACTGGTGCTTATGCTTCCTACAACTTGATGGATAAAGGTAGTCTTAGTAACTTCATTTCTGTGCAAGAGTACTTAAGGAATAGAGGTACTGTAAAAAGGGTTCTAGATTCTTCAGGGCTTAGTAATATGGGCAAATCTTATATGGATCTAGTAGAAGAACGTAAACGCACTGTACGACACTTTGTAACAGGTAGGGAGTAAGCTATGGATAATCGACAAATATTAACCCCTGAGTACCTACTTGCTGCAGCTAACCATGCCATACCTAACGGTGATCTTAGTGTAGCAGATAGCACTCCTCTTATATCTGGGCCAGCAGGTCTAGTTGCTGGCGCTGTGGCAGGGGCAGAACTTGGCTCGGCTGCGGGTCCAGTGGGTACTGTAGTAGGAGCTTTGGTAGGTGCAGCGACTGGATATGATTGGCGCTTCACTGCCACAGCTGCAATCTCTGGAGTAACTCAGGTAACTAACAGTGTAGCAAGTATTGCTAATCTAATACCAGGAGCACACTTCGAACAGACCGCTATACAAGACCGCATTACTGGACTTGATGATAACTTGGGTCAGTACTATACTGAACACCAAGATGCTGTGGATGCTGCTGGCTTTATTGCTGGTAGTATCCTTCCTGGCTTAGCTGGACTTAAATCCTATAACATGGCTAGCCTTGCTATAGATCGAGCTACTCAAGGACTTATTGGTCGCAATATGGGGGAAGCTACTGGCTTGCTGGTAGGCACTCAGAGATACCATCTAGCGGAAGCTGCTGCTACTATGGAGACTTCTGGGCAAGCTTTCTCTTTTCTTAATCAAAGTATTATCCGAAGTATAGCAGCAGGAGCAGGAGAGCAAGCTCTACAAGGTATGGCTTTTGAAGGAGGAGTACAGCTTATGATGAACTCCTCTCCCTTACTATCCGACCAAGATCATTCTGATATAGCTATGAATGTACTAAAAGCGGGTATGTTAGGAGGTGCACTTGGAGGAACTTTCGAGGCAGCTAAGGTAGGCTTCTCTATGAAGAACTATCTCGGTAAAGTAGATAGTGAACTTAATTCCAATAGATGGCAACGAGGTAATGCAGATGGCACACCTACCGATATCAAGATTCTTTCCAGAGTTGAAGATGCGGAAAATTTGGCTACTACTGCAGCTCGGCCTGAACTTGCTGGCGTTGCTGCACAGACCCAAGTTGCAGCAAAGAACAAGATGTACGATGAAGTAGGTCAGCTCTTCCAAACTCTTGCGCATGATGATGCTTTTGTAGCTAATGCTGCACATGAGATCATGCGTACTGAACCTGATTTACTAGGAGCCTCTAAGGTTACTCTTGGCCTAGAGGAACTTTCTAGGGTGGGAGAAAGAACTGCACTAGAGAAAAAGATTATTGATGCTACTACTAAGCAAGAACTAGGAGGAACTCTTACTACTGAAGAACTCAAGCTTCTAGACCTAAGTACTAAGTACATCAAGGTCTGGGGAGAAGGTGCTGCTGAAGGGGCAGTCATGCCTGAGAAAGAAGGTTTCATTAGCTTATGGGATACTCTAGGTAAGGGTCAAGTTATACAAGTACTTAAGGGAGCAATCAAGGCTGGCAAGCAGGAGTTTAAAATCGAGCCAGCTAAAATATTCGATATCCGTTCAGCCAAGACTGTAGCAGAAGCTAATGCTAGAGATGTATGGGCTGAACTTACTACTACCTCTCTGCCAGACAATACACTCATCGGGGCTTATGATCCTGCTTTGTTGCGTAAGGCTGCTAAGGATCTAGCTGATCCAGAGAGTGGGGTTACTGTAGTAAGGGTAAAGGATGCAGAAGGTGAGGGCTTTCAAACTATTACTAACCAAGCTGATATGCACGCACTTCTACAGGAGAATCTGCGAGAGTTACAAGGTCAGTTTCTTGCTAGAAGTGTATTAGCTAAAGAAGGTAGTGCAGCTAAGTTAGGCGATACTGCTATAGCTAGTATGCTTAATGTAAAGGTGGACTATATGAAGAACGCCTTGGTCAATATAGCTAACCCAGCATCGGATTTTCATGCTATCCAAAGCTATGCTGAGGAGTATGCAACCAAGCTAGCAGGTAAGGTTAAGCCTAGTCTTGAGGATAGCATACTGCTACACCCTCAGACTGTCAAAGCTATTTATGATACCAGTAGGATTGATGCTTTCGAGGCTACTGCCCTACCTTTCACTGTGTACATGAAGCAACAGCAGAAACTATTCCAACTTACTGCAGCTAGAGCTAGTGCAACTATTACTGGTAAGTATGATGCTATGCTTCCTATGCCAGAAGAACTAGATATGCAACGTATCACTCGTAATGCTGGTGGAGCAGGTAAGTTCAGTTCTGCTGCTGGTAAACTGGGTAGTGAGGAAAGTAAGTTTGAGCGGATAGGTCATGTATTCAACCAGATGAAGGCTGAGGTGGAAAGTAAGGTAGCTGCTATGCTTGATCCAGTAGTTTGGAAACTTCATGGGGATATAGAGGCTAGTGCTGAGTTTGGAGGTATACAGTCTCTTGTACGTAGTACTCCTGAAAGGTATGTATTGGATAGGGCTAATAGTCGCCTTGTAATGAAGCAAATACTAGATTATGAAAATGCTATAGCTGCTGGAGAAGTAGGAGTACAAGCTCCTAAGATAATTGACGCAACCGCTGCAGAAAGTATACCTATTACTAGCCCTAAGGTACTTGATATACTAGAACAGCATATAGCCTTGCGGGATACTAGACTTGGTAAGTTCAATGCTATAAGAAGTGTATCTGGTGTAGGAGATTCTAGAGAAGCAGGTATAGTATATTTTCCTCCTCCTGATACTAAGAACTACCCTTTCTTTGCCTTAGTAACTGATCCGCAGATTACCAGTACTGGGCATATTAAGATGCTTCATGCTGCTAGCCCTGAGAAGTTGGAAGAGTTGTTAGCTAAGGTTCCTGAGGATTTCCAAGCAGGTATCATTCGAGCACCTAAGACTAAACTTAAGGAAGATATAGAAAGGTGGCACAAGGCTATAGGTGATTACAAAGCTCAGGAAACTATGAGTGATAGCTACTTCGATGCTGCCTTGCATAGATCGGGGGCAGCGAGTCCTTACCTGCCTAAGACCGATGCAAGTGTACTGATAGATGAACTTCGAAACTACCATTTGGCTGAGGAGAAGTTGTTACTAAGAGAGGCTGTATCTTTACGTTACTCTGCTCAATTTGAGGAGCTTAAGAACTTAGGAGATAGGGATGCTAGTATACGTTTATCTTCCTTCTCCTCTAAAAGTGCTGGTCGGTACGCTAAGGAGCAAGGAGATAATCCCTACCTCTCTCATATTCGTACAGCTCTTGACTTAGGTAATACTGAGAAGATTCCTGCAAGAACTACTCAGAATAACCTAGATGAGCAGCTTAGCAAAGTTTGGGATTTAGCCACTCGTACCTTTAAACAGAGTACCAGTGTAGAGGATTTGGACAAGATTAATAAGGTTTGGAAGGATCTGGGTATTAAGACTATAGATTATGATGCTTCAGTAGTAGCTCTTGCTAATCATACCTACAGTCGGGGCGCCTTAAGCACCTTTACTAGAAGGGCTAATGCTATTCTTACCAGTACCATCCTTAAACCTAGCGTGCTTAATGCAGTGAACAATACTGTAGGTATGGTAGTGATGCTTTCTCCTGAGGTGCACTCCTTAGTCGAAGGTATCAAACTAGGAGATACTGGACTGGCTGGCAAACTTGCAGAGATATCCCATGTAGGTATTCCTGGTACTGAGAACTCCTTTCTAAGTACTGCTAAGTTAATACATCAAGGTATGCAGGATTTCATGCAACCTGAGAATAGAGCTTGGCTATTGCAGCAAGGTTTCTCTGTAAGGCACTCTCAAGAAGTCAGTGGGATATTGGATCATATTAGTCTTAATGGGCTTGGTGGAGATATGGACTTGAACTCTCGTATTACTATGGCCTATAACAAAGCTATGGAGTATGGGAAGGTTGCTGAGAAGTACACTGGTAACTCTTATGCTGAGGAGTTCACTAGAGGTACTACTGCTATGATTATGAAGCGCCTTACTGATGCTGTAGTGGCAGAAGGTAAGATGTCTCAAGCCCTAGCAGATTCCTACATCCAGACTACCGTTAATCGAGTTAATGGTAACTATCTTGCTAGTCAACGGCCTATGATGTTTAATGGGCCAGTAGGTCAGTCAGTAGGACTATTCCAGACCTACATGGTTAATATGATACAGCAGACTATGAGGCATATGGTTGAAGGTAGTACTAAGTCTGTAGCCCTTATGATGGCAGCTCAAGGTACTATCTATGGCATGGCTTCCTTGCCAGGATTTCAGCAGCTTAATACTGCACTGGTAGGGAACTTTGCTGGCAATACTGACCACAAGGATCTATACTATGCAGCCTACAATGCTATGGATAAGAACACAGCAGATTGGGCAATGTATGGTAGTCTTAGTAACTGCTTAGGGTTCTTCTCTCCTGCACTTAAGAACAACATGTATGTGCGAGGTGATATCAATCCTAGACAAGTAAGTATTATTCCTATAACTCCTATGGATGTACCTATTGCTATGGCCGGAGCTAAATTTTTCGGTAATCTAGCAGATACTTTCAATAAGATATACATAGAAGGTGCTAGTCCTGGTACTGCGTTCCTAAGAGGTCTTGAGCATAATGGTATTAGTCGGGAGCTATCTGGACTGGCTCAGGTACTGGAAGCTTTTACTAACTCCCAAGGTAAGAGCTACTCTACTGATAATGCAGGCAAATTGATAGGCGCTAACGACTTCTTTAGTCTTATGAATCTTACCCGCCTTTCTGGTGCGAAACCTTTAGATGAAGCTAAGGCACTAGATGCTTCCTATAGGCAGGTAGTATACAATGCTAAGGAGCATGATAGCATTGCTAGATTAGGGGAAGTATTGAGATCTAAGTTGGTAGGGTTGGAAAGTACGGATGAGCTTAGCCCAGAAGATGTACGTAAGTTCATGACTGAGTATGTAAAGATGGGAGGTAAACAGGAGAACTTTAATCGCTATATGATTAAGCTTCAGAAGGAGGCTAATACTAGCAAGGCTAATCAACTCATACAACATCTTGGCAGTCCAGAAGGTCAGGCTATGCAAGAGTTAATGGGAGGTAGGCCAGCTAATGATATCGGTGATGAGTAATTTGGTGAAGTAGTAGACAAAAGAAAGCCTAGGTAGGGATTGCTCTCTGCCTAGGCTTTTTGTTATTGCAACAATACTTTAGCTACTTTGACTGTATCTGCACCAAGAGTAGCTACCACTAAAGTAGTTCTTTTAGCTATTAGAGCCTTGCTTAACTGCTCTATCAGATACTCTTGGTTATAAGCACCTTCTAGTACTATACCGCAGTAAGCAGCGATAGTACCATAGTAGATATCTGGTTCGAAGTTATTAACCTTAAGGTTTTCATTCAATAATTTAATCAACTCAGGATGATGAGATGCTATCTCAATATTGAACTCAATTACTGCTTTAGGTAGCATCTCAATACGCATACCGTTTACTTCGGTTATACCATCAAGTTGGCTGATATCGAACTGTGCGCCACTCATGACTCTACCTCGTTAGGAACTAATTCATAGTTAGTTAAGAAGAACTCTTTAGCTACATACCACTTATCCAAGTGATTGTTAGTATTGATAGCTATCATACCCCCTAGTTCTGGAGTATCCTGCTCACTTACAGATATACCTTCTAAGGATTCCCCTGGTATATAAGGTCTTAATAGTTGAACACCCTTTTTTCTGTATGCTTTATAAGTACTGGTCATGACTCTACCTCTTTCAGTCTAGCTATCTCAGCAGCTCTTCTTCTCTTTAAGCCAAGTTCTTCTTTACCCTGCGCACCATGATCGTACTGTGCCAGTATCTTCTCTACCTCTGCCCACTCGCCACGATCTACATAAGTCTTGAGATGAGTACTATGTGCATATGTTCCAATACCACAGTTATATACAAAATCCAGTATAGCAGCTTGTCGCTTGAAGTGCTCTAGTACTAACTTAGGGGAGTAATGCACAAGACTGCTATAGGCATCTGCAAGTCTCTTACTTAGTTCCAGATCAGCTTTAGTCTGGTTCCAAGTCAACCCTTTATGAATTTCTGAACCAGTGCAGCCCCACCCAATAGTCCACTTCTTACCTATATTATCCCAATAACTGCTAAGTTTGCACTTCTCAAAGGGACATAGTATCTGCTTAGTACACTCTAGTACATCAGTTGGAATAGCTGCTAGTATGCTTGGTTTAACTTGTGCCATCTTTGGCCTCCTTAATAGCCTGTCTACCTTGTTCGGTACCAACACCTATACCATAGGTATTCATACTATGATTACCTGATAGTGTACCAGTGTTTAGAGTGAATAGTACTACTGTACCGGCATGACTATATACTACTTTGCCCATTACAGGTAGTGGTCCAGTAGGTACAATATCTTCTGTGTTCACTATTCTGAGAGTATCTGGTACTAATCTGGCATGTACCTTAGCTGCCTCAATACTTAAAGCTCTAGGAGCTGCCCATAGAATAGCTACTACTCTCCAACCTTGCAGTGCTAGCAAACTAGATAGTATGTAGCCTACTCCACCGCCAAGACTATGCCCATGAATCTGTAGTACTGGTCGTTCAGCTATAGGAAAGGCTATAAAGAACTTCTCGATATCATCTGCTAACTGTGCAGCAATATCATAGAACCCTTTATGTACTAATCCAATAGGACTATCTATTTGCTCTACTTCCCCATCAGTCCACCACTCACTTGCATTACGGGTGCCTCGAAGTACTATATCAAAAGTTTCCACTGCTGAATGACTCTTGACTATATACCCAAAGGGTTCCTCTTCTGGAACAACATACAGCAGCTGCCATGCACTATCTGGCCTAGCCCATAGTACTGTATTAACATAAGGTTCATCTTCCCAAGGTTCCTTATCTTTCCAAGCCTCATATTGCTCATAGGCTCTATCAATGTAGTCTTGGCTAATACTTAGCACATCAGCTAGAGATAGTTGTTTACCCTCTGCTGCTATAGCTGTACCGCTTTCTTCACTTAACTTATCTATTGCTTCTTGTGTATTACTTTGTGGCATATCATTTCCTCTTTAGTAAAGATTATCGCAACTTATACTGATAGTTGCACCATCTATTTTAGATGTAGTTAGAGTAGCGCCTGTTACTATAGGAGCTATGCTAGAACTACATTTGGTACTACTTGTACAACTGGGTAGAACTGCTAACAATAAAAAAGCCAGCAGGCTAATAAGTATAGCATACTGGCTTTTCATAAATACTTCTTACTTAGACAGTAGTAGCAGCAAGTTCTTTGGCTTTAATGCCCGCTTCGAGACCGCTAGCAATATGGCCAGCTAAAGCCGCAGCACTGGATACTTCTGGATGTCCAAGACCTAGACCAACAGCTTCTGCGATAGGTGCAAGTTCAGCAATAGATGTAATAGAAGCTTCTAAGATAGTTCGCAGCTTGGCTTCGAAAGCTGTTCGATCAAACTTGCGGGCTTGAGTAACTGCTGGATGCTCAAGTGGCGGCTGTGACGGCTCAGGATCTGCAATAGGCGCAGGTGTAGGAGAAATACTACCAACAGCTTCCGCTGTATCGACCACCGCAAAGTAAGCAAAAGACAGTAATAGATTAACTAAGAAGTTAGTTCTAATAAGTTTTAACATATTGTGTTTCCTTTATTGTAATACTATTAGCAGGTAAGATAAGTGGGTAGTAGTTAGTACCTGCTATTAACTAACTACTACCAAGGTGCTTCGGAACCGGTAAAGATTAAGGTTGCTTGATGTACTGTAGGTGAGATAATCCCCACTCCAATACATCAGGTACTTTAAATATGGTAAGTACTGCAAAGACCATACCTAATAAGAGCTTAGCAGACTTACTTAGACTCGCAAGTCTTTTCAGCTCTACTAACTCTTCTCTGGTAAGGATATAAGAGGTATCTACTATTCGTAACTCCTCTCCTGCATCTTCTCTATCCTGCTGGCTGTCATGGTGCATTAGTTCAAATCCTCTGTCCATTCAAGAAAGATACCCATAGTTAGACCTGCTGGCAGTGCTACTCCACCTAAGTTAATAGCAAATAGCATATTAGCGTTATTCACTATTGCTGGAGGAGCACTAGCAATAGGGCTAAAATCCCATATACGAGACTCGTTAAACGATGGAGTAGCTATAGCAGGAGAGTACAAGCCGCCTCCATGAATGTTGGTAATACCAGAACCTAATCCAGTAGGGTTAACAGTGTACTGATTAAGTGTAGCTACTGGTGCACTATCCCCATTCATAGCTACATCTACTGAGGAGTTAAGCGCTGTAATAGTACCGCCAGTATTTAGTGCAGCTCTACGGAGTAGTAAGGTTTGTACTATTGCAGCTGCAGTACTGCTACATTGAATATGTATTTCAGTAAGTCTGATAGTATACCCTGCTGCACCGCTGAGGGTAAGTAAGTCAGTACAGTTAGCTGCTGGGGTTATAGCATTGCCTCTCCAGCGATAAGTTTTTCTTTCAGGTAACATTGCCTGAATAACAGGTAAGTTGTTTCTATTTTGCATGGTAGGTAAGTCCTATATAAATCACATTGATAATCTTTCTTCTGGCAATAGCCAGCTAGGTTTTATTAAGTTAGTATCCTTGAAAGCCCTTACTAACTTCTTAGGTAAGAAAGCCCCATCTACTATTTGTATCTTATCTGCCATCTGCAAGCCGCGTACTATATCAGTTATCGCAGATAGGTTGTCCACATCACTGTGTACATGTTTGATTATGTCTGAGATAGTGAGTGGTGCTTCAGACTTGTTAAGTATCTCAAGTATTTTATGAGCTACTGCTGAGTTTCTACCCTTACCGAATTCCCCCATAGCATCAGGCATTTCGTATTCAGCAAAGGTTAGGATAGTATTAGCTAGTAACACATCCTCAGGCATTATATGAGTAGCTATTCGCATTGCTGCACATATAATAGCTAGCTTTAGTAAATGAGTGTGACGCCTACCAGTGTAGTGCTCAAAACGGTGATCTGGTATTGGCTGCCAAGAGTAATAGATTTCCTCTATTAGAGTATAAGCTTCTGGGTGCAATGTTACTTCCCCTATGCACAGGGTTTTTATCTTTGTAAGATAGTCTAGCATCTTTGATGTAGCTTCTTCACTAGCTGCTTTTGGCCAAGCTACTTTTCTTCCACTAGGTTTAGTATTGATTAGTAGCATCCTAGAGAAGAAGCCTTGCCCTTGGATTTCAGCAGGGAAGGCAGCATTAAAGCCAGTAGGTGTGTTACCTGCTATGATGTTAATGGTAGGTTCGTTAATGATTACTGGTTTCGAGTTCTTAAGTTTGTAATCATAGACACCTCTATAGTCCCAGAAAGTACCTAGCAATGATATGAAGTCTAAGTTGTTTCTACCTATGAAGTCAACAAACTCATCACTGGCTACATACAGTTCTGCTACTGGCATATCCTTAGCCCGCTCTTTCATGTTCACACTACCGAATAGATTCTCTTCTAAGTCAGTAGTTTGTTCTTCTTCATCACTATCGCTGCCCCAAGTCTTTTCATGTAGCTCTAGTAAGAACTGAGACATACTTAGTTTTTGTGGGGCAAAGTTATCATAACCCCACATTTTAAGTAATGTATTACTTATCTTTATTGCGGTACTTTTTCTTGTAGCTGGCACACCTATTAGTTGTATGTACTGGTTAGGGGTAAGAGCGCTATGGCCAAAGGGTAAATATAACTGCCTACCCAGTAACGCACCCACCATTCCTATTGCTGCCCACCTATGCGCATTGGCTGGAGCTTCTCCAGAGTCAATACTAGCATAGTCAAAGTAGCTAGAAAAGAAGTTATCAGGTGCAAGCATAGTATTCCTTGTTAAGTTATAGCTATCAATTTCTTACTTATACTGGTGTGACGACAATTCAAAGGTCTAAGTATTCTATTATCCTCAGTATCTCTATGCATAAGATTACGGTATATAGCTAGAGCATCCTTTAAGTGCTGTTGTTCTGCACTGGTAAGTAACTCACTCCCCGTCCATAAAGGAATAAGTTGGCTTTGTAAGTTAGGGTATTCCTTCTTTTGTATAGAAAAGTACTTCTCTGCATTACTTTCATTGGTGAAGAATAAAGGTACTCTACCTTCTACACTTACTTCCCAAGCTCTAGGTTTGAAGTCTTTTGTTACTGCCATGCCGCCTCCTAATGCTCTTTACTATCTTGCCAGTTCTGGCCACCTAAACTAAGGTCTACTGGAACCAAAAGATTCCTAGTGACCCCACCTATATCTGTTACTGGCACTTCAAATTCCATACATTGTTTCACCTCTTGTGCTAAATACTCATAATCTTCCCTATACTGGAATAGTATAGAGTCATGAATCTGTGCTACCAGTTTGAAGTTCTGATAGTTATGCCACCATACATTATAGAACACTTTAACGAAAGCTTTGTTAAGAGTCATTGCATTAAGGCTTTGTGGTGGATGTGCTATATAAGCGTTTAAATCTCTTTTGTTCTTAGCAGGGTTACCAAAACAGTAGCGAGTCCAGCCGGTAGCTCCTACCAATACATGAGCAGAATTAACTTGCTTGATTATCCAAGCTGGATATATCTTGGCTACTACCTTATAAGTAGTCTCGAAGCACTTACCTAAGTATGCTGCTATCTGTAGGGCTGCATAGTGCTTAGGTAATCCGAGCCTTGCTGCTGCCTTGAAGATATTTGCTAATCCCATAGTATCTACTAGAACTGAATCTCCCATGTTATAGTTCTTACCGTGATTGACTGGTTTGCTTAACTGGCGAATTTCCTTATCTAGTATAGTATGGCTGCCATCAGGATTATTAATACAGATTTCTTCATAGGGTATACCAAAGAAAGCACTAGCATTAAAAGAGTGAAAATCGTTATCTCCATCTACTGCCGCGATTAGTTTAGTATCTCCAGTAATGTATCCAGTATCCCGACTTTCTGCTTGAGCATAGTCAGCCTCACCTATTAGAAAGCCTTCATCTGCTTTAAGAAAAGCTTTGATACCGCCTTGCCTAGGTATGTTCTGCATATTTTGCCCACACCAGAAGGCATGACTTTCACTAGCTAGCCTACCTGTCTTAGTACCATAAGGAGTAAGGCTAGTAAGGAGTCTACCGAAGAAGAACTTATCTTCCACTAGGTAGGTACTTACTAGCTTGGCTGCTTTGCGATACTCGAAGATTTTATCTATCAGCCAAGTATTGTAGGGATGTCTAAAGGCTGCCTTCTTTAAGTCCTTTTCTTCCGTACTCTTTATATCCTTGCAACCTATAATATGCAGTAAGGTCTTTACCTGCTTAGGACTAGCAGGGTTGAAGTGAGGTGTAGCTAAGTTGATACCTAGGCTAGCTCTTGCTTCATCCCGTATAGCTTCTTGTTTAGTCTTGATCTTCTCAAACATAGGAAAGTCTACAGCCATACCAGTAGCTTCTGCAAGTACTGCTGGAGCTATTACTGGGAACTGCTGCTTATAGTTTTCTCTAGCCCATCTGGGAGCTTCCTGCAACCAAGCAAGAAAGGCCCAAGCTGTGTACCAAGTATCCCTAGCATTGTACTCGTATAAGTCCATAGCATTACCAGTACTTCCTTCGTTCTTCCAAAAGAGGGACTCATGGATATAGAAAGCAGCTAGTCTGCCAAGATCTTTTTTTAGTTCACAGTACCAAGAATGATGAGCTACTGCTGTATCAAAGAAGTAATTGACTAATGGGCATCCGAAGCGGTTCAGATAGGCTATATCATACTTACCATTCTGTAGTAGCTTAGGTGCAATAGATGCATTGAACTTAGCTATCCAAGTAAAGCGATACTCATACTCCTCCACTTCGAGACCAAAAGGTAAGGGCACTACATAAGTTCTAGTTGCTAGTTGCCTAGTTACTATAGTATAAGATATGCTGGAAATACTTAAAGGTTCTTTATGAGTTTCTATGTCTACCGCTGCTAACAAAGTATTAGGATTTTGTAACTCACTAAAGAGTTGCTCATACTTTTCTCCTTCTACTAGACTCCAAGAGAATTTATCTGGCTTCATCCATTTACTAGGTTCTGTAATCTTACTTACATAGCGTTCCAATAAGAACTGCCCATAAGACAAAGTAATAGTCTGCTTGAGATTAGGTACTATAAGAAACCAAAGATCATGCTTAGCATTGTATATGTAGGAGCCAGCATAATTCTCTACTGTCTGCTCCTTCTCACTTGCAGTATTGCATAGCTTAGGTATGAGTCCTGACTGTGTAGTAATGACGTGTCGATATTTGTCCCTCTTGCATATCATAGCTACTTCTGCTAGAGTTTCCATATAAGTAAGATTGACCCGTACTGTATGGCCTCTAGTTGCTACCTTAAGTGAGCCAAGATAAGGCTTATCGTATTGGGAACCTATGAATAGTATGTTCATTATAGTAGTGAGTAGTAGGTGATAGGTAGGGTGTAGTTACTAAATAGTCGCAGCTGCCTGCCTAACAGCGGAGCTGGCAATAGCGTATCATGGGGCGCATCTCCCAGCAAGGCACTGCTGCGCACTCGGTTGCGACAATCTTCCCTCGCTGCGCTACGCTTGCTGCGGGTATTCTCTTACCTCGGCCTTGACTGTGAGCCTCTTAAGCGCCTATCCATGCTAGCCATCGCTCAAAGCTCCTTGTTAAACATGGCATACATCTGCTTTATCCTGCCGGAAACTTAGGCTTTACTAGATGCCTGAAGATTATCTTAGCTTTAGGGCTGCTATTGCTATCTTGCTTGCTAGTGCAGGCTATCAGTGTGAGTAGTATTAATAGTAACGTACTTGCTAGTATGTATCTCATAGTATAATCCTTGGCAGTCCTTGTGCAAATGCTTCGAGCGAGCGGGTTAGTGGGTTAGTGGGTTAGTTATTAAAGGAAAGGACTCTAGCAGTAGATACGAGTGAAAGCTTCAGGTATCTTATCTACTACCAAAGTCCAGACCTTTAAACGCTAAGGCGGCTTAGATGTTTATGCTGTGATAACTGTCTTGATGTTAGCACTAACCCCATCTTCACCTTCTTTAGTTTTAAACTTGCGGTTGGTAATGACCAGACCGAACTGAGTACCAGGGAACTTCTCTGCCAGCTCAGCAAAGGTAGTTACTTGATAGGCTTCTTTCAAGGCATGGGTAACTTTACGAATGTTATCTACCGCTGCTTTGATCCAGAACAAATCTTCTGGGTTAGCCATTGGTGCTTCCCAAGAGATTTCAGTGCCATCAGCTAAAGGTATTGCATCATCTTTAGCCAGCTCACTGGTAGCAAGGACAATCATACGCACTCGCATCTTGCGACCTTTTTCTTCATCTACCAGTTGCTCTAAGGCAACCCCTTCTACTAGATAGCTGCCAGCTGGGGGTACTACTATACCAGGTAGGGCTTCTAACTCGTCTAAGTCAAAGTCCAATAAGTCATTTTGATCTACTACTTTAGCCATGATATTTCTCTCTTATATAAATGAATGAATGATTAATACTACTTACTTGCTTACTTGCTTACTGCTATCTACTTATTCTGTTTCTTAGCTCTCTCCATTAGTTCATTAAAAAATACATCTATACTGTCTGACTTAAAAGCATCAGCAAGCAGTGTCAGTTCCAGTATGGTATCTATCAGTTCTTGCTGGCTACCAGGATACTTACCCTTAGTGTACTTCAAGTAAGTTTCTAAAGCCTCCTCACTGCCGCAATACTCTACTAGCTGATGTGCTACATGTATCAGTCTAGCTCTATCGAATTGTGATGGATCAGTAGCGTTAGTAGCTAAGCCTTTACCTGCCAGCATATTGCGTACACCATTAAGAGTGAACTTATCTAGCTGGTCATGTAGCTCCTCAAGAGTACTATGCATCCTTGCTGACCACTCTTTATCTCTGATAAATCCTATGATGGCCTTACCTTCCTTGTAAACCATTGCAGTAACTACTGAATTATCTACACACTTAGGGCAGTCACACTCCTTTATGGAATAGTCTTCTAAAGGTTGGCTACTAGAAGTAGCAAGCTTGACCTTTACCCCAAACTTATCTCCTATATCATACAAGGTATCTAGCGAGTCTTGAGAAACTGCATCATCTGTAGGAACAGATATACACTCTAAGGGTACTATAGTATCCATTGGAACTATAGTACCATCAGTAACACCTGATACAGATATGTAACCTATTCTAATGGATTTGGGTTCATTACCTGCACCTAGGACTAGAGTTAATTTATCTCCACTGGTACGATGCCAAATTACTGGCCTACCTATCCAGTACTCTTCTGGTAATTTCCATAGGCACTCTAAAGGGGGTGCACCAGTTGCAAGGCTGCCAGTATATATAAGGGTATCTACATCATTGCCTTGATCTATAGTAGTAACTTTCCCTTCATCTGCTTCCAATTCATCTACTATCAGCTGGGCATAGCCTATTATATCTATCCAGCTGTCAGCATAGTAAGGGTTGCCATTGATGATGCGCCCTATCTTATGGGCTATCATAGCTAAAGCTTCCTGCTGACTAGCGTTACTAGCTATCTTATGTGGGGTTGGGTCATACTTACGCAACGAGTCCAGCAAACTTTGCAAAGATTCCCAATCTCTAGTCATTACTAACTTAATACCTTGAGTAATTACTGCGTGTCCATCAAAGGAACCATAATTACTACCACGTTCTGCTAGTATTGCTTTAATGTTACTTGCTTCATTCTTATTCATTGTCTTTCCTCTACTTGTTATGATTGATGTTATCTTAGGTTGCCACTTACTCTACTTATCTCTAAGGGTATATCCTGCTGCGTGCTTATGCCCGCCACCACCTAATGCCTTAGCTATTACTTCCACATCTACCTCCCCTACACTACGTAGGCTTACCTGCTTTATAGTATCTACTACATCTGGGCGAGCTGTTTTCTGCCAGACCATACCTATACCGCTAATAGACCTAAGAGCTAGGCGATTACCTAACTCGCTAGCATACCAAGCAGGGGCATTACAAGCTAGTACATATACTGTAGTAGTGACTGCACCTATAGTATATGTGATCTGGTAGGGATAAGCTGTTTCTTCTAATGCAGCTAAGTGCTGCTCTTGCTGTCTTAATAGTACTTCCCCTTCAAAACATAGTCTATCTAACTTGTTCTGACTCACCAGACACGAGTGCCAAGATTCAAAATTTCTGGGGACTAGGGCTAAGGCTGCACAGTAGCGTTTAGTTTTTGGGTTATCAAACTTCCAAAGGTCTCTATCTTCTATCAACTGTAAACCATAAGGCATGTAGTCCTCATCAGGATGGAAGTAGTTCCAAGCTAGTACTGCACCGCTATGCTCTATATCCAGCACCCACTCAAAAGTATTTGCTAGCTCTTCTGGCCAGTCAAACTGGGCTACTGCTTCTATAGCAGTCTTATGGTGGTCTATTACTACCACCTTAGTATTTTTTACATAAGCTAAGTAGCCTATTTCTACCATCTGCTTTGGAGGGTAACAGAAGTCCACTAGATATATAGTACCTTGCAACTCACCCCAAGGTACTGACTGTCCATACTGTACTGGCAAGTACTTAGCCTTACCTTTAAAAGCCTCCCATGCTGACCATGCTGCACCAAAACCATCTAGGCAATTCGCATGGTATAGCACTGTTGCATCTAATTCTTTTTCTACTGCTGGCTGTACTGTATTCATCTCAAATCCTCTTCACTTGTTATAGGTATATATCTTTTTAGCACTACATACTGAGTTGCTCCTGCATGGATCGTGCCATGCACTGCCATAAGATTTGGAATAGTAAGGGGTACAGCGGTCTGTACTTCTGCTACTATTACTTCCACTACCTGTTTAACCCTATCCACATAGTCAAGATAGTATAGCTCATAACTACAATCTGGATTCATGTGTACACATATTAAATCTGCTGCACCCTCATTATCCAGTATAGTGCTCTGACTGATTACTCCATCTAGCCAAGGTGCAGCACTTACTGACATTTGCTTAATCATACCTGCCATACTAACCTCCTAGTTTCTTAGCTGCTAGTAACTCAGCCATTGATTGTTTACCTGCAGTACTTGTTATACCTGCCAAGGTCTGCTCTGCTTGCACTACTTTACTTGGTGCAGTACCTGCTGTCTTTGCTGCCTTACCTGTAAGTAGTTCCGCTAGACTAGCTTCCTGCATATCTTCTATTCGCACTCCTAACCTACTGCCAGTAAGTACTGTGTTACTATAGTCTGTACTGCTATAAGCTTTGTGCTTGTTATTAACTTTATCCAAGTACACTAGATGATCGAAGAACTTACCGCAAGTGATAGCGTAGTTTCTACTACCTAAGCTTGGTACTATTCGCAACTTAGCATCTTCCCGTTCTGCTTCTATCTCATGAGCGGTCATGATAACATGAAAAGGCGCTTGCTGTAAATAGGTCATGATTCTATTAAGATAGTTACCTTGATTTCTAAAGTCATGCAAGGTCTCCTGATAGTCCACATCCTTACCTTTAAGCAAGGTGTTGGTAATACTCATACTCAACTGGGTTCCACTATCTATTACCATTACCCAATCGTACCATTCCGGCCCCCAAGTCTTAGGTACTACTACCTCTTGGAACTCTGCCTTCTCACGCTTGCATACTGGGCAATCAACTCTACCATGCTCCTCACATAGCTGAAAGGTTTCTCCTCCACGTATCAGCTTATCTATTGTAGCGTGAGCTATAGGTTCCGGCCTAGTATCCTTGATACCTACATACTGGATATTATCCAAATCTTCTCTGCTAAGATGCCCTGCAAGCAGGGTACTTACTCCTTTCTCTAGGTCTAGCCAAAGCAGTTTGAAACCTTGCTTAGCTAAGTTGCCTACAATAGTTGTCTTGCCACTCTTAGGTGGGCCATATACCATGATGTGCTGAGGTTCCAGCACCCTACCTGTACTACTGAGTCTACTACTTAATAATGCCATTACACTTTCTCCTAAAAATTACTGTTGTACCTACCTACCTGCTTACCTACCTGCTATAACTACCAACTTAGCTACCAGTAAACACACTAGAGCGATACTTGCAAACTTAAGCGCCAATGTTACTACTTCACATATTTCTATAAGAACTTTCTTCATTACCTTACTCCTCTTTCTCTTTGTATATAAGATTTTCATGGCTACAACCCTTACCAGAAGGCCAAGGTTCTTTAAGGCAACTAACACAACTTGCCTCCTCCTTATAAAAGAAGCACCCCTTACATCTATAGGGTACTATACAGGACACCAACTCTGTTGGTACAAGATTCTTACTTACTATCT
>Ga0214166_1000147_pt1 | contig 36256 bp, 43 predicted proteins | sample TroBogepilimnion_27_FD_153005 | JGI IMG/M metagenome (GOLD analysis project Ga0214166, IMG submission 153005) | Freshwater microbial communities from Trout Bog Lake, WI - Practice 18AUG2009 epilimnion v3 | ecosystem: Environmental > Aquatic > Freshwater > Lake > Epilimnion/Euphotic zone ...
AAAATCAAAGGATAAGTCTTTAGGTCTTCCTTTTATAAACCCTAAATTCTCATTTAATAATTGATTTACAGTATAACCATTTTCTTGAATTATTTCTCTTATTATATATGGAGTATAATTTAGTATGTCACATAAATCTTTAAATTTTAATATTTTATTTTTATTATTTTTTAAAGTTTCAACTATGTTACTAAAATTAGGTCTATCTCTCCAATTAATATTTTTAGTACCTAACATGTCATATCTACCATCAGGAAAAGATTTTTTATATCCATCCAATAGGGGAATATGAGAATTTCTCTTTTTATTTAAAATAGAGGTAATTTCCGATCTTTCGGGATTCAAATATCCTTTTTTAACAATATTGGACCTCTCTTCATAAGTTTTATTTGCCCAAGAATTTTTCAATATACTTTTTAACTCTGGGTTATTTTCAAGTTGTTTCTTTCTTCTCTGCGAAGCTGATAATTTATATTCCTCTGTTTGTTTAGTTTCTTTACTTTTTCTCTTTGATTCTTCAGAATGTATGGTATATTGAGATAAATCTTTATGTAGATTTATGTGGTTTTCCCACCCCATCCTATCTAAATTTTGTGGACTATTATTAAATCTATTAAAATCTTTATGGTGAATAACAATCAAATCTTTTTTACTAAAAGATCCATCAGGCAATCTTCCGTTATTCTCTATAACTCCATTAAAGTAAGAATCTACCATTTTATGAGTAAACTCCCAATTTTTATCTTTGGGTTGATATACTTGTTGGTATTCACTACTTTTAACTCCTTTTATTGGGGAATTTCTAGTTATAATAGTTCTTAAACTATCTCCTTCTTTCAAATCCTTAGCCTCTACTTTAGTTCCGTCTTTTAATATAAATCCGTGATCTGGAGTAGAATCAATATAAGTATCATTATCTATGTGTACCCTAACAACCTGAGCATTTAATCTGGTCTTTTCTGCCAAAACTATTTTTCCAGGTATTACTCTATTTTCTACAAAATCATAAGAATATGTCCATAAAGGTTCGGAATAATCTGTTTCATAATATTCTGCTATTTCTTTAATAGTTCTAATAGTACCATCTAATAATTTTATTTTTGTATCAGGTGCGATACATTTTCCAGATAAGTCTTTTTCATATCCTAAAAATGCTTTAGGAATTTTTAATGAAGCAAATAACTTATTTAAAAGATAGTTTATATCTTCTATACCATTATACTCTAATCCTTTTGCAGTATCTATTTTTGTTGAAGTATCATTTCCTCTTACTGGTATGAAGAAATCTTCCAACATATTCTGAACATTATAATTTAAATTATATTGGCCTGTAGTAGAATCTACGAGAGGGATTTTTTTCATTTTAGAAATCATTCTCTGCATATAATTTTCTACTTCTCCAGGAGGGATTGCTCCAACATTTACATAAAATACTCTTCTTTCAGGTGCTCTAGTAATTCTGTGAATCAACATAGCATCTTCCATTAAAACATATTGTTTGTATAATTTTCTACTAGCCTCTATATAAGATCTACCGTAAGGTAAGAAATTTATATCCCCAATTAATCTTAAATGGGCCATTTCATAATTATAAAAAGTAATACCTAAATCTGTATTTTGGTAAGAAGTTGAATAACCTGCTGTGGCACCTAAGGCAGCTGTTGGATCATATTTATAAATTACTTCAGAAGGGTTGTCAGGATTGGTACCTTCCAATCTGACTATGTTATAGGCTGAAAAAGGGATTACATTATATATACCATATTTCTCTGCAATCTCAAGCTTTAAGAAAAAATCACCATATTTACAGTTTGAAACAAACACTCCATTTCTACTATAAGTACCATCCTCATTATTACTGCATATAGCAAAATTATGCCTATCTTGTTCATTATTAGGTCCTTCAACTTCCATGCAATAAGTGTTTGCCTTATTGGGTAAGATAGTTACTGAAACTACTTTACACATTTCTGTACTATAAGGCATTAAACTATCTCCCTCTTTTAAGTCTATAGCTTGCTTTTTAGTACCATCTCTCATTATAAATTTATGATCTGGAGTTGTATCTACATAAGTATTATCATCTAAAGTGATTCTCACTATATCTGTATTTTCTCTGGTGATATCACACCAAGTTACTTTTCCTGGCACTAATTTATTGGTTCCCTCTTGTACTGAATATACCCATATATCTTCTTCAGGGTTATTTTTTTTACGTTCCGCTAAATCTTTTATCTTTATTTCAGTTCCATCTAATAAAGGAATCATAGTGTCTTCCTGTATACACATATTTCTAATCCAAAACCAGAGATTAAATTCTATGTTTAAAACATCATAAAAAAGACTTCTTAATATAGTTTGTATATTCTTATCTGCAGTAACTATTTGAAGAACATCTCCTTGAGCATTTTTAAGTGTACAATTATGAGTATATAATTTTGATCCATCTTTTGTTTCTATAGCAAATATGTGATTATCTCCAGCATTTACTATATCATAAACAGGTTTTTTACCCACACTTTCTACTGATATTACTTTACTAGGATAAGAAATGTAATAAATAGAATGCAATTCTCTTAATGTAAGTATACTAGAACCTGATATTAATTGATCAGTAAATATTTGATCTCCTTTATAATCAATCCATATGTGATTTGAAGTGGCTTCAATTTCAGTTCCATCATCTAAAGTAATTTTATATACTTCTTTTTCACCGTTATAGGCAACTTTATCCGCTTGAATTGGTTTAAAAGTATTATCATCATCTAACCCGTATAACCAAAAATTAGTTTCTTTGGAATCATATAATTCTTTTATAGTAACTCTTCTACCATCTAATAAAGGTATAATAGTATCTGCTCCTAAGCATTCATCAGCTATTATATCGAGTGCAGAAGCTATAATGGGATCTGTATCCATTGCTTCATAATCAGCATATATTTGAACCCTAGTGCTTTGATAATTTTGAGCTAAATTTAAGTTTACTCCGTAGCTAGTTGAAGTAGTATACACTCTGTTAAAGCGGTCTATTAGAGCATTAGTTTGTAATACACCGTCTACTTGTATCCGTTCTACATCTACTGTTTTTAAAGTACCTCCATCATTCCTGATTATTACATCAGTAGAAAATAATCTTTTTAAACTAGTAAATAAATTTCTTTGTATTTGCTGTTCTGCCATTTTATATTTTATAAATTATAATAACCAAGTAATGTCTTGAAACTCATTATTTTTTGTAGGCATTAACCAGGGATTTTGTTGCATATTAGGTTTTGTAGAATAAACTTCAAATCCGCTTGTTGTTTTATGGTAGCTATTTAAACTTGCGTAAGTTAAATCATAAGCTTTTTGTCTAAATCTTAGAGCTGTATCTCTTAAGAATAAACCCGTGAATAAAGGAATTACCAAATCATCATTATACCCTTGCATAGCCTGTGGTTTTCCATTTTTCCAAACAAATACTCTCAGCTCATCTAAAGTTCTTTGAGATTTTATAATTACGCTTTTTTCCTCTATAAAAGATCTACCTTTTTCTATAACTAAAGGCCTAGTTCTTTGATTCATACTGAATCCAGGAGTCATTCCTTCTCCACTATCAAATTTAGTAACGTACAAATCTATTTGAGTACCTACCATTTCTGATTTAGGAGAGTAATATAAATTGTGGTATCCATTTTCTTGAACTGTAGTTACTACATCCCATCCTATACTAGCATTTTCTATTATTAACAATGCAAAATTCCATTCAGTGGCTACTGATATTAACTTTCTAGCAAAATCTTTAGTGGGAAGTTGATCTTTATACTCTGCTACTTGTTCTAATTTTTCTATATCAAATACGTGAAAAGTAGAGAAGTCTTTTCCATCCCCTCTAGCCACATCCGCAATAACCATATATGATTTTAAAGGATCAGGATAATCCCACAACCAGTAAACTCCTCCCACATCTCTTTTTTCTATAGGGTCTTCAATTAAAGTATCATAATATTTTAAAGTTTCTGGCTCAATTACCGTTTCTCCTGATGTAGCAAATGAACAATCACATTCTTGAGCTGCGTTTCTAGCTCCTAATTGTTGGGTTTGTTCTTCTCTCCAAGTTTGATCCCTTTCAGGATGTACTGTCCAAGGAAGAGATATAGGAGTGAATTTATTTTCTCCGTTTTGAGCTCTGGTAAATTCTTTATGAAACCAATTTCCAACACCATTAGGAGTTGAAAGAGCTATACATCTACCACCTGTTGCTAGAGTCTGTTGTGCTGCAGTAAATATTTGTTCAACATTATCTATGAAGGCACAATTATGACTTACTATTCCATTAGAATAATACTCATTATCGAATTCCACATCTAGTAAATCATAAAGCTTTATATTTTCCTCTATAAAATTTTTACATAATACAATTTCTTCGGTATATAGAACATCACCCTCTACTATATCTTTAGCATATAAAAAACTTTCATTTTTCATTTTTAATTTATGATTCTCGGAACATTTTATAGAATTTCCATCCGATAAAATAAAATAATAATAAGAATCTTTATCCAAGCTTTTAATACCTGAAAAATTGCTCCACCCCAAAGGAGTTAAAACTTCCCAATTTTCTATTTTTTTAATTGTGCTCAATGTTAAAAAATTGTTTCATAGGTTTAATTAATTGTGGATTTTTTTCAAAATCAACTTTATGAACATTTTCTAAAAACCATTCATCTGATATTATTTTATAGGCATAACCATTATTGACTGCCCATTCCTTAGCAGCTATTTCTTTAATTTTATTTTTTTTAGAATTTATTTATATTCATTATTATTAATTAAATCTTCTATAGCAACTTCTTTTATCTCTCCTGTTGATTTATTTCTTACTTTAATTTTAGTATCTCCTGAAACACATTCGTCCATTACAAGCAAAGATACTGCTTCTGAACGAGCTGAATCCGTTGCTGCTGATACTGCCTTTATTTGAGAACCATTTTTTAGTCTTAAACTAAGTCTGTTATGTTCTATAACAGGTAGTTTCATCCATCCAGGTAAATTATCATAAGCAAATCTTACTTTAGTTACCATGTTTTTAGCAGTAGCCTGTGTTGTAGCTAATACAAGTATGTTTTTATCTTGTTCAAATAGCATCATCCATAAGGAAAATGCTGATACTAAAGTAGAAATACCTAACTGCCTAGACTTGTTTATTATGTTGTAATCAAATCTTTGAAATATATGTAGTACTTTTTCTTGAAAAGGGTATAAATTAAAAGACATTCTCCCTTTAGTTGGGTGTTGAATAGTATAATACTTCTTCATCCAATAAACAGGATCTGATTTACACCTAAGTAACTCTTCTTTTATTTTTTCACTTATATTTGGTGCACTATTAGTCATGTACTTAATTATCTTTCTCTTGTTTATTAGGATTTATTCCTAATTTTACTCTAAGTGTTTTAATCTGTTGAGGAATATCTCCAATTTGTTTTTTATAATCCTCTATAGATAAAATACCTGCTTTATATTGCATAAGTAATTTATTTTTTTGGAATATTAAATTATCTAAATCTTGTATTTTTTTATCTAATGATTTTTTTTGAGAATCCTCTTCTAAATCCTCATAAACAAAATCTTCAAACATTAAATTTTTTAAAGAATGCATCATATTATATATATAAAATTATATATTAATAAATAGTATAAATTAGGATTCTAATTTTAAGGTATTTTTCTTAGAGGAAGGCTTATATTGAGATACTATAGATTGCCATTGTTGTTTATCATACTTTATACCGTTAATATAATACTCAGGAGCTTTTTTTTCTGCTGACTTATCATATGAAATAGCGGGTCCTCCTAGATTATGGAACTTTCTAATACCGTCAGAACCTTCTAAGTAAGTTATTTTTTTACCACAAATAGTAGTAATAGTTTTTAGTACGTTTTGCTTTTTCATTTATAGAAATATAAACTTTAAAATAATAATATGTAACAATATAATAAATATTATTGATAATTACAAGATTATCTTAAAGTTTATTTAATGATTAAGAAGCAGGAGTATTTTCTTCAGATTCATCCGAAGGAAGTTCTTCTGTTCCAAAAGTAGCCTCATTACCTGCTTCTGTACCAGTTTCAGCTCCTTCAGGATTTTCTGTACCAGTTTCAATTCCTGCAGTTGAAGTTGTTGCACTTGAAGTAGCACCACTCAGATCAGGACCTCCTCCTGCATTTTGTTCTTCTCCTTCAGGTCCTTTAGTTTGTATAGGATTGCCTAAAGACAATAGATTTGCTATTGCGTTTGTACATCTTTCTTTTTCTCCTATTGTTTGTAAATAGAAATTTTTTCCCTGTACTGTAGCTTCATATGCTTTTTCTAAGAAAGTTAAAGTAAAGAATTGATTATTATGCAATACTATTTTAAAAGTAGTAGGTTTAGGTGCTACAATGTAAATTCCAGTAATATAATCTTTAAATGCATTAGACATTAACATTTTTAATGTCTTTTCTAAAGTAGGATATTTTTCTAAAAGATATCCAATAGGATTATCCTCAAAAGACTGAACTTTAGGTTCCATCATCTGAACTTCATTTAATATTAATCTTCTTATTATATCCTTATTAGTCATATTATTTTTTATATTTCTTTTTATTTTCATAAACTGCATATCCGGGAGTTGGAGCTTGTTGAGGCTCACTCATTTCTGCAGATTGTTCAGCCATAAATTCTTCAACTGAATGAATATAATCAGAAGCTAGTGTTACATAAGCAGCTACCCATCCTGGTAGTTCGTCCTCTGGATGAATTTGCATTTCTAGCTTAGAAGCATTTGATATCAAACTTCTTAATTCGGCTTTAGCCATACGTGCTTGATGACTTTGACCATGATTATAGTCTATGCCTTGCATTCTTTGGCATTCATCACACTCTTTTAATACGTCTCCTAATTTAATCATTTCTATAGGTTTATATAAATAAATATACAATATTATTTCTTATTGTCAATAGGTACCCACCATATACAAACATATTCTGTAGGTTCGGTTGGGATTTTACCGTCTCCATTCCAATTTATATAATATTTTCCTTCACATAATTGGGTTTCTTTGTTCCATTTAGCACAATTAGCGCACATAGCACCTCCTTTAGGTACTTCTTTAGCAGGTTTAAACCCTTCAGGAAATTCTAATTCAGGAGATTCTTCTTCTATTTCTAATAAATTGGCTAATTTCAACATATTTTTTATTTTTTGTTTTTTATATAATCTCTTATTCTAAGAAGAATTTTATATTTTTAATTATTATCAGAAGATTTATTCCATAATAATTTATAATGTTTTTTTTCACCATCTGATAATCTATTTAGTAATTTTTTAAAATTTTCTTCATTACTATTTGTAGGATGTTTATCAGATGCCATTCCTTCTCTTAAAATATCTATTAATTTGATCATATTATATACGTATTTTTATTACCAAGCCCTGCATGACCAGTAATTTGCTTTGGTTCTAGGTCCAGGATTTTCACAATGATGTCTAGCTCTAAAACTTTTTCTATGCTTAGGACTAGATTTTTTTATTCTCATATTAGGATCACCAAAGTTTACTTTAATTACATTTCCTTTAGCATTCTTAACATATACTGATCTTTTTTTAGGACCATCAGGAGTTAAAAAAGGTTTTCCTAGACTTACTTTTCTACCATGATACTCTGCTTCCTCAAGCCTATTCCAATGTTCTGTAATGTATTCTTTCAAACACTCTGTACAGTATTGATCAGTTTCATCAATAGGGACACAATTAGGTACAGTCTTTCCATCCTCTTTTTTTGTGCCTACGGGGTGATAACCTCTCCAACAAGGATTATCTTTAGAGTTTCTCAAATCCTCATTCATTATTATTTTTATTTTTATTTGAAGCTCTGCTACTAATGTTTCTATAAATTTTTTATATAGATGAGAGCCATATTCATCTTTAAGTACTTCAGCTACTTCTTTTGCAAAATCTTTATAATTTTTTCCTTCTTTAGAAACAATTCTTCTATCTTCTTCATTCAAAATAACAGATATTCCTGCTAATTTTTTCATTTTCATTATATCTTTAACTTTGTCAATCATAGCTTAGTGTAAGAATTTAAGTTTATATTTAGTTCCTTCAACTAATGCTACAATTTCATCTATTTGATTTTGTATGTAAGAGTCTTGAGGTATGGTTTTTCTTGCAGTTTCAACGTATCTGCAAAGAGCTTCAAAATAATTTACTACTTGATCATCCTCTTTGAAAGAAGATGGGCTAGTATAATCTCTAATTATACCGTATCTACCTTGATAAGTTTCTACTAAAGAATCTATTAACTCTAAAAACTCATCATAAAATTCATTTAAAGCTTTATGAGTTGCATAGGAAGAAGTTTGCCAGTGAAAGATATGAGCTTGTTGCCTAGCTGCTAATAAAGTAGATATAAACTGTTCCATTTACTTCTTTTCTGCTTTCTTCGGTAAAGGTTTTTTAGAATTTTCTACCATTTTACGTTTCTCACTTAAGTGTTTTATCCTTTCCATCTTAAGTTTTGCTTGAGAATGATGACTTTCTGCTATGTCAGGAGTTTTTATAGCCTCTTCTAAATGATGTTTTACTTCTTTATGTAATTTTGAAATATGTTTATTTAGTTTATTTACTACCTGTGCTTTTTTCTCTTCTAATTTATTTAATTTTTTACGGTGTTCTCTTATAGCACTTTCAGCTTCTAGATTAGCTTCATCTTTCTCACCATAAACTCCATGAACTCCCATAGGATTAATGTGCCCCATACCAAAAGCATGTGTTTTTTGAATTATATTTTCAGGTTCAGAATCAGCTTTAGGTTTTAACACTACAAAAATATCTCCTATTTTATCTTCACATCCTGGATGGGGTGCTGGATTGGGGTGAGAATACGGATCTTCTGGTGAATCTTGAACTACTAACTGTTCATTTTCTTTTAATGTTTTAGATTCTTTTTCGGTTTTATCATCTGCATGAATATGTAATGCAGCTAAATATTTAGCTAAAGCTTCTTTAGTGCCTTCTGTGGAGCCTACTTTTTTACCGTTTTTGTAAACTTCGTATTCATCTCCTACTTTTTCGTGGGTGTATGGCATATGTATGAATTATGATTCTTTTTTATAAATATCTGTATTTTTTAATTTTTGAATTTGTTCTTTAACTTGTTTATATATTTCTTTTTTATCTCCTCCGTTCCAAGTTTCTACTTCCCCAGATTCAGATACAAAAGTATCTTTTTGATCAACCCATTCATCTAAAATTGCTTCTAAATCTATTAACTGTGCGTCTTTATTAGCATTCATCATTTTAGATTCGTATTCTTCCCACTTCCCCTCTCTTTTTATTGCAGCTTCCATGTCTATAACACAATCAAAACACATTTTATGTATTCCCCACATCTTTTTATTGATGTTATTTATTTGCATTAGCTTGTTACATTTTGGGCAACATAGAGGTAGAACAACTAATTTCTTTAGAGAATCTAATTTAGTTATAGTTTGTTTTAAACCGTTCTTTATAGTCCATTCTTTTCCATTTTCTTCCCAAATGTCTCCTTCTTTATGCCTTTGATGATTCTTTTCCCAACCAGTTTGTAGTTGAGTTTTATCTCCTACATTACCTGTTATTAAATTTCTCATTCTTTGCACATCTTTGGGTGCAAATTCTTTTTTTAGATTGTTATCCATGTTCCGTAATCTTTATTTAATTGTTTTAGACAGTTTATAAACATCTAATAGGTGTTTTCCGTATAGTTTTAACTGCGATTTTATGACTTTGTTATCTCCTTCAGGTCCTAACTTTTGTGCATCTTTTAATCCTTTGACTAATTCATTCACATAAGTAGTTTTAGGGACTTCATCTAAGAAATTTTTCTTATCTATTACTGTATAAGTTACAGCTTCATAGTCATTTCCATCTAAATCAGTTACTCTTATACCTATTCTTTCGTATCCTCCCTCTTGTTTGTCTAATTCTTGAAAATCTAAGTTTCCTATAGTGTATAATATACCAAATACCTTTAGGCTAGGAGCCTCTACTATATCAGATACTACACTACTTTTGTTTGTTATAGAAGTTTTATCAAAAGTCAAGTCCCATCCTTTAGCAAGTACTAATTTTTGTGCTTTTGCAGAACTATATTTGGCTTCAAAAGCTTCTATATGCATATTTCTTCCATATGCAAAATAGTATTTATCTGTTTCTCTAGCTTCTGAAAGCTTTTTAGGATTGTCTAAATCATATACACTATAGTTTAGCTTCCCATAGTCCCTCATTAATATACCGGCCATTGCATTTGCCTCATCTTCTATGTCAGATCCAGTATCACCAGAGCCTTTTTGTATCATATTCAACTCATTTTGTCTATGATGAGTCAATTCATGAGCTAAACTTCTGCAGATATCAGCTAAATTACGATTCAAAATGAAAACTTTTATCTCATTTCCTTCACTCGGATTATAAGAGCCAAAAGATCTGTTATTAGATACAAAAGATGTATCTTTTATAAGTTTTATAGGAGGTAGAGATTGTATGTTAAGCTCTTTTTTACAGAACTTTATGAAATCTTTTAGTATATCTAATTTTTTGTTATCCATTTTGATTACTTTTTATATTTTTAGTAGATAACATTTTGAATATTTTGGGTGCCATTCCTTTATTGTACGCTACAGTAGGTATAGTCTGTTTAAAAGTCTCATAATCACCAATACTTCTTACTTGAGTAGAGGTTACTATGCCATTTTCTTTAGGAAAAATAACTTCTTTAACTCTTTCAGCTCCATATTTGTTTTGAAGAGCTTGTAAATACCCTTGATCATCATCTTCTCCTACAGCCACATATATTGACGTAGAGGAAGGTTTACCATCTAGGTAGTGTATTACATCAACTACAGGAGAAACTTCGTCTGAGAGCTTTATTTTAACCTTTACGGTTGGATCTGATTCCATATACATATTCCATATGTCAACAGACTCTTCACCGGTAATATTATCTATAGTTTTATTACTTACTATTACTTCCACTTGTTGTAAGTAAGGTTTAGATATCAAATATTTTAAAGCATCATAATGTCCTTTATTAGGCGGTTTAAATTTACCTACATAAAAGCATTTACCAGGAGAAAAGTTATTTACTATTTCTTTTACTATATTTTTTGCTAAATATTCACTTGTAAACATATATAATAAATAGTTAGACTATTTACTTACAATTTCATTAAGTTTATTTTGTAATTCTTTCATATATTCTATGGATATATCAATTTTTTCTTTCATGTAAGTTATTTCCTCCTCATTTCTATCTAATCTAAAAATATATAGCATGTGATTTAGTTCTACTCTAGGATCATAACTTATAAAATCACACCATTTTGCTCCTGTGCATATCATATGAGACATGCATTGATAATAATAAGGAGTAGCTACATCTTTAAAGTCTTCTGGTGAAGATATTAGCCCGTGTTTTAGATGATTTATAGAGTTTATAGGTACTTTTATCTCAATACAACCATCTGGGCTTACTATTCCATCTGGAGAACCTCCATAATAATCATTTACTTGTATAAAAGAGGCTTTATCTACCTTAATTCCTCTGATTTTTTCATATACTTCTACTACATCATCCTCTAATTCTGTCCCTCTTTCTAGTCCGGGCCCTGATGCTTGGTTATTTACTCCTCCTAATAACTCAGATATGTTGGTAAGTAGGTAGGTTTTAGCGGTTTCAGATAGCAATTCTGATTTACTTTTAGGTTTTCCCATTATTTTATGTATTTCTGAACTGGTTATTTTACCTTTTCTTATGTTAAACCATTCCTCTGATCTTTGTTCTATCATATTTTTGATGTTTTTAATAATAAATCTTTAAATGTTAATTTTTTTGCATTGTGTAGTTGCTTTGTCATAGCTTCAAAACCTATTTTAGAAGGGTCTTTACCTTCTAACTCGATTAAATAAACTTCTTTTCCTAAATCAATTAATTCTTTTGAGTAGGCTAAAGCTTCTTTTAAAGCATCATTGTCTAAAGCTAAGTATACTGTTTTAACTTGGGGGTTTATTAACTTTATTTTGAGTTTTTTTGAAATAGTTTTACCAAATAAAGGTACAGCATTTCTTTTTATAGCTATAGCATCAAAGGATCCTTCACATAACATAACCGGAACATTCCAATTTATAAAATATTCAAATCCTATTATTTCATTCTTATTGCATTGAGGAGCATTATATTTATATTCAGCATTTTCATCTAAACTTCTAGATACAAAATAATTCAAGTCCCCGTTATAATCATAAGAGGGTATTATAATAGAGTTTTTATATTTACCTTCTTTACAATATCCTATATTATATTTTAATATGTCAGAATAGCTTATATCCCTTCCTTTTAAGTAATCTGTTACTTTTTTATATAATTCGTCTTTTTCACAATCCTTAGATAGGGAAATGAACTCTTCAGGCAAAGATACTGTCTCAAAAGTAAAAGATTTCTTAATTTTTTTAGGAGCAGTAGAAGGAAAATACATCTGCATTTCCTTTATTTTTTCAGGTTTAGCCTTTAATTTCTTTAATAAACTGACTAAATTGTGTCCTTTAGTTGCAGGATTACAAGTCCAACAATTATATAAGCCTTCAGAAGGGTTTATTTCTAATTTAGGCTTGTGGTGATTACAAAAAGGACAATGAAATGCATAATTATCTTTAGAAGATGGTTTATAATCTCCTAAAATTGTTTTTAAAAGTCCTAAAACTAAATTTTTATTATTCATCATATCAAATATGATGCAATATAAGCATTTTTTTGTAATGTAAAAAGTTTATTTTATTTCAGATAACCATTCTTCAGGCAGGTCATTAGAGAATTTAGTCCATTTATATCCCATTTTAGTTGCTACATCTGCATAAGTAGTCTTACTTTTTTTAGTTATTTTTGTATTAGGATTCATAAAAACTATCCTTATATCTAAATTTGGGTTATCCTCTTTTACCCACTTCATTTTTTTTCTTTCAGAGGCGGGCCAGTAACCTTTTGTTTCAATATACATTTTTGTTTCATCTTTTTTAATTAAAACAAAGTCTGGAGTGTATGTTCTTTCTTTTGCAGGTTCTTTAAACTTCAATTTTTCTTTTTCGTAGGTAAATTCTATGTTTTTTTCTTGTAGAAATTGAGACATATTGTCTTCTAATCCACTTCTATATCCTTTTTTTACTGCTAAAGTTCTTACATTGACCTTTTTTTTCATAATATTATTATTATACGAATTTTTTTCGTATTAAGTGTCATATCTAACTATAAAAGTTACATCAGTATTTGGAGGAATTGGGTGGGGGGAAGCTAATTTACCTACTACTAAGAGGTCATTAGTTTCATTATATAATCCTATGGTAGTTGCATAAGGCATAAAACTTGATCCTGTAACTGCATCTATTAAAGTACCATCTATTATTTGTGCGGTAGTATTTGTTTGACCATATGCTCCAAAAAAAGGCAAGGCTGCTGATCCTGTTATTAATACTCTATTTTTAAATACGGTAGGATTTTGAGAATAATTAAAATCATTTTCTAAAACCCTACATTTTATCTCTTTTTGATAAATAGTAGTTTCACTAGTTAAGCTTAATACATATGGTACATTTGAAAATGGCATAATTTTATATTATTTTTAACAAGTAGTTAAGGTTCCTGAACCATCATCTACAACATTTAAATACACTGTTGTGGAAGAAGTTATTGTAAATTTATATGGAGAAGATTCGCCACAATATACATAAGAAGGTGCTAATCCATTTCCAACGTTAAATCGTGTATTTACTGCACTTGAATTCAAAACTCCTATCCATAAAGAAGAATTATTAGACACACTTATACTAGACGGATTAGCTGAAGTGTAATATCCTCCCGTTCCTAAAGTAGTAGTACTTCCCATTGTCCAACTAGTTCCTGAATTAGTGCTATAAACTATTTTACCTACAGGAGTTCCACTACTACCTGCTGCTATTCTCCACTGAAATGAAATTGTATAGTTTGGAGGAGCAGTTATTGTTGATTTAACTAATATTTGATTGTTAGAAGCTGCTATGTAGCCTGCATTAGTAGTATCATTATTAATATAAGTAGTCAGTTGACTTTTTTGTATTAATTGATTAGATACGGGTATTGAAGAAGTAGTGCTTGTAAACACAGAAGTATTAACTGCATCTTGTAAATCATTAAAAGATACTCCTTGATTAGTTGCTAATGCTACCCAACTCATTTTTATTTATTAGTAATATCCGATATTATATCTTTTAACTTTTGTATTTCACCTTTTAAATACTCAATTTGTAAAGTATGTAATTCAGTATAATTTAAAGATTTATATCCATTTTCTTTTATAATAACCAATTCGGGATAATATTTTTCTACCTGCTGTGCCGAATGACCATAATGTACTTTATCATCTATTTTGTCTTTCCAGGTATAAGAAAGAGTTTCTATTTGTCTTAATTTATTTAAATCTATTGGAGTAGATAATACTTCTTTTAAATTTATATCTGAACTATTATAAAATCCTAATGCTGTTATGTTTCCTGTGATATTTCCACTACCTGATACATTTAAAGATCCTGTAATATTTACACTACCTGTAAAAGTTTGAGTATTAGATAAACTATTACCAAATATATTACTACCACTACTGTACTCTATAGAAGAAGTTACTGTTTGAACTACTAAAGTTTGAGCTGTTATAGTACCACTAAATAAAGCTGAAGAAGCTGTTAATTGTCCTATGGCATAGTTGTTAGAAGAATTTAAAGTATTTGAACTACTAGCAACTAAAGAATAAGAAGATGTTGTAGCATAAGATGCACTTAAAGATTGATTTGAGTAAGAAGCAGTGCCTTGCAGTGATGCTGTAATACTATTACTTAAAGCCCAAGTTACTGTACCATTAGCTGATTGAGTAATTGTTATACCAGATCCTGTTGAATAGACTGGTGTTACTGTCCACCAATTTGTAGAGGATTTAGCTGCTAAAGCTATAGTAGCATAAGCAGGTAAAGCTGTGGGAAAGTTTACTGATGAGTTTTCTATAGAACTACCATTAGAAGGATATACTTGTATGGTATTTGAAGTATTATTTGTTATACTTATTTCTCTACCGGGTGTTATTGAAGGTAATATTACCCCGCCTGTTCCAGAAGATACATAAGTATTATCTGCAACTACTGTAGTAGCACTTGATTGACCGCTTCCAGAAGCTGCTACGTTTTGAGTAGAAAATAGAATATACCCTGTTGGGTTAAAAGCTAAACTTCCTGATATGATTTCAGATCCAATAATGGTTTCATTTCCTACTAAAGATATTGATCCTGTTACTCCTAAAGATCCTGTTATAAGAGTATTACCATAAACATCCAAAGATGCAGAAGGTGAGAATTTATTTATCCCAACATTACCACCTGAAGGATTAATAACCAATGGATTATAGGTAGAACCTTGTGTAAGAGATTGTATACTAGCATAACTAGATGTTGTATTATATCCTATTAATAAAGATTGGTTGTTATTAGTATATCCTTGTATTTGTAATTGAGATGCATTAGATGAAGTACTATTTCCTATTATATTTAAAGGAGTAGTATTATTTCCAGACAGGCTAAATTTACCTTGAGATCCTATTACAATTCCTGGGGTATATATTGCGGAAGCGGTGACAGCTCCTGAAAAAGAACCTCCATAAACAGTGGTTACATTAGCTCCTGATAAGGTGAAATAGTTACCAGAAGTTGCTATAGATTGACTTAAATATGTGAAATTACCATCTAACTCTGTGAAAGTTAAAGCAGCTCCTTTTGTTTGTCTGAGTACTAATGCCATTATTGTATTTTATATATAAATATACTTATTAATAATTATTAAGGTATTATATTTATATAATCTTGATTGGTTATTATAACCATTCCTTGAGCATATATAATATTACCTACTTGAGTTTTACCTTGATAAGAGTACCCTAAAGGTCCTTCTGGTGTAAAGTATCCACTAGCCACATAATAACCTCCTCCTAAGTCTAAAATATTTCCATTCCCATCATCAACTATATTATAATTAGAAGAACTTATGTTAAAACTTTTTCTACTTATTTTTTCCCCAAATACACTTCTAGGAATAGACATAACAGTTACTGTAGCTCCTGATTGTGTTGGAAAATACCTAACATCTGCATCTAAAGTGCCAGAAGCTGCTGTAGATTGTAAAGAATTATCTATGCTAGAACTAGTTGATAAATAAGATCCTGTTAAAAAATTAGAATAGTATAAATTACGTATAGATACATAGTTTATATAACTTTGATTAAAATCTTGAATACCAACAGAAGGAGTGTTTGAACCACTCCAAACTGTTATTCCTACCCCAGATAAAGAAGAACTAGCATAACTTGAAGTATACTTTAGCTTTATAGGAGTAGTTATTACATCAGATATCAATAAACTGTTAGATGCTCTACTCATTTATTTATTTTAATAGTCTAATTTAATCCTCACCAGTCCAATTTTATACGAACCAGGCACTCTTTCGTAAAATCTTTAACTAAAGGTTGAGATAATTTAGCAACTGCTAATAAATCTGTATTATTATTATAAAGTCCTATAGTTGTTGGGAAAGTTTGTGGACTATAAACCATAGAAGGCCACAATAAATTACCTGATCCTGTTACAAAAGTAGGGTTTGAAGTATAATTATAATCTCCGTTACCAACTCTTATAAAAATATAATTAGAAGATACTGTTTCCTGAGAATTTAATTGGAAATTACCGCTTCTAGATATTGCTTGATACACTAATGCAGCATTTGTAGAGGTGTAAGAAGATGATACACTATTACCTGATACTCCATAAGAAGCGGTGTCAGGAGTTAATCCTATACCTCCTTGAACTGCACTAAGTGCTAATGCGGTAGGGTTTAATATTATTGTACCAATATCGGGTAAAAATAATCCGTAAGAACCAGATACAGTATAACCATTAGATATTTGCCCTACACTAGTTGTATTAGCTGCACTTCCAAATGAACCAGATACTATATTGAATACTCTTCCACAATCTAAATAAGTTACAGTAGATACATTATTACTATTATCACATAATTGAACTTGACCTGCTGAACTGGATAAACTTAAGTTAAAAGTTCCCGGAAATAAACTTTGTTTGTATCTATTCCTGTCTACATTTATAACATAAATATTATTACAATTAGTTGCTTGTCCACCAAAATTGAATCCTTGATTTCCGCTTATTTCGGGACCGTATATTAATGTTCTATATTGAGAGAAAGTAGTATTAGAAGGTGATGCTCCAGGTACTAATGAATTATACCATTGAGAACCAGATCCATTATTGTCCCCATAAGCTATAGAAAACTGAACTGCTGCACCATTTGCTGTGCTAGCTGTTTGATATACATTCAAATAAAAAGCTCCTGCACTTATGGTTGTAGAAGGTACTGCTGAAGCAGTAAAAAAAGTAGTTAATTGAGGTACGTTAGAACTCCAAGCAGGTGCTGTTATGGAATCTGAACTAACTACAAAATCTGTTGATGCTAAGGTTGTAAAAGACATATCTTATTATGATGTTACTTTAGTTATTTGAACTGGTACGAATAATCTTGCTCCTGAATCTCTACCTACTACTGTTAAAGTAGTATATAAGGTTGTAGTAGAACCAAATAAAGTATTCAAAGTAGTTGCTGTAATATTTACTGTAGTTCCTATTACAGTTTGAGATACGTTTGTTCCTATTGTAGTAGTAGGAGTATTTAAAGAAGTAGCTGCGGTAGTGTTTATTCCCACTCCGTTAAATGCAGAGGTTGTTCTAACGTCCCCAATAGTTACTGAATATCCTGATTGTTCAAACGTACTAGTTGCCCCTAAATAATTTAATGTTTGAGGGGTAATAGAAATAGAAGATCCTTGAGGTAATATAATGGTAGAGTATCCTATAGTTATAGTAGGTAATGCAGCTGTTCCTCTAGGAAGAGTAATGAGTTTATATTTCATTATTTCCGTTGATTCAGGAAATGCTTGTATAATAGGCATATTTTGAATAGCTTCTCCGTAATAAGCTGATCCTGATGGATGATTAGGGTTATACAAACCATAATCCACTTCATCATCTGATAATGAAAATTGGGTAATTTGAAAAGACCCATCGTTTTGAGCTAAAAGTTGTCTACCCTTATCTGTAAGGATAGCATCTACAACTACTGATGTATTTGATAAATATGCCATGTAATTTTATATTTTTCTTATTATAAATAGATAATTTATTAATTTTTTATTATGATGGTAATACTAATTGATTTATTATAGAAGATTGTAATGAGTTTATATTTTGTAAAACAGTAGGATTTATATTATTAGGTATTAAAAATCCATAAGATGTTTGTCCGGGTGTTTGATTAAAATTTAAAATCACATTTTGTTCATCATCATATCTTTTTAAAACTAGCATTCTGTTTATGCTAGAAGGATTATTTTGAAAAGATGATATGATTGGAGGGGTTACTGTAATTCTCAATTTAGTTACTCCAGTGCTTAAAGATGAACTTAAAGAAGAAGAATAAACAGTTAATAGTTGTGTATTAAATCCATCTGATAATACTATTGCATCTCCTTCCTGTGGATTAAATGGATAATTTACTGGTCCATAAGTTGAATATAAGCTACTAGATACTACCGTAGATCCTGATGTAAAATAAGGTATGTAAGTGTACCCTTCATACTGAGATAAATTAGGACCTAAAATTAAATCACTAGCATTTGTGTAATATAGTACATTAGATACTGATATTGAATCTATAAAAGGTCCTCCGCCTGCATTTACACTTGCTGTTGCATAGGGGTATCCTCCTGAACCTAAAGATATTGTACCTAAAGATAGAGATCCTACTCCAATAGAGGCAGTAAAACTTGCCGTAGACATATTTTCTTGTACAAGTCTAAATACTGCTTTATCTCCTACAGCAAAAGATTGAGCAGGAGTTGTAAAATTAAAATTAAAAGTAGTAGATTTATTGTCTACTGCAGGTGTAGTAGTTGCTGAGGTTATAGAACTTATAAAAGTTGATGAAATGGCGTTTAATCCGTTATAAGGAGTTATTCCACTTAATCCCGGTCCCGATGTAGAAACTACCACTTGACCTCCCCCTGATCCAGCAGAATTATAATAATATTGAACTCCTACTGTGGAAGTATTATTAGAACCTGCATAACCTGAAAAAGGTCCAGTATAATAATTTACTGTTCCAATTAAAGTTATTGTACTATATCCCGGATAAGAAGTTGTTGTTATGGTTCCGTTATTTGTTGAAGCGGGAGTGTAACTAGAAGTAAAACTATATGCTTGCCTACCTAATAAAGTATTTGTATTATAAAATATACTAAAACTAAATGAACCACTTTGAGGTCCTATTAATTGGGCACTTGGGAATTGTAAATTTATAGGTAAATTAACAGTAAAAGTTTGTTGACCTGCTTGTACTGCACTATAAGTAGGAAAGGTTCCTCCTGTTAATGAACCTACTGTAAATCCTGTGTTGGTTGCATTTCCTTGCACTAAAGTATCAAATACATTAAATATGCTTCCAGATCTACTTGCGATACCATAAGCAGTTTGTACTAAAGATGCAGAATATGTAGGATTAGGTGATCCACTAATAAAATAATTACTTCCCCCTGCTCCTCCGTTATCAGCTATAAAAGCAGTAGTTGCTGTACTAGTACCTAAAAAATATAAAGCAGAATCATTTGTAGATCCTGTTAAAAAATATAAGGTTGGAGTATAAGAATAACCACTACTGTAAATACTTTTTACTCCGTCAGTTGATTTTTGATTACCATATTGTTGATTATTAAATAATTTTACTGTGGTATTTTGTCCTAATATAAAAGTATTTTGTATATCTTCCCAAGATATATTATTTTGATTTAATTCATATAGTCCCCCAGATACATCTGCTAAATAAACTAATTTGGCATTGCATAAACTTGGAAAATATGAACTTGTAACTATTTGACTAAATAAACCTAATCTGCTAGTATAGTAATTTATCACAGGATTATTTCCCAAAGTAATATCTCCCGGAGTATAAACATTATAATATTGTCCTGAAAGGGTTGAACCACTATATTTTAAATTTACTAAAGAATGCGCATTATAGTTGTAATCTTGTATTTGAGCATATTGAGAATACTTTTGTACGCTTTGGCTTACTGCGCCTATTACTAAAGATTGACTTAAAGATTGCGTTACTAATCCGTAGTTTGTTGGTGATAATTGAGATCCATTATAATCTAATTCTAAAAATTGTTGAGAAATTACTGATGCTGTAACGTTTTGATACAATGCTCCTAAAGAATAAGAAACAAACATATTACCAGAACCTGAAACTAAAGGAACTGAAGAAGACCAATAATAATTGTAATTAGATACCTCATTTTGATCAAAACTAGAACTGTACCCTACAAATACTTCAGTGCCACTTAATTCACCAGTATACTGTTCAATGTTATTAGAAGAACTTACATAAATAGTTCCAGAAGAAGTAACAAAAGCTGCAGAGGATGTACCATTATACTGCAACTTTATTGCTTTTAAATAAGCGGTTGATCCTGTTATACTAGCTCCGTTATCCCCATAAATCATAGAAGAGCTTATTTCCCCTAAATTAGAACTTGTTGTAGCGGTAGGCTCATGTCTAGGATATTTATTTCTTTCTAGTATATGAGATTTTAATATTATACCAGAAGTCATACTAGACCTAGCAGGTACAAAATCAGATAAGGTTTTAAATAAAGAATTGTTGTAATATTTTATTACTCTTATATAGTCCCAAACGTTATTTCCAGTTGTATAATTAGCAGTAAAATAAGTATTTTTTAAAGTATCTAAAGGAACATAACTACTAGAATATTGAAGATTAGGATCCCCAATATACTGCATTATATTAAAATAACCTGGTTGAGCAGAAGAAGTTACTAATCCAGAAGATGTTATGTTTGCATTTATAAAATCAGAAGGAGAAAATCCTATTTCTAAATCTATAGAGCTCTTTTGAGTATTATTATTATAATATTGTATAGTAGTATTTGGAGATAATACAGTACTATTTATAGTGTTTATACTAGAAGTTAGTACTTTATTATTATTTATTCCTTGTATACCAGATATAGTACCTATATCATATCCACCAAACTCATTTACATGTAATATATTATTAGGAATACCGTAAGTTGCTATTAAAGCTCTTACTCCTCTTTCTGTTCCTTTTGTTTTTAATAAATAAATTAAATTATGATAAAGTCTTTTATATACCTGATCAGTTATTTGTTGTGCAGGTAAGGTAGGAACACTTGCTGTAACATAAGTTTTAATAATTTCAGATCCAGTAGGAGGTAATAAACTACCATCAGGATTTATACCAAATAACGAATGATAAATATTATCAGATATGCTAGTATTAGTATATAGATTAAATCCTAAACTTTTTAAAGCATCTCCAACTTGATCCATTGATATACCAATGTTTGGATTATTCTCTGCTGAATATCTATTCGTAACATCTTTTAAATATATCCAAATATTATCAAAATGTTGTCCAATCATATTTAAAAAAGTCAGATAAGGTAAATTCCTATCATCATCTAAAACATAAGATGGAGATGCATATTGTAATAAATCTGGGTTATTACTATCATATAGTGAAGAAGAGTAATATAAACTAGCGGTTCCTACTGAAGGTACTGTTGTTGGGCTACCTAACCAATTTTGAGATTGGGAAGATGATACTGAATATAGGGTATAAGGTTGGGTAGCACTTGATTTAGGCCATGCAAAAGATTCTGATGAAAAATATAAATAATATTCATACCCGTCAAACTTTTGTATAGTTGAATCTATTAAATTTTGTAATTGTAGTTGAGCAGAAGTAGTGTTATTAGCTGCTAATCCTGCTGAAGAAGACTCTATTAATTGTAATTTATATACAAAATTCTCTAATCTTTCTGTAGCAGAAGAAAAATGTATAAAATTTGAAAAATTAGTATAATCAACATTAATACTTATACTATTATCATCCATCATTGATTGCAATTGCTGATAAGATGATGTTACTGAAGTAGTAAATAAAGTATTGTAATTAAAATAAGGAGTTACTTGGGATATAGTTTTCTTTATATCTACTTTATAGTTTGGGCCTCTTAATAAATTTGTATTTTGTGTTGATTCTGGTTCTGCATTAATGGTCACACTAAACTCTGCAGGATCAGCTATCTTAGTTACAACCCAAAAAGTATCTTTTATATTAAATTCAGAGGGAAGTGGCTCATATAATTTAAAAATAATATGACCATCTCCATTATTATCCTCTACAAAAACTGCATTTACAGCTATTACTTGTTTATCTTGACCAAAATTTAAATAAAAATCAGGATAAAAATTGTTTACTGATAGTAAAGAATTAAATTGATTAAAAGCATTAGACAAATCTGTAGTAGATAAGTCTTGTCTGGTTACTTTTATTTCAGTTCTTGAATTAGATATCTGTTCAATCCAAAAATTTTGAGTTGGATTAGGGGCAGATGCTATTTGAGTAGTTAAAAAATTATATTTAACTATTGTTGATCCTCTATCATATCCTGCATTTCTTACGTCAGTTTCAGGATCTAAAGTTATTTTGCTAGTAGTTCCGTTTGTTGGGCCAACTTCACTACCTATTGAATAATTTGAATTATAATAATTACTACTAAGTACATTACCGTTTATATCTTTTATAAAATATTCAATATAATCCCCAGGATTTCCAAATACAGGGGTTATATTTGTATTACTTATTAAGGATACGTCTGTACTAGAATAATCTTGATAAGAGCCATTTGATCCTATATATTGAATTTGTACTATATCTGCCATATTATCCTGTAACAGTTCCTAAACTTATATAATTTTGATTTGCTTCTAATAATTGCTGTCTTAAAGAATTTATTTCAGCAATGTAAGCTTGTTCATTATCACTCAGCACACTTCCTCCAACATATGCAGTACTTTGTTTGATAAGATAAGTGTGAGAATTAACATCTCCAGTTGCAGGAATATCAAAAAATAGTTGATTATAATAATCAAAAAATTGCTCTACAGTTATAGTTGTAGGGACAGTTGATCCAGTTATTGGAGTATATAATTCACTAAAAGAAGTATTTATAACCTTTGTATAAGTGTTATAACCGTAAACTTCTTTTATTAAATTAACTTGTTGTTCCATATTATCAATAAGATACTACCTTAAAAGTTAAATTTTGACCAGTATATATTACTTGCTCAGTTGGAAGTAAAGCTAAACTTCCGCTTCCGTAAGTAGCCAATGCATTGTATATTGCTTGATCATTATCATATACTGAAAGAGGCCCATACGTAGTTGAATATATGTTTGTCTGTATTAATATACGATAAAATCTGTTAATTTCCAAACCATTTGTGTATAAATTAAAATAATTACTTACACTATCTGCACTTAGTTTTGTGTAAATAGGGTCAAAATTTATAACGAACTCCTCTGTTTTTACATCTTGTAGTGCCCAACAAGTATTTTCAGGTAAGTACAAAGGCATTGTATAGATAGATTGAGTAGTAAATTGTCTAGGTGGATATGTATATCTCACTGCTGTTCTCATTTTATAAGATTGGTTTTGAGATAATATTCCAGGATTATTAGACAATGTTACTGTTATCTGATCATTTAATACATAATTTGTTCCTTGAGGAAAATAATAGGAATCTGCCCATTTAAATTGTATATTTGGGGGGTATATTGTATGAGTATCTACTGAAAAAAAATTTAATCCTATAAAAGAATTAGAATTATTTTCTATAGAAGAGGGATGTTTTAATATAATCCCATCATTTGGTATAGATCCTGAAAACCATGCATTTACTATATTAGTAACATCCATATTGATGTCTTTATTTGACATGTAATCAAAATATTGACTAGCTGTTACAGATGTAGTAAAATCTCCTCCTTGGGTTCCCCAAGAATTGGATGCACTATAAGGTCCTGTATAACTCCAACAAACTCCATTTTCAGAAATAGGGGTTTGATTGTATTGACCTGTTCCCATTACCCAAGAACTAGTTACAGGATAGGCATATAAAGAATAGGTAGTATTTAAATTTTGTGCACTAGCTAAATATAAGTTTAAATTAGCGTTCCAAGATCCGCTTATGGATTGAGAAGCAAAAGAATATAGAGTATTTAAATCTGCAGAAGAAAATTGTATTAAAGATCTTCTTATATCAGAGCCTGTTGTTGTATTCTGAGGAGAAGAACTCAATACAGATACTTCTAAAATAGGGTCTCTACCAGCGTTTTGTGTTGGAGATAGTGAGTAAATTGAAGCATCTGCAGATGCAAATATTTGATATACTGCCATTTTTTATCAATTTATAATATTAAAATGCAACTGATCTACCTTGTATATCTATATTAGGGTACTGAACTGCAAATATACTAGGATCTAAAGAAGGATATATAACTCCGTTCAAAGTTGCTCCGGGTATATCATAACTATATATTGAATAACCTGCTTGTTCCCCTGAAATATTAGTTATATTTAAAGCCTTAACTGTTTGTACTCCAGCTACAGAATCCAATAATGAATAAATATTAGATAAAATAATAGGCTGATTTATTTGCCATTTATCTATATTAAAATAATCTTGTAATACTGATATACAATTTCCTATTACTTGAAGAGAAGTATAGTTAGGATTCAATACTACATCAAAATTAACTTGTATATTAATTATAAAAGCGGGTTTTATTAATATAGTATCAGTCAAACTCCTATAATTACTTATGTAAGTTTGTAAATTCTGTAAAAGGGCTGTTTGAGGAGTAGCTAAATTACCTAAAGTATCATATCCCAATACATATAAAGAAGTTGCTAAAGGGTCAAATTCCCCAGGTTCATTTGCTAAATATTGAGAAAATACTGCACTATCTTTAGTCACATATGCTTTAGATACTTGACCAAATTTAGCAGGCATTCCTAATGCAAATCCTACATAATCTTGTTGAGTTACTGCTCTCATTTGAGTTGGAAAAGCAGCTAATGTATTTTGTCTTAACTGATCTGCTGTATCTCCATCACCTCCACCTTCTGCAGGTAAACTATTATTAACTGCTATAGAAGATAATATTTGATTTTGAGTTGCAGGATTACCAGATTGTACAAAAGTAGCATTAACAGAACTTAGATAAGTTAATTCGTTTGTTTGTACATTTGCAGAAGCTCCCCCTCCAGCTAAATAAGTTATTGTTAAAGTTGTATTTGAAGGAGCTAATCCATAAGAAAAATTAGATACAAAAATAGTAGGATCAAATGCGGTATTTAATAAGCTTATTGCATTAGAGGTACCAAATCCAACATTATATGGATTAGGAACTGAACCTGTAGGGGTAATACCTGCTCCAAATTCTAATTCTAAAGTAGTAGGAGAAGTAAACCTAGATACAAATCTTCTAGGTACATCTATTTGTTGTAAAATATAAGGTACTTGATTAGCTTGTTGATATAAACTAGGATAATTAGCTGCAGTATTTTCTACAGGTTCTAATATATAATTTTGAGCTAAATAAGGAACTTCGTACCAAATATTACCATTACTATCATAAACACTTATTATTTCTATAATATTGTTATCAGTTATAGTAGTTGTAGCAAAAGGTTGAGAACTTCCAAAAGTAACAGAAGTTGTTTTTACTTGACCTGATATAGCTTGAGTAGATTTTTTAAGTAAATAAGTACTAGGTTGAGGATTTCCAGAAGGATCAATAAAAGTACTGTATACTGAAATATCTGTAGGATTGAAAGAAGAGGATAGAGTAAAATCTATTTTATTAGGACAGTAAAAATAATTTGAAGAATTTATGTTTGATCTTACCTGAGTACCTTCTTGCAAAACCATAGCATAAGTAAAATCAGGTTGATAATTAATACCTACTGAAGGAATCTGTTGATAAATATCTAAATTTACTACAGCTGCAGAGCTTACTTTAGGTCTATATCCTAACATATAAGCTAAACTGTATAAGTTATTTGTTTGTTTAGCGTATTCTAAGAAAGTTTCTTGTATTTGATTATCTAAATAAAATGAAAGTACGTCTCCTACATAAGAAGCCATGTCAATAAACATGGTTCCTGGGGATGAGTTTGAAAAATCATTGTAAGCAGTAGGATAATAAGCTTTTGCATACTCTATTAAATCCTGTTTAAAAGTATTAAAATCTTTATTTAAATATGATATATTTTTATTAGCCATTTATACTTACTATTATATTGTCAGATTGTCCTGTATTTTTTATGGTATAGGTAAAACTTATGAAAACTATGTTATTATCCGGATTTGATGTTACAGAAAGGTTGCTAATTGTAACATTAGGAAAATTTTGTTGGATTCCTACTGTTAATTGAGCTTCTATATCATCAAATGTTTTAGTACTTATTTGTTCAAATAATTTGTTTCTTATCCCAGCACCAAAAGTTGGATTAAAAACTCTTTCTCTTGGGTTTGTAAGTAAGAAATTTATAATATTGTATTTTATTTGTTCAGTAGTATTATAAACTGTTCTAAAAGCAGATTGATTTGAAAATGGCAATGCTACTCCAACACCTGTAGAAGGCATTAAATCTAGCGTATTTATATTTCTTAAATTATATGCCATTTAGTTTATCTAATTTCCCCAGTAGACAGCATCTTATTCATTATATGGCTAAAATCTGGTACTGCATTTATTTCAACAGCTTCTAAACTACCTGCTTTTCTAGCAGTGTCAAACATTCCATTTACTGATTCTACTATAGGAGTTTCATAAGAAGCTCCCTCTAATCCTAAACCTTCTAAATCTTTATCAGTCATACTTTGAGCAGTCTCTTGAAGCAAACTATTTAAAGGATTATTAAATCCTAAATTAGGAGCAACTCTTTTATGGGATTGTTGAGTATTTAAAGTTAAAGGTACTGTTGTATTTACCGTACTACGGGCTTCATTAATCACAGTATTTCCACCTTTATTACTACTGATAGCTTCTTTTAAAATACTTGAAAGCTCTTCTTGAAAAACAGCTCTCACTTCTTCCCTAATTAATTTTCTAAATGCATCTAATTTTGCCATCTTTTATAAATATTTTGTTTATATATTTTTAAATTGATATTGTTGAATTTGTTATTCCCTCTTGTTGTATTTGACTTTGTATATTTTGTTGATAGGATTTATTTGCAGAGTTACTTCTCTGTCTCATAGATTTTCCTCCAGGTAGATTGTTTAAGAATGCATTCAATCCTAATCCATCATTTTCATTTGTATTATTAGGAGAATCTATTAGAGGAGTAGGTACTGTAAAATTATTTAAAACAACATCATTTACATTCAAATAAGACAGTGATTGATTGATTATAGCTTGATCATCAGCATTTATAGTATTAGTAGGAGGAGTAACTAATCCTTGAGATATTAAATTTAACTCCGTTTCTTGTATTATTACATTATTATCAGTAGCAAAAGTAAGTTGGGATTGTGCAACTATACTACCATTTTTATCTAAAGCAACTCCTCTCCTTCTAAGATTTGTTATTTGAGGATCAGTTACTTGTTCCTTTTCTATTACAATAGTGTAAGGACCAAAAGTAGAAACTTCAGGATTATTTACAGGATTGCTACTTACCATATTTACATAAGACTGTAATTCATTTTGTAAAGTTTGTAAATCTTTAGTAGTATTTGTTAAATTATTAACAACATCAGATCCTTGTACTGCTTTACAAGCCTCTAAATTTAAAAGTAAAGTATTTAACTTGTTTAAAAGTTCTTGAGTATTTTGTATAATGTAATTTAATACTTGAATAATTAAACTAACTTCAGTATTTATTAGTTTTAATATTAATAAAGCACCTTTTTTCTCGTTTGTAGCTGCTTCTCTCTTGGCTCCTAATTTAGCAGTAATACCAGAGGTTAAATACATTTCAGGAGTAGGATTTACATAGAAAAAAGTTTCTATGAAAGTATAAATTTTATAAAATAAAGTAGCTAATTTTATAAAAAATTGAATAGTACTTATTATACCTTGTAGAGTTTTTACGGTATTTATAAAAGATTTTATACTAGCATCAATTTTACTTAAAGTAGGTATTATCTTTGTAGGATCAAAATATTTACTTAATTTTTGAACGTCACTTCTAACATCTATTTTTAGGAAGTTTCCTATTAAAGTTACTGCAGTCCCAATACTAAGATTAGATATTGTTATACATATTGACCTTACTTGAGCTATTAAATTTTCTAATTTAGTTAGTTCTGAAGAAGGAATTTGTCTATAGTCCGAATATTTACTTATTTTACTAAAAAAATTATTTAAGAATTTTATTCCAACAGAAAGTCCAGGTATACTAGATACTAGTTGAGTATTTTGAGCTGAAAATATAGAATTAGGGGAATCTGGTGAAAAAGTTGCTCTTATGGATTGAAATAAATTATAGATATTGTAGGCTGTAACACTTGTTCCTGTAATACTTTGAGCCCCTGATTGTTGAGCTGCTTGTTCTGGAGGTACTGCATTAGGACCTACTCCTGTGTAATTTCCTATTAAAATATTAGGATATGCAGTATATTTATCTATTTGTTGTGCTACTAAAGTTGCGTCATCTTGTAATCCGTAAAATAATTTCTGAACTTCATTCCGAGTTACTTCAGGAGGTCTTTTATTATTAGGAGTAATATTACCTAATAAATAAGTCAGTACATTGCAAAGATCTACTGAATTTATAGCATTTATTACATTAAATAATCCTGAATCAACAAAATTTCCCACTGATTGTATCGGGCTAGTAGGTACTGATGATCCTGCAGGAGGTGTTGGGGAGTTTTTTCCCCATAAAATAGTATCAATACTAGTCTCTATGGTAGCTATAGTCCTAGCACTATTATTTAATATTTTTTCTAAGTTTATAGCTAATAATGAATCTGATGCTGACATTATATTGTATAAGTATTATTAGATAAACATTTACTAATTAAAGTATTTGAAACAGATTTACATATATTAGATAATATTTTTGCATCTCCTACTATTAAAGATATTGCTATTTCAGGTTGTGTTGCACTTAAAGTTGATAAAGAATCAGATAAATTTATTAATGCACTTATCAATCTATTTAATTGCTCTACTGTAGTAGCCCCTTTTAAAAGAGGTTCTCCTATAGCTTCTGCTAAATAACCTAATTCTATTTTAGGAGAGTTTATTATTACTCTTTCTCCTACATCTAAATTTACAGTTGCATTAGTAGACAACCCTATTCCTTTTTTACCAAATAAAAATATAAAATCATCATTAGAATGAGCTACAACTCTTCCTGAAGATATGATAACTTGATTGCCTTTATATGGAAAACTTGGACTAAACATTTTATTATGTGATATTTATAGAATCTTGATCCAAAGGTGATATATCAGAATTACTAGTTAATTGTTGTTGTAACTCTATTACATTATTGGCTGCAGAAGATAAATTAACTTGGAAACTCTGTAAAGAAAAATTATTTTGTATGTCTTTAATAACAATTTCTTGGCCTGCTGTTAAATAAATAGAAGAACCATCATTATTTATATCTTCTACTGTAGGTATCCACCCTTCATTTGTTAATTGAGGACCTTGACCGTTTCTTATAATTATAATAGGATCTCCATCATTACCTGAATTTGACCAGTAGTTTTTACTTTTATTAACTGAATTAGTTGAACTAAATCTTATAGAATTTCCCCATCTTCCTTCCAGTACTGTATCTCCCATAAATACTTCTAATGCTTTTATATTAGATTTTTCAGGGAAATTATTACCTAAAGGATATTCAGTTTTTATGGGAGCATTATTATTATTTGATTGATTAGTAAGTTTATTATCTGTATAGTTTCTATTAGCTTTATTTACATATTGAGAATAATCTCCTAAATCTGGTAAAGAATTATGGTGATTAGATTTCCACAGATTAAATGCGGGAAAATAATAATAATCTACACTACCTCTACTATCATTTAGTTTAGGAGAAGGTCCTGGTATTACGTGAACAAGCTCCCCTATTACTGGAAAATGTTTTATATGTGAATGTATAGGAAATGCAGGTACTGTACCAAAACTATTAGCAGTTCTATTTTGAGTACTGTTAATATTTTGAAATAATATTTTTCCTAAATCAGTTGGATCATTATAATAAGGGTCTGGGGTTACTCCATCTTCTAAAGTTGGGCCATATACAATATGAGTTACTTTACCTAATATATTAGGAGAAGGAGTGCTAACTTTTTTTGAAGGAGTATGTCCAGAAGATACTATTGTCTGAGAAAAAGTAGGATTTAAATCAGCCATTTGTACTAGGTGCTATTAATTTTTTTATTTCAGAATCATCAGGTAATATAGTAGTGCTCTGAACTTCACTAAATAAATCTTGTAAATCTTTATCTGTAAACAAGCCTCCTCCAACTTCTTTAGTATCTGCTGATTTTTGAACTATGCCAGCTAATTTAACTAATAATTCATCATTCTTTATATCAGCATCCAAACATTGTTTGATTAGAGGTACATAAACAATAGTATCTTCAGGCTCATTAATCATACCTAAGATACGTTCTGTTACATCTTTTATTAGTTTCTGTTTATTTTTTTGATTCTTAACAATATCTTTTAATAAATCAGAATAACTTTTTCCTTCATATAATTCAAAAGATTCTGCCATATATTTCTTATTTAAAATAAATAGTTATTACTTAAAAATATCACTGCTTAAACCATGATCTAAAAATTTGGAATATATTTTTTTATATATTTCTTTAAAAATCTTAAGAACTTTTGTTATTATTGGAGTTGGAGCCTCAGTAATTTCTCTAACATATATAAAAAGAGCTTTTTTATTTAATATAGTTAGATTATCTCTTTTTTTATACAAGGATATAATAGCGTCTGCTACCTCTAATTCTTGTTTTTTAGTAAAAATAGTGCTCAAATTATCTTCAAAGTAGTTTATAATAAGGTCTAAAAACAACTCTTGAACATTATTTTCTTTATCTTCTAGTAAAATATCATTGTAAATGGCTCTATCTTCGTCTATTTCTTCTACCAGAGCTTTATCTTTTAATCTTTTATAATTTTTATTATTATAAATAATAAGATAATTCTTAGCTATGGTACCAAAATAAGAGTAAGCTTTACCTTTTTCATCATTATAATGATTAATTTTTTCCAGTAAAACTGTTATGACCTCGTGTTTGAGATCCTCCATAGAATCTACTTCGGTGTAGTAGAATTTAAAAGTGTGAATTATATTTTCTGCTAATTTATAAAAAGCAAAGTATATTTTTTCATTGAAAATTTTATTTTTAATTACTTCTGAACTCTCTTTTCTATAATCTAATATAGCTTGTTGAGTTTCAGAAGTAAAATAATAAATAGGTTTTTTAGGTTTTCTTTTCCTAGGTTTACCATCCTTTGTAGTTAGTACTGGGGTTTCTTCTACTAAAATATCATCTAGCATTATAATGTTTTTCTATTAAATTGGTTTAACTTTTCTTGAATTTCTTTTAAATTCTGAAAAACCGTTAATAGATCTTTATCACTATCTAACCATATTTTATCATCCAAAGCCTTAGTAGCTTTTTCTGATTGCTCTATAAGAGCTTGTAGGTTAACTATAAAAGTAGCTTGAGCAAGAACTGTATTTTCTAACTTTACATTCTTAGTGTACAGATTATAAATTACCCATCCAATAATACTAGATACCCATAAAAACAACATTACTAATCCAAAAATCATATTTTTTATTTTTTACCATGTTTAGAGATGTATTCTAATTTCTTCTCTTTAGCCTCGTCTTTATAGTTTGAAGAACTATTACTTTTTTCAAAATTCACAACTTCTTTAGTTGATTGATCTAATTCCCATTCTACTCTACAAGCAATTTCATCAGCTTGTTGTATTATGTAAGGCAAACAAGATTTCAACTTATTTTCATTACTGTATGAAAGTAGATAAGCTTTATTAGTTTCGTCATATATTCCGTCATGAGTCTTAATGGATAAATATTCATTTATAGTTAAATTTATCCCCTCAGATTGCAATACAAATAAAGTATTATCTTTCAATGTTAAAAAAGGCATATCGGGATTTGTTTTGTATACAATACCTTGATTTTTGATGTGCCATTCTGAATCATTTTGAATATATCTAGGATTATCCTCAATTCCTAATTTACCTAAATCATGATTAAGAGCGCAAAAAACTAGTTCCTCTTGAGTATAACTTTTAGTATCTGCTCCCATTTTACTCCACACTTTATCTAAATACAGTGCTGCTTGTAGTACCTTAATTACGTGATTTAAATATCCTCCAGGATAAGCACCATGATATTGTTTTTTTGAAGATGCAGGTGCTAACGCTAACAGCTCTTCTCTACTCTTATAAAATTTCAATAGCTTAGACCTTCTAGGTTCACTAATGTACTCGTTTATTGTTTCATAAAATAAACTTAAATTTTCTTGTATAACTTCTACTTCTAACATATCTTTATAAATTTTTAATGTACTTACTAAGATACAAATAATTTTTAATAATATTAAAATAAAAATTTATAAATTATATTTATTACCAAGATCCTGCCTCCTCTCGTTCAGTATTTATTAATGATTGAACATCCTGCAATTTCTCTTTAATCATAAAAATGATTTCATCTATTTCTTGCCTTGATACATTTTGTGAAAGTTTAGAATTTAAAACATTAATAACATTTCCAATGTTATCTATTTTTTGTGTAACCAGAGTTTTATAACGCATTTTCTTTAATTTTTTAATATTGATTTTATTTTATCTACCATGCTTTTTAGATTGTAGCATTGTATTTTTTGAATGAAATTTATGTTTTTAATATCCAATTCATAAACTATATTTAAAGGAATCCAAGAAGTGGTTATTTGACTTATGGTATTATTATCTACAAACAAGCAGTACATAGTTCCTTCATACTCTAAAGTAACTATTGGGTAATTAACAGTATCCAAAACTTCTTCAAGTTCATCTGCTAATTTACAATCTCCATCTACATCAACAAAAGTATATTTGATGTTATTATCTTTGAGCTCTGATGCAAGTTCTTTGCATTTACCACAGATTTTTAATCCTAATAGTTCTAACTTATACATATATAATTGTAATATACAAAATATTATTGTATAATGCAAGTATTATTAGAAAATAAATTTATTATTTATAACCATCAAAAGAATTTATATCCCAATCATCAATATTTCCATAAATCTTATTATAATGTGGATTACTGCTATATTTTTCAACAGGATAATATTTTTTAAAAGATACTTTATAAGCTTCTAAAGCTTTTTGTTTTTCATCATCACTTAATTCTGAATATAGAGTCTTTAACTCTAATTTTTGCTGTTTTCCTTTTTGATAATCTCTCCCATCAGCATTAGTATAATAAAAATCATGAGATTTTAATACATTTAAATACTGACTCAATTTACTATCTGAAGGATTTTCTTCATATCCAAAAGCAGTTTCTTTAAGTAGTGTTTTTTATATGGGCCAGAGTTAGTAATCTGCATCCATTCTATTAAATTAAAAGTATCCATTTTATGTTGTTAAATAATGTATAAAAAAGTCTTCTATATCGCTTTCTGATAAGCCTCTTTGTCTTAATCTAGAGGTCATTTTACGTAAATCTTCTAATGTTTGTAATTCTCTACCTATTAGTTTGTTTTTAACACTGGGATAATCATTTTCTTCTTCTTCTAATTGCCATTGACCATCATCAAAATCATGCCATTCAGGTCCTCTTGCTCCAAATAAACTAGTTGGAGTGGTGGCTTGAGTATTTTCTGGATGATCATCCATAGTAATAGTAAGCATTCCTTTTCCTTCTAAGGTTCCTGGTGCGTTTCTCGCCATATAATGAGTATTTGGTTGAATAGGATCATCATTCTTCCAAGTATCAGTAGTAGTTATAGGCCATCCGTGATCTCCTATATTACGTTTAGGATTATCTAAAGTATAATAAGAGTCTAATATTTCAGTAAGTACTTTAGACAGATTCAACATATACTTATAAATATCAATATTTACTATTTAGAAAAGCATTTACTTGTTCTCTCTCAATAAATCTTTTAGACATTTCAATAACTTTATCTACTGCCCTATTTAATCCATCTTTTTCACCTTTATATATTCTTTTTAAGGGATTAACTCCCTTACTAGATATTTGTAATGCTACTGTATATATTGGATTACTTATTTTTTTTGCAATAAATCTTTTAGATAATTCATCTGTTATTTGTTTTTTAAAAGTATCTGGATCATTAAGTTTATATGGTCCAGCTACCATGTCTTCTTTTTTTAACTTTTTCATGTTTAAAAAATAAAAAAGCACTATTAATTAATAATAATGCTTTCTGTTTGTAGCCCTTGCGAAATTGCTTTTTTACGAAATTCTTTTATCTTCCCCTCCCTCTAAAGCAGCTTGTTTAGCCATCTTTATGGCTTCAGGTGTGCTAATAGTTGGATTACTTTTTTTCAATTCTTTATATTTTGAAATAGCTTTGTTTAAAAGAATTGCAGGTATTCCTAAAATGAGTGTAAGCATAGAAGCCATTCCTTCGATTTGTTCAGGACTCATGTTGAAAGATTCCTCTAAACTTTCTTCTTTCATAGAAGAGTCCTCCGTTCCATAATTTTCTGTTAATAGACCAGCTCTCTTCTGTAGACTAAGTACTTCTTTTGATTTTTGTGCCATTTTAAATAAGTGTTATTTACAATAAATAGTATATAATTTATTTTCTTTTACATTTATCATCAAAAAATTCAGATATGTATATAAGTGCCCTAGAAATTAAGGAAACAATTAGTACTATTATAATACCTACACAAAAAGATAGGAATATAAATTTTATTTGTGTCATTATTAAAACAAATGAGAAATTCTATTTACTTGACCATATAAAGGATGGAATATGAAAGCTTCCATAGCTTTAGGAGCATGTAAAAACCCGTATTTAGCGTGCCATGAATCAGTACCGGTTAAAGTTCTAACGTATTCTACGTGACAATAATCCTCAGCAATTAGAGATAAACCTGTATTAATAACAGTAACATCTCTATGATCCTTTTCTAATTTTACTTTAGTAGTTCCTTTGTATGCATTAGTAATTTTATGATGTATATGATGACACAACCAGTAATTATATTTACTAATACTGTAAGCTTGTTTAGCTTCTCTTTTCATTAAATCAGGTAAATCTCCCTCTTTTGCTCCATCTGCATGAGTAAAGCCTATTAAAGATTTACCATATTGTATGTACTTTCTATGCATTGGGGTTACATCAAAAGTAATATTTTTATTGTTAGCATAATGACTGCTTATAGCATCTGCTAAAAAGAATCCAGTAATATAATCATGATTAGAAGGACAGAATACAAAGTGTACATCAGCAATGGTAAGAAGCTTATCTAGAGCCTCTATAGTGGATTGTTTTCCTACAAGGTAACTTTCATACCAAAGACCGTCTACGTCTTGTCTAGTACCCTTTGTAGTGGTATTGAAAGGATTATCAACGTGTGCTATATCATTACCTCCAACATATATGATTTTATCAAATTTATATCCTTTTACTTTATCTATTAATCCATCTATACCTTCTGAAAATCTCTTTTTTGTAACACTAGTACTAGTTTCTTCTCCTGTTTCAGATACTGTTGAGTATTTACCAAAGTGCAAATCTGCAGGGTCCACAATTAAAAGATGAGGGTCATCGATAGAAGATCTCTTTATTGTTGGATAAACTGGAGCAAATTTCTTTAAATCCTCTATAAAAGCTTGTCTTAATTCATCAAAAGTTACTTCATCTGAACCAGGAACCTTTATATATGCAGAAATACTACCGTTTTTCAACCAATACTTGTCTACATTCTTTATGTTAACTCCTTTTTCTTTACAAAATTCAGCTAGAGAATAATGATCATCTTCTATATCAATTTCTTCCATAAATCTATATAAAGATCTAATTGAAATTTCTAAAGAATATTTTTTAATAATAATGTTAAAAGCTGATGCTTTAGTGTGTCCATTTTTAATCAAATCAGCAGCCTCTTT
>Ga0214166_1000148_pt1 | contig 36145 bp, 48 predicted proteins | sample TroBogepilimnion_27_FD_153005 | JGI IMG/M metagenome (GOLD analysis project Ga0214166, IMG submission 153005) | Freshwater microbial communities from Trout Bog Lake, WI - Practice 18AUG2009 epilimnion v3 | ecosystem: Environmental > Aquatic > Freshwater > Lake > Epilimnion/Euphotic zone ...
CAGCGGCTGCTGATCCCGCGGATGACCAGGACGACGACGCCACCGCTCCCAAGCCCAAGGGAAAGAAGAAAGTCTAATGGTGGATCCGCTCATCAGTCGATACCTCGACATCGTGAGCTGCTTTGAGGGTGGGGCGCCGAAACGGTACTCCACCCTTTCTTGCATCCCCGGCGATGTCGGAGGTCTATCCCTTGGCTACCTCCAAGCCAGCTTCACCAGCGGCAACGTGGGCAAGCTGCTCAGGCTGTACGCGCAGAAAGGCGGAACGCTGATCCCCGAGGCAGCCATCGAGCTTGCCGAGAAGAAGGATCCGGCGATGAACACCCCGGACTTCCACGCTGCCTGGAAGCTGGCGTGTGCCGATCCCCACATGCATGAAGCCCAGGACGAGTTCTTCTCGTCGCAGTTCGTACACCCTGCCCTGGTGGACGCACAAGCCCTGGGGATCACGGAACCGCTGGGTATCTGCCTGGCTGTCGACGGACACGTCCAGGGGTCGTTCAAGCGCATCTGCGGCATGGTCCCGCCCGGACTCAACCAGTGGGATTGGGCGAAGGCTTACGTCAAGACGCGCCGGAACTGGCTTGCCACAGATCATGTTGCTGCCCTGCATACCACCGTCTACCGCATGGACTTCTTCCAGGAACAGGTGGATCACAATAACTGGAAGCTCGACATGTTGCCCATGAACGTTCATGGGTATATACTCAAGTAGATGAGAGCGACTATCCTTCAAGAAGGACAGGTATTCGGGAGTCTCAAGGTCCTGTTCCGCGGAGAGAACTCCAACACCGGTAAGGTGCGCTACTGGTGCGAGTGCTCCTGCGGAAACAGGGCTTTAGTGTTTGTGAATAACCTCAAGCGGGAGGGCTCGTGCGGTAATTGCCCAGACCCCCGCCTTACTCTCGGAATGGCGCATGGAGAGTGGCGCATAGTTGGGGATTCATTTACCACGAGAGGAGTACGTAAGGTCCCGTGCCAATGCTCTTGCGGAGCAAAAGCGTCGGTGTTTGCCGCTACTCTTTTAGACGGAGGCTCGAAGTCGTGTGGTAACTGCCCAGATGCTCGCTTTATTCCCGGGACAAAGTTCCACAGGCTGACTATACTTCGTGAGGGAAAGACGGATAAATATGGAGGAAAGTACTATTTTGTGCAGTGCGAGTGCGGATCTGCTCCATTCCAGGCGCGAGCCTCCTCTCTGCTAGAAAGTATGATCAAGTCTTGTAAGTGTTGGAAGAAAGAGGACTCCGCACGAAGGCTAGGCGAGATAGCTCGTAACCTGCCTCCAGAGAAACGTATAGCCTCCGCGGCGGCTACCCGGGCGCGGTTTCGCGCCTATAGAAAGTCTTTAGGTAAAGACGAAAATGTTCCACTTATTGGTGAGACCCAGCTTTTACGTTCAAAGTTCTGTGAGGTCGTTAAGGCTGTGCGCCGCCGGGACCATTACCGATGCCGCCTATGTGGGCAAGATCGTTCCTACATTGTTCACCATGCACTACCAGTCAATGCTCGCCCTGACCTAGCGGGAGACCCCTCTAACCTGCTAACCCTGTGCAAAGGTTGCCATCGCAAGGCGCACCCAAAGCGTTGGCGAGACGTGGACCTAGTCATCCAAGCTAGGTGCCTTGAGATCCTGGCGACTAGAACCCCTTGCAGCCTAGTTCGGGTGGTAATTGGGGGTGGAGACCGCCAAATGCCGAGATCCTTGGGTAAGGATAAATCAGAACTCAAGCGAAGTCTGAAGCCGGGCAAAGTACCCCGAGGAATGGTGGGGCAGTGGCTCGTAGCTGCCAGGTGGAAGTGGGACGACGACAACGATGTCTTCACACTGGTTCATGATGATAGCGAAAAGCTGATGTTCATGTTTGTCTACACCTGGGAACTAGACGCGGTGATGGAGGCTGTAGGTGGAACGTACAGCCACAGCCGCCACCTCGCATCCAGGCTTCTGTTTGAAGCCGTCTTCCTGAACAAGAAGATGAAGCTCTGGTCGAAGGGCTTGGTGCGTCCGCACATAATCGATGCCCAGATCGCCGGGATCACCGAAGAACATTCCGACCGGCTTCCTACACTTCGGGTGCCCTGGCTACCAGCCCAGGACCCCGGTGGTATTAAGGATCAGGGGCAAGCGCCCAAACCTCAAATCATGAAGCTATAGGCAACCCGCAAAGGAGTCTGTAATGGCTGAGACGTCTAGGTTCGGTCTGTCCGGTGATACCGGAGACATGGACTTCAAGATCCAACCGCTTACCCCTAAGCCAGCCCCGAAGCCGGCATGTAAGCGTCAACAGCCGGACGCCGAGCCGGCACCGGTGGGAGCCCCCGACGATGCCCCGGTCAAGTCACTGCTGGATGTGATCCCAGTTGAGCTGGAGGTTCATGCCTTCACCGCTGGAACGGTGGTGGAGATCATCCGCCCGGCAGTCCCACACGTCGACCACCTGAACATGGTGGTGGAAATGCTGCGTCAGGCGGAGAACGAAGCCGCCAACAGCGGTAAATCAGCCATGAGCCAGCGGCAGATCGTGAACACCTTGAACCTGATCTACCAGATGTCTGCGGGCATCGGTGAAGCCATGCAGGTTGCCGCCGGACTGGAGTGGTCCGTGGCACTGCACAGCATGTGCTTACGACATTTAATCGACAACCCTTCCGTCAAAGAGGCTCGGCGCACAGAAGCCATGAGAGCCCGGATGCTCCAATCCATGACGAACTTTCTCGAAGAGGACTCTTCCAATGAGCAGTAATCGCCTGTTTCGCACCTTTCCTGTGAACGCCATCCGACAGTGGGCAGACGCCCTGGACGCCGGTGAACTCTCCTGCGGAGACATCAGTGCCGCCGTAGAGGCTGGCTTGATCACCGAGATCAACGGAACCTTCTATGCCTACCCCGGGCATCACGAGGACGCGGCTGAGTGGGCTGCCCGTGTGGGGCGACTGACCCGTCGAGGCATTGTCGTGGGTGGAAAGTCTGACCCGGCTCCCGAGTCCGAGCCCAAGGTGGTGATGGAGTTCGGAGGCGGGTTGGTCTTCGCGGGCGCGGTTGCCGCCCAGCACCTCGCCGCCTCGCCCACCATCCCAGGAGTGACTGCCACGGCATCGCCCCGCGAGTCCTCTGACACCCCGGAGGAACCCCTAGTTGCCGAAACTGCGCCAACTCCCGACGCTGTTCCTGCCTCTACGGAACCTGCCCCAGCTATCGAGCAGCCAGAGGAAGCTCCCTGGGAACCTTCGCCTGAGCCAGAACCGGTGCAGGAGAAGCCCAAGGATGATCTGCTCCGCGCACGGATCAGCGCCCTGCCCACCTACTTCGCAGTCCTCAAGGAACCCCTGAACAAGCTGGTGGACGCCGGCGCTGACGAGCTGGTGATCTCTACCGCCCTGGACCTCGCGGGCAAGCCTTACCACCTGGGACAGCTCGCTGCCTACGCCCGGTTTATCTCGCTGAACCTCGAGCAGTTCGACCACATGACCCTGATCCAGAACGCCCACAAGAGCGGCATCCGCGTGGCAAACACATCAGACGCCAACGCCCGGGTCCTCGCCGAGGTCATGGAGCGGGTTCCCGACAACCGCAAGAACGCCGTCAAAGCAACCTTCGAGAAGCACATCACCGAGGGGCTCGACAAGTATTGGGCGGAAGCCTGGGCGCAGACAGAAGCTGCCGTGGCTGCCGGTCGTGTGGATCGTCCCTTCAACTTCTTCATCCACATCATCAACGACATGAAGAAGAACTCCGAACACGCGGAGAACCGTGGTGGCGCGACCATCCAGTCCTTCAGCGAGATCCGCTGGATCATGGACTACCTGCCCAAGAACGAGCAGCTTGAGCTCCCCGAGGGCTGCGGCTTCGAGCGCGGAACCCGGAAGTTCTACGTCCCCCGCATGAAGGAAGCCATCGAACGAGCCGGGCACATCGATCTCTCCTGGGTGTTGTCGATCATGGTGGACAACGAGTACCCCACCCGGTTCATGACTGGACCCCTGTCAATCCTGGCTGAGAAGTTCCCTGCCCTGTCGAACATCGTGACCCGGGAACAGTTTGAATATGCCCTCCAGCAGCTCGCCATCGTTCTGGTGGATCGCGCCAAGCGCTGCCGCGAATCCTGGAACCCGAAGTACACCGCGAACTTCGGCAGCACCTTCATACACCATGCCGTGTTCAACGGGCACCAGTACCTCCTGAACCTCAAGGGCTACCTGGACCAGGACATGAAGTTCATGCAGCCCGTCAAGGATGACCTGCTCGCCCTCCTCGCAGACACCGATACCCGGGCTCTCCTTGAGTTCTGGTGGTTCAACCAAAATCCCTGGTCACACGGGGACACCCCTGAGGCTGCCCATGCCCACCGCCAAGAAGAAATCGCATACGATGTCCGAGCCGCAGCCGCTGAGGAGCGGAGACAGGCTGAGCTTGGGGAGTGTGAAGCTCCAAAGTCTAATCTTCTGCCATTCCCTAACCTGTAAGGGTGACCACGAACTGACCGCGGACCTTGTGGTTTACATCCACTGGAATCCCGGAGAGGTCGCTGTAGAGCCTGTTCTTGAAGCTGCCCACATCGAGGAATTCCCCCGGGCAGAGCTAGATCGGGCTTTCCATTGGGGAACGCTCAAGCAGCGCCTGTTCGACACCTGTCCACTTCTTCAATTCTTTGATCTGCATTTTTTACCTGTAACAGGAGCCATCGTTAATGAAAATCAGAGAGCATAACGTCACCCTGCTGAGCGCCACACCCGATGCCGAGAAGGTCATAGAACGCGCAGGGAGGCTCTGCTACCTGTCTCAGGACCGGATCACCAATGAGTCCAGCGCCGCCTTCGTAAGGATGCTCCTAGACCCCTCCAAGGCTCACGAATCGGTCCTGGAACATGCCAGCGCCAGCGTCATCATCGGCACCGACCGTGGCATCAGCCATGAGCTGGTTCGACACCGCATCGCCAGCTATTCGCAGACCTCGACCCGCTACGTCAACTACAACAAGGACAAGTTCGGCAGCGAGATCAGCGTGATCAAGCCTGTCGACATCGAGGATCACTCTGAGGACTGGTTCGACTGGCAGGATGCGTGTCTGTTTGCGGAGAGCAAGTACATGAAGATGATCCGGCGCGGCGCTAAGCCGCAGGTTGCCAGGTCCGTGTTGCCGACCTGCACCTACACCGAGATCGCCATGACGTGCAACCTGCGTGAGTGGCGGCACTTCATCAAGCTGCGCCTGTCGCCGGCAGCCCATCCCGATATGCGCGTCGTTGCGGCGAAGGTCCTTGACCAACTCCACGTCATCGCGCCCACCGTCTTCGCTGAATTCGCTCAAGGAGAATCGTAATGCTCAAGTTCATCGCAGCAATCTGGCTGCTCCTGGTCCTGTATTGGATTATCGGCATCGGGGTTTCCCTGTTGGATCGCCGCGTCAGGGAGTGGCTCAACAACCTCAAATCGACGGAGATCCTGGCGCCCGTCAACATCAAAACCGAGCGGGTAGTGCAGGCGTGGATCATCTACGTTCCCGTCGCCGCCTTCCTGGCAATCCTCTGGTCCTTCACCAAAGGCTCGATGGTAGTTCATAAAGCGCTCTACCGCCGTTGGTTCAGCTAGACCTTAACAAAATCACAAGGAGTACCGCAATGAGTGACATTATTCTTGCCAGCAAAGCCTTCGAGCGGAACCTGATTTCCTGTGGGCTGAACAATCCTGAGATGCTGGAGCTTCTGGACCTGCCGCTTCCCGCCTTTGAGAGCGACGAACTGCGGGTTGTCTATTCCATGATCGTTGACTTGAAGGCTGCTGGGCACCAAACGATCACGATTGACACCCTGCGGATGTTCTACGACAGCCGTCCGGATTTCTACGCGGTGATCAAGGACCACGGCGGCTACCGCTTCCTGGAAACCCTGAATGCCCGTCCTGACTTCGGCAACTTCGCCCTCCACCTGGACGAGGTCCGAAAGCGCCACGACATCCGTGTGGCGAGAGCCAGGGCGGCGGTAGCCCTCGAGGACATCCGGGATGGGGTCTACAACACCCCCGAGGAAGTCTACGAGCTGCTCGATGGCGTGATGGACACCTCTGACGGCACCAACGCCGCCATGGAGCAGTTCAAGGGCTTGTCTCTTGACTGGCTCGAGGAGCAGTCCGACAAGTTCGAGCGTGGGGAGTTCAAGGTGCCTGGAATCCCGGTCAAGCACCCCGCCATGCGCGACGCCTTCGGGGCGTTCTGGAGGCACGGCAGCTTCAACATCTGGACGGCAGAGACCGGCGTAGGCAAGTCCCAGGTGGTGCATATGCTCACCCGCCAGTGTCTCGAGGATGACATCCCGGTGCTGGTGCTCGACAACGAGATGGAAGCTCCCGAGTTCCGGGACCGCTTCATCGCGTCCTGCACGGGCATCCCGCTCTCTGAGCTTGCCACCGGCAAGGCTTACAACCCCAAGAGCGAGTTCTTCCGAGAGCTCAAGAAGTACATCCAGGAAAACCCTGCCTCGCAGCACCTGATCGAGTGGCGCAAGGTCCTGGACATGCGGATCGAGCGCATCGAACCCGCCATCCGGCGCTTCGTTCGCAAGTATCCAGTGGCGAAGTATCCCCACAAGCGGGTCATCGTGGACGGTATCAAGATGACCGCCGACACGGAGTCCCTGTTCGCGGTCGGCTATCTGGCTCAGCGGCTCAAGGAAGTCGCCGGCAAGAACGCCCACGAAGGACTGGTGATCGACGCTACCTGCCAGCTTCAGCGCCCCACCCGCCAGACCATCAAGGACAAGGCATCCAATCCGCCGGATCACAACTCCATCGGGCTCTCGAAGCTCCTGGCTGACAACGCCGTGGTGGTCGCTGTGATCGCCAAGGAGCCCCTCCCGGACTTCTCTGGCTATGACCCTACCAAGCGGCGTATCTACGTCCCCAAGCACCGTTTCCACGCAACGCTGGAGGCGAATTCCTACCTCCTCTGCGAGTTCGACGGACGGTGTTCGTATCTGAACCCCACGGCGATGGTCGTGCCTCAGAGTGCCCCGGAAAAGGGCGACGAAGCCCCGGAGAATACCCCCGGCGTCCGCGTCCAGCGAGCCCCGCTGCCCGAAGCTGTGAAGTCGGTCAATCCGCTGGATGACTTTTGATGGACAACAATTTCACGCAAGAAGAGTGGGGCATCGTCCTCGAACTCCTCGGAGCTCAGGACGTGGCACCCTACAAAGGCGGCTTCAGGTCTAGCTGCCCCATCCACCACGGCGACGGAACCAAAGCCTTCGCCGTGTGGATGGACGAATCAGGCACCTTCCGCGCCTCCTGCCACAGTCACCAGTGTGTGAAGGCGTCCACCCTGGAATGGGTGGTGGCGAAGTCGAAGTGCTGGAACCTCCGGGAAGCCGTGAGCTGGTTGGAGCAGCAGCTAGGGCGCAAGCTCGAGATTGACTTGATCCAGCACCGGGAGATGCACTTGGTGCCCAGCATCAAGCCAGACATGTCGCTCTGCGATCTGGAGCATCTGGAACGACTGCGGACCGCCTACCCCTACCATCCGTATTGGGCTGATCGCGGGTATTCCCGGGAGCTTGTCCAGGATTACCAACTCGCCTACCGCAGCCTGGATCGCCACATGGTGATTCCAGTGTTCGACGATCTCAACCAGTTCGTGGGCATGATGCTGCGGACCCTGGACCCCGACGATCCGATCAAGTATCGCTGGGAGTCTCCGAACCCCACCAAGGCAGCCTGGTTGTATGGGATGCCGCAGGCTTTGCGGCGCCCCCAGAGAGTCCACGGTCTCCGGGCGGTATTTGTAGTTGAGGGAACTCTGGATCCGCTGAACGCAAGCGCCCTGGGCTTTCCCGTAGTGGCTACGCAAACCAACCGCATGTCTATGGACCAAGTGCAGCAGCTCATCACAAATTGGGATTTGGTTTTCCTTATTCCCGACAACGACACCCCCGGGCAGAACCTCGTCAAAGACGCTGCAAAGCTCTTGGCACCTTTCGTAGAGGTCTGCGTTGCCAGCCTGCCCCCAGGCGTCAAGGATCTGGACGACTTTCCCAAGGACCGCCTCGCGCACTTCCTAAACAGCACCATCAGTGATTGGAGCAATAGATGGCACAACGCCCCTCGCCGAACCCGGGGATTTCTGACCTTGAACCCATCAGTATCTCTCGACTAGGTTGCTGGTCTGAATGCCAGACCAAGGGCTACTTGCGCTACGTCGAGAAGGAGAAGCCGGCGCTGGAAGCTCACTACTTCCTCACCGGCGGCATCATCCACGAAGTCCTGGAAGGCTACTACAAGTACGAGCTGGACTCCATCACGTCCGCAGTCCAGATCAAGCTGCTGGCTGAACTGGAGAAGCGCGGGTGTCCGCGTCCGAAGATCATCCAGGCTCTTGCCGCCTCGCAGGCGGAGAACGAGCTACTGGCTAAGTTCCGCTCCGGAGACTACAAGAAGCCGGATGGGTCGCTCTACACTTCCCCGCGCATGACCACGATCTACAAGACCGAGGCGGGCAAGCTGGGCATTACCCAAGCAGTCCGTGAGTTGTCCCACGTTGACATCCCCGGGCTGGAACTTCCTCAGGGCGGTTTGATCGAGCTGGTGGGTCGCATCATCGACCTCACCACGCGCTACGAAGCCAACCTGCTGATCGACCGCGACAAGCTCGAAGAAATCTTCGTGGAAGGAGAGTTCGACTTCGAGTTCCAGGGCGTCAGATTCCGCGGCTTCATGGACTTGGTGGCGAAGGTGAAGCCGGAGTTCCGCCATGAGTTCGGCGGCAAGACCTGGATCCTCATCGACTACAAGACCGGGAAGGCTCACGACCTGCTCGAGCACTCGGCGTCTGCTAACCAATCCCTCCAGCTCTCGCTCTATCACCACGTCGTCACCAAGGTGCTGAACCCCTGCACCGAGGACGAGCTCTACACCGCCCTTCACTACGTTGATGCCACCTTTGCCGCTGTCACTACCCGGATGCCCGGAGACTTCGAGCGCTTGGTCGGCTACGCGAAGTACTACCAGACCTCAGACAAGGGTCCTGGACTTGTCAAACGCATGTTCTATGACGGGGACCAGTGCCGCCGATGCGAGCTGCGCGATGCCTGCATCAAGCGATTCGGAATGCCCACCTCAGCTTGCCAGGGTTCTATCGAGGAACCCGTGGACGAGAGCCTCAACAACCTCGACTGGAGTTTCTAACGAATGAGCAATCCCCTTGACCGCTGGGAAGCCAGTATCAAGGCAGGCAAAGCCACTGAAGCCGCTATTGCAATCACCTTTTATGACCACCTCGGGATGATCTGCGAAGACAACACCCTCGAGCGTGTAAAAAACCCCGACCTCAAAGGTTCCTGCACCTTGGACGCCAAGCTAGCCCTTTCCCCCTACCCCTCCAGCCCGACGCCGGCGGGACTCCCTGCCTCCGAACACGTCACTCTCGACCAGTCCAATTTGGCTGACTATCCAGACGACACGACCATTTGGGTGGTGGTGGACTACACAGCCGCCGGAATCCAGACCAAAGGCTTGTATTACATCAAAGCCGGCAAAGCTCGGGAGATCATCAAGAAGAACCCGAAGCGCTGCTACACCAGGTCGTCCCGCACCGCCAAAGACAAGGTGGCGAAGTGCGCGATCAGCACCAAGGAGATGGGGCGCCACGCCTTCCCCGGCATGACCCTGGCAGAGACCGCCGACGAAGTGCTCAGGGCGCAGAAGCACCCCCTGGCGTCCTTGATGGAACTCGCCGACATCGACTGACAACCGGACACACGAAAATGCCCCCGCTTTCGCGGGGGCTTTTCATTATCAGCAGTGATCACAGACGAGCTGGCTTTCGTGCCAGATGAATTCTCGGCTTCGGGATGGGGCGTCTAGGACCCACTTGCGCCAGCCCGGGCATACATCCTTCCGGGACTCCATGGTCCGAAGTAGGAAGTTGATCACACTGGGATCACGCGGAAGCGGCTTTCCCTCGAAGTCCCGCCGAGCCAGCAAAACACGATATCCACTTTGCAACAACTCAAGGGAGAGGGTGGGCGATGCCAGCATCACCAAGCTTTTCTTCTTGGCTATGTCAGTGCTTACGAGGTCCTGCACGTCGTGGATGGTCTGGAGGAGCTCCCTGTTGTCGTCCTCGCGCAGGGCAGTCAGGAGCCGCTTACCGTGTGTCTCATGACCAACGGTATTCCAGACCGCGTGGGTGAGCCGGGCATAATGCAGTGGGGAACTTGAGTATTTCTTCACAATGCGGCTAACACGAAGAATGGGGACAACATTTGTGTCCCCAAGGGTTACTTGTTTTATGAAGCTCTGTAGATGTTCCTCGCCAGGGTAAGCCCGCAGGAAGACGACTGGTTTATCAGTTGATGCCGGAGCTACCGAACCCACCGGAACCACGGCTGGTTTGGCTAAGAGTGTCGACAAGCACAAGGGTAGGTACCTCAATTTTGGCAAACACAAGCTGGGCGATTCTCGCCCCAGGTTCGACTGTGAATGCGGTGTTGGATAGGTTCACCAGGAGCACCCCGATGTCGCCGGTGTAGTCGGCGTCGATGGTGCCCGGAGCGTTAAGAACGGTTATGCCGTGCTTTAGGGCGAGTCCTGATCGCGGTCGAACTTGGGCTTCATACCCAATCGGCAGTTGGATGGACAGTCCCGAGGACACAAGTGCCCGTTCCAGGGGCTTTAGCATAATCGGGGCGGTTAGGTTGGCTCTCAGGTCAAACCCAGAGGATCCGGGGGTCGCCTGGATGGGCAGCGTTACATCTCCCACGGCAAGCGTAGGGACCGACTTTAGTATTGTCATCTTTTTAGTCCTCAAAGAAATTTAATCGGTAAGTTCAGCGATGTGAGAGGCTGACTCCAGGTAGAAATCAAGTTCTGCCAGCGCAAACTTTCGCCCCGTCCCGGTTGTAATAACCAGAATGCAGCCTTGGGCGCGGGCTTTTTCTACCTCGGCAACTTTGACGATGAACTGGTGGGTTGATTTGGACTGGAGCTTGTCGTCGATGCCGACGGTCCCATCACCAAGCCGGCTGTCTCCGTCGCCGTTGGCAGCTCCGGAACGGTGGGTGGCTCGGACGATGGCGTCCCGCGTCTGGCGTTCGTTCTTGTAGGCGCGTCGAACGAGCCTGGACTTGTCGGTGAAGGGCTTCGACCTGCGGCGCTCCTTGTCGACCTTCAGGGCAGCCTTCCGGTCAGCCAGGCGCTTGGTCTGCAGGGGGTGTTCCGGGGCGCGGCGGTCTACCGGCAGGTAGCAGAGGGGGTCCGAGCTGACCTCGGCATCCTCAAGGGGCAGCCACCCGCAGCAGCCGGAGCACACGTCGAAGCTGTGGCGCAGGCAGAACGCACTCACAGGACAGCCCTGCATGGGGTCCTGTATCATGCCCTGCCCTTCCGGCGCAGCTCGAAGTACTTGTTGGTCAAGACTTCCTTGATCGTGGAGCAGTAGTCCTCCAACGCCTTGGCTTCAGCCAGGAGGCACTCGAGCTCGGCGTGACGCGGATCACCTTTATAGAGCCGCTCGACCTGGGTGACCTTGAGCTCGGGGTTCGATGAGGCGATTAGCGCCTGTATTCGCCTCATCTCATGCTGCGAATCCGCGATGATGTAGCCCGCCCTCAGGGAGGTGTCAGCGATCTCGACCACCGCGGCGTCCAGGCAGTCCATGTGGAACTGCACGGTCTCGGGGTCTTTGGCGCTGATCCTGCCCACCTTGAGAGCTAGGGCATGGGTGACTTCTTCACTGAAGTCAGGCGCAATCTTTCTTGGGTCGTTTGGTTGCTCGCTTGGCTGGTTTGGCTGCTCGCTTGGCTTCTCGCTTCTGTTTGACGATTCCATTGATACCTGTTCCTCCGGTTTTGGGTGGCTTATCTGCTTTGACTCCTACGCCGTCGGGGATCTCCTTCCCCAGCACCGCTCGGTAGTCCGTTCCACTCTCTAAATACCATCCAGCCAGGGCGATCCCGGCGCTGTCAGCGATGTGCTCGGACTGGAACTTCACTCCCAGGTCGCTCTGGAGCTTGCCTCGCGTCGCCTGCTTCCCCTCGGTGCCCTTGAACTTGGAATACACGTCGCCCAGGATGAAGTGCTTCCACCCGCTGTTCTTACCCATGATGGCGATTGTCGTGCAGGGCACGTTCATCTCATGCGCGGCGAGCTGGACACAGAACAAGGCGTTGAACAGGCAGACCGTGATCGCCGGGTTCCGGGACTGGAACATACGCTCAACATAGACCTTCTCCACCTTGAACTGCCCGATCAGGGCTTTGGTGGCTTCCTTGATCTTGACGTAGGGGGAGATCCCCTTCTGGGAAGACCCGGAGGGGTTGTTGCAGGCGTTCTGGTGCAGGAGCTCGAAGGTCTCGGTGTCCCAGATGGTGTAGCCGCAGTGCTGGAGGGATGGATCGACGCCCATGACGATCATCGGGCGGTCTCGCGTAAGGTGCTGGTGGCAGGCATGGTTACTCCTACTACCAAATACCATCTACGCTAGAGATAGCCCGGCGCACCCCTCACCCCAGGAACTACGCTCAAGGTAGCGGAACGGGCTCCTCCGGAGTTGCCGTGGATTCGTAAACTCCCTGTTTTCAATCAACCGCCCCATCTTGCCCTATGCCAGAGGTAGCGGCGTCCCATGTTTACGGTAGATCGTCCTATCTTCCGCGTAGATTTCAGAGCCCTGCCAGCCCGGAGATCCTGGGATGTTGGGACCTATGGAACTACCTCAAAGATAGGATGGCGAGCCCTACCCTCGGGATAGGGATCTACATACCGTAGGACTAGGATGAGTCCACGGGATTTGTGCCAAACCCTGCGGATTGGTGGTGCAAACGTGTGAATTCATCCAACCTTCGGCGTAGCCGAGTCCTAGCTCTGGGGTAGCCGAACCCTACACCCGGCGTAGCTCCTCCTATGGCTGGGGTCGCGCCTACCTCAAACATAGCATGACAAGTTAGAGGTTATCTACACTTGCGGGGTTTTCCACATCGCCCCATATAGTGGTACAGATAATCTCTTCAAATAACTAATCAGCAAATAGGATGATGCCGTTCTACGGACTAGGCGCTGTGTAGAACCGGGCTTTGGCAAGCAGCAGCAGAATGTCTACTTAGAAAATAGGACCAAGGGAACTTGACAACGAAGGTATGAAACCCCATATTCTACCCAATGCTTGGAGGAGTATAAAGTGGAACCTTCTGAGATCAAGATGGCAATGCTAGCCGGTGTGATAGGCAGCCGGCGGGATGCTAGGCGCCTAGTCACCAAGCATCCTACCCTCGGCGTAGAGGAAATCCACCAGAAGTGGCTAGCCGAGCAGGCGGAAACGGGTGTAGCTAGCGGGTCGGTGCGCCGTGATCTGGCGTTCGTCATGCGGACGATGATGTTCTCCAGCCTACCCATTGAAGCGCCCGAGACCGACACCTATATCAAGCGATTCCGGATGTCCCGCGGCGGAAAGATCGGCGTAGGCACCATCACCTTCAAGTCCTTGGAATTCGACGCAGGGACGAAGCTGGTCCACGGTCCTCTTGACCGCAAGATTCTGACGGTTCTCTCCAGCCTCGCTGTGAAGCGCCGGGATGCCCGGTTGATCTTCGCCAGCACCGCGGACTGTCTGGAAGCCTGCCGGATGAACAAAGGCGGAGGCTACGACGACCTGAAGGAGTCCCTGGAACGCTGGCAGTCGTGTTCGATTAACCTGAAGGTAGATACCGAGAACGACCGTACCCTGGCGAAGCGCGGGATTCTGGCGGACCTGTCTCTTCCGAAGCAGAGTTCCGGGAACAAGATGTGGCTCGAACTCGATCCCATGTTCGTCAAGATGCTGCTGGATGAGCCGTTCCCGATCCCCTGGGAGTATCTGGAGCCGTTCTCCAAGAAGCCCATGGGTTGGGATCTGGCGATGTTCATGGCTGTGCGCGGAGCCGCCTGCCGGACACCTACCCGGATCCCGATCTTCTCCAAGGACGACTCTGAGCTGACGCTCATGAAGCAGTTCTCCAGCAAGGACTCCAACCCGCATCGCTATACCGCCAGCCTCAAGAAGTATCTGGACGAGATCAAGAAGAAGTGGTCCGACCTAAACGCGGAAGTAGATGGGCGTTACCTAGTCCTGTATCCCAGCAAATACATGGTCGAATACACCGGCGCGAACACTTACCTGCTGCCCGCCTTCCTGATGGATGGAGAGGAGCCGCAACCCCCTTCCCTGTTTGACAAAGGGACCAACCTGCCCCCGACGGGCACCGAATAGGAGTTCTCATGCAGCTCAACTATATCTTCAGCCAGAAGGGTGGCGTCGGTAAGACGACCTTCTCCTGGCACGTAGCCTGTGCTCTAGCCCGTAGGAACCCCGACAAGCGCGTTCTGTATATCGACGGCACCCACGTCCAGGGCTCCCGCAGCACCAGCTTGGCTCCCCAGCGCGAGCGTGACGGCGAAGGGTTAGGTCGTGCCCTGGCGATCCTCCAGGGAGGCATCATCCCCGGGATCCCTTGGGACCGACAGCAGTCCAACCTGGTCGACGCCACCGCCCGAGCTCAGGCTGTTTTGAAATCGGTTTTGACTCCGGTTTTGATTGGCGCTGGTTTGTTTGTTTGGTTTATACCCGCAGCGCATGTCGTATTGGCTGAAGTCCTGAAGCGCTGGCAGGAGGAACAACGCGGGCAACTGTTGAAGTTGTTATTAGATGGCTTAGATTTTGACTACTGCTTTGTTGACACGATAGCGGACCCAAAGGGTTACATGCCGGAAAGTATGTTGGCAATCGCTGATTCGGTTGTATTCCTGGAGGACATGCGGGATTGTGAAGCGCTGGCAGGGTTTGGAACCCTAGTGCATGACGCGAGGAAAAGCGGCGTCAAGATCGCCGGGGCAATAGGTAACTTCCTCGACGCCAAGGTCTTGAAGATGGACAGTGTGACGTTGAGAAAGTCGCGCAGCAATGGGGCTATCACGTTTGGCATCTTCACGGAGACCTGCTACAATGCAGGAATAGACGTTCTGGACACCTTCACCTCGGACATGAAGACGCTGGCGACCGCGATGACACCGTATAAGGACTCAACCGGCGCAGTATCGTGTTCGATGTATGTTGAAATGGAGGAGAACTCCTCTAATCGGCGCAACTTAATCAAGCTGGCTGAGCGTATGGAGCGCTTGGCAGCAGTTCTGGAGGCGTGATGCGAGATCCTGGGAAACGAGTCATCCCCACAGCCGAGGATGTGCTGACGAAGCCAGTCGAGGCAGAGTTGCCGCCGGCGACGAGGGAAACCCTGAATGAGCTACCCGTCAGCGGACGTGTGTCATTGCTCGAGGGCGTGATCCTGAAGAGGGAAGGGCGGGTGCAGCTAAACGCCAACGTCCATGAATCCCTCTACGACCTGATGCAGACACACAAGGGAGGGCTCACCGCGTTCTTCAAAGAGGCGCTGGCATACGGGATGGGGCACATCAAGGAAGTATCGGAGCAGATCATCGTCTACGAAGACCTGCGGAAGCAGGCGCGGCACCTGGGCGAGGAGGTCCGCACGGTGGCTTGCAAGCTGGAGAAGTCGTCATACCGGCAGCTCAAGGCACTGGAAGACAGCGAGCGAACCGCCACGCGAGGCGCCTTTAGGATCCCGAGGTTTGCAGCGGCGTGTCTCTGGGTATATTCTCGACAGCTTGGTGGTAATTAGGACCGGAGGGACTATGAGAAAATTACTGTTCTGCATCCTGACTACTGCCGCGCTCAGCCTGGCAGCCGGCAAGCAGCCTAAAAAGGACCCGCCTCCCACAGTCGAATCCGTCAAGGCGATGAGTGCCGTCGATCTGGGAGCTACCCTGTCGGATACCGAAGGAATGATGCTAGAGAATGCCCGTCACAGCGTTCCAGATACCCTCTCGGCGCTGATCCGCATCCACACGAAGCGCGTGTCATTTCTTGAAACAGAAGCGGGGATGGATGCGTTTGAAGTGATCTACAGGAGAACTCATTCTTCCAATAGCGGGATCTACGCCGCCCGCGATGCCCGCGTAGCCGAAATTCAGCAGACTATTGAGAGCATGAAAGCACTCCTTGAGAAACTGGAGAGCAAGAAGAAGTCCAAGTAAGCAATAAACACCGGGTGGGCAGGGCGCGAACCCCATCCTCCCGGTTTTCTTGTAGCTACTCCGTGGTGTATTCCACTCGGAGGTTGTCACGCACGAAGCTGAGTAAGGATTCGTCAGCTCGGATGGCGTCAAGCATCTTTTCCATGCCCTGCCACTTCGCGCCCTCGAGACCCTCGATGCTGAACCAGGAGCCCGCCTGCTTGATGAGCTTCTGCTGCAACGCCACCGTGATGATGGCGCGGAGGGTGCTGATGCCTTCCTCACCGTAAATCACCGACCAGCCAGTCACGACACGCTGGCGGCTGTAACGCGCCTTGGTGACCGTTGCTCGACAGGTGAAACCGATCTCCTGGTCCCCATCCTTGACGGGATCTCCCTTGCGAAGCCGGAGCCGCAGCGAGGGGTAGAACTCCACAGCGCTGCCGCCAGGGCAAGTGATCCCGGCGTTGCCGATGGCGTGACGCTGCTGGTTCAGGAGCAGGATCGTGGCGGCATCGGGATCAGGGCGCTGGTTCAGCTTCTTGAGGGTGCGCCCCAGGAGGGTGGCAATGGGAGCCACCAGGACCTCGCCGGCGGTCCGGTCGTTCTCGGCGTGGGTGACGAGTCCTGCCACGGAATCCAGGATGACCAGGCTGCACTCGGGGTCGAACGCCCCACCCAGCAGGGTATCCATGAGCTCCTCCGCGGCGAAGTCGGCGTCGGGTCGCACCAACAGGGTGCGGGTGCGGTCCAGCCCGTAGATCGTCATGGCGAGGTTGTCGTCCAGGGCGCTCTCGGTGTCGATGTAGATGACACCCTTGTTGGGGTATGCCTTCTGGAAGGCGGCTCCGATCAGGCAGGCGAGGCTGGTTTTGCCAGCCCCACCCGCACCGTGGATCTCGGTGATCTTCGCCACCGGGATACCGCCGTTCAGGGTCTCGTCCAGGGTCCAGATGCCGGTGGGCACCTTGCGGACGTTCAGGTCGATCTCACCCAGCGGAATCAGGCACTTATGCTTCTCCCGAAGCCGCTGCATGAGGGTTCCGGTGATTGCCTCGGAGGGTTTGGCGGTCTTGACCTTCGCCATTACTCACCCGCCTTCGCGGTCTTGGCAGCGCAGGGGATGCACAGGCGCTTCTTGAACTTGGTGCGCGTCGCCACGGCAACTTCCTGCTGGGTCAGGTCTTTACCGCCGACCTTGCCCGCCTTGATCTCGCCCTGGCACTCCTGGCAAGTGAACATCGCCTTCTCTCGGGCTGCAGCGGCGGCGGCACCCTTCTGGTCGCCCAGGGTCTTGCGGTAGGTCGTGTCATAGAGCTCCGAACCCACGCCGATCTTGGACAGCGCGACCTTGATGCCGTCCGTGAGGGACGATTTCATGAAATCAGACACGATGCGCCAGGTGTCGCGGGTGGAGTACTGCACGTCGCTGGAGCCCCACCCGGTGAGCCGGGACTCCGTCCCATCCTGCCAGCGCAGGGTCACGGTGACCTCCAGGTCAACCCGGCGCAGCTTGTTCTCGAACTCGTAGCGCTCGATACGCCCGGAATCGATGCTGAACCCGGTGCCCATCACCTCTACGAGGCGCTTCATGATGGTCGAGGCTTCGTAGTAGTACAGGGTTTTCCCAGCTTCCTCGCGCTCTTTGATTTCCTCGATGGGAAACGGCGCACGGAGGGCTTCAAGCTGGTCGTCGTTGGATGTGAACTTCATCTTGCTCCTTGGAATCCCGGTGTTTCCATAGCTGCTGTTTGTATATGTCCGGGTCTCGTTGTGGGTTTGTTAACTTGCGAACTCGAAATACCCGACGATGTACCTGCCCGACAGCGTCAGTGAATAAACGTCCCTGCCGAATTTGTCGGTGTGGACTTCCACCTGAATAAGCTCGTTGTTGTAGAGGAAGGTCACATCCTTAAACACCAGATAGGGGAAGTGTTCCTCGACTTTAAGTCCCTTATTCAACGACCTGGGAATCGTCAGGGCGCGGTCGAGAGCCTCGCTCCACTTGGAACCCTTCTGGACGAACTGCGAATACAGCACCAACCCCTTCACCGTGACCTGCTTGGTGTTCTTGCCGAAGGGCTTGGGTGAGGCGGAAGTGGCGGCAGGTGTAGCGGTGGTGGCGTTAGACAACTGTGGTCTCCTTGGTGGCTGGTTTGCGTCCAGATTTCTTTGGTGCGGGTTTGTTGGTGAGGTTATCGACAATAGCTTCAGCTTTCTCACGTTTTCGGGAGAGGGTAGGGTGGGGCACAGCGAGCATTCCCTGGAGGAATTCGAGCAGGTAGGCTTGTGCGTCAATGGACAGTTGGTAGATCCGTCCGGTTTTTGTGGGAATATCCTTGAACACGAACTTGGGGAACTCTGAGGAAATGTCGGAGATTACATCCAGGCTTCCCATAGCCAGAGCTACCCGCCCACCATTCTTACCAGTGAAACGAGTAATCCAACCATCCCCGTCAATTAGCCCGTAGAGAGTGTGAATGCGAAGGTTGGAAGGGATTAGCTCCCAGCGGAGCCGCATAGTCAGGCTCTTGTTAGGCGTAACCCCAAATTTAATGAGGTCATTACCCAGCGGGTCTGAAGTGACGGAGCAGGCTACCTGCGGATATTTGCCTTGAGAAACTAGGGTTCGTAAAGACCCTCCTAGAAGCTGGTGCATACGCTCCGGAAGTTCTTTATCCAAAGCAGCAACCGTGAGTTTCACGGAATAGGAAGCCCTTGGACGAGTTCCAGGTCGGGTCACATTCCCATCTGCTGCCAGCAGTCCCAACCAGTATGCCTTTTCCGGGGAGTCTATCTGCTCGAAAAACGTATCTACAACCTTTAGTCTACGTTCGTTATTGCGAGGTCCCATCGCACGACCACTTCTCCGGAACCTAGCATAGAGGGATCTTGGAGCAAGCCCAACCTCCGCAGAAAGTTCCTTTGCGGATTCTCCAGAGCAGTGACGATTATACAAATCCTCCTCAACCTCCGGGGTGATAGCAGGAGCAAATCGCCCAGTTAATGCTACTCGACTCACTTTGCCTCCTCTGTGAATCTCGACGGAGCTGTACGGTCATAGTACACGTCCACGTCTACCGGGATAGTGATGCCTGGAACTACTTCAGTAGCGGCGATTTCCATCTGTCTACCGAGTTCTTTACCACACTCCTCCCCGAACTCCGCTTTACAGCTAAGAACCATAGCATCATGAACCGTCAAGCGAATTACTGCTTCCCACTCCGGATGGTCTTTAATCATCTGGGTGACGCGCAGGAGAGCAAAGCGCAGGATGGTAGCGCCCGAGGCTTGCGCCGCGAAGTTCATTGCCGGGTTCACTCGTCCATAAGTAGCGTCCTCCCAAGACCTACCAAGGTTCACAAGTTCCTCTTCCTTCTTGGACTTAAAGAAGAACCGTTTGCGCCCAAAAGACAGGTCAGTGACATAGCCCAGGTGGACAGCCTTATACACCTGCATGTCCTGCATCTTCTTGACCTTGTCGTAGGTCTTCCAGTAGTTGTCCACGAACTTCTTGCCGGCGACATAGCTGATGCCCAGCGTCTCGGACATCTTCTTCGCCTTCGCCCCAAAGCACGGCGCGAACGTGGCGGCTTTCGCTCCGGTGCGCTCGTCATCCAGCTCCGGCTTGATCTTGTCTTTCTTGCCCGGGGTCTTGATGACCAGTTGGTCGTAGGGGACATTCTTTTTCAGCGACAGTGTCATGGAGTGCAGATCCATGCCCTTGGTCGTGAGCTTGTCGTAAACGTCCCACTGTTCTCCCAGGTAGAACAGCAAGCGCCCTTCCTGCCCGGAATAATCCGCCTTGATCATGGCGTGACCTTCCTCGACGCACCAAAGCTTCTTCTGCATGGGGCGGGGCATGTTCAGGACGTTGGGTTCCGATGCCTGGACTCGGTTTGTATCCGCCTCGGTGGTGCTGAACCGGGCGTGAATATAGCCCGCCTCGTCCGCGAACTGCCAGAACGACTCACCGTAGGTGGACACCAGCTTGCGGAGTTTGGCTTCTTCCTGGTAGGTCTTGAGCCACGCCGCTTCCTCGTTGAGCCCGGCTTTTTCCGCCAAGCCAATGAGCGAGGTCACTTCATCTTCGTCGAAGCCCTCGCCTTCGATGTTCAGGAGGGCGTTAAACACTTTGCGAAGGTGCATCGGCTTGGTGATAGATACACTTTCCCCAGGGTCTACCCCAAGCTCGATTCGGACTGGTCCTCCGATTCGCACATCGCCCTGCTCTTGGGCAGTCAGGGCGGGGATGATTTCCTTGTAGGGGACATACGCAGGGCGGGGCTGGATCTTGAACAGCTCTCCCACAACCTGCGCCGGCACCGCGGGACGGAGCAGTCGTGCGGGTTCTAGCATTTCTGACGGTTGCTCAGCGCGGATAAGCTGTCCGGTTTTCTTGCTGTACTTCGCCGGTTTGGGCTTGGACCAGATTTCCCGGGACCAGACTTCCGGCTTGCCAGCATCGGGAGCCTTCCGACGCAGGGTGATCAGGTAGTCCTCGGGGAACAGGGCTTGATTCCACAGGTCTAGCTGCGTGATCAAGAGCTCCTGCATCTGCTCGTCTTTGGCTTTCTGTTCTCCTATGTAGGACTTCCACTTGTCCATGTCATATTTCATGCCGTCCACCGACATCTGCGCGATGATCGGGAGGATCTGCATTTCCAGCGTGAACTGGTCCACCAGGGCGAGGTCATGGAGTTGCCGCAGCAGGCTCTTGAAGGTCTGTGCGTATTCCGTGCCCACATCCGCGGCGGCGTAGTCAAGCTGTGCCTGGGTCAGGGTCTCGCGTCCCCAATTCGACTTCTGGAGGATCTTCTTACCCTGAGAGATCAGGGCATTGAAGTGGGCTTCCTTTTCCTCCTGGGTCTTGGCGGTGCTGACCTTCGCTAAGGTGTCCACCAGCTTGTCCGAAGCCAGGGTGGCGGCACTCTTGACGATCTCGGTGTAGGGGTTCAGCCCCGTCTCTCGCTCGATGACCTCTTCGAGGTTGTGGCGGTGGAGCATGGACCCGCACCAGATCATCTGCGAGGCGGTCAGGGTGTCGAACAACTGCTTGGGGTAGACCCCCAATTTCCAGAGCCTGGGAAGGTCGTACAGGGCGTTGTGGATGACGAAGGTAGTCCCGGCGTCAGCGAGTCGCTTGAGCGTTTCTAGCCCCTTCTGACCCTCCGGAGTGGTCACATCCAGGACGGTGGCGTTCTCTCCCTTGTAGGCATACTGCACCAGCCTCGTCCATTCCCTGAACGGGGTGCGGCGGCTGTCGTCCATTTCGTAGACGGCACCCTCGGGGCTAAGTTCAGCCCAATCAGCCGTTTCAGAATCGCACAAAAGCCAAGGATAATCAGGTTCAAGCATAGAGCGGGCTCCAGTATCAAATACCACCGGAGCCCGAGCATTTGCCGGGATCAATCTAGGTTTTGCGGGGTTGTATTAGCGCCAGATTGGGAAAATCTCCTGGAGGAGAACGATGCCGATTCGGACCAGGAGTCCGGCGGCGAGCAGGTAGTAGGTGAGGATTACCACGCCGTAGCAGTCCATTAGCTGCTCCCGTAGCGGAGTTCATCCGCCCAGAAGTCGTCCTCCCACTTGTCGGCATTGGCATCCAGTTCCGCCAGCAGCCGGTCGCGGCGCTGCTTGGCGCGGATGATCATACGGAGGATGTTCCGAAGGTGGTCAATGGGGATATCTCCTACGGCGATCTGGCGACCGTCCTTGGTCCGCCAGTACACCTCGTCCTGGGCAGTGGCGGCAGTCATGTTGTATAGGATCTGCCGAGCCAGGAAGGGGTTTCCTTTGATCCGGGACTCGAGTTCGTAGCAACCGTCACAGCGCTTGGTGCCCGTCATGCGGGTAGGAATGCCGCAGAGTTCACACGAAACCATCGTGATTGTGTTCACCCTTCCTCCAAAATGGTCTTGGTGTCTTTGACAACCTTGATTAGCTTGCGGAGATCCCCCACGGTCACGGACACTGACCCGCCACCACCCCGCAAGGTGATGACGGTGTGGTGGTCCATTAGGGGCTCTGTGTAGTGCCCGGCTTCCTCTTTGGTAGCCAGGAATGACGCCAGTTGCCGGAAGGGCTCCACCGCAGACGCCATCTTGATAAACGCGGCGCGGTAGGTCCCCACATCCTTGAGCATGTCGTTGAAGTTGCTGGCGCCGGCGCTGTCATCAAGCTCCTGGACTTCCGCCAGGAGGGCTTCCATGGGGCTGCCGAAGATCACAGCCATGCGGATCCGTTCGGCGAGGGTGGTGGCTTGGGTCAGCTCTGCGGTTGCAGTCATGCCCACCTCAGCGCTTGAACAGCAGGACTTGGGGCGGGAAGTCGTAGCCATCCTCCCAGGGGAACTTGCCGTTGGGATCTGGGTAGACGAACTGATACACCGGGTATTCCTTACCCTGGTGGAAGTTGCCAGTCATATACATGTAACCCTCGACCTGCGCCATGGTTAGCTTCCGCAAGTAGATGGGCATGTTGCAGATTTCCGTGTAGGGCGTGTCCTCCCGGAGGGTCTCCTTGCCGGACTCGATGCTCTTGAGCAGCTCGTTGATGAGCCCGGCGGAGGTCTCAAAGGGAACCCCGGTGATCACGATCTCCGGGAGCTTGCGGGTGGTAGCCCCGGTCGTGTAGGCGAACCAACCCTTGCTTGCGTCGTCAGCAGTAGGGAACACCCCGGTGATGTGCCAGCCGAATTTCTCGATGTTCTCGAGCGCCTTGCGGATCACCGCCTGCAGGTTGGATCGGGTCTGGCTGCGGGTGAGGGAGCTTGCCTTGCGTTTGCTGGTCGCCATTAGTCGTTCTCCGCGGATTCAAACTCAGGTGTGTTGAGATAGTTGAAGTAGTTCTTTTGGATCACCTTGACGCTGTTGCCGCACTGAGCAGCCACGGCAAGCAGCTTGTTGGGGTCGTTCTGTAGTTCCTTGGTGATGAAGTTGGACCGGGTTGCCTTGGGAGTGTAGCGATACTCACCAACGCTCTGCTCCTGGACCCACTTGAACCAGGACCGTGCCACCAGACACCGAGCCTCGATGTTCGGGTTGCCCTTGCGATCCTTGATCGGGACACCCGCTAGGTAGAGCAGGGGCGCCTGAGGCGTGTTCTGCTTGGCTGTGAGCAGGGCTTTGTAGGCGGGCAGGGCGAACCTGGGCTGCTTTGCCAGCCGCGGGGTTGTCTTGGTCTTGAGGACTACCCGGGGATCAACCAGGAAGTCCTGGACACTCCGATCCCGCAAGGCGTCCTCCACCGTCGCCATACATATTTCTGACAACCGGCAGCCCATCCGTAAAGCGCCCCACAGGATGATCTCCTCCACGACGGCGCGTCCCATGACGAACCGGTGGATTGCCTCCACGTCAATGTCGGGGATCACCACCGGAATGAACAGGGCATCAGGGATCTGCGGACGGACCATCTGAGTGGGGTTTGTGTCGATATACCCCATGTCCCGGCACCAGCCAAAGAAGCCCGCGATGCGCCGGTACAGCTTCTCGATGTAGGACTTCTCATAGCCCTGCACGGTCAGCCGCTGAAGCACTTGCTCTACATGCAGTGGGGTGATGTCCCGCAGAGGAGCCGGCGTCATTTCCCGCAGGAAGCGGGTCATCGCCCGGACCAAGGTGCCCTTGTTCGTGATGAAGGTGCGGGTGACGTAGTTCTTGTAGGCGGGAGTCGCCTCGATAGGGTGGGGCGGTAGGGCGTTGGTGCGGACTTTCATTGCCATGGAGTCTCCTATTTCTTCTCCTTGCGCTTCGCAGGAGTAGGTTCGCGGTCTGGATCGAGGATGCCGGTGTCTTTGAGCAGAAGCTTGAGGGGTCCGTAGTCGCCCAGGTTGCCCTTCCACATGGCGTCGAGCTTGGTGGCTGACGGAGGATCCACCTTGCGGAGCTTGCCCTCTGGAACACCCAGCTCAACGAGCTGCTTGCGGAACTCGTTAGCTTGGACCTGGAAGTGGAAGATCAACGCCATCGCCCTCATGAGCCGGGTGTCCGAGGCTTTGATGTGTTCCCGCATGTTCCAGATGGTTTCCTCAGCCATGAGCAGCTTGTGCCCGATCTCTTTCCAGTGGTTGAACACCAGATTCAGATGCTCGATCCGCTCCACGGCGTCCTCGAGGGTGTCGAACTTGTCCACCGGAATGCGCTTAGCACGGACCTCGGTGTTGAGCCCCTCGCCTCGTAGCTCCATCCAGGGTGCCAGACGAGCAGCCTCTTTGAGGGCTTCCCAGGAGTTTCCAGCACGGTAAGAGAGGCGCAGTCGCTCTCGGTCAAAGGGATGCAGCAGTTTGTCCCGAACGTCCTTCAAATAGATCCAAGTGTTCAACATGACGGGGTTAGCAACCGCCGTTTCCTGCAATACCTGGGACGCCACGTTCAGCATTTTCTGTGTCACTGAATATCTCCTAAGTTTTTATACGAATGAAATATCTTTGAACATAGTTGCTTCACTGTTTTCGCTAAAGATGGCGCCGTTCTTGTCCCACTCTCGCTCTATCCGGCGCACTAGAGGGCGAGCTATTTTCTTCTCGTAGCCTAGATCATCTATCAGAACCTTGCGAACTTCGTCCACCGAGTACTTCTTTTCAAAGAGCATGAAGCGGACGAAGGCGCTCACCGGGCGGGTCCCGAGCTCCTCGATGGGGCTCAGGTCTCTACCGAAGATGAACTGTGCAAGGTTCCGAGTCGTTGTCATGGTGCATAGGGGCAGCAGCCATTTGATGGCGGTCTTGCTGGCTCCCAAATCGTTCTTTAACCAGATCACTAGGTACGTTGGACGAGAGAACAAGTGCTGTCTTGGTGAGCGCCAAAACACAGCCACCTCTTGCAGGGTGTCGGTCAGGCGGTCCAAGGCGTCGTTGAATGCCTTGTCCTCGAGAATCGGGTGCATGAATTGGTTTTTGGTGTTGGACATAGCGGCGGAGTCTCCCAGTTACTCTCCAGGGCGTCAGACAAGTGTGCGGTCCAACTACTTTTTGCACACCGCTACTGGAGTGTCTAAGTTATCAATCAGACAGTAGTAAGGCTCGCGCCTTGCCTACCCTAAAACAGGTGCTCATGAACACTGCCTTTTCGATCAACGACATACTGCGGTCGAAGTCGATTTCGTGCAGCCATGCCCCATCTTCCAGAACGGAAGTGAGGGGTCCCTGGTGCGAGGGAAGCATCCTGGTAATGTCGATTTGAATGTGCGTTCGGTCGATGTCTGCGAGAGCTCCTGCGGCAGAAGTCTCCCGCAAGGTGTCGCACAGATTGATACCCTCCCCGATGGGGTCGTCGAGGTAGAGAACGCTCAGCTTCTCAAGAGCTTCTAAGCTGTTCACCTGATCCCTTCCGACTCCCATCGAGTTTAGTATGCCAATCCTGAAGTCGTCTAGGTCCAGGTTGGGGTTTTCCTGTAGGGCAAGCTCCTTACTTTTGTTCAGTGTCTGGTGAAGGTCCTGTGTACGGGCAGTTCCGGGGAGCTCGTCCCGGATTTCATGAAGGACACCACCGTCGGTCATGTTGGCGATGTAGCCCAGAAACGGGATGCCAGCAGAGGGGTTATACCGCTCCAGCCAGCCCTCCTTGTTCCTGGTTCTGGAAGGATCCCGGAGGACGTTCACAAGAACGCCCTGCACGATATCCTCTTGGTCCAGAATGCCAATAGACCTCCGAGTGGAGTGCAGCGTTTTGAGGTAGTGAGTCAGTCCCGAAATGATGTCTGACAAAAGCGCGTCCAAATGCTCCGCCCGCTCCTGGCTGTCGGGCTTGCTCAGCTCGGTGTGGTAGTCATTGGCGGCTTCGTTGATCCATTGGAACTGTGGGTGATACTGAAGGTTAAATCCATTTCCCATGTGTGAGGTACCTGTGTGTCGAGCCGGCTAGGAGGCACGTAGGATCTGGCTCAGTTCCTACGTGCCGGATGGAGTTCCGCATTCCCCGGGTAGGGTTCTAGCGGAATCTTCTGCTGTTGTTGCGCGAACTCAGGAAAACAGGTTGTCAGAGAGCTCGAAACCGTCCTCACCACTGTCGTCGTCATCCGTTCCACCCGACTCCTGGATCACCAGGAGAGCGGAAAGCTTGGTCGGAGGCGTCTGTGCCAGGAGGCTGTAGGCTTCCCCAGGCATGTTGCTGAGCAGGTTCATGAGCATGTCCATGACCTGAGCGGAAGCGACCTCCACCCCGTCACCTTGGAGACCTCGGAGGTAGGGAGCCAGCCGCTCGCCCAGCAGGATGCCGAAGGCGGAAGCGGAATACGAGGTCCAAACCTTCTTGCGGTCAGCGTGGAGTGGGAACTCTTCCTCGATCCGGGCGAACAACCGGTCGACGGCGTCCAGGATCGTGTTGAGGGTTCGCAGGGTCTTCTTGTTGAAGTCGACCAGCGAGGAGCGCTCAGCCCCGGCGATAGCCTGGGTGAGGATGCTCTTGAACATCGGGGTGGTGATGTTCGTCCCGGTGCGGCGGTCATCGACGCTGATGTGCTTGGGCAGGTTGAAGAGGTCCGGCGTGTGCTTGATGACCGTGCGGTGCATCACGAACTCGGCGATCTTCTCGGGCTTGCCGTTGCAGAGGGCGAACTGCTTGGCGTGGGAATCCCCGACCTGGAGAGCATTGATCGTGGCGTTGTAGTGGACGGCTTCCTTCTTGCCGATTGCCCGCTTCATGTTCGACTCGATGCAGTTCTCGGCAGCCTGGCGGAAGGTCATTTCCCGCACCATGACCGGGATCTTCACGTCCGGACCGTAGAGCAGGGCGAGTGCCAGGGACCGGTTACGACCGTCCCACACCTGGAAGGCGCTCTCATCGAAGGCTTCCGAGACCGAACCGTCGGCGCTCATGGAGGCATCGGCGGGAACCTCGTCGGTGATGAGGGTGGCATTGATGTGGTGCATCAGGCGACCATACCGGGCGAGCTTGGCGGCTAGGATCAGCACCCGGTTGGGATCGATCTCAGCGCTCAGGTTCAGGATGTTCCGGATGTTGTTGCCTTCGTGGTACTCCAGGACCTCGCCGACAGCCTTGGCGACCTCACCCCGGGCATTGAACCGCAGGTTGCCGGGATGGTTGGACGCCGCCAGCTCCTTGAAGCTGATGAACTCCACACCCTTCATGCCGCGGAAGTCCTTGAACATGACCTCCTCGGTGGGGATGACGATGCCCAGGTCCTTGGTGAGCTTCTCCAGGATCTTCTCTCGGGAGGACTTCACAGGCTTGGTGCTCCGCTTGCCCTTACGCCCCTTGGACACCTTCTTGGCAGCGGCGGGAGCCGGGGCAGGGGTAGCCGGCATGGGGATGATCGTGGGCTCGGGAGGAGCCTCGTCGAGGTTGATCTCCACGGGGCGGGCGAGGGGCTCAAAGGAAGCCTCCTCTTCTTCCTCGCTGGGGTTGACCACGGTGATCTCCTCGTCGCCCCACTCGATGTCCGCGCCGGTCATGGCAGCGGAGAAGGCTTCCAGGTCGCCCGGAGCCTCGCGGAGATCGGTGAAGTGGGTGCCGATCATGACGATATCCTCGCCGGTATAGGGCAGGAGGTCGTAGGTCGGCTGGGACTTACCAACGCCATTGCCGGTGAGGACGAGGTCCTTACCGTTGACAGTGACCTTGAACGCCAGTCGCTTGACGGTGCTCTTATTGATCACAGGGGTGACGTTGGTGTCGAGCCAAGTTTTGGCTTCGGGGGTGAAAACGGCGTATTCCATTATAGAAGTTCTCCTAGTTATGAGAGTATCGCCCAAGATTGGGCAGTTGTCAACTACACGATTGGGCTATTTGAACACCGCGGGATGACTGGGTTACCTTGCCTAGCTGCTCTAAGTACCCCACCCGCTCCATAATGTCTCTGACATCCGTGGACATAATACGGTCGGCGAGGGCTTGTTTGCCGATTGGTCGGTGGGCTTTGAGGTTGAGGGTCATGGCACGGGCTTTGGCTAATGCCGTCGCCGGCACTCGGAAGCCTCCTTCCGCCATGCGGAGAAGCTCCTGGGCTTCGTGGATCTTCTGCGGAGGCGGCGACAGGTAGGTCTCGTCCAGGGCTGCCAGGATGCGACGGTCGGTAGGGTCCAGTCCGTTCTTGTCCAGGGACAGATGCTCGGTGAGCACCTTCTCGGCTGACCCATAGCGTCCCGCCAGGTCGTCGCAGGTCCTGGCGATGTTGAGTGCCCGGCGGGGATACAGCTTGCCACCCCGGGCGATCAGCTCTGCCGTGTCCCTGGACATCCTCGGATACCGCATCTGGACCATCCTGGCTACGGATTCGACCCCGTATCCGACGAACTCAACAGCCCGGACACGGGTCCGCAGGGGACGCAAGAGCTGGGCGGGATCGGTCGTCCCCAAGATGAACATGACGTTGGAGAAGTCCAGGTAGCCCTCGCCGTAGGGAGCCCGGTAAGGAGCTTCCATGAGCGGCAGCAGGGCGTTCTGAACCATCGGGGCAAGCTCCTGAGCTTCGTCCACGAACAGGACGGTGTGTGCCAAACGCTCAACCGTGTCCCTGCCGTTGTCGTGGACATACCTGCTCGCCACGGGGCTTCCCCGGTGGATGTGGTTCAGGAGGTCAAGCAAACCAGCTACCGGTTTCGGGTTCTCCGACAGGAACAGGGCATTCCCTTCATGGTAGGGACGCTCCAGAGCCCTGGCGATCTTCCCGGCGGTGAGAGTCTTTCCCACCGAAGGAGGACCGAACAGCCCCAGGTGCTGGACTCCACCGGTGCCACGTAGGTCGTTGACGACCTGTTCGAGCTGGATGAAGGCAGCACGGTTCTCACCCTCCACGATCCCAGCGAACATATGGGGCATGGGAGGTAGGTAGGAAGGCACCACCGGAGCCAGTGGTGCAGTCGTAACTACAGCCGGCGGCTCGGGTTTGTAAGCCACGCGGAGCATTTCAGACAGCAGCGCAGCCCGTTCTTTGGGGTCTGTAGAAGCCTCACGCTGCTGGTTAAGAGAATCCCACTTCACTTGATCCACTAAGCCTCCCAGGTCATATAAAGCCGGGCAGTCTCAGGGACGCCGGCGAAGGCGAACGGCTCGAAGCCCCAGCGCCCTGGTTTGAATTCTTCCTTCCTGCTCCGGAAGTAACGAGCCGCCTCTTCACGGCGTTCGTGGTACCAATCCAGATACCCGTCAAGCATTTCGTGGGTCTCCATGATTGCCGGATGCAGCCCGATGGCGTCCCTAAGTTCAGTCGCCGTCTCTCGGTCGTAGAGCAGGTAGTTCTTGTTCCGCCGGTAGCGACTGGTGTTGGTCTTCTTGCCCACCAGGTTGAGGTTGGCGGCGGTGCCGGACTTGACAGCCTCGGCACTCGGTGGAGCGTGGATCCCAGTCCAGCGGAGTTGGTCGCGGAACTCTGCTCGGCGCTTCACTTCGTTGTAGGCGTTGCGGGGACTGGTGTGCAATGTCACACAGGGATCTCCGTCGACGACCACGCCGGTGCAGCCCAGGAAGGCGGCAATGGGCAGCCCTTTGGTGTCCACACGGTCGAAGAAGCTCTTGTTATGGTGCCAGCGGTTCACGTTCTGGAGGGTCTGGCTGACGTAGGTGAATCCCAGGTTGAAAAACAGGTTGCCCAGGAAGGTCAGCTTGGGACGAGTCAGGACGCAGTTCACTCCGGACCGCCCGGGGTAGAAGGCGCAGTTCCGAAGCGCCAGGGCTTCCAGGTGCTCACCCACGGGCTCGGAGCTGAGGTCCAGCATCTTGCGGGTAACCCCATCCACCGAGACTCCTTGGTTAATCTTGGGGAACCACGCATCCATAGTCTTGAGCTTCATGTTGGTGAGGGTTGGCAGATTGGGGTTCCACCAAAGATCGTAGGTGACCCGAGTCCGGGCATCCTGGGCGACAAGCCAGCTCTCCCCTAGGACGCTGCCCAGGGAGCCCTTGAGGGTCTCAAAACCCCGGGACACAACCGGATCACCCCACAGCATGGAAAGCCTCTGCCGCAGGGCAGTGTTTGTGTAAGGGTTAACCCAGGGGAACCGGATCGTCAGGGGCTTCTCCGCGGTGAACTGCGGAAGCAGCTTCGTCACGGTTTCCAGGTCTCGGTTCTTGGCTGCGTCGAGCAGCTTCTTACCGAGGTCCATGTCACCACCAACCTGCCGCAATCCCTTGGCGAAGTACCCCATGAGAAAGAACGACGAGGGAAGGTCTGGATAAACGACGTGGCTGAAGTTGTTCGAGAAGAAATGGTCCTCCACCGCCTTGCGGCTGAGCACTACCTCCATGCTGGGCGCTTTCATCAGTTCTGAGGGCTCAGTCAACAGTCTATGCTTTGCTGCCATATTGAATAGCTCCTTTCTACTTAACCATTTCGGTGACGGCTTCCACGATCTCTGGAAATACCGCGAGGAGTTCTGTGTTGGGTGCCAGGGATTCCCGGTAGGTGGCTGCCAGGGCGGCTACCCGGTTGGGAAGGTCAGAGTCCTTCTTGCTCTGGTAGGCAATCGTGGACTCGCAAGCCCAGACTGGCTCACCTCGGATCAACGCGGTGGCGATCACAAGGCGCTGATCTTCCACATGATCCGGAGTAGGCTCCACCATCCACAGGTAGCGGACCTCGACAGCGAAAGGAATGCCCTCGCCGCCGATCATCAGAGACGCGTTGTGTCCTGGTTCAGGAATTCCGCGGCTGACATAGGCGTCGTAGATGATCCTCTGGACTGCTCGGGTCCTCGGAGACAGCATCCCCAGGACCGGCTTGCGGACTTTCGTGACTCCCTTGATGGTGAGATCCGGTGTGACTTCATAACGCTTGATCTCGTCAAAGGCTTGTACTGAAATGATTCCGTCGGTAGCCGTGCATGGTCCAAAGCCAGCAAGCTCTACGGTCTGTGCTACGGTGCGAGAGAACTTTTTGATTCGTGGGTCCAAACTACCTCCTAGGGTGCTTTCTCGTATTTCTTGCGTAGGATCTCTTGAAGTTGAGCCTGGATAACTGAGTCAAGAGGACCTCCGGGGGAATTGCTGTGCGCTCTCCAGTGACACGATCCTTTTCCGGCACAGAGCGTCAACATCGTTGTCTCGTCGTTGGCGAATTCTGGATGATCAGCAATACGCTGGGTATGGTGTGCGTTTATCCGACCACCCTTTTTGCCGCAGAGTTGGCAGGTAAACTGGTCTCGCTCCCGCACTCTACGCCTAGTCTCCGAACAACTTTGTTGGAGCTGGTGTCCTAGACTAGAAAGAAGTTGGTCCGGAGAATTTCCCCGACTAATCCGCAGAGTGCGGTGCCGATTGATCATTCTCCGGCTGCGATGGCAACCGCAACTAACTGTGCTTCCGTTCAGCAGAGCATTTCCGGCAATCGGCTTCTCTACACCACATGCACACCGGCACAAAAAGTAGGTAGCTACCCCATTTGACCCAGGACTAAAGATGCTAAGAACTTTGAGCTGTCCCACTTCTAACCCTGGTTTAAGTAAACTCACCACTTTGTTCTGAGAACATCCGCAGCTTCTACTTGCGCCAGTGGTGAGGGTGCTCCCGACCACTTTACGCACAGTCCCACACCTACAGCGGCAGTTCCACGACGATTGATTATGCTGGTTTTTGCCGGCATAACCCAGAACTGTCCACTCCCCGATTGGGGACTCCAGTAGTAGGTTGCGAAATCGCATTAATTCCTCGAGAAACCGTCCACATTGTCACAATGAAATACCATCCCAGGAAAATCTCCGCGTGGATTTGCTATACAGACGGTACGCAGCCGGTTTAGGTATCTCCAGCGGGAGAACACCAGCTTTGAGGGCTCGTCCAGTGTATCTGTGACCAGCACAACCGCTGAGGGCTGGATCCGGTTCTCTTCCAAGTAGTCCAGAACCGAACTGATCCGTGTTCCCCCGGTGAATCCGGTTTTCAGCACCGTGTTCGGGGTGATGATCTCCGCTTGAACGATATGGTCAGTGAAGCCAAGCAGCAAGATGTCCCGCTTGACATGCTTAAACGCATCCCGGACCAGGGAGAACGCCGCTAAGCGTTCCTTCTCGCCCATCGACCCGGACCAGTCCAGGGCTATCACCAGCTTGCGGACCTTGTCTGACGGGTCTGGGGTGAAGCTGGGCATCCGTGCCTCGATGCCGAAGATCGGGTTGAACGCATCCTGGCGGGAAGGGCGGCGGTAGCTGTAGACGGCTCCGGCGACAACGTCCCGGATCTTACGAAGAACTTGGCTTAGCGGAACTGGGGGTTTCTTACGCACCTCTGTAAGCTCTTTTGCTAGACCAGACCCGCTGGGAGCAAAAGACGCATTTCTTTCGGCATAATCCTCGAAAGTGTTGTCGATCAGCTCGCCGACATCATCGGGGACTCCAGAGAAGCCATCCTCGGTGAGGTCGTTGTCCAGGGGTTTGTCCTGAGGACCTCCACCACCTCCACCGTTGCCCTCAGAGGGGTCATCTTGCCCCTTGGGGTCGTCCTGTGGTCCATCCCCGCCCGGGTCAGGTTGAGGGGCTCCTGCACCCCCTCCATCGCCACCGTTGCAGGGCTTGTCCGGGTTGTCCGGAGGGCTCTGTGGTGGGGGCGGTTCCTCTTCAGGATTCTCCTCGCAGAGGGTGGTGTAAATCTGCTCAGTGTCCTTACCGCGGAAGCGTTCATCGAAGGTGCCAGAGGCGTGGAGGGCTTTCTTGAACTGCGCCATCTTCTCCGGGTTGTACTGGAAGGGCGGAAGGTTGAAGATGTCCACGATGACGTTGTTGGTGAACACGTCCACCGACTGCGCCCAGATGTCCTTGCGCTCGGCGAACTCTCCGCGCTTCTTGTGCTTCAGGATCACATGGAGGCACTCATGGAGCAGCACGGCGGCTGCCGCACCCTGGTCGGTGGGATACCACTCACCCTTCTGGACGAGTTCCTCCTGGATGACGCCCCAAGCTTCGGGGTTCACCATCACGGACTTGCCATCGGTGCCGGCATAGGGAACCCGCGTGGTTTCGACAAGCGGCAGGACGTTCAACGCCTCGGTCACAAAGGGAACCGTGGTTCTCAGGGCGCTGGCGACATCCTTCCAAAACTGGAATGATTCAAGTGACATAGATTGTCTCCGGGTTGTAGTATAACATTAGCAAGCGCGGTTGTCAAGTCCCTAGATTATGCCGGGCTCTTGACGGCTTCCATGATATCGACCAAGCACCGCATTTCCTTGAGGGTCAGGTCGCCATCGATCTGGATTGTTCTATTGCGCCAGATGTAGATGTAAGCATCAAACTCCTCGATCTCATGACTCTGCATGATCAGCCTGACGACGGTGCAATACTGCTCGGGCAACCCTAGGATGGTCATGCCGGACATGCAGTCACCTTTGCGTTTTGCTGGATGCAGATGGATGTGGCGCGGGGCGCATGGCAGCCGAATCGGCAGCACCAGTTCTGGAACTTGGACTCCGCTAGGCGCGATCCCTTGGGATGCCCGGCGCAGTGGTGGCGGGTGCAGTCTCGGCAATGGTCAGGCTTTCGTTGTGGCACGTATCCTCCTGCGGTTCGTAAAGCCTGCGACACGTCTCCATTGGCGAATGATCCATGTAGCCTGGATCTCTTTCACTGTGAAGATGTGGGAAGGCAAGCATAAAAGTGACCCTCTTGTGTTTGCTCAATTCAGCCGTCAGTTCCGCTATACGGGCGCGGAATAGTAAGTTGTCGATCCTGAGTTGGCGGTTGTTTTCGCCCATCTCTACAAGCTGGGTTTCTAGGTCACTCATGGGTTCTCCTAGTGCGGTCGGGGTTTGCCGAGTGCGTCGGCGGCAAGGTTCCAGCAGACATCCTGGTAGCCCTTTGGCGTGGCGTACACGCCTTCCAGCACCTCCTGGTAACTGAGGATCACCAGCGCCATAGCGTCCCTGCCGTAGAAGCAGTTGTCACAGGCACAGTCACCACGCGGGATCGGCGTTTCGTCCTCGTAGCCGTACAGGTCACTGAACAAGGGGTTGCGCGGGTCTTTGTTGCAAAGCTTCTCGTAAGGGTTCACAGGCGCCTTCGTCTGTCGGTGATGTAGGAAACAAGTTCCAGATCGGCGGTGTAGTTCGGGGTGCTGTGCTGAGAGTTGCCACGCTCCTTGATCCAGTCAGCAATCTCACCTAGCGGATTCTTCCGAAAGGCTTCCCGCAAAGGGTTGATCTCTCGGTAGAACTTCTTGCCGGTGTTCTTGCACTTCAAGGTCAGATGGACGGTCATGGGATCTCCCGGCGGAGTATCTCCGCAGCTTCTAGGTAACCGAGGTGGTCCGCCTCGCGGATCCCACCCTCGAGTCCGAACACGGACCTCAAGCACCTGGCTTTGAACGCCGCGGTTCGGGACTTCTTGGGTTTCTTGGGGCGGATGTCACCAAGCTCAGACTTGGGCAGCTTGGGCTGGAGCAGGTACTGGCGCACCCCGTCCTCCGATTCAACCGGGATGCCCTGGAGCAGATCGTCAATATCTGACTGGCTGAACTTCTTCCTCAGGTAGATCAGGATCTCTGAGGGCGTCTCACCGGCGAACTCTTGCATGACGCGGGTTCGTTTGTCGTTGAAGAACGTCTTCGTGGTTAGGTAGAGCATGAGTCCGGGTTGGTTAGGGCGGTGAGTCAGTGCATTGTGGCTTGAGCCGGGTTTCCGGCGCTCTATCGACTGCCGCAGTGGGTCGTCTTTTTCCAGAAACTCGAACAGTTTGACCATGGGGCATTCTATCGGATACGAGTGACGGCGAATGCCGCCTTGTCCTCGGGGTAGCGGTTCAAGGCGATTGTGCCAGCCCCGGTGAAGTCCGGAGCATGAATCCGCACGGTGCGGGTCAGTTCTCGCTTGGCATTGTAGAGGTGAACTTTGAAGATTTGCACATGACTCCTAAGGGCGCAGCTCGTCAAGGGGCAAGGTGTTGATCTGAATGCGATACGCGAGTCCCAAAGCAACCAGCCCGACCTCGAGCATCCGGATATCAGCATCCTGGGGCTCTTGTTCAAGCATCGTCAGCAGGACAGCTTCGGTGGCGGGAGTCAGCCACTCGATTTGCCGCAGCGCGTCGAAGATCACGCCGGAATACACATGGGTTCCGTCATTGAGAGGACCCACGGTGAGGACCACGTTCATGCAGCCCGACCAGTTCTGGAGCAGCTTCTCTAGGAAGCGCTTCTTGCGGGGACTTTCCAGATAGAGGTGGGGCTGGAAGCTGCCGGGGATGTCAAGCCCCAGCAGCCGGATGATGTAGGAGACCCGGGTTGCTTGGGAGGTCTCCCGCGACCCTGCGAGCAGCGCCAGGAAAAGATCCGGCGGATGCTCGAAGAATCGGTGCAGGTCGCGGTAGTGCTCGTTCTTGAGCCGCATCACTGACCCTTGGTGATCTTGGTCAGGTTGGGTGCCATGTTGAGGCGGATCATCTCAGCGATCTCATCGGCGTCCATGCCATCGGGAACGATGAACTGGTTGCTGATCTTGAAGTTGTAGATCGGCACTCGGGACCACACGTTCAGGAACTTCCAGTAGACGATGTTCGCGGAGAGCATGTAGACCCAGAACGACGCGCCCTGGAGGTGAGCGGCTGAGCCGATGGTCCCGATCACGATGCACGGGGCGATTAGGTCTCCGCCGAACACCTTGGTGAAGGTCCACAGGGTCTTGCCGAGTTTCTTGAACTTGTCCTTGAGCATCTGCTTGGTCTCAGGTTTCATCGGGCTCCTCGACGGTGTCGTCTTCGTATTGGCAGGCTTCCAGAAGCTCACTGTCTTCAATGGAGTTCAGGCGGCGCAGGATGGCAGCTCGGAGCTTCCGAGGAGGGACAGTGTAGGGGTCCACCTCATCCGCTATGACCGGGAAGGCGATGCTGAACAGGTGGTTGTAGCGGGTCATCCGTCCTCCTTTGTGCGGGGTTTGGGTGGGACAACCTCGGTGATCGCGGTGCGGAGCAGCGGGTTCTGTACCCAGTTCCGGGCTCCGTCCAGTAGCAGTTCGAGCATCCCGATCCGGTGAACCAGCGGGTTCTTGGGACAGACAGCATCGTGGGCGAGCATGTTCTCCCACGCCTTCGCCTGCTCTCCGGGCTTGTAGCATTCTTCAGCCCCGCAATAGAGGCAGAACGCTTTGCGATCACCGCCTAGCGCCTCGGTGGCATCGTGCATGAACTGCTCGAGGGTAGTCTCATCGAAC
>Ga0214166_1000149_pt1 | contig 36058 bp, 43 predicted proteins | sample TroBogepilimnion_27_FD_153005 | JGI IMG/M metagenome (GOLD analysis project Ga0214166, IMG submission 153005) | Freshwater microbial communities from Trout Bog Lake, WI - Practice 18AUG2009 epilimnion v3 | ecosystem: Environmental > Aquatic > Freshwater > Lake > Epilimnion/Euphotic zone ...
AAAAATGCCCAGTAGTAGCAAAAAACAACACAATTTCATGGAAGCGGTGGCTCATAATCCAGCGTTCGCCAAGAAAGTAGGGGTCCCCAAAAAAGTTGGGGAGGATTTTAGCCAGGCCGATAAAGGCAAAAAATTTTCTAAAGGTGGAAATATGAAGAAGATGTCAAGCGGTGGAGACACCACAGGTAAAGGCCCAAATAAACAAAGCAAGGGTCTAACTAAAGAAACTATGGGCAAAGTTAAAACTGCTGCTCCTAGCAAAGACGGGCTTGCCGAGCGCGGTAAGACCAAAGGTATGATGCCTAAAATGGCTGGTAGCACCACAGGTATGAAGCGTGGTGGTATGGCTAAAAAGAAATAAGGAGAATTTTATGAAAATGAATCATCCCCCATTGATGAAAGAAACCACACCTACTCATACACATCATGTGCATATGATGGAAAAAATGGAAGACGGTGGACATGTCCATCATCACAAAATGTATGGCGAGCATGCTGCAGGTCACATGAAAGAGCATGAGAAAGTTAAAGCTCTATGTGGCGGCGGAATGAGCAAATCTAAATAAGGACTTACTATGAAACGCAAAGTCAAACGCTATGATGGCGAAGAAGGTTCTGAAGTTGAATCAGACGATTCCGGTAGTTCTAAAGACTATGGGATAGATTACTCTGAATCTACAAATCCCGGTGGGTCTTTAGAAGACTATAAACCCGCTAAATCACAGTCTTTTAAAGAAGCTTTTGCTGCTGGTCGCGCCGCTGCTTTAGCTGGTGGTCCAAAGACATTTACTTGGAACGGTAAGACTTATGGAACTGAGTTGGCTAAACCTAAAGCTGCCTCTAAATCTATACCCAAAGAAGAACCCAAGTCTGAATATAAGACTGAGTTTCAGCGTCAGCAAGAAAGAGCTGGGGAAGGCTCAGAAGCTTTTGGCCGCGTAATGAGTAGGATGGGGGATAAGATTAAAAGTGCTATTAGCCCTTCTAAATCTGAATCCAGAGGTTCTGGACGTATTGATACTTCTAACATAGACAAAAAAACTTTGTTGTCTAGAAAAGATATGGCTAAAGGCGGAACAGCTTCTAGCCGTGCCGATGGATGTGCGCAAAGAGGTCATACTAGGGGTAAATACCTATGATGGCAAGTCGCGGTATGGGGGCTATCAACCCATCAAAAATGCCTAAAGGAGAGAAAAAATCTCGCCGCGACAACACTGACTTTACTCAATATAAAGAAGGTGGCAAGATTGGACTTTATGCCAATATCCATGCGAAACAAAAAAGGATAGCGGCTGGGTCTGGGGAAAAGATGAGAAAGCCTGGTAGCAAAGGCGCTCCAACGAAACAAGATTTTATTGAATCAGCTAAAACCCGGAGAAACAAATGAGTTTACTAAAGCATATTGAAGAGAATGTTGAGCACTTATACGCTTTGATTAAGCATGTTGCAGCAACTCAAGAAGCCGCTCATGGAAGTGTAGTTCAAGAAACAAAAGATTTGCTTGAAAAGATTGAAGAGCATATGGGTGTTGCCAAACCTGCTGAGCCTATTATTGAAGCTCCTGTTGTAATTTCCGCACCTGTTGTAATTTCTGCACCTTCAGATACAAACGTAATTACTATGTCTGTAACCCCTGCGACAGTACCTATTGAAGCTCCGCAAACAGTTGCTCAAGAGCAATCTGCATCTAACGTGGCTAACTAATCATGGCAGAGAAATGGATTCAAAAAGCCATCAAAAAGCCTGGGGCTTTGCACAAATCTTTGGGCGTGCCCAAAGGTGAAAAGATTCCTGCGGGCAAACTGGCTAAAGCTGCTAAAAGTTCTGGTAAGGTTGGGAAGCAAGCGCGCCTTGCTGAGACTCTTAAAGGAATGAAGAAAAAATAATGGCTCAAACATCTGGAACCACATCGTTTAATCTAGACCTAACTGAGTTGGTCGAGGATGCGTATGAGCGTTGTGGTCTTCAATCCCGATCAGGATATGATTTGCGTACTGCACGCCGGTCTATTAACTTAATGACGATTGAATGGGCTAATCGTGGAATTAACCTTTGGACTGTTGAGGAATGTGTAATCCCCTTGGTTACTGGACAAGCGTTTTACAACGTGCCTAATGACACCATTGATATTCTTGACTTGGTTACTCGTACAAGCAATACCAGCACATCTAATCAGGCGGATATTAATTTAAGCCGTATTAGTGAAAGTACCTATTCCACAATACCTAACAAACTAACGACTGGTCGCCCTATCCAGGTCTGGTTTAACCGGCAAACAGGTAATTCCAATCCAACAACAATTACTTTAGCGACTTCTTGTTTAGCTACAGATACCACATTAACTTTAAGTACAACTCAGAATTTGCGTAGTTCTGGGTACATCCAGATTGATAATGAAATTATTGGTTATGCTAATATCAGCGGCAACCAGATCGTAAATTGCTATCGTGGGCAAAATGGTACAACGGCTGCAGCACACACTGCAGGGGCATCAATAATTGAGCAATACCTTCCTAATCTGACCGTTTGGCCTTGCCCGGACTCAGGTGGGGGTCCCTACACGCTCGTTTACTGGCGCATGAGGCGCATTCAAGATGCAGGTAACGGGGTAAATATTGCCGATATCCCATTTAGATTTATCAACTGCTTTGTGGCTGGACTCTCTTATTTTATTAGCGTTAAAAGGCCGGAAGTGGATCCAGCAAGGGTTTTGTTCTTGAAACAGGATTATGAGGACCAGTTCAACTTGGCTGCCCAGGAAGACCGTGAGACTGCGCCAATCCGTTGGGTTCCAAGGAACATTTTCTATTCGAGGTAAAGAATGCCTAGTAAGTATTCTTCTGGTAAGTATGCAATTGCTGAATGCGACAGATGTGGTCAGCGGTACAAGCTTGTCGAACTTCGTAAGTTGACGATTAAGACTAAACAAGTTAGCATCAAAGTATGTCCTGAATGTTGGGATCCAGATCATCCCCAGCTACAATTAGGATTGTATCCAGTTAATGATCCACAAGCGGTTCGTGAGCCAAGACCTGATATCAGCTACTACGGTTCTGGTAACAATGGTTTACAAACCCAAAATGGGGTGCTTAACACACCAAATGAAGTTGGGTATCCTGATACTGGTAGCAGGGTATTTCAATGGGGATGGATGCCGGTAGGTGGGGCTAGTAGTTTTGATAGAGCACTAACTCCAAATTACTTGGTAGCCAAAGGCACTGTAAATTCGGTAACAATAACGTAGGAGTAAATCATGGCTAAAAAACACGAAGACGAAGCAGAAGACAAGAAACTTTTCAAGAAAATGATAAAGCAAGAAGAAAAAAAGCTTGTTAAAAAAATGGCTAAAGGTGGCGTAACTGGTAAAGCCATGCGTGCTGTAGGTCGTAACATGGCCCGCGCTAATAACCAAAGAGGTGGATAATGGCTAAATTTAGTATGAAGCAAGGCGGCAAAGAAGTAGGTCCTGCATCTACTTATGCTCAAGCACATAGTATGAAAGGTGATGTTATTAATGGGCAAGAGGCTGTCCATTATGCCACTGATCCAAATACAATGCGTGCAGACGAATCTACTCCTGGCGGCATGCCCGCAAGACGCGTAAGTTTAGGCAATATTACAAACGGTCCTAAAAATACAGGTATTGAAACTCGCGGGAATGGTGCGGCTACTAAAGGCAGAATAGCTAGAGGACCAATGGCGTGAATTACGAGACGTTATACAACACAATCCAAGCGTATGCTGAGAATACGGAGTCTTTGTTTCTTGCAAATATTCCAATATTCGTGCAGCAGTGCGAAGAGCGTGTGTATAACACGATTAATTTTCCATCCCTACGTAAAAACGTAACTGGTACGCTAACTGGCGGCAATCAATATTTATCTTTGCCTTTAGATTGGCTATCAACATATTCCATAGCAATTTATACATCTGACTACACAACTGTACCTTTTACGTACCTGCTTAATAAAGACGTAAACTTTATCCGTGAAGCTTATCCAAACCCAACTGCTACTGGAACTCCAAAATATTATGCAATGTTTGGGCCTAACTTTAGTGTAGCAAACGAATTATCTTGTATTATTGGTCCAACCCCAGATCAGTCATACAATGTAGAATTACATTACTTTTTTTATCCTCCTTCAATTGTGCAGGGTATTATTACTACCCTTAACACAACATTTACAGCGGGCAGTGGGTATGTTCCGGGGCTATATCAAAATATGGCTTTTACTGGAGGTTCTGGCGCAAGCGCATATGGGGACTTTATCGTTGGTCCTAGTGGCGCGGTTACGTCTGTTACTTTACAAAATGGTGGTAATTTCTATGCCGCTGGAGACACTTTAAGCGTATCTTCATCTAATCTTGGGGGTTCGGGGTCAGGGTTTTCCATTACTGTAAATGCAGTAAATAATTCCACTGGCACAAGTTGGTTGGGTGACAACTTTGATCCAGTGCTTCTTTATGGTGCTATGCGTGAAGCTATGCTATTTATGAAGGGCGAGCAAGACTTGGTGACTTATTATGAGACTAAGTACTCTGAAGCTCTTCAACTTGCTAAACGCCTTGGCGATGGCCTTGAAAGAGGTGATGCGTACCGTGATGGTCAAACTAAGCTCAATACAAATATTAGAGGTAATGCAGCTGTATGATCGTCCAAACCCAAACAACTCAGTTTAAATCAGACTGCTTGAGCGGTTTGGTTAACTTTACAACGACTTCTCCTTATACGTATAAGGTAGCGCTTTACACGGCTTTAACTACATTAAATAATACAACAGCGACTTATGCAGGTACGGCTAACGAAGTTGTAGCTACGGGATATACGGCTGGTGGAAATGCCATCACAATTACCCAAAATCCTGGCATAGATTTAACAAATAATGTTGCTTTTCCGTATTTTGCAAATGTAATTTGGACAGGCGCAACTATTACTGCAAGAGGAGCGTTAATATATAATGCAACAACGGGTAATTCCGTTGCTGTTCTAAATTTTGGTAATGATATTACGATGAGTAATTTTACTATAACTTGGCCAGCGGCAACTTCAACAACTGCTGTTATCACAATTTCTTAAGGAGTTAAAATGAGCAATGAAATTTCAAGCTTTGGTGACAACACAGTTGTTACAATGCAATCTAATGTACAAGCACCAGCCGGGATGGGTATAGAAGGCTGGTATCATGTTGTTTGCCGCGATAAAGATGGCAATATTAAATGGGAAGAAGAATGCCCTAATTTAGTTGTTGCTGTTGGTAAACAGTTAATGCTAGATACCTTAATGAGAGGCTCTTCTTACTCGGTTGTTGGTCCGTACCTTGGACTTCTTAACACAAGTGTTACACCTGCGGCAACAGATACTATGAGCACCATTGTGCCATCCAAAGAGTTTACTGCCTATACAGTTAGTGGATCCGCAGTTCGTGGGACGGCAGTTTTTGCCTCTTCTACAAGTACAGGCTCTACACCATCCAACGTAACATCTTCAACGGCGACAGCGGTTGTATATACAATTACAGGCTCTGGCGGTACAGTTTATGGATGCTTCTTAGTTACAGGTACAGGTGCTTCAAGTACACAAGGTAACACAAGTGGCACTTTATATTCTGAAGGTAACTTTGGTACGGCTAAAGCAACAACAGCTGGTGATACAGTAAGCGTTACATACAGTACAACTGCTACTTCCTAATAAGGAGTCTTAAATGGCTTTAGTTGTTGCGGATCGAGTCCTAGAGACTGGGACCGTATCTACGGGTACGGGTTCCGTTAACCTTGCGGGCGCAAATAATGGGTACCAATCTTTTGTTGGTGCTATAGGTAGTGGCAACACTACTTATTACGCTATCTACGATTCAACCTCATACTCGTGGGAAGTGGGTATTGGTACCGTTACATCGGGTACGCCTAATACTTTATCAAGAACTACAGTACTTTCTTCATCTAATAGTGGATCTTTAGTTAGTTTTAGTACAAGCGATACACTTACTGTATTCAGTACTTATCCTACAGAACGAGCTATTTATGGTGACGTTAATAAAAACGTAGCAGTTAATAATTTATCACCTGGATATACTGCAGTAGCAACAACGGGCGGTACAACTACATTAACTGCAACCGCAACATACTTACAAAATTTTACTGGCACTAATACCCAAACAGTTAAATTACCCGATGAGACAACCATTCCTACAGGTACGGCGTATATTATCGACAATGACTCTACGGGTAACATAACAGTTCAAGATAGTGGTGGTAATACATTAGCTACAGCAGTTAACGGTTCTGCGGGGTATTTTTATTCAAAATCTAATTCCACTGCTACTGGCAACTGGGCGGGTTATGCCTTTATGCCTAACAATGTCCAATGGGGTTCTGGTGGTCTACCTGCGGGTTACGGTGGTACGGGCCAAACTAGTTTAACTGCAAATAATGTAATTCTTGGTAATGGTACTTCAGCAGTTCAATTTGTAGCCCCTGGTACAAGTGGTAATGTACTTCAGTCTAATGGTACAACTTGGAATTCAGCGGCAGTAGTAACTTCTTTTACATCTAGTTCAGGATTATCTACTAATACATCTGCAACTGGAGCAGTATCTGTTACCAATACAGGTGTTACTTCCGCCGCTGCGGGTACGGGCATTTCAGTTTCAGCCTCAACTGGCGGTGTAACAATTACAAACTCGGGTGTAACTTCTGCTGTTGCAGGAACAGGTATTTCAGTTTCAGGCTCAACAGGCGCAGTAACTATTACAAATGGTGGAGTTACATCATTAACAGGAACAAGTAACCAAGTTTCTGTATCATCCTCTACTGGTAGTGTAACTTTATCTACGCCTCAATCTATTGGAACAAGCTCAAGCGTACAGTTTGGATCATTTGGCGTAGGTACTGCGGCATCTGGAACCACTGGTGAGATTCGTGCAACCAACAACGTAACCGCTTACTATTCTGATGGCAGGCTCAAAGATCGTATTGGAACAATTGAAAATGCTTTGAATAAGGTTAAACAGTTAACTGGATTCCTATACAAAAATAATGATGTTGCCAAATCTTTTGGTTATACTTCTGACGAAATTCAAGTTGGTTTAGATGCTCAAGAAGTTGAGAAAGTTCAACCAGAAGTTGTGGCTCCTGCTCCTTTTGATATTGGTCAGAATGAAGACGGCACAGAGTTCAGCAAGTCTGGTGAAAACTATTTGACTGTTAGATATGAGCGACTCATACCACTTTTGGTTGAGGCTATTAAAGATTTATCGAACGAGCTTGACGAAATCAAAACAAAATTATGATAAACGGCGTTGACTTTGTATATGAATATTCAGATCTAAACTTGTTTCACACAAGGGTCAAAGTATTGACTGGATTTTATAAAGATTTGGTATTTGAATACGGTGGCTCAATGCTTGCTCAAATAGGCGATAAAAATACATTTACTTTTGAGTACATTCTTTACGAAGTGCCTGATAAATTTCATGGTCCATCGCTTAGAAAAGATGATGCATTTAATACTTTTATTGCTTATTTAATTGTTGATGTTATTTCTTGTAGAAAATCAGATCCAAATGAATTAGAAAAGTTGCATGAAGCGGCAAGTGCAGAAGGCAAAACAACGCATAGCATAGATATAAACGAAAAATACTATCCACCAAAAGTGGCTCAACCTGTGGCTACTGGAGTACAAGGATTTTAAAATGACACTTAACTCATCAGGTCCAATTAGCTTAGCGGGTACAACCGCAGGGGTTTCAATTGAGATTGAAAACGGCGGTAATGGCACAACTCAAATTAGTTTAAATGATACGGCTGTTCGTAGTCTTGCAGGAGTTCCAAGTGGCGCTATTACTATGCCCACAAACTTTTATGGTAAATCAAATACCGTTTACCCATCATATACATTTACTTCTAATACAGCAAATGCATCACTTAATGTATCTTCTATTAGCGGGTATGTTGCGGGTAAATCAGTAATTACTGTAACAGTTAATAGTGGTGTTTATTTATATGCAACATCAACAGGTAATTACGGATTGTCTTTATCTGGCGGCACTTCTGGAGATTCTTTAACCTTAGTTAACAATGGTTATATCGCAGGTCAAGGTGGTGCAGGTGGGCACAATTCATCATCAGGAAACAATGGTCAATCTGGAGGACCTGCGCTTGGTTTGGGTTTTGCTACTACTGTTACAAACAATAGTTATATTGGTGGCGGAGGTGGAGGTGGTTCGGGCGATTCGGCAAATTCAACTGTTGTCAATATTGCTGGTGGAGGCGGTGCAGGTGGTGGTCATGGCGGTAATGCTTTTATAAGTTGCATTTGTATAGGCGGCGGTGGATGTGGTGGAGGGCCTGGTTCGTCTGGCGCAAATGGTGTTTATACTAATTTTAATTGCGCGTGTTTTTCTGGAGGCGGTGGAGGAGGAAGAATATTCCCTGGTTCTGGTGGAATAGCTCACAATTCTCCAACTAATAGTGGAGGTGGTGGTGGAGCGGGTGGAGCATCCGAAACTGCAAATGGTGGCGGATCAAATAATGCAGGTACTTCACAAAATGCGGGAGGTGGCGGAGGAGGCTGGGGAGCTTCAGGAGGAAGTAGTTTGCATCATTCAGGTGGATCTGGTGGAAACGCCATTAATAAAAATGGTTATACACTCAGCCAAGGTGGAAGTGGTTCATATTGGGGTGCAATAGTATGATTTATCAAATAACAAATTTTATACAAAATGAATGTAATTATGTTTGTCCAGATCAAGCAACTATTACAGCAGGACAAGTAGCAGGATATACTGGAATATTTAGTATTGGTACTGAAACAGACGCTAATAATATACTTGCCACTAATCAAAATGCTTGGCTAACAAAACAAGCATCTTTGTTTCATACAAATAAAGAAGTACCTGATCCAAGTCAACCTGGATATATTATTTGGGAAGTAGTTGATTTAAATACTGAACCTGCAAACACAGATCAAATATATCAAGTATTTGATGTTGTAAATGGTTACTATAACCAAGCAACAGGACTTACTGCGGCTCAAACATTATTCGCACAAACTCAACAGAATTATTTAGTATTTTGTAATTTAGGTTCCGTCACAAATTTAGGTGATACATGGCCTGCTTTACCACAAGAGAAAAAACCAGTAACAACAGGAACCCAAACATTATGACAACACCAATAGCCCCACATCACCAGCTTACCTATGACGGTGCGGTATTAAATATTTTCCATGCTAATAAAGGCGAAGGATTACCTAGACATGAGCATACCTGGGCGCACGCCACAATGTGCCACGCCGGGTCCTGTATTGTTCGCAAAGAAGGCCGCGAATTAGTGATGACGAAAGAAACGCAGCCAGTAAATTTAGTAGCTAATGAATGGCATGAGATTGAAGCTCTTGAAGACGGGACTGTATTTGTAAACGTATTTGCTGAAGGTAAATATTAATGTTTTACGGAGCAACAACATTTGCTCAAATTCCTTTTGCGGGAACCGCAGGGAATAATATTTCCTTTGCAATTACAGAAAACTTAAATCCGGCTGATTCTAGTACTCAAGTTACTGCATATACGCCATCTATAATTGAAAACTTTATATCCGCCGATACTAATGCAGAGGTCGATGTATTCTATGAAAGTATAGTTGAAGGAGCTACACTTGCAGATTCCAATGTACCTTCTGCTGGGTATTATTTTACAGACACTGAACCAATAACAAGTGCCGATGTACTTTCAATGTTTGCTGGATTTGCTGGATCTGTTGCGGAAAACATTAATCCCGCTGAAAACGAAAGCATCGGGTCCTATTTAACTTTTAGTCAAACAGAAAACTTTGCCCCTGCCGATACGCCAACTATTAACGCGCAATATCCGCTTTCAATTACGGAAAATTCTGGGGTAGCAGAAACAGATTCAATTAAAGCCGGATTTGCTGAAAATATTGCAGAAGGAATAAATTCTTCGGATACTAATGGTGAGACTGATATTTTCTACGATGGTATAACAGAAAATGCTGGCTTAGCTGCCGTACCTACAGCTGTTACCGCTTACAACGTCAGTCTTACAGAAAACTTTGCTCCTGCTGATACATTAGCAATGTCAGCGCAATTTGTGGTAAGCGATACAGAGAATGTTAATTCCGCCGATTCAAGTACACAAACTTCTAACTATTTGGATAGTATTACAGAAAATACAAGTGTGCAAGATTTGCCTGAAGAATCGTATTGGATTAAAATAAATGATAACCAAACTACTACTTGGGTTTTATTAAACAACACCCAATAAGGAACCACCATGTCAACATCATACTCAACGTCACTTAAATTAGCTCTACCCGCTACCGGCGATCAGTCTGGGGTTTGGGGTGTAACTACCAACAATAACATTGGTACTTTAATTGAGCAAGCTATAACTGGTGTGGTTGCTATTAACGCAAGTAGTTTAGGTGGCTCAAGTTATACATTAACAAACTATAATGGAACGGCTGATGACGCAAGAAACGCGGTTTTAGTAATTACTGGTTCTCCTGGTAGTGGAGTAACTATCATCGCTCCTTTGGTTAATAAACTTTATACCGTAGCCAATTTAACCGGGCAAACAATAACAATGTCCGCAAGTGGCGGATCACAAACTTTAGCTATCCCTGCAAATAGCAATGTGCCTTGTTTCTGTGATGCCTATAATGCCACCGGATCTGGATCTGGATTCTATGTTCAACTTAATGGTATTGCAGGAAATTTAAATGTCGGTGGATCTGTTACAGCTACAAACTTTATTGGCCCTGGAACTGGATTAACTGGCACTGCTTCAGCTTTAAGTATTGGTGGAAATGCCGCTACAGCTAATTCCGCTACATCTGCTACATCTGCTACTTCCGCAACAACAGCAACCAAAATTTCTAATTCGGGTGGTTGGACAGTTCAAGCTGGTAGTACACCAACTGTTTTGGAATTCATTTATAACGGTACTGTTGTCGCTTCTCTTGATTCAAGTGGAAACTGGATTTCTCTTGCTAACGTAACTGCTTATGGAACTCCCGCTTAAGGATTAGCCATTGAATTTTTACTTCTTTTCCAAGCTGCAAATGCTGCGTTCACTGGCGTCAAAGAGTTATGCGCTATGTATAACGAAGGTAAAGCGCTTGTTAGAGATGTACAAAAAACAGTTGGTGAAGTAAAACAAATAGGTAAAGAGGTTAAGGGAATTTGGGGGTGGATAACATCTATTTTTGCTGAACCTGTTGAGGAAAAGAAAACACTGCAGGATATTCATCCAAAGAATCAAAAGAAGGAGAAAATAAAGTTTGATGAGCAAGTTCTTTACGCAGAGATTGGGGATCAGTTGGTTAGCTTCTTTAGAAACTACAAGGCCTGCTCAGATGCGATACATGAGGAAGAATCGAAGATAGAGCAAATATACGATCCGGATGGCGAAACGTATGAAAGGGCAATCAGGCTTGTGATGGCAAAAACCCAACTAGAACAAATGCGTGTAGAACTAACGGAGTATATGATTTATCATGTACCGCCAGAGCTGAAAGATTTATACTCACGAGTTAATGAGATGATTGGATCTGTAAAGACCAAGCAAGAGATGGCTCGCAAAGCAGAGTTGAAGAAAAAGGCTCAAAGATTAGCGGAAGCTAGAGAAGCGGCGGATAGAGCTTGGTTGATGGGTGCTTGCACAGTGGTGGTCATTTTTATAGCAATCTATTTGGCAGGACTGATGTGGGCAATAAATCGAGCGAGTCATGGGGGTATGTAGTTGCCATTATTGTGTTGGCACTCCTCTTTGTGCTGATATTGCCGGTAATTGGGATTATGTACATGGATATTCATCAAGAACGAATTCTGATTGCAAATGATCTTAAACGGATTGAAAAGCTAAAGAAAGAACTTGAGGCTCAGAAGGACAAATGAGAATATGCGCTTTATTGATTATGTTATTAGCGGGGTGCGAAGATCGTTACCGCTACCATTGCCAAGACCCTAAACATTGGAGTGATGATGACTGCAAACCGCCCCTCTGCGTCGCCGCGCAAAATTGCCCCGAGTATTTTGCAAAACCTGCTAATGGGAAAACCCAAGACAACTGAACAGTTAAATTCTGAGACAAATCGTTTTGTTATACGAATGTTTAGCATTGCCTTGGTATTTATTGTAATACTTTTTGGTTATAGTATTGTATTTACAGAACAGCCCCTTTTTAACGAAGCCCCTGCCGATAAACAAATTTTTGCAGTACTTACCCTAGTTGCGGGGCAGTTGCTCCAGATACTGGCTAACTATATTTCCAAAGGGAACACTACACCCCCGCCTTCTTTTAATCATTGCCCGCCAATCGCAACTACAATTAAGCAAGAGGAAAAGCTAATCACCGCGCTGGAGGCTAAGCCTGCAGTTTCTCCTACACCAAAGTCATCACCGTTTGGCAACCCTAATGATAGGCCAGCACTATGAAGTACATCATTGCTATTATTCTTTTTTCTAGCTTTGTAGGCGGAGTCTATGAAGCGGGGCATCATCAAGGCTACGCAGCCGCAGAAGCTGAAGTTCAGGCTAAAGTAGCCAAAGCTAACGAAGCCGCTAGACAAACCGAACAGCAACTCAATGGCAGGATTGCTGACCTATCAACTCAACTTCAAAAGGTGCAAGATGATGCTAAAAAACAAATTGCTAAACGGGATGCTGATATTGCTACTGGCAAGTTGCAGCTCTTTGTCAAAACCAAGTCCACAGTATGTCCCCCCTCAAATGCCCCCGCTACCAGCGGACCTGACACCGCAACCGCCCAACTTGACCCAGCGTTTGCTCAATCTCTTGTCGCCGTCACAGACGACGGGGACCTCGCAATCAGGAAACTTAACGCCTGTATCGCAACCTACAACCAAGTAAAGGAAATGATCAATGGAAGTACAACAACTCGCTGAAGCAGCAAAAATAGATGTAGGTCATGCGGAAGCTCTAATTGAGCCAATGAAAATGGCTATTGAGAAAGCCGATCTGTCTACCCCTGCACGACTAGCAGCGTTTATTGCTCAGTGCGGTCATGAATCCGGCAACTTCAAGTACATGGAAGAGAACTTAAACTACAAGGCTGAGAGCCTTTGCAGAACATGGCCATCTCACTTTAACGAGGAAAATGCCGCTGAATATGCCCACAATCCAGAGAAGATCGCCAACAGAGCCTATGCCCACCGCATGAAAAATGGAGATGAAGAATCAGGAGACGGTTGGGCTTATCGCGGTCGCGGGTGGCTGCAAACCACTGGTCGCGCAGGGTATGAAGAGCTATCTGATGCAACCCAGATTGATTTTTTAAGCAACCCCGATGCCGTTGCTACGCCCGAAGGGGCGGCCTTATCCGCAGCCATATTTTGGGAAAAGCATCAGCTTAACCGCCATGTAGATAATAATGACTTTGTGGGCTTAACAAAAGCCATAAATGGTGGGACAATTGGGCTTGAGGACCGCATGGCTCGATATGAGCATGCCATGTCTGTTTTAGCTTGAGGAATTTATGCCCTTACAAAGACTACAGTTTAGAGCGGGAATTAACCGGGAGGGCACAGATTACGCCAATACGGGTGGTTGGTATGACTGTAATAATATTCGTTTTCGTTCTGGGTTCCCAGAAAAATTAGGTGGATGGGCACAAGTTAGCCCAAATCAATTTATAGGGCATGCAAGGGCACTTTGGAGTTGGGTTGACTTATCTGAAAATAACTTTATTGGTGTTGGTACACAGATTAAGTACTATATATACAACGGCGGTGCTTATAACGATATCACACCTATTATTCAAACCGATACACTTACCAATCCTTTTACAACAATTTCTAGCTCTGCAATAGTAACGGTAACGGACGGGGGGTATTCCCCAAATGTAGGCGATTATGTTTTATTTTCCGGTGCCTCAACTGTAGGGGGGTTGACTTTAAATGGAGAGTATGTAGTAACTGGGATTGTTTCAGCAACGCAATATCAAATTACTGCTTTAACTACGGCTTCTTCAAGTGCAACAGGTGGAGGAACAGTTACCGCCCAATATGAATATCCAACGGGCTTAGATACATTTACTTCAGGAAATGGTTGGGGTATTGGTCCTTGGGGCGGAGTAGTTAGTCTCAGTCCTATATCGTTAGGATCAAATCCTTTTGCGACTATAAATGGCAGTGCTACTATTACAGTGACTCAAACCGCGCATGGGCTAACTACAGGTAATTATGTTTTATTTTCTGGGGCTACAAGCTTTGCAGGTATACCAGCAATTGTTTTAAATAATTTATATTCTATTGTTGTAACTGGGGTAAATACCTATACCATAGCAATTTCTACAATTGCGGGTTCTTTGACTGCTAATGCTACAACTTCAGGCGGTGGAAGCAGTATTACTGTATTAGAACAATCAGGTTCCCGTGGGTGGGGCACTGCATATTCGGGCGTTAATAATTTAGGTAGTCAACTGCGTCTTTGGTCCAACGATAACTTTGGTCAAGATTTAGTTATCGCCCCAAGAGGTGGTCCAATATATTATTGGGCGGATTCAACTGGAGTTAGCTCAAGAGCCGTATCTCTTGTATCTTTAGCAGATTCAACAACTTCTACGACTACAACTGCTACTTTTAGTAGTGGCGTTAGTTCAATTACTGTTGGAAATCCTGCAAGTATTTATGCAGGTGCATATGTAACAGGTACTGGAATACCTGCCAATACTTATGTATTAAGTACTTATATTACCGGTTCTACTACGGTTCCACTTTCCGCATCAACTACTGCAAATAGTTCAGGAAATTACGGATTTTCTTATTCTGGATCCGCTGTACCCATTGCAACTTATCAAGTAATTACATCCGCTATACAAGAATTTGTTATCTGTTTTGGAGCTAATCCTTACGGTTCTTCTACATTTAACCCTATGGTTGTTCGTTGGTCTGATCAGGCTAATGCCTATCAATGGGTTCCAAATATTACAAATCAATCAGGTGACTACACATTAACAAACGGTTCTTATATTGTTGGTGCAAGATCTACTCGCCAAGAAATTTTGATTTGGACGGATTCTGCTTTGTATTCTATGCAATACACCGGAGCGCCTTATGTTTGGGGTTTCCAAATTATGATGGATAACATTAGCACCATATCTCCAAACTGTATGGTTACGGTTAATAATGTGACATATTGGATGGGCCAAGATAAGTTTTATATTTATACTGGTTCTGTAGCAACGCTGCCCTGCTCCGTGCGTCAATATGTATTTGAGAATTTAAATTCGCAACAATCTTATCAAGTATTCGCTGGGGCTAATGAAGCATATAACGAAGTATGGTGGTTCTATTGTTCTAATGGTTCTACCACTATAGATTCTTACGTTATCTATAATTACCTTGACCGTGTATGGTATTTCGGGGAAATGGCTAGAACTGCATGGCTACAAAATGGTCTTGAGCAATACCCAGTAGCAGCTTGCTATAATACTAATTCATTATTTACTGGTTATATATCAGGAACTACCCTGCACGTAACAGCTATTACATATGGTTCTTTGGCAGTAGGGCAAACCCTAACTGCACAAGGTATTGCCGCAAATACCACAATCACCGTTTTAGGTACTGGTTCTGGTGGTGTAGGAACTTATACAGTTTCTGTTAGCCAAACGATTGCGTCTACAACTATAGTATCTTCAAATGGTAATGGGGTATTAGTTAACCATGAAATTGGAACAGATGACAATTCTACCCCAGCAACCTTACCAATAGATGCTTATGTGCAATCATCTGATTTTGAGATTGGTCAAGGACACAACTTTGGGTTTGTATGGAGGATACTGCCGGACGTAAACTTTAATGGATCTACGGCGGATAACCCAACCGTAACTATGACGGTTAAACCTAGACAAAATTCAGGAAGTGCTTACGGTCCGGCGGATAATCCACAAGTCCAGAGTGCAAATAATTATGCGTTATCAAGTGAATATAACATTCAACAATTTACTGGGCAGGTATATACAAGGTTGCGTGGGCGGCAGATGAGCTTTAAAATAGAGTCCAGTTCTGTCGGAACTGCTTGGCAGCTTGGCGTACCCCGTATTGACATTAGACCGGATGGTAGAAGATGAGCACTGGAACCACAAAAGCACCGAATCTACCACTGCCCCCGGCAGAGTATGATCAACAGTATTTTATTCAATTAACGAATGCGCTAAGGCTTTATTTTGCCCAATTGGATAACCCAGGACCATCCGCAATGGCAACGCAAAGAACGGGTGGCGCAGTAGTTTCAGCATTAAATTTTAGTCAACCTGGAACAACGGGGACTGGTCAGGTTTTGAGTTTGCCAACACAGACTGATTTTTCAAATGGGTTAATACGTGTTGGGGATGTTTATGTAGACGAATCGGCTAGTAACGTATTAAAAGTTAGAATTTCTTAAGGAAGATTGTATGAATTTATTAAACAAATTATTAAACCCCCTTGAGATTATCAAGACGTTTACCTTTTTTGTTGACGGAGGAATTGGTGAGGCTGCTCTAGCTAGTGAGGCCGTAAGCGGAATGGATTTAGCAGCGGATGCCGGTCTGAGTGGAGCAAACGCTATAGGTGGCGGTGCTTTAGCTACTGGCGTAGGTTCGGGCGCAACGGTTAGTGGTATGGATTTAGCCGCTGATGCCGGAATGGGAGCTAACAATGCTATTGGTAGTAATGCGCTATCTAATATGCCAATTGGACCTGGAACACCAACAGGCCCTGCAATAAATGCGGCAAATGCAGCAGTAAATGAAGCTAACGTAGCAGCAAACGCCGCAAGTCCATATGCTCTTAATGGCGCTTCTACGACATTGAATTCTGCTGGATCTATGGCTAATACTTTCCCTAGCTTGCAAAATGGGTCTATAGCCAATGGTTTAAGCAGCTTGCAAGGTAACCCATCTGTTTTGGCTAATGCACCATCTCTTGCTGATGCTTATACAACAGCTAATCCAGCTTTAGGTCCGGGTCTTGGACTTAACCCCGCTTTAGGTCAGGCTGGATTTAATGCTGGAATGGCAAATGCTGCCACTGCTTCTGCTTCTCCTTTTAGTTCTTTGGGTAATATGTTTAGTTCAGCTGCACAATGGGCAAGTGCTAATCCAGTTAAAGCTACAGCATTGGGGGGTGTAGCAGGTATATATGCGTTGATGAAATCTGGTGCAATGAATCCAAATTATATGACACCATATCAACCACCCAGTGCCGCATCAGTTGGACTTGGTAGAACATTGTCACCACAGTATAAACCTACATTTGCAATGGCGGAAGGTGGAGTTACTTCACTTGCTATAGGCGGTACGCCTGGGCAACAATATCCTATGAGTCAAATTAACTATAACGGATATAACACACCTACACAAATGCCAACAACCGCTATGCAAATGGCGGGGTATCAACCTAGTAATATGCCATTACAAGGCGCATTACAACAAAATATGGCATCTGGTGGTTCCGCCAGTTCTAGTCAGTCTACACCTTCTAGCGTTAGTAGTTCTAGTGCCCCTGTTTCTGGAATTACTGCGGCGGGTTTAGATACCGCACCCGAATTAAATGTTTGGCATCCCAGTGCTTCTAATAATGGCAGTTTGCAAGATCTTGCCGCGCAATACGGAGTTAGTTTGCCTAGTGGAATGGCCAATCAAGGGGTTACTTCGTTAGCATCTGGTGGGGATACATTAGCCCAAATAGCAGGACAACAAAATTCCCCCATAGATCCAAGGACTGGGGTTCCTTATGATCAAGAACAATTTAATAACCCAGGATTTTTTGGTGGGTTAGGAGAAAGCATAGATAATTTAGGTCGAAGCATAGGTAAGGGACTAGGGTTTGCTCATGGTGGTAGTGCCGGGGGGTATAACCTAGGAGGATACTCAGATGGTGGACGATTACTTAAAGGCCCGGGAGATGGTATGTCTGATGATATTCCCGCTTCTATCGCACACAAACAACCAGCAAGATTGGCAGATGGCGAATTTGTTGTGCCTGCTGATGTTGTCTCTCATCTTGGTAATGGTTCTACTGATGCTGGTGCTAAACATCTCTATTCCATGATGGACAGAGTACGTAAAGCACGTACTGGTAATCCAAAACAAGGTAAACAAATTAAACCAGAAAAGTATTTACCTGCATGACACTTACTATAAAACACGTATCCACAAACTATTGCGCCCAAACTTGGCCTTTAGTTGAAAACTTTATTGCTGAAGCACATAAGCATGGTGGTGGTGACTATAGTATGGATCAAATTCAAATGTATGTTAATTTGGGTAGTTGGGTTTTACTGATTGCAGTTGATGAGAACAATGTAATACACGGTGCGGGCACAGTTTCATTTATTAACTATCCAACAAATAGAATTGCATTTTTTACTACCATTGGTGGTAGATTAATTTCAAATCAAGATACTTTTAACCAATTAAAAGTAATACTAAGAAACATGGGAGCGACTAAAATACAGGGCGCAGTAAGAGAATCTGTAGAAAGGTGGCTTAAACGGTATGGTTTCGCAAAGCGCTACACGGTAGTGCAATCAGATATTTAGGAGTTTATTATGAGTGGTGGTGGATCAAGCGGCGGCGGGCAAACGCAACAACAGAATCAATATACAAATTTATCTTCTTGGGCACAACCATATGTGACAAGTATACTTGGTGCTGCTCAACAACAAGTATTTCAAACAGATCCTACTACTGGGCAACTAACTGGTATAAATCCATATAGTGCTTATGGATCTACCAACCCCGCTGGGGGTCAATATGGACTTACTGCATCTGATCAGGCAGCTGCAAATGCTTCAATAGCTGGATTTAGTCCGCTTCAAACTCAGCAGCAACAAGCAGTACAAAATTTGCAGAATCCTTGGCAAACAGGCGCAGCGTCTAATCAAGTTACCCAATCCATGAATACTGCTAATCAGTTAGGCGCATCTGCTACTCCTCAAGATTTTCAAAATCAAGTGGGCGGATATATGAATCCGTTTATTGCTCAAACGCTTCAACCATCGTTGCAAATTCTTAATCAGCAATATGGGCAACAAGGGGCTGCAGAACAAGGAGCCGCTACAAGCAGAGGCGCATTTGGTGGAAGTCGTGAAGCTTTAATGCAAGGATTAAATCAACAAAACCAAAACCTAGCTGCTAATCAATTAGTAAGCAATGCGTATAACAATGCGTTTGGTGCCGCACAAAACCAATACAACCAAAGTGGCACATTTGCTTTGCAAGCTGCTAACCAAGCTGCTCAAAATGCAGGACAATTAGGCGCTTTAGGTACGCAAGGTTTACAAAACCAACAAAATATTCTTAATATGCAGGGTACTGCTGGTGGGCAGCAGCAACAGCAACAACAGAATATCATCAACCAAGCGATGCAAAATTACTCCAATGCTCAGCAGTATCCAATGCAGCAGCTTGGCCAGTTAAAGAACTTAGTTTCTGGCATTCCAGTTACAGATGTAACTACAACTCAATCAGCAGCTGCCCCTTCTACAATTGGACAACTTGCCGGTCTTGGAACTACTGCGGCAGGTATATATGGATTGGCTAACATGGGCAGTAATAGCAACACGCCTTCAGTAGTTGTCAATAATACTACTCCTCAACCTAAGAACGCAAAAGGAGGACAGATTAAATCCTATGCGGCTGGTGGGGTTGTTAGCCTTCAGTTAGAAAATATTATGAAGGGTACAAAATGATTTCTCCTATCCAATCATTAATAAATACTCCAGAAAAATTTTCGGTTCAGGAAATTCAAAATGGTATTCAGGATGGCGTTATTCCTGCCTATATTGGCATGCCTATCCTGCAACAAAAAGTCCAACAGCAAAAACAAGCTATGGCAATGATGGCCCCGCAAGGTCAGGGTCAAGGTCAACCTCAAACAACTGTAGCAGATGATATTAATAATTCCGTGGCTAGTTTACATAGTAATCTTCCAGTTATGCATGCCGCTTCTGGTGGTGTGATGGCACTTGCTGAAGGTGGAGATTTTGAAGATGAAAATGATGACGATAATCTTGGATTCGATGATAATTTAGTTAGTGGCAGTAAAGAAGATCAAGCATTATTTAATAGATTGCAAGATCAAATAAACACTCCGGCAAGACTTCCAGAAACTACGCCTATGGATGATTTTGTTGATTCATATACAAATGAAGCTCCTATGGCTGCACCTGCTTCAAGTCAAGCGCCCTCTGCCGGTATTATGGCTGCGCCCGGTGCTCAGATGATGGCAGAAAAAATTGGTCAAACTCAGGCCTATCAAGGTCCTGGCATGAATAAGCCGGTAGTAGCGCACAAAGAAGAGACAAGAGTTAAAGAACCGGCTAAAGAGACGGACATGGAAAAAGCTCGTCACTACAACGTAGGTAACTTACGTCCTGATAACTTTACGTATAAAGGACAAATAGGTAAAAGTAAGTCTGGCTTTGCTTTGTTTGACAGTCAAGAGTCTGGGGTCAACGCTCTTACTCATGATATTCAAGTAAAACTAAATCGAGGCGTAAATACACCAGAGCAGTTTATTAATATATATGCACCTAGGAAAAGTAAGGGTGGGGACAATCCTGATAGCTTAACCGATGCGTATATTAATAATGTATCTAAAGCTTTAGATATTAGACCCGGCGATAAAATTCCAAATACACCAGCAGGCATAGCCGCTTTGCGTGACGCAATTATCCGTCAGGAGGGGGCACAGTATACCCATTTAGCGCAAGGTGGTGTAGTTAGTTTAGCTACAGGTGGAGTAATTGGGTTTGCTGGAGGGGGATTAAAATCAGATCCAACTGAAAATAGTGAAGGCGACATGGATCCAGTAACTGGCATGCCAAACTTCATGCTAAATGTAAACCCAGTACCTAAATTTTCTAGGCAGAATTTAGAGCGCGCTGAGAAAATGCAAAATAACCGTAGCCCTGTTGGATATACACCTCCAAACAAAGAAACTACTGCGCAATATACTCCAGGAGTAGATAAAGGAGCAACTGTACCTAAATTAAGCCAAAGCGCATTAGAAAGATACAGCGATCCTGCAGTGCAAGATCTATTAGTAAGTAGAGGATTAGGTAATACCGCTAGTTCTACAGTACCTAATCCATTTGCCCCAAGTCAATCCCAAGTAACTGACGATGCAATGTATACCAACATTCAAAATCCTCAACCAGCTACTGGGGCAGCGCCACAAGCAGAATCACAACAAGCCGCACCGCAAGATGATTATCTTAAAACTATGGTGGACATATTAAATAAACGTCAAAATGCTGCTGACCAACAAAGAAATATTGATAAATATATGGGGCTGCTAACCGCAGGTCTTGGAATTATGTCTAAAGCTGGAACTGTCGCCCCCGGTGTAGTTCATTCTGCATTTGGAGATATTGGAGGAGGCGCACAAGCTGGTATTGCTTCTTTAGCTAACGCACGTAGAAATCAGATTGCAGAAGAAAATTCTATTATGTCTGGTCAACTTGGTCTTGCCCGTGCAAACTTATATGAGAAAAGCCGCGCAGATGCATTAACACAGAGAAAGATTGAAAACGCATTACATGTAGATTATCTAAATAGAGATTTGGATATTAAGAACCGAAACGCACAAACAATGCAAGAGAAAGCTGAGGCTCAAAATAGACATCTTCAAAATTTAGTTGACCAACAACAAATAACTAATCAGTTTAAACGAGCTGACCTTGCTAGAAAGTATGAAGATCAATGGATAGGTAGTCCAGAAGAAAAACGTCTTTTAACTCAGTTTAATCAAAAAAATTGGGCAAGTGATCCTAAAAAACTTGGGCTATATAATGCTACTAAAAAGCAATTTTTAAACGATAGAGTTATGGGAGAGATGGCTAATCAAGATATACCCACTGCAAATTCTTTATTAACACAATAAAATGCTTCTTGATCTACCTAAACTTGGCACGGTAAAGTTTGACGATAATCTTACTGAAGATCAACTGAATTTACAGTTAGATGCACTTGCCAAAAAATATAACTTTGAACTTCCCCGTGGGCAATTAACTACTGGGGAGATGAGTAAGCGCGCTTTAACGCGTGGGTTTACGGAACTTGGATCTACTCTTACAGATGTCATCCCTGCTATGGGAGCAAGTGCTTTAGGATTTAATGATTACGCTAAAGAACAATTAGAAGAAGCTGCAGATAAACAAAAAGAACTTTCTACAAGATACGCACCCCAATACCGTACTAGAAAAGACGTAAAAGGTATTAGCGATGTTCCTGGATTTGCGTTAGAAACTGTACTTGAAAATGCGCCTAGCATATTAACATCTCTTGTACCTGGTGTTGGCGCAGAAGTTGCCGCTACTAGGGCTGGACTTGGCGCTGCTGGAAAAGCTGTAGCTGGTGGTGCCGGTGCTTTCCTTGGTTCTTATGCACAAAACGCCCCTGATACATTTCAAGGTATCTACGAAAAGACCGGACAATTAGCCCCGGGAGCTGCTGCTATTTTTGGTGCTGGACAAGCCGCACTTGACTCTATATTACCTGCACAAGTTTTAAATAGACTTAGTGGTCCGATGAAAGCTAGTATTGTTGAAAAGGTATTAGAGAAGTCGGGCATGGATAAGGCGCTATTGCGTACTATTACTGCGAACACAATACAGGCAATGACTGAAGAGGGTCTTACTGAAGGCGCACAGGAAGCGCTTAGTATTGCCGCAGAAAATTTTGTAGCTAAACATCCCCAAGTATTTAATAGCGAAGATTGGGATCGCATCATGGAATCAAGTGTCCGTGGTGCAGTAGCTGGTGCTCCATTTGGTGGGGCTAGTGGTGCTATTGAACATAGCAGAAGAGCGTATCAGGCTCAATTAGATGCGGCTAAAGATCAAGCAAAAGATACTGGCAAGTCAGTAATGCTTGCACTTCCGTATGACCCTAAAGTTTCTGCCCCAACAGAATATGGACAACAAGTTATTTATGTACACCCAGATGGTAGTACATCCCAAGGCTCAGAATTATCTGACGAAGCATTTGCACAGCAGTATCCTAAATTTACTCCCCCTGCTCCATTAGATACGCAGGCTGCGCTTAAAGCAAATCAAATTGCAATTAACCAAGGACGCAAAGAAGAAAAGCAAAGAGAAGCTCAAGCTAAGTTAGCACAACAAAACTTAAAATCAGTTATTGCGGAAATTGCCCCAAATAATATTGATTTATTATCTTTAGCTCAGACTCCATCCCCAATACAACAAACAATTATTCAGCAACAGGCTGAAAATGATGCCCTAGCTGCTAAAAGAAATCCTCCACCAAAAGCAGCGGGCGTTACACCACAACCGGCCACAACTGCTGAAGTAGTAACACCACAACAAGTTTCTACAGTAATTGACGACAATACATTTAAAGCTTTGGGTATTGGTCCCAGCGCAAAGATAATCAGAGACAAGTTAATACATGGCAAAGATATTGCCGACCCAGCTCAAGCGGCTGAAGTAAAGTCTATACTTGAAGACTTTGCAAATAAAACAACAAGCAAAAAAGCACGTGACAATATTGGGGCATTTTTGGATCGCCCTGAATTTAAAGGAGTAGAAAATGTTGCAGGACCTAACGCCAGCACAAGTGGAACAAGCGTTCCTGTGGCTGGACAAACCAGTGAAAACGCGCCCGCCGGAGGACCTACTGAACTTGAATCAAATGGAGTGGTTTCTACTGGAGAGAATGTTGAGCCAACTGCTACAGGAGAAGCAGAGCAACCCCTTACAGTAAGGAAAAAAGCTAAGGGCAAAAAAGAAATTGCTGATGAAATTAAAGCTGAAACAGGGGAAGAGACTGCGCAAAAAGAACAGCTTGATTTTGTGCAACAAAATGAGCAAAACACAAATGACTTGATTAACAATCAAGTTCAAGCTGCTGCTAAAGATGCTGGGCTGCGCCCCGAAAGTATTGATATTGAGGATCATTCCAATACAGATGCGCATAAAACACTTAGACTGCCAGCTCTTTTGGCTGAGTATTTCCGTCTAGGCGAAATGATTAAAGCGGATCCAGCTAAAGCTAAAAAGAATCAAAAAGAACGTGACGTTATTAAGAATGCAATTGATAAGTCTACGCCTGAAGCAGCTAAGTTTTTACAGACTTTAGAAAGATATACCCCTGCCCAACGTGATGCTTTAATATCAGAAGTTGGTAAGCAGGGTAGGCAGCATATGAATGACTTGGTAAAAGCCAAAGTCGATGAAGCGGTTAAAAATTCTGCCAACAAACAAAAACCTGCAGAGCAACAGATAAACCCTGAGCCGGAAATAGATGAAGCTAAAATAGATGAAGCAACTAAAAAGCTTGCAGAAATTTTGCATGCTAGGGGCATCTCTAGATTCTTTGCTCCTAAATTCAAAGGTAAAGATTTAAATGAGCGTGGGCAAGAACTAGCTCGTCAAGGTAACTTTAATGGGTTACTCGATCATCTTATTAATACAGTAACAGACCCCGAGATTAAACAAGTATTACGCAAGATCCGTTCACTTGGCAATAAACCAAAAATTGTAATCGGTCCTGTTGAGGGAGATCGTCCTGGTTCTTATGACCCAGTAACCAATACGATTACGCTTGATCTAAATACTGGATTGAATGAGCACACAGTTATGCATGAGATGGCACATAGTGCTTTAGCTCACATACTAGAAAACCGTAATCATCCGCTAACAAAAGAGTTTGTAAAGTTCTTTGACCAAATTAAAAACCAATTAGGTAATGCTTATGGTGGGGAAAACTTACAAGAATTCGCAGCTGAGTTAGTAGGTAACCAACAATTCCAAGCTCTGCTCAAAGACATCAAAGCCCCAAAGAGCAAGAATATGTTTGTGCGTATTCTGCAAACTATTGCCGAAGCTCTTGGTTTCCGCAAAGGGCAGTCTGCTTACGATAAAGGATTAAAGTTTATCAATGATTTACTTGATGTATCCGAAGGGGTTGAGTCATCAGCTTCTAATAAGATGTTCTTGGGTAACGGTAATGCTTGGAGTTCTTTAAGTGATATAGGCATGTCCATGCCAGCTCTTGGTAGGCAGTCTATCGAAAACGCTAAGAATACCTTCTCCAACATAAAAGATTTTGGTTGGCTAAAAACAGCATTTAAAACATTGCGTCTTGATAATATCAACACCATATATGGCAAAGAATTGCCATCTATCCAAACACTGCTTGATGCAATTGAGACTCGTACTGGTAGAGTACAACAAGAGCGTACAAAACTAGAGAATAAAGTAAAAGAATTTAGGAAGATTGAAACTAAATTCCCCGAAGCAGTTAAGAAAATGGATGACATGGCAATTGATGCCAGACTTGCGGGGATTGAATTAGTATCTCAAATTAACCCTAATTTTAAACCTGATGCTAAAAACTTAGCGGAATACAACAGGTTAAAGAGTGTATATAACTCTTTACCAAAAGAAGTTCGTGAGATGTACGACAGTATTCGTACTGACTACCAAGACGCGATCAATGGTTATCTGCATTTATTAATTGGTGATCCAGCCAAGGGTGTACCCGGCATGGTTGAGCCTGGTCTTGCACAAAAACTTAAAGCCCAGTTTGAAGCTGAAAAGCGCGTTGCTGGTTATGTGCCATTTAAACGCTATGGTAATTTCTGGGTAGAGTATGCAGATCCTGCAACGGGTGAACGTGTGGCAAGCTCCTTTGAATCTATTCGTGAGCGCCAACAATTTGTAGATGCAAATCTAAAAGATACGCCACATAAGTTATATCGCAATCTTGAGGATATTAGATACCAGCCCGGGACTATCCCACCCACTAGATTTATTGGTAACTTGATGGCTACCTTGCAAAAACAAGGCGCTTCACAAAACCAACTTGACTCCGTATATCAGACATACTTGTCTTTGTTCCCTGCTGAATCAATCAATAAGCAGTTTATGAAGTCTAAGAATGTGCTTGGTATGGAGAAAAATACCCTGCGCAACTATAGCAACACGATGTGGTCATGGACTAACAAACTTGCTAATACGGAATTTGGTCCGAAGATTGATAAGGCTATTGAAGGTATTAAAACAGAAGCAAGTAATGCGAATACCCTTGAGACTGCGGCGGTTGCCGAAACCATTGCAGAACAAAATAACTTTTTCCACAACCCAACATTTGGAAACTTAACTCATACCGCCACTGCGCTTAGTTACTTCGAATACATTGCAGGTAACGTATCGTCTGCAATAGTTAACTTAACTTCTTTGCCAATGCTTGTATGGCCCACATTAGGTGGTAAGTTTGGGTTTGGTAAAACAAATTCTGCTATGGCAGCCGCAGGTAAACTAGCTCTGGGCGATTGGAGTAAGGACGCAAGATACAAGAACTTGTATCAAGCTATGATGGACCACGATCAGCTTGGACATACAACTGCACGCAATGTACTTGAAGCAAAAGGTGGAGCGCCTGGATTCTCTAGTCTGTACGGCAGAATATTAGATGGCTTGTCAATACCGTTCTCTGCATCTGAAAGATACAACCGTGCAACCACAGGTATCGCTGCATATGATTTAGCAAAGCAAAGCGGAATGAGCGAGGCAGAAGCTATTAAGTATGCGCTAACCACTACAAAAGATCTTCATACGTCAGGTCTAGCTTCGACAGCGCCGCTGTGGATGCAGAACCCAGTTGGTCGTGTTATGTTTACCTTTAAGTCCTATGCATGGAATAGTGCATTTGTCATAGCGCGTGCTTTCCATCAGGCTTTTAAGAATGAAGATCCAGCTATCCAACGCGCCGCACGTAGACAACTTTTAGGTATCTTTGGGATGTCTATGGCTTTTGGTGGTATCAAAGGTCTGCCTTTCCACGGAGCAACAACTTTACTTGCGACTATGATCCAGTCCTTATTTGGGGATGACGATGAGCCATTTGATGTGGATGAGGAAATGCGTGACTTTTTTGGTGAAGCTCTTTACAAAGGCGCATTTAACTACGTAACAAATTTAGAAACATCTAATCGCACAGGACTTGCAACTGATCTAATCTTTAGGGATGACCCAAGGGGCGTTGCCGATCACGGTTATGCTTTATCTGCTATGCAACAAGCTTTTGGACCTGCTGGTACATATTTGGTCAATGCAGAAAATGCGATCAAGTTAATGAAGGAAGGACACACAGAGCGTGCGATTGAGTCATTATTGCCAAGCTTTATCCGTAACGGATTTAAAGGCGCAAGGTACATGAATGAAGGCGCATTGACGCTAAAGGGTGATCCAGTTCAAGAAGATATAAGTGCATGGAATAGTATGATGCAGGTAGCAGGATTTGCCCCTGCCGAGTTATCTAGTATTTACGAAAAAACCTCTGCAGCAAAAGCAGCGGAGAATCAAATTAAACAACGCCGTACCGCTATCCTAACCGCATACGATATGGCACGTACATCTGGCGATGATGACTTGATGCAAGAAGTTAGAGAGCGTCAACAAAAATTTAACGAAGCGCATCCGACCGACAGAATAACTCAAGAGAGTTTAGAAAAATCTCATCGTGCACGGGTTGAGAATGAAAAGAATGTAATAAATGGCGTTACATTTAATAAACACTTAGTTAAAGAAATTAAACAGAATTACTTTAATGAGGAATAAAAAAAGCCCCCCAATGACACTAATGAGTTGGGGGGCTAAATCTACTAAGGAGAGTAGAGTGCAGTTGGCATTGTATCTTCATTTCTCCAGACCCGCAAGCCATACACTTTATTCTCTATAACTTGTTTGCAGGTTATATTTAAGCCAAGCCGCCGCGCTTCCTTGCGTACATACCGTTCAACCGTCAATCTATCTATGCATGGTATGAAGAAGGAAGTGCCTGGCTTAAACTTATCCCACTCAATCAGTATCGTCAGATTCAGTACCGTCAGCATTTAAGATTACATTCTCGTTGAAGAAGTCCAGTTTGGTAGTATCAAAACACAGAGCATTTACTGGCGCTTGAGTATTGGCAATCGTTCCTGCAGTCATACGCTTTTTCTTAATCCCAAGCAAGCTCTTATTCTTGCGGTAGGGAGCAAGTGACTCGTCAAAGTTTGTAAAGGTCTTAGAGCAATCATCTCGGTATGACCGAACAACAACATAAAGCATCTTAGTATCAGGCTCGTACCGGATAGTCAGCGCACCTCGTGGTTCTCTCATCGGACCATGCTCAAGTCCAGTCCTATTATCCCTCGCGCCATTGATAACAAGAATCTCGTGGAAGTGACGTTGCAAGAACGCACCTAAGAACTCGTCATTATCGAACATGTATTCGCGGGTTCTGTTTCTTGTTTCGCCTATTAAGTTTATTGCGTAATTGAATACTGGCTTGATTGGGATATTATGCAGCCCCAGCGTCTTGGCTATTGTGCCTCCTGTTATAGCTAATGAAGCCATAAGCGCCCAGTACCTCTCGTTGTTTTTAATTCCTGCGCCCTGCTCAACTCGCAAATAAATCTCGTCCATCTTGGCTTTGATCATAGGCAACTGCCCAACCAAGCATTGTGAATAAGGTTCGATTGCGTGCCCATAGTTGTTCATCAGCCTACCAAAGTGTTGCCTAGCCCAAGTAGCATCATCATGCGGATCAGGTTTTATGTTGATCTCCAGAACACGCTTTAATTCACCATCAGGAAAGTTCTTTATAGAAAGCAATGCATCAGTTACGGATCGGTTGGATGAAGTTACCAAGCCAGTCTGCCACTTCGTGTTGTTAGCACGTTCTGCGTTCTCATGTTGCTTGTATCGGTTCTTAGCTCTACCAGAAGTTACGTCATAGACCTGTTGCGACATCACATCAGGAGCCATATTGGTAATCTCGTCCATCGTTACGGCAAAGTTTTGCATCACACCAAGCCTACCCATGCGTGAGTTGTATGTATCTTTTGGGGATAGCATTAGCTCTTTGGGTCTGCCGTAGATACTGTTGATACCTTGCAAAATAGTGGTTTTCCCTGATCCCGATTCCCGACTAAATAAGTTGAGCAAGAAGCCATCAAGGGGAGTAAGCTTCATAAGAAGCGTGCCAAATCCCATGAAGAAAGCAAAAGCTCTGTCCTCCATACCTTCTTTGCCGTACACATTGATAACATCTTTCCATACATGGAAGTCACCTTTGCTTTGGAATAACGGCACATGCGGTAATGTCGGAGATGATGGTGGACTATATACCGTCTCAGTTGCACGGATTTCTCTATCGCCAATTATGATGCCCGACTCGTCTTCTAACCAGCCAAATTGTTTATGCGCTTTTTCTGCTTTCGAATTCATTTGTAATTCCTCTACCCATTTTGTTACGTATAACATAAGTGAATCTTGTTTCTTTCCAAGTGCCGTTACCCCATGAGATGCAATAGTTGCAATGAATTTCTCTTTAGATAACACATGATGTAATGGCATGATGAAGTCACGCACGCCGTCTTTTGGTAAGTGAAGCCTAAGTAAAACTGTTTCGCCCAAGTCAGGATCTTGCATGCGCTTGACCACATAGAAGTCATATGGGTAAACTAAATCATCTTGCTCTTCATCATCCTTGGTTTTGTTGTGGATATAAATACCACCGTTCTTTCCTCTAAAAAATGGGTAAGGGTATTTAGGAATTACATATTCTTTAAGCTCTTTAGTTTCCGGTTGTAGCCCAACAACTTTGTTGTCTTCTTCAGTAGCTTCGATAATTTCTTTGCCAATCTGAATAGGGCTAGTAATCTTGAGCGTACATCCCTCGCAACCGCTTGGGTTTAATTTCTTAAATGTCTCGCATGTATATGGACCTTTAGTCTCATCAGCCTTTTTCTCTGTCTCGTACTTGGAATAGTCGGGGTGCTTGCTAGATATAACATGGATAGCTTTATCTCTATCTACACATTGTTGTGCAATACTAAGCCCTGCCCTCCACATCGGTTCTTCAAGCGTGGGTTGGTTGTCATAGATATAAGCTATCTGATTACACCCCGTACCTTGCACCGACTTGATAAGTATGGTCTTAAATCTAGATTGGCTATTACCCATGAGCGCAAGGGTCGCCGCATCCATAGGTCTACGATGTTCAGACTTAGCCAGATTCAGCAATATATCCGCACTTGGTACAAGAAGTTCTTGTATCTTAGTTAATGGTATGGGGGACCCAACCATCATAACTTCAACCAATATTGGATTCGTTGGGTCTTTGACATGGTAGCTCTCAGGTAGCCTAAGAACTCTAGCCGCTTCGCCAGTAACCGCAGGATCGACTTGGAAATTGTGTTCAACACAAAGCTCCTTCAGCCTTTCCGCATGTGGCTTCCAATCTAATTTTGCCATAGTTTCTTGGACTGCCCAATAAATATGAGCGCCCATACCTGACTTGACAACCGTTGGCTTTGGTAATTTAGTAGCCTTGCAAAAAGCGCGTAGTGCAGTCAACCCTTCTTCTAAATTTGTATACGGCTTATTAGGTCCACAATCTAAGTCAATATAAAAAGATCTTAAGGCAAAAGCCGCTTTAGCAGTCCGTCCTTCTTTTGGGTCGCCATACTTTGCCATAGCAAAGAATACATTGAATCCATCCTTACCAAGTGCATCACCTTCTCTAGAAATACCATCAAGGTCTTTTACAAATCTTTGTCTAACAACATCTTCATCGTTAACTACCTTAGTACCAAATACACAATAATGTTCATTTTCGTTTAGTGGTGGTAAAACCAGAGTTAAAAACTCTTTTCTTGTAATCATAACCGTCCTAGCGTCTCGTCTAAAGGGGGAAATGGGCAGGGATGAGACGGAGCATCCTTTTCGGTAGCTAACCTAGCCCCCCAAAAATGTTAAGCTAATTTAATAATTAACTTCTGCATTTTCTCTGCGTGTTTACCCGATACAACTGATTTACCTGAGAACCAAGAATAAATAGTTACCCGACTAACACCAAAGAATTCAGCTACATCTGTGACGGGAATATCCCGATCAATACAAATTTTGCCTAGTCTAACTCCAAGAAGACTTTGATTAGCCTTTTTGTTCGCATCTGCCATTTGAAGGGAGTAACCTACAGGCATTACTCATCATCCCATTCGTCAAGAATCTTGGAAAGATCTTTCTTAGGTGCGGGTTCTTCCTCTTTCTTGGCAACTCGTTTCTTGGGTTCTTCAGTCTCGACTTCAGCTTTCGGTTCTGCTTTTTTCTCTTCCTTGACTTCAGCCTTTTGAACTGGTGCTTCAAGTTTTGGTTTTGCACCGTCAGCTTCTGCAACAGTCATAGTAATTGCCTTGTGAGCAATCTCAGACTTACCTTGGTTAATTACAACTTGGTGGTCATTTGCATCTAGAACCTTAACAGGTTTGAATGTGAGTTTAGGTGTTGCGCTATCGGTATCAAAACGCATCTCAGTTACAACCGCAGTAATTGGTATACCTTTACTTCCAATCATTTTTGCGTATGTTTGGAGAGGCCATTTGCCGGGTTCCCCTGCACCAAAGATTGACGCACTTGGTAGTGTTAATTGGAATATGTCGCCCTGCAAATCATTGGCTAGTACAACCGCAATGCGTTGTTGGTAACGGCATGCACGGCTATCGCCTTGACCTGAACCTTTGACGTTTTGTTCGCAGTCCATGCACCGCTTGGCTTGTGGGATTGAAGCTTTTGCGTCAGGAAATTCGCCGTCAGCAGACCAGCAATCAGGTACAGTTGGTTCGCTACCTTCAGTAAAAGACTTCAAATAGAAAGTCCTTGAAATTTTAGGCGCAGCCGCAACTACAACTACGTTCATCGAACGGTCTTCATTCTTAGCAATTTCTTTGCCGTTGACCATCATGCGCCATACCCCGCCTTTAATCGAGATACGCTTCATGCTACTACCACCGCCACCCATTAGGGCTTTAGTGGTCTCGTCAATTTCCAACTCTTTAAGGTAAGAAGGTAAACCTATGTCAAGCACTGAAAGATCATTACTCATACTAGCTCCTATTTTTTGTAATTACAATGGTTTGTTTAACATCCGCATTTAGCCCTGGTGGATGTAAGTCAGGGTTTTCTTCTAAGAACTGTGCCATCACAGAATTACTTATACGTTGTTGGTACAAGTGCGGAACTTTATGTTCTAGGATGAATGTGTTAAACGCATCCCAATCACTTGTCCAATAATGTTTACTAATCCTTTTTGACACAGTACCGAATTGGGTACGAATTGTTGAAGCTCCTTGCTCTTTGCAAATCTCTAGCAGTTGTGCTTCAATCGTGTCAATTTGCTCTTTTAACTCCTTATCCTCTTTCTCTAACTCTCTTCGCCTGTCTCTTATTTTTATATAGACCTTGGCAAGTTTCTCTGCATTAGGTTCTTCACTCATTGCACTCTCCTTTATATAAGTCGATTAGTCTTGTATGTATGTCCACCTTTTCAGATAGCATCTTATAGATGCGCTTCTCGACCGGGCTTCCTTGTAGGTGAACGACTGTACAAGGATTGCGTTGCCCAGCCCTATGCACACGTGCATTAGCCTGTAAATATGTTTCTATAGAAGTAATTGGTCCCCACCAAACTACCACATTCGCCGCGTGTAAAGTCACACCATGTGAAGCGGCTTGTGGTTGTATTACCAAAACTTGTGGATCTTTCTCAGCCTGAAACTTAGCAAAGATTTCCGTGCGTCTTGATGCAGGAACTGCGCCGTTAATAACTTCAGCCGTAATATTATTCTTCTTTAGTTCTTCCGCTATGATTTCAATGGCGTGCCTAAACGGAGCAAACACAATAACTTTATGGCTTGCTTCCTCAATCACCTCAAGTAGCGCAGTCATTCTGTTCTTCGCATCAAACGCTACGATCTCACCATTATCGGAATAGACCGCACCACAAGACAGTTGTAATAACTTGTTTAAATTTGCCGCCGCATTTACTGTAGTAATTTGCTCACCTGCGGCTATCGTCATCATATGTTTACGTATGGCTTCATAGAACTTAACCTGCTGTGGGGTTAAAGGCACATCCCTAGTCACATAAGTCATGTCGGGTAGATCAAGACAATCTTCCTTGGTAAATCGGATCGCCGGTTGAAGTACCTCGTGCAATATTTTTTCTGAAGTTGGTTTGGGTATCCATTTAAACGTAGTAATCTTTTGCATCACCATGTCTCTGAACGCACCATAGAACCGTGGCACTCCTGACGGATTGATAATCTTAGCTAGTCCATAAGCATCGGTAGGTGACTGTGAAGCCGGTGTGCCTGTGAGCATCCATACCCACATGTCTGCGGATATAACTGAGTTAAGTGTCTTCCATCTTTTAGTTGTGACGTTTTTGTATGCGTTGGCTTCGTCAATCACAATCATGTCGAACTTGCCCTTGACCTCGTCTTTAATAATATCAAGACCATCAAAGTTACAGATCACAAACTCGGCTTTACTGTTAACTGCTTGCTTGCGTTTCTCGGTTGAATAACTATGAGCAATAACGTAACTTCTATGCATTGCAAACTTGAATAAGTCCCCACCCCATGCAGACTCCATGATTGACAAGGGGCACAGGATAAGCACACGCTTAATAGCACCAATGTTCATCAAGTAATCACAAGCCCATATTACGCTTGATGTTTTGCCAGTACCCTGCTCGTTAAAACAAAAAGCTCTGCGATGCAAAGTAAGAAATGATGATGTGACTTTTTGGTGTTCAAAGGGTTTGTACATCCCTGTCCACTCATAGTCTTTATTGATTGGGGACGGCACATTCTTGATGCGTAAATTCTTAAGCACCTGTGCTTCATCTAGTCCCCACTTTACAAGCACCTCATTCTCGTCAATTATTTTTGACTTTGGAATAACCGTGGTTATCCTCTCAGGATGCCTTGTTTTAAGCAATAAAGCTTTGTTATCTATTATCTGCACTCTTAAATTCCGATAGCAATTTAGACCGAAAGTGGGTTTTCCACAATCGGTCAGGTTTTTAATTATTATATCTAATTTTTACTTGGCTAAAGGTTTATTTTTCGCAACTGAATGATCAGCATTACGACTAAACGACCTATTCGCACTCTTTGTTTTTACTGCCAAATTTTTTCTGTTCGTTGACCCACCTTTACTGAGGGGCTTTTTGTGGTCAACATCTTTACCGTCTCCCTTACTGACCTTCCCTTCTTTTTCCATTTCCGCACGTGCTTTATTTCTTTTAGCACGGTTTTTAACCTGTTCGGGTTTTCCCTGATATTGGGCATACTCTTTATCGTATGGTCTTGGTTTGTTAACGTATGGCATTTGATCCTCATTTAATAATAGACACCATTTTCTCAGTATCTAGGGTAAGTTGCAACATTTCTACGTCGTGGAACTTTATTCTTACTTTGTCAATTTTCATCTGTATTCTCCCTTGCCGTTGTGCACGCAGTCCGTTACGTGGCAATATTTTCTGCATGTAAAGTTGGGTCTAGGATTCCAAACATCCAACTCAAAAGATTTTTCCAACCTATTAACATCTGTTAACCAATTCTGCCATTTAATGTTTTGTTCATCCTGTGCGTATTCGGCTTTAACGAACTCGTTACTTACCACAAATAGCAGTCCGGCTTTGATCTTTTTGACTTGTGGGAAATGCTTAAAGACCGCAAGGGATAAGATTTCAAGTTGTTTAGTATCCGCATACTTTGCGCTCTTACCAGTCTTGTAGTCTATGATCCTCGCCTTGTCACCATTAATAATCAGCAAGTCTGCAATACCTCTCCACCAAACATCTTTATCTTTAAACCCACAGGGCTGCAAATTCCGATCAAGTCCTAACTGGTATTCACAAAGATGTTCTCCAGACTTATTTCTAAGCGTCTCAAGTGGCTCTCGTGCAAAAGCAAACTTCTCAGGAATGGGTGTTCCTAATTTTATAAAGTCTTCGGCACACTTGTGAAACTCAAGACCGTAGTCCAAATGATGTGTCTTTGGCTCAACCACATCTTTCTTTACACGCAAGCGGTAATACTTGTGTGGGCATTGCTTGAACAAGTCAAGTGAGGAATAAGACCATGTGATGGGTTTCAAAATGTTGCTTTCTCAAAGTTGTCAGGATTTACTTTCAACGGCTTACCAATTTTAGTTAGTAACGTGGTTGGAAAAGGCCATTGTTGTTCCGTTCCTTCTTGTCTATTCTTGGTAGTGCTCCTTCGTACAGAACTTCTTGTGACTTGAACCAGTGACCGCACTTCAGGCATTCCCTCTTGCGTATCGTGTTCCCGTCGTCTGCCTTCCTCGATTCCAAAACTATTGACTTGTAGTGAGTGCATTTCGGGCATTTCATTTGTCTCCTTCGCTTGTTTCGCTATGTTTATGAATTTCGGTTTCTTCTTTATTAAAAAAGATCTTATTGCATATGGTACACAACCATGCTGGTCTAAACATTTGTTTTACTTCGCCAGTATGCACACCGACTTCTCTTCCTTCGTAGGTATTAATTTTTTGGAACACTTGTTTCTTCCTCCATGCGGTCATCAGCATCTGCCATCCATGTCGATCTCTTTAGCTTTGTATTGTCTTATTGCTTCTACTTTGGCATTAAACTTTTGAACATGCACAAGTGCATCTCCATATTGCCCACGATTTACATTCTCGCATATTACAATAGCTTCTTTGACCGCATCTTTATACAAAGATAATTCTGCTAGTGCATCGCCCAGTTGTAGATCTAGTTCTCTTGTTTCTTCATCCATTGGTTTGCTCCTAAAAATTTTATCAAAGTTACTTGCAAATTTATCATAGTCTGTTGGTCTTTGCTTAGACCCTTTACCGCCGTCATTCATTCTTGCCCCCTGTTAGCAATAATTATTTCCATAGTTTGTCTTTGTGCTTCATACAAAGGCGCAGCGCAATCTTTGCAAAGTTGGGCATTCAATCCTCGCCAATGAAAGGAAAACATTCTGTGTGTTTTTGGAAATTCCATTCCTGGATAATCACTACACTCATAAACTTCTGTATCAAGCGTTTTTTTGCATCCATCACAAATATGCTCATAGGTTAGCTTAATCATTCTTGTCCCCTTGCTCTGATGGCGTTTGAATCGCTTGTCAATGAATATGAATCATGTAATTGCCGAAGTACAGCGCAAAACTTCTCACG
>Ga0214166_1000152_pt1 | contig 35710 bp, 54 predicted proteins | sample TroBogepilimnion_27_FD_153005 | JGI IMG/M metagenome (GOLD analysis project Ga0214166, IMG submission 153005) | Freshwater microbial communities from Trout Bog Lake, WI - Practice 18AUG2009 epilimnion v3 | ecosystem: Environmental > Aquatic > Freshwater > Lake > Epilimnion/Euphotic zone ...
GATGGACAGGCTCACGCCTGGGGGTGCAAAGAGGGGATGTTGAAGAGGCGGGTTGAGAAGTCGTGGGGCATATTGGGGGCTCCGACGCAGCGCTCGCACTCACGGAAACACCACTTGTTCATCTGGGCAGGGTCGGTGCAGTCGATCCCCTGGGGTTTGGCGTGACCGCCTTCATAGGTTCCGGGGTTAGCCGGGGCATCCTCGGGGATCTCCTGGTCTGCCAGGAAGGCGTAATCGTCCGGGTCGGCGGGATCGAAATGATCTCGGGGACGGCTATTGATGCCCCATGCTTTCGAGCATCGCCCGTCGCACCGGATTTCCATGGGTTGCCCGTAGGCGGTGATTTGCTTGGTCAGCAATGGAGCCTCCAGCTCATGGACAAGATCAGTTTTCGGTTAGGCGGCGCATGAGGGTGCGCCATGCGAGTGCAGCCACTTGTGGAACTTGGCCGTTTCCAATGGCCTTGAGTCGGTCCACCCTACGGGCCACCCCATGAGCCAGCAGACCCACTCCGGGTTCAACGCTCCATTGAGTTCCTCCGGCGTGACCATCGTGCGGAGTTTGGCCCGCGCCCCACTTCCTCCCCACTTGCAGAGTGCGGCGCCGCCCGTGTTGTTCATCGCGGTGGGGGTTGGCCACATCATCGCGGCCATCTGCAAGCCTGGCCTCCCGCTGGAGTCCCGCTGGTTTGGTCCCCCATTCGTCCCGAGCGTTGCCAGGGGCGTGGGCAAGAACCCACATCCTGTCGCGTTTGTGAGGTGCGCCGGCTTGATACGCTCCGACAATACCCCACTCCGCATCGAACCCCAGCGCGGCAAGGTCTTCCAGCACGACCTCCAGTCCTCGCGTTCTGAGAAGAGGGGAGTTTTCGATGAAACAGAAAGACGGCTTGACCTCTCCGAGGATTCGGGCGAACTCGGACCACAGGCCGGATCGGGCTCCGGTGATCCCAGCACCCTTCCCGGCTGCGGAAATGTCCTGGCAGGGAAATCCGCCGGCGACGAGGTCAACCCGCCCACGCCAGGGGTTCCCGTCGAAGGTGCAAACATCGTCCCAGACGGGGAACCAGGGCAGGAGTCCGTCCCGTTGTCGCTGGAGGAGGACAGACCGAGGGTATTCCTCCAACTCGACGGCGCAGACTGGCACATGGCCGAGAAGGAGTCCGCCAAGGATTCCGCCACCGGCTCCGGCGAAGAGGTGCAATTCACGAAGTGGAACATTCAAGGGTGCCTCGGAAGGGTGCGGAGGATGGACAGCCTCAAACGAGGCGGGTTTCGTGGGGGCAGGGCTTGCAGCCTTTTTCGCTGATGACCACGAAGTCGGTCCCCTGCCAATGCCCGGTGTCGATATGGGTTGCATCCACAACGTCCTCCATGTTGTAGGTGCCGATGTAGACCGTCCGGTTGGGGTCCAGCCCCTCCAGGTGCGTCAGTAGTTCCTTGATGGTCATGCGTCCTCCTTCTGGACAGGATCGGCGTCGATGCCGTCCTGGGTTGGGTTCAAGGGTTCGATCCGCGTGGATCCGCAGACACTTGGCGGCTCATGCTGGCTTCCTGCGCTCGAAGGCCTCGTTAAAGAGGACTTCCAGCTCGGCGGTATAATCCTCCTGAAGCCGCGCCACCTTCGCTTTGGCCTTGGCCAACACGCTCTCAGCCTCCTCAAGGGCATCCTTGGCGGCCGCCTGCTCGTGCACGGCATCGGCCACCTGGTCGAGGATTGTTTCTAGTTTGCTCATGCCTTCTTCCTTTCGAGGTAGTAGAGATCCCGCACGTGGCCCTTGCTGATGCCGGTCATCAGGGACACGGCGACGAAGACCTTTCGCTTGGGCAGTTCGGGGTGGGTGACGCGCAGCGCGCGGCACATCTTGGGGACTCGCATGGTGAGGCGGGACTGGCGGATCGCGGCGACGGTGGCGGCGATGATGGACTTGTCCTCGATTTCGCATTGCTCAAGCTCAGCATCCAGAATCTTCCGGACTTCGTCTGGGATCTGGCTCATATGGGCCCAGAGGGCTGGCTCGGTCGGGGACACACGATGACTCGCTTTCATCGGGCCTCCCGCTTCTTTGCTGGCTTCCGCTTGGGTGCCTCGCCAGCCTTCCGCCACCGCATTCCGCTTTTCTCGGCCAGGGCGTTCATCGCGCTGCGCACCCGCTCCACATCCTTCTCGAAGTAGCCCAGCGTGGTCCGGATGTCGACGTGGCCCATGACCTCCTGCACGTCCGGAGGGGCGATCCCCATGGCCAGCAGCTGCGTGCAGTAGGAGCCGCGCAGCCGGTGGGGGGTGAGGCCCTGCTGGCCGCTGGCGGCGTTGGCCAGGGCCATCACCCGTCGCATCCGTCCAGGGCTGAAGGGCTCGCCCTTGGGCGCCGGGGCGATCCAGCCGGACTTCTTGGCCAGGGGCCGGAGGTAGGCCACCAGCCAGTCAGGCATGGGCCTGGGCTTAGCCTCCTTGCCCTTGGTCTTGCCAGGGCGGTAGACCTTGGCCTCCCAGTCGATCCACTCCCACCTGGCGCCGGCGCACTCCATCTCGCGCAGGCCGAGGCCCAGGGCGATGCGGATAATCCGGCGCATGGAGGTGGTGGCCACCAGGTCGACGGCCTTCAGGTAGGGCTCCCAGAGGCTGGGCGAGAGGATCACCCGGCTGCGCTTCTGGAACTTCAGGCCCTTGACCGACCACTCGCGGATCCGGAGCATCCGGCGCTCGATGGCCCAGTTGAAGACCAGGCGCAGGCAGGCCAGCCAGTGGTTGCAGCTGGCCGGGCTGTGGGGCACGGCCTTGTGGAGGGCCCTGGCGTCCTCGACGTGCCGGGTGAGCACCTCGGTGAGCTGCAGCTCGGCCAGGTCGTAGAGGTGCAGCCGGCCGAAGGTCTCGACGGCCTTCCAGTGGTTGGGGCTCACGGTGGTCTCGTGGGCGGCCAGCCACTGGGCCACAAGCCCCGCGACCGTCGGGCAGGGCTCGAGGCCTCGGGCCCGGAGCTTGGCCGCTTCCAGGGCCTCCTGGGCGATCTGGCGGGCCCGCGTGATCTTGGTCTCGCGGGTGGACCGCTGGCGCCGGGGCAGGCCCGGCACCGTGAAGCGGTAGTGCAGCACCGCCTTGGGGCCCACGGGGAAGAGCGAGTATTCCTGATTCATCAATCCCCCAGGGTCTTGAGGCGAGGCGCGTCCTTGGCCTTGGCGGCCGCCCCGGGCGAGCGGTTGCGGTCGATGATGTCCCACCACTTCGCCACCTGGCGCGGCTGGGTCTCGACCATGTAGCAGTTCCAGCAGAGCTGGTTGGTGGTCGGGCCCATGAGCTTGCCGTTAAGGAGGGCCCCGGTGTCGTAGGTGAAGTCGAAGTGGTTCCAGCGGTAGCCGCAGCCGGTGCAGGTCTGGCACCCGATGCTGCCGGGGCTGGAATTCCACTCAGACCGGCTGGGCATTCCCTTCCAGTTGTGCTTGAACTCACGCTGGACGGTCGCATGCTCATCCTCGGGCCAGGAGGCGGGATCGTATCTCATGCCGTCTCCTTGGCCAGCTGGCGGCCCCGGTCGAGCCATTCCAGGTAGGTGGCCTTCTTGGGCCCGAAGAAGGTGCTGACGGCCTGGAAGAAGCCCTTCTTGGGGCCCTCGGCCTCGGTGATGTAGGCGTGGAAGGCGGCGTAGAGCACCCGCGGCGTCTCGACCTGAGCGTCGACCAGGGCCTGGAACGCTCGCTCGCCCTCCATACGGCTGCCCTTGGGCACCGGCTCATCCAGCCAGGTCTTCTCTTCGGCGCTCCACCTGCTGAAGGTCTTGGGCGGCGTGCTCCAGATCGCCTCGAAGGCCTTCTGAGAGTCGGACTTGAGGGCGGTGGTCTGGATCTTCCTGGGCTTCTTCCCAGAAGGTGTCGAAGCCGGAGCCGAAGGCGCAGGCCTTTGTTCTTTATCTTTTTCTGTACTCTGTACTCTGTACTCTGCTTCTGTGTAACCTGTTGCACCATTTTGTAACGCGTTACAATCCGGTGCATCGGGCAACTCGGGGTCGGATTTGTGGGCGCGGCGGGTCCTCATGTAGGGCGCCCGGCTGCCTTCCTTGGCCTGCCCGCGGTCACGGTAAATCTTGTAATTTAGAATCTTCCACCCCCCGGGAACCACCTGCACTCTGCGCCCTTCGTTGTCTGGCGTCCGGCTGTGGGGGTCGGGCCCAGTGAGCACCTCCAGTGCGATCTCCAGGTCATCGATGGACACCCGGCAGAGACTGGCGAAGCCCGGGACCGAGCCCTCGACAATCCCATCCGAATCACAGGTGGCCAGCATGGCGATCCAGATTCGGAGCACCTTGTGGTCCTGGCACCAGATGGAACTGGTGACGATGGAGCCGAAGAGTTTGGCGAAACCAGCCATCAGGCACTTCCTTTCAAGGCCGCGAGCTCCTCGACGGCCCGCAGCAGTCGGTCTTCCTCGACCTCGCCGAAGGGCATGGGGATGCCCAGGCGCTCGCCCAGCTGGCGAAGCAGGGCCACCAGGCGGGTGAGCTCCTTGGCCAGGTCGCCCAGGCCACGACTGTCCTCCATGCCCAGCACCACCAGGCCGTCGGGCAGCTTGACGGGACCAGCGCCGTCGATGATGCAGCTGATCCGGCGCTGCAACTCGCGTCCGGTGTAGGCCTTGGCGAAGGGATCGAACTCCTGGAGGCAGAGCAGGTCACCGGGCTGGAAGCCGCGGTCATTGACGCGCAGCTCGAAGGTCTTCTGGCCGGAGAGCACCATGCCGAAGGGCTTGGGCCAGGTCTTGAGGCAGTGGATCATGTCATTCCTCATCAAAAAGAAGGGGTGTGCCTTTGGCGGCGACCTTGGCCTGCTGGGCCGCGAGATCCGCCTCCTTCTTGGCCAGGGCCTCGCGCTCGGCAGGCGTCAGCAGGCCCAGGCCCAAGCGGATCCGCTCGCTGGTCAGGTGCTGCTTCGCCAGGTGCATATCGCCACGCACCATGGCTACCTCCGACCGAGGCTGAAGGGCGGCGTGGTGGCCGAGACCGGGCTCACGCAGGCCACGGGCAGCCATCGTTTGGCCGCGCGGCAGTGGCGGCAGAGGCAGGCGATGGGATAGGCGCCCCGGGCGTGCTCCAGCATGAGCTGGCCGGCCACCCAGCGGAGATCAGTGAGCTCGGCCTGGTGGTCCATGAGGGCTGTGGCATCGGAGGGCATGGGGTCGCTCATGCGTTGCTCCACTTCTTCGGCAGCTCATCCACACAGAAGCCGCCCGTGGTGGCGATGTGCCAGCTGCAGCTCGAAGGGCTGGCGCCCACGATCTTCAGGTCGGAACGGCCCTGGAAGTAGCGCAGGGCCCAGTCGTAAGTCTTGGAAGGCATGAAGGGCTGATTCATTGGCGGAGCCTCGGGTAGGCGACTTGCATGGCGACGAAGGGCTTCTGGGGCACGGGGCTGTAGTCGGCGTGGTAGACCATGCCGTTGAGCCGGCCCCGGATCAGCTCCTTCTCGACGGCGTGAAGGGTGGCGGCTCGGTGGTAGGCCTTGAACTCCGGGTGCTCGGCGGGCAAGGCTCCGGGGCTCTTCGGCCAGGCACCGCACAGTTCGGATAGGCGCTCCTGCAGCTGGGGAAGATCCATCCGGTCGACGCGGGATTTCAGCAGCTCCATGTCCATCTCCCACCTCACCGAGAAGGCGACCGTGGCGGGCGCACCAGTCCAGGCCGCGTCACCGGGCCGGAAGCGGCCACCGTGGCGCTTGTCGTAGACCTCCTTGGCGATCCCAAGGCCCCACGCGAGGGCCAGGCCGGTCTTGGGGTGGCCTTGGACCTTGGCGAACTCGTAGACGGCCAGGCCGCCCAGGGCGTGCACCGCCTTGTGTGATTCGTAGGTGCTCCGGTCCCCGGCCACCAGGGCAGCGCCACCAGCAGCAGGAGGGCAGCCAGCCAGTGCGAGAGCCAGAGCATCACGTCGCGCAGCGCGTCCATCAGCAGGCCGGCGAAGAGCAGCACCGCGATGAGCAGGGGCAGGTCTTGGATCTTCAGGCTGGGATTGAGGCGGCTCATGCGGTCCTCCGGTTGATCAGGTGGCCGCCCAGCACCAGCGTCTCGGCCAGCAGGTCCATCTCCTCCCGGCAGGCGCGGGCGCCCTCGGTGGTTAGGTCCTCCAGCCGGGGCAGCAGGTCAAGGGCCTGGGAGCGCAGGGCCCGGAGGCTGGCGGCGGCAGAGTGGTGGATTGGGGCGTCGGAAGGCTCGGTAGGCTTGCCCTCGTCATAGCTCACGCGCACCAGGTCCTCTGGATTGGCCTGCTCAGTCGGAGCCGCGATGGACTGGATCACGCGGATCGCCGTGTCGATGGGGCTACCCTTCTGGGCCTTGGTCGCCCTCCAGATGGGGTTGCCCATGGGCTTCTTGGCGCAGCTCTCGGGCACCTCGAGGCCATGCACCTTGCAGTGCTTCCGGATCTCGTAGCGTTTGTTGTCCTGGACGTTGCCCGGCTCGGTGAGGGCCGCCAGGTCCAGCAGCATCTTGGCCAGCTTGGCCCTGGGCTCCATGGGCTTGCGGCCCGCGTGCTGGATCTTCTTCGCCTTCGGTTCGGCCTGGACGGCCACGGCAGCAGCAGGCTCGGGCACTTCCTGTGCCTGGGCGAGCTGCGGCTTCTTGGGCGAGCTGAGGCGGATGGGGGGCTGCGTGGGGCGCTCCGGTGCCGGGGTGACCGTGGCGCCCAACTCGGCCAGGTCATCCAGCAGGGCCTGGCGCATGACCGGGTAGCTGTCGCCCCAGAAGACCTTGCCGGTTTCCAGCTCCTGCAGCTCCAGGCGCTTCTCGCGGATGGCGGCGGATTCAGCCATGGGCTTCCTCCAATCCGAGCGAGCCTTCATCGCGCTTGTTGGCAGCCTCGAAACGGTCCAGGATGTCGACGCCGCTCACATCGGAGGCGATGTGCATGAGAATCAAGGCGGCCCGCTGCGCTACCTCCACCGAGGAGGGCACATCGAGGCCTAGGCGCTGGAAGTTACCTTGGCGCCGAGCTGAGCCTTTGCTTAGCTTGGTGGCTTCTTCGAGGAGGATCTCCAGCACGGTGGCCTTGGCGCGTTCATGGAGAGCCCTCTGGGCCTTGGTGGGGGCCTTCGGCTGGTCGCTCATGCCGAGGCCTCCCCAGCGATCCGCTGCGTGAGGGTGGAGGGCACGCCCGCGGCGTCCAGCACCAGGGCCACGGCCGCCTCCAACTCGGGCAGCTCGCGGTCCACCATGGCCCAGCACTGGGCTACCAGCTCCAGGGGCAGGTTGTCGCACCCCGGCCGGCGCAGGGTGGCGCCCTCGGTCCAGTAGAAGGTGGTGGCGTCCAGGATGTCGGCCACCTTGAGCAGGCGCAGGGGGATGACCGAGGCCGCGGCCATCGGGTTGACGATGCCCCGCGCCTCCCAGAACATCCCATCGACCAGGTTGTCGAAGTCCAGGCTCTCGGCCTGGGCCAGGATGCCCTTGGTGGGGGCGGGCACGTCCCCGTATTGCGTTTCGGGGATGTCGTGCACCAGCGCCAGGCGCAGGGTATCGAGCTCATACTGGGCCGGGAAGCGGCCCGCGCCCAGCTGGTGCCCCAGCCAGACGGCCAGCAGGGCCACCCGGCAGCTGTGGTCGGCCAGGGTCTGCTCGCGCAGGGTCCGCACCGTGTGCCAGCGGGTGCAGTTGCCCATGGCCAGGATGTCGAGGGGTGAGAGGTGCTGGATCATTCGATCTCCGAGTCGAGAGCCCGCTGCTGTGCGGCCCGTTCACGCGCCAGTAGCAGGTTGGAAAGGCCCGTGGCCGCCATCAGCAGGGCGAAGCCAGGAAGGGCGAGAAGGAAGCCCAGGCCGGTGGCCAGGACCCTGAGGGTCTTGAGGAGGCGCGTCACTGGAGCCTCCGGATGCGGGTGTGGTCCTCGGTCGGGGGCCGGAGGGGCCGGGCTGGGCGCCCAAGGATTTCGTCGCGCAGCCACCAAAGAGCGGCCAAGGAACCGACAGCGAGGACCAGCCAGACGAAGTAGTAGGCATCCTGGTAGGAGAGGCCGCTCATCGCTGCCTCCGGATGGCCTGGCGCGGACGGCCGTAGGCGGCTTCCCGGGCGGTGCGGCGGCGCTGGAGCCAGCAGAGGAGGAACCACTCGACCTGGGGCCAGAAGAAGGCCACCACGACCGCCAGCAGCACCAGGAGGGCGCCTAGGAAGGCGATGAAGGGCATGGCCGTGAGAATGTGGGCGAAGATCATGCGGACAGCTCCCAGGGCAGCGGCGTCTGGCCGGTGACCTTGGCGACGGCAGCCTCGAAGGCTTCGATGGCGGCCTGGTCGCCCGGCTCAAAGAGCTCGGCCACGTCCAACTCGACGGTGGCCATGCCCATGTCCCGGTATTGGGCCTGGAGCTTCTGGAGGATCCGGAGGCGGCGGGTGAGCCGCTCGGCAGCGGCGAGGAGGGCGCTCATTCGTCGCCGCCTTCCTGGCCCATCGGCTGGCCGCTCAGGGGGTTGGTGGGCGGCTTGGGCGCGGTCTTCTTGGCGGCCTTCTCGGCCTTCTTTGCGTCCTTCTTGGCCTGGGCCGCGGCGGCCTGCTCACGGGTGCGCTTGCATCGGAAGCAAAGGACCTTCCCATCAGGCCCAGGCGTGTCCACGCACTTGCAGTCCTCGCACTTGTGGGGCCAGTCGAAATCGCCGGAGGTGACGATCTGATCGACCACCCAGGACCAGACCAAGGAATCGAAACCTCCCAGATCATCCATGATCAAGTCGCGCACGACGATGTAATCCATGCCACGGGCTCGAACATGGAGACGCATGGCGAAGAGCAGCTCCTCCTCCAAGCTCTCGCGCTTGAAGTGGTTGAATTCGCTGTAGGCTTCCACTCCCATGGTGAGGACCGGGTGCTCCTCGATCCGCAGGCCAGGGATGGCGCCCGCGGCCAGCTCAGCACCAGGCGCAGGGGCTCCCGTGGCGTCGAAGAGGGCCGGGCCGGGATCGGGCAGCTCGGCCTCCAGCTCGATGAGGGTGACCCGGTGGGCGCCCACCAGCTTGAGGGCGCTCTTGAGGTGGTCCAGGGCGTCGCCCAGCAGGTCGGACGTGGGCTGGGCCACCTTGAGGTAGACCAGGCTGCGCTCGACCTTCGAGACGGCGCCGGCCAGGGTGGGGTGGAGGGCGATGAGGCCGCTCACTGAACGGTCCCCATGCGGTTGGTGACGCCGGCCGCCTCGGCCTGGCAGTCCACGCAGGTGCCGAGGTCCCGCTCCATTTCCAGGGACAGATGCTCGCCGCACGTGCAGAACTGCTGGACGGCCAGCGGCGCCGGGATGAAGGGCGTCAGGATGGACAGCCCGGGGGCGATGGTGCGAAGCTGATGCTGCATTGATTCCTCCTTTGGAGGGCAAGGGCCCCAGGTCGCTCTGGGGCTTTTTGTTGGGGGGACTTCAGGAAGCGAGGTCTCGGATCTGGAGGGGCGTGAGGGTGGCGGCCAGCCAGCGGTCCACCGCGGCACGCTGGGCCAGCACCCGGGGGTTGCCCAGGCGGTCGAAGTGCAGGCGGTCGACCAGCACGGGCAGGCGCCCGGTGGCGATCTCGCGGTCGAGCTTGGCCCGGCCCAGGGGGCGGTGCAGCCCGCGCAGGTAGGCCAGCACCTGGGGCACCGTCAGCAGGTCCAGGGTGGCGAGGTCCACCACCGGGGCCGGCTTCCGCCCGCTGCGTCCAGGCTGGCCGCTCATGAGGCCTTCGCCAGCAGCTGGCCCAGGTGGGCGAGGCCCCGGGGGGTGATGAGCAGCCGGTCCACCACGCGATCCGGGTGGCCCTCGCGGGTGATGGTGCTCACCTTGTTCACCATCCAGCCGCCGTCGATCCGATCCTGGTAGGCGATCCAGGCCCCGCCGTTGGGGCGCCGGTAGGTCCAGGTGTGCTCGCTCAGCCACTTGAAGAGCGCCGAGGGCTTCATCTTCAGGACCTTGGCCGCATCGGTGATGCAGAGGTTGCCGGTGGCGTTGCTGAGGCGGTCCAGGGCCTGCGCCTTGGGCTCCATGAGGGCGATGGTGGCCTGCTGGGTCTGAGCCTGGGCCTTGAGGGCGTCGCGCTCCTTGGCGATGCCCAGGGCCAGTTCCAGGGCTTGGATCCGCGACATGGAGAGCAGCGCCTCCACCGGATCGGTTGCCGCAGCGGTCTGCAGGGGCACCACGGGGGCGTAGCCGCCAGTCTTCCGGATCGCGGGCAGCACCTTGGTGGTCACCCACTTCTTGAAGGCCTTGGCCTCGGCGCGCCGGCTGAGGAGGACCAGGGAGTAGAGACCCGGCTCGGTGACCAGAAGCATTTCCTGCTTGCCGCCAGGGGTACTCACCTGGTGAGTACCCTTTTCGTCGGAATCGAGTTTCCGGCAGGCGTTGACCGCATCCCGGTAGCCGAGCACCCGGGCCAGGTCCGCCGCGAGGAACCGGGGCTGGCCCTCGACCAGGACCACCCGCACCAGGTGGTCGGTGAAGAAGAAGTTGCGGAGCTCCTGCATCAGATCCTCCCCGCCCGAAGGCGCAGCGCGTCGACGGTCTTCTGGGACTGATGGAGCCGGGCGGCCGCGGCGGGCAGCAGCTGCTCGGCCTCCTGCTGGTCGAGGATCCCGTCGGCCAGGTCCTTGCTCAGCTGCACGACGAAGAGGTCATCCGCGGCCACTGCTTCGGCGAGCAGGTGGAAGCCGCTCAGGCCTTCGGAGGGGGAAGCCGCCAGGTCCTCGCCCATCCAGCGGGCGAAGACGCGCAGGGGCTCCAGGTTGCCGGTGGCGTTGTAGATCCGGCGCAGGTCCACCACGTCCGGCAGCCAGTCGTATTCGTCCTGGTTGAGGATTCGGGAATACCAGCCCTCCGAGCGGTCGATGGCGATGGCCACGGCCTTCCTGGGCATGGCCGAGGGCCCCAGGTGCGGGATCAGGAGGGCTTCCTTGATCTCAACAACAAAGCGGCGGTCTTGAGGGGTCCAGCAGCGAGCCTTGCACATGGAGGTAGTCCAGATGAGAGGTTGGAGAGGAAGAAACCGATCAGGCCGGGTTCACGAGGCGTTGCGGAGGCGGCGCTCACGCAGGGGCTGGAGGGCATCCGGCCAGATCTCGGCGACCTGCAGGCCCAGGCTCTCGGCGATGGCCCGGCGCGACAGGCGGCCCGTGGTGGTCCCGTTGACGGCCTGCCAGATGGCCTGGGGCGTCATCCCATGGCTCTCGGCGATGGCCCGCTGCGAAAGCCCGGCCTTCTCGATGGCGTCTTTGATCTTCTCGGGCGACCAGGCCTGAGGTGTTTCCTGGGTGGCTGCTGTATTCTGTTTCATGTAGGACCTCGCTGGAATCAGGAGCACAAGAACTAGAACACAATTTGACACATAAAATGAACCAGTCAAGAGGGGAGTGAAATATTTTTTGACCCATGCTGACCCTTGTTGAGCGCCTCCAGGTGTCCCTGAAAGCCAAAGGGATGAGCCGTAGACGCTTGGCTCAGCTGGCCGAAGTGCACCCAAACACGCTCAATGGCTGGTTTTCTGGGAAGACAGAGAACCCCCAGACCGGCCAGATGAAGGCCGTGGCCCGGGTCCTGGGGGTGAATTACGAGTGGCTGGCCGCAGGGATGGGCGATCAGACCCCGGCAGGCGCCGCCGAGAACGTCATCCCCTACACCGCCCCACCCCCGGCCCTCGACCTGGCGCTCATGGAGTCGTCCATGCTCGCGGTGCTGCAACTGCTCCACCAGCGGCGGCTCAAGCTCTCGCCCGAGCGCACCGTGGCCGGAATCATGGCCGTCTACGAAGCCGCCAAGGGGCAGGGGCGCTCAGAGATTACCGAGGCCGATGTGACACCCCTTGTCCGATTGTTCGTGGGCTAATCTCCCCCCGCATGAGCGGTTGGGAGTTTGCAGTGAGCCAGAAGGATCAGATCCACCAGGCCTTCCAGAGCATCATCCAGGAGGCCTCCACCCCGACGCCCAGCGGCTTTCACCGGATGTTCGTGGTGGGCCAGCTCATCGTCAACGTGACCAGCGAGGATGGCGCCTCGACCCGGTGCCGGAACCCAGGCGGCGAGGGGTGCTGTGGGAATTGCAAAAAGTGAGTCTTCTTTATTCTCTGAATGGGTAGAATCCGACCATATTAAAAATGAGGCCCTGATGAGTGAAAACCCTTATGCCTGCCCAAATTGCAAAGCCGATTCGACCCAGAGCATTAAAATGCTCTTCCAGACAGGTATTCAGCACGGAACCGCCCAGACTTCACTGGCCGGCGTGGGGCTAGCTGGAGGTGGTCTGGGAGTAGGCGTAGGGAGCGCCTCGACCTCAAGCAGCACCAGCATGGCCTTGATCAGCAAATATGCGTTGCCACCACGGCCGACCGTGCGCGTCAGCAGGATCATTGTGGGGTGGATCTGCACCGTGATTGGAGGGCTTCTTGGCTCGATTTATCTGGCCATCCCGAAAACAGAAAGCGGCGACACGGGCACCGGGTGTTTGCTTTTCTTGGCCGTGGTGCTGCTCTTTCCTGGCCTGGGCCTGATTTTCACTTATCCCAGCCACAAGCGAGGAAGGATCAAGCAGCAGACCTGGTGGGACGGTCGGACGGCCTACCTGAGCAGAACCTGGGTCTGCTTCCGCTGCGGCCATGAATGGTCCCCGGAGGCTTGACGCCATGCCCTCCACCAAGGTCCGCCGCGGGCTCTACTGGTCGGAATTCACGAAGACCTGGCACTACGAGTTCCGCTTCGAGCGGAAGAAGAAGAACGGGGACACCGGCCACGCCAGCGAGAAGGCCGCACGGGTGTGGCTGGCGGCCTTTCGGGGCTCGCTGAAGAACCAGCAGGTGGGCCTGCCCACCGGGGCCCCGGCCCTTACGCTGCGCAAGGCCCTGGCCGCGTGGCGGAAGGCCTACCTGGGCGTGAGCAGCGACCACCACGTGGTCAACGTCACCCGGGCGGTGGAGCTGCACGCCACGGCCCTGCTGGACACCCCCATCGACCAGATCCGCCTGCGCGACCTCGAGCAGCTGCGCTCGGCCTACCTCCACTCCACCGGCCTGGGCCATAACGGCTCGAAGCTGCGGCACAGCGAGGGCGGCGCCAACAAGATGCTCTTCCACCTGCGCACCGTGCTGCTCTACTGCGCCAAGCATGGCCTCGGCCCCCGCGAGGTGCCCCGCCTGGAGCCGCTGGAGGCCCAGGAGGGCGCCCAGGGCATCGTCTGGCCTGAGCACGTGCAGGCCTTCGTCGCCGAGGCCTGGAAGGGCGGCAAGGACCACAAGGCGAAGGAGCGCCTGGTGCCCCATAGTGCCACGGCGCTCTGCCTCATGCTGGCCCTCGGGCTGCGCGAGGCCGAGGCCCTGGGCGCCCGCTGGGAGTGGCTCGACGAGCGCCGCCAGGTCTACGTGGTGGGGAAGGCCAAGAACCGCAAGCTGCGCGAGGTCCCCCTGCCCCACTGGCTGGCCCGCCAACTCGCCAACCTGCGCACCGCCGAGGGCGGCCCGGCCCGGGGCCTGATCCTCCCGGCCGGCGTCGATCGCAAGGGCCGCCAGCTGCCCCACGTGAGCGGCTTCACTACCAAGCCCGTGGCCCGCTGCGCCGCCGTGCTGAAGATCTCCGGGCTCACGCCCCACCGGCTGCGGGCAACCTTCGCCACCGCCCACTTCGAGGCGGGCACACCGCTCACCCAGATCCAGCAGATGATGGGCCACGCCGATCCGGAGACCACCATGGGCTACATCGTGCAGCGCCCCAAGGACCAGGCCGAGGCCCAGGAGCGGGTGGCCAGGGCCATGGGCTTCGAGAGTGGTCCCCCTGCAGTCCCCGAGCGAAAATCCCGAATAAATCTAACCCCAGCGAAGAGAAGGAAAGCATCATAGCGAGGTTCAGCTTCCCAAGCTGAATGTCGCCAGTTCAATCCTGGTCGCCCGCTCCACCCGCAAAGCCCCGCAGCCACTAGGTTTCGGGGCTTTCTTCTTGTTCCATTTTCAAGCATTTTTCATTGCTCGGGCGTGGTCGTAAGTATTGAAAAATGCCCATCAAGATCCAGAGCAGTCCCCGTGCAGTCCCCCTGGCTTTTCCTCGCGGGCTGCACGCCTCGCAAAAATCAGGGTCCTCTTTGCACGGCGCGGCGGGCCTGTCCTCTTTGATGTTCACCACCAACTGCCCCACTACGAAGAGCTTGTGGAAGCCGCTGGGCGTCGGTTTCGAGGCCTCGGCGATGATGTTCTGGAAGGCCTTCTGGATCTGCTCGTGTTTGGAACTTAGCATAACTCCCCTCAGGCCGGGATGGCCTTGGCGTCGGGACCTAGAAACGGCGCATAGCTGCCGCCCGGTTGATTTCCCCTCGCGGGGTCTTGTATTCGCCGGATTCCCGACCAAGGGAATCCCAGGGAGCAGCCCCGGGGACCGGCTATGCGGAGGGTTTCTAGGCCCAGGAGGTCATATTAGACGACAGGGCGGTGGATTTGCCAGATGGCTAGAATTTTATTGGAGCGGAGGGGCAGCCTCATCGGGTGAAAACAGAGGGCCTACCCTTCGATCCGGATGTCGAAGATGTCGATGAAGCCCTGGCCGAAGTTCATTACCAACTTCACGTTGGTGGAGGTGGCCCGCACCTGGACTAGCGTCATGTCCTGGGCCGTGAGGGCGATGGCATCCAGGGTGGGCGCGATGAGCGTCCCACGGTCCACGGCGTTGGTCACCAGGTAGACCGTGGTCCAGGTTGAGCCACCATTGAGGGAATACTCCATCTGCTCAGAGCCCAGGTGGGCGCCGTCCGAATCGAATTCGGTGGCGTAGGAGGAGATCTTCAGGAAGCCCGTCACGGTTCCGGAAGGGAACCCCGAGAAGGTCCAGACGCCGGTCCCATTGGGCGCAGAGCACGCCAGATCGCCATGGGTGCCCAGGTTGGCATCGATGGCATTGGCCGGATTGGTGAGGGTCGCTACCGTCGAAGCGTAGGTCGACGGGCGGAAGGTGCCACTGGTCGTGGCCCCACGGTTGAAAAGGCAGATGATGCTCACAGCAGGGTGGCCAGGAGCGTGGCGCCGATCTGGGCCAGAGTGGCGTCCTGGGAGGCCGGGGCGATGATGGTGAGCAGGTCGCCCGCGGCCCAGCTGGTGGCGCTGGCCATGGTGAAGGTGGCCGTGGTGCCCGCCGCGGCGAAGGTGAAGCTGCCCACGGTGCTGCCATTCTTCTGGATGTTGAAGGTTGCAGAGGCAGTCGCGGCCACCGCGGCCTTGACCATGGAGCCGGTTAGGCCCACCGGCAGCTGGAAGGCGCGGGAGGCGTAGAAGCGCAGCAGCACCTGGGAGGCCGTGGGCTTGGACTCCGAGTTGGTGCAGATGTCGTAGCCGATGGCCTGCTGGGGCAGGTTGGCCACGGGCACCTTCGAGCCGGAGTCCAAGGGTGCCACGCCCGAGGCCGCGCCGATCTGGCTGGGAGTGACGGCCGCATCCGCCGTGGCCTTCAGGGCGTTGAGGTTGGCCTCGAATTCAGCCAGGGTGAGGGCCCGGCCGAGGACGCTGGGCAGGCTGAGCGTGGTGGACATGGCGAGCTCCTACAGGAAGGCGGTCGGGGTGAGCGCGAGGGGGTCCACATAGCCGGTGGGCGGCAGGTCGGCCAGCAGCGCCTCGCGGGTGATGTGGGCCTCGAGGCCAGAATGGGTCACGCCCTTGAAGTCGCGCAGCTTGAGGGGCGTCGAGTAGACCCGGCCATCGGAGAAGCCCCAGCCGTTGGTGCCGGCCACGAAGAAGGGCTCGACGGCCACCGGGTAGGCGTCGGCGTAGCGCAGCAGGTCCGACAGGGCCGCGGCCGTGGGCACCTGGCCCTGGGGCACCCAGGAGATCGCCGAGCCCGACCAGGTTAACACCGCGCCCACGGGGGGCAGCTGGCCGAGGGAGACCAGGCCAGTGCCGGAGACGCTCCAGTCGGTGACGGTGATGGTGGTTGTGGTGGTTGGGATGTAGGACCCCACTGCACCGATCATCAGCCCCCAGATGGCGAGGCCGCTCGTGCCGTCGCCCAGGTAGGTATTTGCGCCGGCGTTCAGCATGTCGAAGTAGAGGTTCTGGCTGGATGCAGAAGTCGCGGCGGAGGGGATGCCCAGGAGGTCGATCCTGTAATAGCCATTGCTGAGCGGCGTGATGGTCCCGCTGGTGAAGCTGGCGTCCCCATAGCTGGCGTTTGCCACGGCCAGGGTGTCCAAGTTCAGGGTGACGCGCATCCCATTCGCGCCGGAAATAGATGTAAAGCGCAGATTCCGGGTGCCGCTGTTGCGCTTGACGAAGAACACATAAGGAACCGACTGCCCCGCCGTGTAGGGCGCTGAAGAGGTGCTCCACTCGATGCCGTGGCTGTTCGTGGTGGAGTCTTCTTGCACTACTTTGGCGGTGGTCGTCCCATCGGGAGCGGTGATCGTGCTGGGAATGGTGGCGTTATAGAGATACCAGGGATTTGTCTGAGTGAGCAGTTGGGAATAGGTGGCCAGATTCGTCCGCGCCGTGCTGTAGAGCAGCTGCGTCCCCTGCCAGTCCGTCCGGTAGATGGCGCCCACGGTGATGGTCGAAGTGGCGGGCAGGCCCCCGATGGTGAGCTGGAAGGCCTGGACGGTGCCGACGCCCACGCCGAAGGGCTCATTGACCACGCTGCGCAGGCCCCAGGTCTCCTTGGCGCTCAGGGTGTCCCGCTCAAAGACCAGGTCGAGGCTCTGGCGCCAGCCCCGGAAGACCAGCTGCCGGAAGCGGTTGGGCAGCGCGCCCACCTTCACGGCGCCCTCGGGAGTGAAGCGCATGGTCTTGCCGCTCTTGGCGGTGCTCTGAAGGGTGTAGCGCAGCGCGGGCACGCCCGCCGTGGTGTAGAGGGTGAGCCGGGTGGGCTTGTTCGGATAGAGCATCACGCCACCCAGTCAGGAACGGCGACCACCTTGGTGCCGATGAGCTTCAGGTTGAGGTCCTGGTGCACCACGCCGCGCAGGTCCACCAGCTTCAGATCGGCGCCGAGGTCCGGCTGCGCGTCGAAGTTGAAGGCGTGGTCCAGGTGTGGGTAGACCGTGCAGGGCCAGAGCATCGCCCGGCGCAGGACCCGACGCACGGCTTCGGCGGTGTCGATGGTGGTGAGGGTGCCCCAGGCGCTGCCCATCCAGGGCTCGACGCTGGAGGTGACGGCCTTGGCCCACTTGATGTCCAGGGAGGGGCGCACGCCCAGGGAGCGCCAGGCCTTCTTGTAGCCGGCCGTGGGCGCGGCCACCGAGCCCGCGGTGAGGGTGCGTGCCACGCCCTCGGGCGTGAAGACCAGCTCCAGGCCCTCGGTCGTCTCCTTCTGCAGGGTGATGCGCTCGACCAGGGCCCCGGCCGTGTTGCGCAGCTGGATCTGGGTCTGGCCCACGCCGTAGGCCAGGAAGAACTTGTAGCCGCTCATGGGATCACCTGCTGGAAGGGCAGCCGGAGCAGCTCCACGTCGACGGCCCGGTCTTCGAGGCGCCAGGCCAGCTTGGTGATCTTCCAGACCCAGTTGCTGGCGGCAGGCACGGTCTCATCGACCACCAGGTCGCCCACGTTCCAGGTGGCCCAGAAGGGTGCGGCCAGGGCCGAGTTGGTGGCCCCGGTGGTGATGTCGCGCCAGGTCTCGGTGCGGGTGAGTAGCGGGTTGCCGAAGTAGTCGACTGCCGCCACGGCCGCGGCGTTGGCCGAGGTGGGATCGGCCAGCACGCCCGAGAGGTCGATCTCCAGGGGCTGGCCGCCCGAGTAGATTCCCGCGGCGGTGGCCTTGGCGGTGGTGTTCGAGCCGCTGGCGGCCGGCACGGTGTAGCCGATCCGCACCTCGCTGCTGAGCGCCTGGAAGACCGGGCGGTTCTTCCGGTTCTCCAGCTCATCGGGCATGACGCTCTGGCGGTTGCCGCTCAGGTTGGTGCGGGTGCGCAGGGTGCCGGTGCCCCGGGAGACCAGGGCGATGCCGCCCGAGTTGAGGGGCACGTAGGAAGCCAGGCAGGCCGCGCAGGCGTCCTGGAGGAAGGTCAGCACGTCATAGTTGGCGAGGTTCACCCGGCCCAGGGTGTTGGTGACCAGGCTGTCGATCATGAAGCGCCGGCTGCCGAAGACGCCCAGCATCCGGTTGCCGTAGCCGCTGCGAACCATCTTGCAGGACTGGGGCCCGTCGGTCACCGGATCGGCCACCAAGTCGCCGATCTGCTTGGCCAGGGTGTTGTCGTCCGGGGTGGCGAGGCTCGGCACCAGGTCGCCGTTGAGCACCTGCAGGCTGGGCGACAGCCAGAGGAAGCGCAGGCGCCGGGCCGGGGCGAAGTTGGAATCGGCGTAGGTCTCCAGGCCCAGGGCATACCAGCCCGAGACCACCTTGCTGCCGGCCGTGCCCGTGAGGGCCAGGGGCACGATGCTGGACGGGATGACCTCGACGCCCTCGATGAGGTTGGCCACCGGGGTGCTGCGCCCGTCGATCCGGGTGAGGATCGTCATCGGGTAGGTGACCGAGCCGATCACGCTCTGGTAGGTCTGCACCACCAGGCCGCCCCCCTGGGAGGTCACGCCCTGGGAGTTGGGCAGCTGGTAGGTCTGCTGCACGGTGAGGGCCCCGGAGGCTCCGGCACTGAAGACCACGGCCTTGGTGGTGGTCCAGGGCACCGTCGTGCCGGTGACGTAGATCCCCAGGAGGCCCTCGGCCACGTCGACGCCGGCGCCCTGGTAGAGCCCCATGCCGATGGACAGCCAGGCCCCGCCCGTGGGCAGGGTGCCGGTGATGGTGGGCGTGGTGGAACCCGCCCAGGTGCCACCCACCTGGTGCGCCTCGAAGGTCCAGGTGGTGGTGACCAGCGAGTAGCGGCCCGGGGCCGTGGTGGTCGCCAGGTAGGCCCACAGCTTCGAGGGCAGCTCGGCGCTGGTGGAGAGGTCCAGGTCGGTCCAGAGCAGCTGGGAGCCATCCCAGCGGGCATTGATGAGCTGCTTCTGGCTGGTGAGCGTCTTCCAGCTGCGCCAGGGCGCCCGGCAGCCGTTGGGGGGCGTGAGCGAGCTGCTGATGCCCCCGCTCACATCGTCGCCGATGAAGACCGTGGCGTAGGTGCTCGCATTGTTCGAGCCGGGCCACTGGGTGACGGGCGTCACCTGGGCCAGGGGCAGGCTCGCCACCACAGGGTTGCCCAGGCCCTTCCAGGTCCAGCCGTCCAGGTCGTTGCCTTCCCAGACGCCGGGGTTGGTGATGGCCCCCGCGGCATTCTGGCCCCCGCGCCGGCAGAGGCGGAAGGTGCCGTTGCTGCCGGCCGATGCCGGGGCCAGGGCGTGCAGGTCGAAGGCCCCGAAGAGCCGCGGGCCGTTGGCCAGGGACAGATCCACCGGGCTCCAAGAGAAGACTGGCCGCTGGGTGGTGGGTGGCTTCAGGTTTGAGACGTCGATGGGGAATGGGGCCACGGCCAGCTTCGCCATGGTGGCCAGGTCGGCCAGGATCGGGTCGGTGGAGTTGCGGCGGATCCGGATGGTCTGGCCCGAGGTGCTGGCCGGGATCGCCACGTTGATCGGCTCGACGGTGTAGGCCGTGGCCGTCTCCCCGTCGATGTCGGCCACGGTATAGGTGTTCGTGGTGCGCCTCCCGGCGTTGTTCGTGTCGGGCTGGGTCACGGTGAGCAGGTCCCCCGCGGCCAGGCCATCGACGCCGTCCAGCTTCATGAACCGCTGCCCGTCCGTTCCGGCCCCGGGCGCCGAGATGGCCGTCACCAGCTGGTAGTGGGTCTTCTGGCTCTCAGAGGCGTAGAAGGTGACCGGTGTGCCCGTGGTGGGCGGGTTGCTGCCCAGGGCCAGCACGGCCGAGAGATCCACCACCGGGTAGATCTTGAGGCCGTAGACCGTCCAGCCGGTGCTGCTGGAGCCCGAGGAGACGCCGAAGGAGGCCAGGGCCACCACTGGCTGCACGGGGTCGAGCACGTAGACCGTCGAGCCGATCTGGATGCGGTTCGATGGGGGCACCGGGGGCGGATACTGGATGTTGTTCAGGATCGCCCGGCCCGAATCCAGGTAATCGTAGCCCCGCTCGGAGGACATCTGGGCAGTCCAGGAGAGGATGCCGGAGACCCACCTGGCCGTCTCCAGGGCCGCGTCATTCGACGGCCGCACGTAGCCGGGAGCGATGAGGCTCAGCCGGTGCTCGGCCGTGTCGGCACCGAAGACCACATTGCTGGCCGAGGGCACCTTCGGCAGCGGCCGCAGGATGCCCGGGATGCTGTTCAACTGGCGCACGCCCAGCAGGGCAGAGGCGTGGAAGACCGTGCACTTGGTGCTCTGCTCCTCCTCGCTCCACTCCAGGCTGGATTCGTCCACGAAGCCGAGGAAGCGGTCAACGGCCACGCCCGAGACCACCTCCTGGATCTTGACCCAGGGGCCGAAGTAGCGGGTGGTGGTGGCCAGGGTGGCCGAGAAGGGCCCCAGCAGGGTGGCGATGGCGCCGGTGGGGTCGTCCAGGTCCAGGTTGATCTGGCCCATGGAGGCGCTCATGAGGGTGCGCTCCATGGTGGTTTGGAGCGAGGGCAGCGTCTGCAGGTAGGGCGTCAGGTCCACCGTCCTGGGCGTGGGATCCAGCGAGCTCGACTGGTAGAGCGACAGCCAGGAGGACAGGGGCGTGCCCAGCCGCTCGATGGCCGTGACGGTGAAGACGCTCACGAGCGGCTCCCGTAGCCCATGGCGGGCTTCAGGACGATGCCGCGGGACTGGGCGCTCTCGGCGATGGCGTTGAGCACGTGGTCACCCAGCAGGCGCAGGCCCCGCGAGGTGGTGTCGAGGATGGGGCCGGTGATCTGGATGGGTGGCAGCGCCTGTCCGCCCACGGGGGCACTGGAGGCGAAGCCCTGGGCCTGGCGGCCGTAGCCGGTGATGAGCGCCTGGCGGGCCATGATGTTGGCCTCCAGGTTGCCGGCCCAGTTCAGGAAGGTGCTCTCGGGTGCGACCAGCTCGGGGCCAGCCTCGCCCATGAGGGCCAGGGTGGGCTTGTCGATCCGGCCGCCCTCGGCCAGGTAGACGCCGGCCGAGAAGGCGGAGCTGTCCCCCACGGCTGCCGAGGAGATGCCCACGGCCGCCACCGAGGCCTCCATGGCCGCGATCTGGGCCATGGCCAGGCCCCAGCCGATGTAGGGGATCCAGCCGTAGGCTTCCCAGGCTCCGGCCGCGCCTGCGGTGAGGCTGGCGGCCGTCTGGGCTGCGGCCGCGGACTGGGTGGTGGTGACGCTGGCCATGCCGAAGGCCTTCTGGGCGATGGCCGCCACCAGCCACTGGGCCGCCATCTGGGCCACGGCCTGGGTGATGGTCTGGACGATGCCGCCCCAGATGGCCTTCATGCCCTGGCGCAGGTTCATCTGCCCGCTGAGCATCCCCTGGATCCCGGTGGCGAAGGCGTTGGTGACGCCGCTCAGGACCTGGGTGGCCGCCTGCTTGAAGATCTCGAAGTTGTTCTGGGCCGCCTTCAGGGAGTCGGCGACGCCCTTGGCCCACCCAGCCCAGCCATTCTTCTGCTGGTCTAGGTCAGCCTGGGAGAACTCCAGGCTCTGCATCTTCGCCTGATGTTGCTGCTCGACAGTTTCTATCTGGCCGCGAATCTTCACGATCTCGGTCAGCTTGAGGCCCTCGACCAGGAGGGATTTCTCCAGAGAATCCTTCTCAGCCTGGAACTTTCGATTCTCAATAGAAATCTTCCAGTCCAGCGACTGCTGGTCACTGATCTGACCATTCCTATGCATCTCCTCCACCATGGCCAGTTCACGGTCTAGGGCAGCCTTGGCAGCAGTCAGGTCCTGGGCGAGATAGAGCTCGTTGACGGCCTTGGTCTCGGCGTGGTTATGCTCCAACTCAGCGGTAGCAGCCTTGGCATAGTCCTGCTGGACCTTGAGCTTGGTGGCCACTCCCAGGCCACCTGCGGCCAATACTTCAGCCCAATAATCCGCTTCCTGGGCCTTGCTGAACTTGTGGAATTCGCCCATGAGCGCGCTTTCCTGCTCATAGGCCAGCTTCTTCATTTCCAGGGCGGCCTTGAGCCGCTCGTGCTCCTTTTCGTCATCTTGCTTCGCAGGAGCGGCGCCCCCTTTCTGCCCAGGCTGCTGGGGCCCCATATTCCCGTTGCCGGACCCATCGAACTTGGACCGCTGGGCCTCCATCCACAGTTCGTTGAACTCGAGCTTGGCGCGCAGGCTCTCGGCCGTGACCTCGGTATCGAACTGGAACTGCTGCCATGCGTTTTTCAGGCCCTTGAGGTCCCGGTTGGCGATGGCCGTCATGGCCGCTCCGGCCAGCTGGGCGCCCGAGGCGATGGTGCGCATCGTGGCATTCCACCTGTCCTCGAGGTTGAGGAAGGTCTCTGCCAGGTCGACGGTGAAGAGGTTCAGGCCCTTGATGAAACCAGCCATCATCTGGATGGCGGCCGGGCCCTCACTGGAGAGCATCTCATTCCACTGGGTCATCACGGGCATGAGCTCATTGCCCAGGCGGATCTTCAGGGCGCTGACGGTGTCCTCGAGGTTCACCATCGACTTCCGGTAGGCTTCGGTGGCGTCCACCGAATTCTGGCCCACAATGAGATTCAGGCGCTCGGCCTTCTCCTGGGCCTCGGCGATGACGTCGGGCGTCATCTTCAGGTAGAGCAGCATCTCCTTCCAGCTCTTGCCGAAGATCTGGGAGGCCGCGACGCCCCGATCCGTTCCCTTCTCGATGCCGTTCAGCTTCTCGCTGACATCGGCCATGATGCTGGGGGCCTCGCGCAGCCTGCCGTTGTTGTCCCGGGTAGCCACGCCCAGGCGGGTGAAGGCCTCCTCGTTGGTGCCGAGGGTCTTGATCATCTTCCCAGCCGCGGCCAGGTAGTCGTCCGTGTTGCCGTGGATATCGCGGATCGCCACATTGAGCACGCTGGCCTGCTCGGTGGTGATGCCCAGCACGCGGGCCAGCTTCTGGGCCTCGACGGTCCAGTCCTTGGTGGCGTCCACAGTGCCCTTCAGGAACTCGACGCCCCCAACCAGGCCGGCGATGGCGGCCAGGGGCGCGGCCAGGTTCGTGAAAAGGGAATTCAGGCCGGCAGCCGTGGCCTCCATCTCAGTGGCCATGGACTTCATCGCCAGCGAGGATTCACCCAGGGCCTTGAGCAGCCCCGTCGCATCGCCGGTGATCAGGACCTGGAGATCCTTGTCGGACATGGGGAATCCTCAGAAGTCGGGCGGTTCGGGTGGTTCGGGCGGCTCGCCCCCGTTGACGTAGGCCGGCATCATGGAGGCCCAGATCTGGAGGCTTTGCGCGTGGGCGCTGTGGGCCTTCTCCGCCAGGTGGTGCTCGGCCCAGGCGAGGGCTTCATCGGCGGGCAGGGCCGCCGCGGCTTCCCAGCCCCCCGCGAGGGGCGCGAGGAGCCGCCTCAGCGGGTAGCGGCTGGGGCGCCCTTTCGGGGCTTCACCGAAGCCTTCTCGTGGTCGGAAGAGACGGGGGCGATCCCGAATGAGCTCCCCCACTCCGTGAAAAAACCCACGGCATCCTTGAAGCTCTCGGCGAAGGGCCGCAGGGCGGCTTCCTCCTCGAGGAAAGCCATGACGCCGGGATCGCCCTCGGCGAGGCGCAGCTGCTCCTCGGTGGCGCGGACGATGGCGGAGAGGCGGCGGATGGTCTTGGTCTGCCCGGCCTTGGAAAGGACGGCGATGAAGGTGGCGATGGCCGAGAAATCCTTCCTGGCGAGACCGGCCTGGGCGCCGATGAGGGCGCCCAGGTCGAAGTCTTGCAGGAGCGGAGTGCCATGCTCCATGCGGCGAGTGGTGAGCGACATGGCTTAGAGGCCAGCCGCGACGGCGAAGTCCCACTGGCCGGTGCAGAGCTCGCCGTTGTCGGGCGAGACGAGGCAGGGCTCAGCCTGGGCCGCGAAGGCGATCTTGACGATCGTCTCCTTGGACTTGGACAGGGTGATGTCCGTATCGACGCTGATGGTCGCCCGGGGGATGACCAGGTGGTCGAATTCCCCAGGATACTTGACCGACGGCATCCGGTAGATGAGCACGTATTTGTTTAGGATGCGCTCGGAGCCGATGCCCAGGCGCGAGCGCCCGGCCTTGCCCGTGGAGGCGGCCACGTCGAGCCGCTGGCCCGCGGTGGAGCTGAGGATGTCCTGGATGTGGTCGACGTTCAGGTCATAGATGCTGAACTCGCCGCCGATCATCAGATCGTAGGCGGCCAGGTTGAACTTGGGCCCGTCGTTGGGGTCCACGTCCACCACATCCTGCTTGAACTTGGGCTTGAAGCCGTCGCCCGTGAGGCTGCCCCACCAGGAGAGGCCCGGCAGCAGGGTCTTGCACTGCGTGGGGTCCTGGTAGATGCGCTGCAGGAAGCCGGCCATGTAGTCGCTGAAGATCGGCGTGGCAGGCGGCGCGGTCCAGATGAGCGGGCCGATGCCGTTGCCCAGGACGGGCGTCAGGGTGGCGCCGGATCCGGTTGCCACAGTGCAGGTGGGGGCGGTGGTGTAGCCCGCGCCCGGGTCCGTGATCTGGATGCTGGTGATGGCGCCGGCCGTGACGTTGGCGAAGCCCTTGGCAGTGCGCGTGGGAGTGCCGCCGCCCGAGAAGGTGGCGATTCCGCCCTGGACGTAGCCGGTGCCACCGGAGGCGGTGACCTTGCCGACCTCACCCGCGGTGGCGGGATAAGGGACGATGAAGAGCTTGCCGACGCCGGGGCGAATCCAACTCGCGTCGAATCCGGCCAGGCCTTGAAGGTTGGTGCCCATGGTTAAGGCTCCTTAGGCGACGCGGCGGAATCGTCCGCCACAGGGTTGGGTTTGGGCTGGGGAGCGGCCGGCTCTTCGAGCTGCTGCTCCGGTGCGGCATCGACATCCGGGGTCTCGGGGGTGGCTTCGGCCGGGGCCGAGTCCTCCGCCAGGACCACGCCGTAGAGGCTGGTGAGGTAGTCGACCTGGTCGGCCACCACTTCGGTGGGAACGTTGGCGACCAGCGTCAGCGGGCCGGTGAGGGAGGGGTGCTGCGTGCCGTCCATTTCCCAGGTCGTGAGGGTGGAGATCACTTTGGCCATGGCTATTCAGGCCTCCAGAGGTAGTAGCAGTCGAAATCGAGGGCGGTGAGGGCCTGCACGGGATCGCCCTCATCCCCGCTCCAGATCTGGCCCACCCAGACCACCCGGCTGCAGAGCGCGGTGCCCCCAGCTGGGGTGAAGCTGTCATCCAGGAGGAAGGCCTTCCGGATGGCCACGGCCAGGGTGTCGGTGGCGTCTTCTTCGGGCCGACCGTCGGCGATGGCTTCCACCCGCAGGGTGTAGATCCGGGGGTGGGGCAGCTGCTGGTCGTCGTCGTGGTTCTCGGGGCGATCCCCGTGGCTGAAGATGCAGACGCAGCCGGGAAGGATCTCCGAGTCGTCGATGGACCGGCGAGGCGCCCGCTTGATGAGGGTGCCCCCAGGGCACTGGGCCGTGAGGGCCACCACGGCCTGGTCGCGGATCGCCTTCTGGATTGTGCTCATGGCGCACCGATGAAGAGGCGCGTGACCACGCCGTTGCTGGCCAGCTGGGCCTTGATGACCCGGTAGGACTTGGCCTGCCAGTTGACGAGCATCCCGGCGATCACCGTGGGCACGTCACTGGTGGCGAAGCGGAGCACCTTGGTCTTGCCTGGGACGATGGAATCCCCGTCCATGGAATCATCGGGCGTGGCGATGCTCGGCCAGCCGTAGACAACCGCCCCACCCGCATCCGTGAGGGTGACGGGGTCACCGATCTCGGTGAGGGCGGCGCGGATGTCTCCGGTCGGGTCGAAGGCCATGGCGGGCTACTTGCCCTTCGGGACGACGGGCTCGGTGGGCTCGGCGCGGCCGGCGTCGACCAGGGCCTTGGCCGTGGCGTCGTCCAGGTCCTGGATGGTGTCGACGGGCAGCTCCTTGTCGGGCCTGTCGTCGGACTGCGGAAGGTAGGTGCCGAAGATCATGCGGACTTTCATGGGTGCTCCATGAGGAAGGGTTGAAAAGAGCGGAAGAGCAGGAGAAAGCCCGGGGCAGCCAGCAGCCGCCCCGGGAGGAGATCAGCCAGGGACTACAGGGCGTCCTTGATGGCGGCGAAGCTAGCGGAGTGCTTGACCTGCACGTCGCAGAAGTAGGAGGCCGTGAGCTCGATCATGGCCTGCTTCTTGAGGCGGAAGGGATCGGTGAGGATCTCGAGCGCGCCCCACTCGCCGATGAGCAGCTCGGCGAAGTTGCCGAAGATGACCGCGTGGCAGATGCCGTTGCTGGTGCCCTTGGTGAGGTTGCTGGGGACCTGCGCGGAGGCGCCGGCCACGTAGCCGTTGACCCAGCCCAGGTCGGAGCCGTGGGGGCCTTCCGTCCAGATCGGGAGGGCGCCGGCAGTGCTGAAAGCCGGGGTCTTCTTCATCACGCCGCGCTGGCCGACGGTCGTGAGGTAGCCCAGGGTGCCGATGTCGGCATTCTGCAGGGCCACCTGGGTCTCGAGGTCCACCAGCGGGGTGATGCTGGGGATGGCGAGGCCGTTGGTGCCGAGGGCAACCGAGCCGATGCCGGAGACGTTCAAGATGCCCTTGGGCTGGCCGGAGGCGCCGGAGCCGTTGATGGCGGCCAGGTCGACGGCCAGGGCCACGATGGCGGCCAGGTCGTTGCGGACCATCTGCTCGACGGGGACCGCGCTCTGCAGGAGCAGCTGCTTGGAGTAGCTGGTGGTGCTGAGCAGGGTCTTGGCGGCCAAGGTGACCTGGTCGAGCAGGAGGTTGGAATCCGCGGTATCCGAGCCGGGGTTTTCCGTCGCCAGCCAGGCCGCGGTGCCGGCGCCAGTCTGACGGGGGAAGGCCACGTTGCCCTGGAGGCCCGGGTAGAGCTGCGCGCCCAGCTTGAGCACCAGCATCTTGTTGCGCAGCAGCTGGATGAAGTCGCCGGGGACGATGTATTTCAGCTCGGCGCCCTTGGTGGCGGTGGAGCTGTCGAGGCCGGCGCGCTGTCCGGCATCGGGCAGGTTGGTCGGCATGAAGAAGCCGGCCGTGTCGCGGCCCATCTTGCGGCCGAGCTCCTGGCTGATGTCCATCTCGGGGCACTTCTGGCCGCTGGTGCTGGCGTTGATGGCCCGGACCAGGGAGTAGGACTGCATCTCCTTGGCACTGGGGTCGATCACGGGAGCCGGGGAGGGCTGCCCGTCGCGCTTGCTGACCAGGTCGAGGATGGTGGCCCGGATTTCGGCCAGGGGCTTCTCGCTGGCGAAGAGCTCAGCGGCTTCCTTGCCGAGGCCGCGCTGGTTGGCGAGGGCGCTGAGCTGGAAGGATTCGATGCGCTCGAGATGCGCACCAGTGGGGGCCGCCTGAGAGGCGACCACGGTAGTGTTGGGTTCCATGGGAACCTCCTTCGTGGAGCCGGCCAGGTCGGCCGGTTTGGTGGAGTTGGACCTGGTGGCACCAGGCGTGGTGGAGCGTTGTTCGGCGCACCGCTCGCACTTGAGCTCGGCGCTGCAAACGCCCTCACAAGTGGGATTGGAGCAGTCAGGGTCGACGCAACTTTCGTTGGTGCAGTCTTCCCCGGCATCCCTGGCCGTCAGGGACCGGCCCACGCCCACGCTGATGTCGGCGGGAATGGAGGCGGTGGTGATCTCGTAGGGCATCCAGCGGGTGACGGTGACCACGTCGAGCGCGTTGCCGGCGCCCTTGACGGTGGTCTCTTCCAGCCGCATGTAGCCCACGCTGATGTCGGGGCGGATGCCGTCGATCATGTCCTGGCGGATCTGCTGGGCCTCGGGGCTGGAACTGAAGCGCAGGGTGGCCCTGCCCTTCCGGTCCTCGATGCGGATGTTCTCCGCCCGGCCCACCAGGTCCTCGCAGTCGTGGTTGATCAGGAAGGGCAGGCCCTGGGCCGCCCGGGTCATGTCCATGGCGCCGGGCTCATGGCTCAGGACCTCGATCCCAAACCACCGCTCGACCCGGTCGGTCTCGGAGCTGAAGCTGACGTCGATGGTGCCGTCCTGGTTGACGGCCTCGCGGGTGAACGTGAAAGCGCGGATGTCCTTGCCGAGGATCTTATCCATTGGCGGCTCCCTTCTTGGCCGGGGTCTGTTCGGTGGCTGGTGCGGGTGGCTTGGTGATGGCCTTGACGTTGGGTTCGTCCAGCACCAGGCCGAGCGTGGCGGCGTATTCCTGCTCGGCAGCCTTCTGCTGGAAGGTCTCGCGCCAGTCGAGGCCGCGGGCCCCCAGCTCCTTCTGGTAGGTGGAGAGGCCGCCCCGGATCGCCGTGAGGGCCGCGTCCACATCCTTCTGGGGATCGACCCACTCCCAGGTACGGGCCCACCAGGTGGGCTTGCAGACCTTGGCCATGTCGACCACCGGCAGGCTCACGGCCCCGCTCATGAGGGCCATCTCCAGCCAGTCGCGGAAGATCACGTCGTGCAGGCTGTTGATCAGCCAGGTCTGGCGCTTCTTCCACATGTCCCGCTCATCCAGTAGGGCCACGCGGGCGCTGGAGTAGTTGGCGTCGCTCACGTCGCCGGCCAGGGAGTGGTAGGAGACGCCCAGGCCCGCGGCGATGCCCTTCAGCAGGGCCTTGGTGAACTCGCCCAGCTGGCTGTTGGGGTGCTGCAGGTTGGGGAAGACGATGTCGAGGCCGGGATCGAGGCCCAGGAACTGGGCGTGCTCGCTCTCCATCTCGTTGGCGCAGGCCGCGGGATCGGCGTCGATGTCCTCCAGGGGTGCGCCCTGGGCGGTCTTGACGATGCCCAGCCGGTCGGCCTCGGCGTTGGCCGCGGCCAGCTCGGAGGTCCAGAGCCGACCCAGCATGTTGAGCTGAACCATCACCGGCGTGGCCCAGGGGATGCCCCGGGTGGCGCGGGCGCGATCCTTGGCGTAGAGGTGGAGGATCTGGTCGGCCGGGATGCGCTGCCGGACGGGCCGGGCCTCGTAGTCGTAGGGGTGGGCGCTCCAGATCCAGTAGGCCAGGGGCTTCCCGAAGGGATCCACCTCGACGCCCATGATGATCCGGTTGCCGTTCAGGCTGGGGATGTTGAGCTGCCAGTCCAGGCGGTCGGCATCGATCATCTCGAGGGCGTAGCGGCTGGGGTTGTTGAAGCCCCGCACGCGCCGGATCAGGAGCTCGCCATCCTGGGCCACCATCTCGGCCACCTGGTGCTGGAAGCTCACCCAGTTGGTCTGCTCGCCTACAGTGCAGGACCGGCCCCACTCGGCGAAGGCCTTCTCGATGGTGTTGTTCCAGTCTTCCTTGGGCTTGTCGAGGTTGCCCAGGATCTCGCTCTCGAAGGTGATGCCGTCGGGCCCGACCATGTGGGTGGAGACCATCTCCAGGAAGCGGCGGGCGTAGGCGTTGTTCTTGGCCAGGTCCCGGGAGTGGGACTTCAGCCGGATGAGGTCGCGCTGGATCTCCTTGTGCGCGGCCTCCAGGCTGGTCTGGAAGTCCACGAAGCGGTTGGGGCGCCCGGCAGCGTAGCCGTAGGTGCGAGCGCCACTCTTGGGGGTGAAGCTGCGCATGGCGGAGGGAATGGCGGTAGGTTCGGCAGCCGCTCCCGTGGGAGCCCAGCCGAGGCGCTTCATCAGGCCCTGGATCACGACAGCCTCACGGGGATCAGGCGCATCCCCAGCTGGCCGCGCTCAAGGCGGACCTCCTGGCGATAGGCGTTGCGCAGGGCTAGCAGTTCGGTCTTGTTTTTCTTGAACTTGACGCCGTCGATCTCGTATTCGGTGACATCGCCCAGGGCCACCACCCGGACCAGGGCGGCCTCGATGATGCCCAGGCAGGTCTCGGCGTGGGTCTGGGCGGCCACGGCCGTCGAGGGATCCGGGGCGATTCGGAACTTCCCGCTGCCGACCGTGTAGGCGTTGGTGCCGTTGGTGACCCGGGCGGACCAGTTGTAGAGGCCGGGAGGGAAGACGGCCGTGCTGGTGGCCGCAGGCAGCAGGCTCACCAGGAAGTCCCCGCCCGAGGCCGAGGTGGCGATGGTCTTCATCGTGCCGCCTGGCGTGCTGAGGTAGTAGGTCAGGATCCAGCCCGCCGTCGCCGGATAGTCGCTGCCCGGCCTGGTCCAGGACCAGGAGTCACCATTGGTGACCTTCAGGGGCTCGCCTGTCGGGATGGTGGTCAATCCTGCCTCCGAGGACCAGGATCAGACGCAGGGGCCGGGAAGGCTGTCGGAACGGTTCCGACAGTCACTGGGTCCGACGCCCGGGGCACTGCTCGCGGTGGCCGTCCAATTCGTCGCGGAACCGGTCGGCGTGGGCCTTGATGTCCTCGCGCAGCTGGTCGATGTCGCGCTCATGGTCGGGGCGGCGCACGAATTCCAGGGCTACCCAGGACTTGAGATCGCTCACCACCCGGATGAGCTCGCGGACGGATCCCTCCAGGCTCTCCTGCTGCTTGATGAACCGCTCGGCCCGCTCGGTTTCCATCTTCTGGTTGGATTCATGCAGCTGGGTCTTGGTCTTGCCGTAGAGCTGCACCAGGCTGCGCAGGGCCCACCAGGCCACCACGGCCACCAGGAGGATGCTGGCCCAGTCGAAGAAACTGAGGGAAACGACCTGCGGTGGCTCCATCAAGAGCTCCTCAGAAGTGAAAGCCGAGGCGCCCGAGGGCCTCGAGCGTGGTTTGGCCACCAGCGACGGGGCGACGAATCACATCCAGGCCGGCGTGGACGACCCCCCAGTCCCTCCCCACGCCGGCCCCAACCGCCTGATTGGTGCCGTAGATCACGCTTGCGGACCAGTGCAGGTCCCTGGGCCTCGCGGCGATGCTAGCGCGCAGCTGCAGCACCTCGGCCTGGAGGTCCTTCACTTGCGCCTGGCGCTCCTGGTCGCCCTGGGCCAGGGCGGCGTTGGCGGTCTTCAGGTCGGCCACTTCCTTGGTCAGAGCCTCGATGAGGGTGTCCTTGGCGGCATCCATGGGAGCCAGGACCACGGGGGCCGGATCAGGGTGAGCAGGGGTACCAGGCAGGGTGTCCGCGGGATGGACATCAGGTCGAGGCTGGTGAAGCGCCACCCGAGCCAGGGCGGCACGAGCTGCGGCGACCGCTGCATCATCGGCCGGTATCCGGGCTTGCGCCTCTTCCGCGATCTGCTCATGGGTTTCCGCCTTTGCGCCGTGGCTGGCCTGGGATGTTTCGAGCTGGTTGGCCTTCTGGAGGTGCAGGGCCGCCTGGTGGGCCTGATAGGCGCGCCAGCCCCCGAATCCGGCCAGAGCCAGGATTCCGAGGGCCGCGTAGGCCAGATAAGCGCGGACGGGGATCACTACTGCGCCGGGGTGAAGTCGAGGTAGAACTTCTGGCCGGGCTTGAACTGGTCCCAGAGGGCCGGATTGGTGATGGTGAGGCTCAGGCTCCCAGTGGGTGACCACTTGGCGAAGGTGTTGTCCTCGTCGAGGCCGTCGGCGGGATAGCCTCCGGACTTGCAGACGGGGGCCATACCCAAGACCTCATGGGATTTGGCCCCGTCATGGCCGGTGAAGCTGCCAACGGAATTGACCTGGAACTTGGCGCGCATGGTGGTCATGGCTGCTCTCCTGTGGGTTCAGTGGAGGCCTTGGCGCCGATGGCCAGGCCGTGGGCGGCCGAGATGGCAGCCAGGGAAAAAGCGAAGTCGCGGGCGCTGCTGCCGCTCCCGTGGGCCACCTGCCAACCCTCATGGAGCAGCAGGGCCATGAAGGAGAGGGCCCAGCTCACCCGCCCCATGTCGAAGGTCGAGTTGTCCTTGCCGGTGATGAGCTGCAGCAACCGAGCCTTCATGCGGAGGCTCCGGACTTGGCGTCGGCCGCCAGCAGGGACTGCACCAGGCCGTTGAACCGCTCCCAATTGTTCGTGCCCCCGTTGACCCGCACCCGCACGCGCAGCCAGTCGCGGTTCTCGGCGGCCTCGGCCACCTGGCGGCGCCGGAAGAAGCTGGCAAAGATCCGCGCGGCCACGGGAGGATCGAGCGCCAGGTCGGGCCGAGAGATCAGGTCGACGCCCAGCAGATCCCCGAAGACCTGGTAGTTGTCCCGGCCGGTGATCTGGATGAAGCCGCGCCCGCAGAACTTGGCGGCGTCGTCGGGGCTCTGGTTGCCCAGGGCGTGGCGCACCTTCTGGTTGTTGAAATACATCCGGACGAAGTAGGCGGCCCGGTCTTCGTCTCGGGGGCTGAGCTCCTGCCGGGGCAGGAAGCAGGGCAGCTCGGCGCCGATGGTGGCCAAGGCCGCGATCTGCACCAGGGGCCCGCCGATGCCCTCGGTGACCAGGGCCTGCTGGATGAGGGGCCAGTTGGCCTCGACGTTAGGCAGGGGTGCGCCCAGGATCCGGGCGATGGTGGCGGTGCTCAGCATCCAGGCACCGAAAGGGTGGGGAGGCACTCACTCAATCGGCCTGAGCCGTAGGCGGTCAGACTTGCGGACCTTGCCCTTCGATGCATCGTGTCCTCCCCGCTCCCAGGTTCGGGGGCGGGTCGGACTCAGGCTGTCGGAACGGTTCCGACAGTCGGGCTACCAGCCCGGGGTCTCGCGGCTTGAGCGAGTCCTTGGGGGGCGTCTTCTTGGGGCCGGTTCCACGGCCGGCGCGGGTTCTGCTTCCTTGGGAACCACGGCAACCTGGGTTGGCTTGCGCTTGGTGGCCAGGGCCTCCAGGTCCTTGGGCCCGTAGATCTCCAGGGCGGCCAGGCTGTAGACCATGAGGTCGAGGGCCTCATTCCGAGCGTCGGCGGTGACCTTCTCGTAGGCCCGGCGCCCTGCCCTGCGCACGGGGCGCTCGGCCAGCAGCATCTCGAAGTAGTTGCCGTCCAGGTCCTGCGGGAAGTGCATGAAGCCGGGGCCGGGGGTCTCGATCTTCAGGCGGCCATAGATCTGATCCTTGGCGGCCACGGTGTCGATCAGCCAGAGCCGGGCCTTGGCTGAGCTGCGCCGGGTGAGCTTCTGCTGGGGCTTGGTGGCGCCCTTGATGGGGAAGACGATGCCCTTCATGGCGGGCCGCTTGGCGAATTGGTAGGCCTGGCGGGTGAAGTGGCCGCCGATGTCGAGGGCCGCGGCGCGGATCCGCAGGCCGCCCCGCTCGATGCGCAGCTGCTCTTCCAGGCGGTCCCATGGATCGCGGGTGGCCAGGTTGCCGTGCAGCTGCACGTAGTCGATCACCCAGGTCTCCTCGCCAGGGCCGATGCCCAGCACCTGCAGCTCGAGGCGATCGTCCTGGATGTCGACGGCGGCCACCAGCAGGACCGGGCCCTCGGGCATGGTGCCCATTGGATAGGCCTCGCGCCGGGCCATGAGACCTTCCACTTGCAGGGCATCGCCGTCGCGCGGATCCCACCACTCGCCGAGCTGGGTGTTGATGAACACCTGGAGGGCGCCGGGGCCCTTGGCCTTGGCCTTCTTGAAGCCCGAGACCAGCACGTGCATGGGGCGCACCATGAGGCCATGCACCCAGAAGCCAGCATGATCGGTGACGTGGGGCCGTGAGGCGATCCACTCGCCGGCCAGGATGGCGCGCCGGAAGTCGGCCTCGATGATCTCGCAGCCCCCGCCGTTGCAGGCGTAGACCGGCTCAGGCTTCTCGGCCCAGACCACCTGGCGGAAGTCGGGCAGCTGCCGATGGCCGCAGTGGGGGCAAGTGATCCACCAGCGGCGCTGGTCGCTCTCCTTCCAGCTGTTCTCGATGCGGCTGCGCCCCAGGATGGTGGGGGTGGAGCACTTGTAGATCAGGCGCCGGCCCCGGAAGTCGCTGGTGCGGGCCTCGGCCAGGTCCTCGAAGTCGCCCTCATTGCCCACCGTGACCGAGGCCTCGATGCGGTCGATCTCATCTTCGAGCAGGACCTTGATGGGCTGGGAAGCGAGGCCCGCGGGGGCGTTGGCCCCGACGCCCACCAGCAGGCCGCCTGGGAATTGCTTCTCGAGGATGGTGTTGGAGCTGTCTCGTGTCTTCTCGCCGATGAGGGCCGCCAGCTCGGGGCAGTCCCGCACCATGGGCATGAAGCGGGTCTTGCTCCACTTTTCGGCCGCCCGCTCGGTGGGGCAGACCACCATGATCGGACCAGGGTTGGCGATGATCACATACATGATGATGTTGTTTAGAATCTGAGTCTTGCCCCACTGGGCCCCCCCCACCACGGTGACGTATTGGATCCGGGGGTTGCTGGAGGCGTCCATGATGCCGACCTGGTAGGGCCGGTCCTCGGTGGACCACCGGCCCGGGGCCGCGCTGTCCTCCCGGCTGAGCACGCGGTATTTCTCGGCGCACTGGCTGACGGTCATGTCCGGGGGCGGCAGCAGCACCGGCGCGGTGACGGCCAGCAAGGTCAGGGCGGAAGCGTGCAGCCTCACACAGCCTCCGGGTGCTGCGCGGTGCGCTCGGTCTCGGCGACCAGGTCGCGGCGCACGCTGTTGAGCTCGCGCCGGATGGCGGCCACCTTCTCGGCCAGGTTCATGCCGTCCTCGATCAGGGGCGCGGCCCGGTCGGGCAGGCCGTCCAGGTTCACCTTCAGCCGGCTGAGGAAGCCGCCCCAGGCCTGCTGGACCTCCTGGGCGTCGAGCAGCTGGCCCGCCTCCTTGGCCGCCTCCATCTCGGCCAGGTCGGCCTCGGCTTTCAGCTTCCGCTCCTTGTCGTTGAGGGGTCCATTCCCCCCCTTGGAACCCGACACGCGCTCCAGCCACCAGGGCAGCACCTCGGCCCAAACGTAGTGGTGGCCTCGTCCTTCGCCATGTCGGGGTAGGCCCTCATCGCACCAACGCATAATTGTTCTATCTGAAACATTGAACAAAGCGCATAAATCAGCCTGTTTTAACTTGGGGAGGGCTTCTTTTATGATCATAGCGTTCCTAAGTGGACTGTGACACACCTTAAAATTCCACAGCTAGCAAAACCTTGCGGCTTTCCGCGATACCCGCCCTGGCACCCATGGAAAGGACCCGGGCACCCGCTGCCTAGCTGGAGTGGTGCACGATGCATCATCTCCGGCCTCACCTGGCCGACCGCAGAGCATCCATCACCGCCTGGTTGAAGACTGCGCTCTGGGAGGCAGACACGGCCTGCCCGATGGTGTCCACGAAGCGCAGGTCTGCTGGGATCCGCACCCGCTCCACAAGGCGGTAGAGCACGCGGGTGCCGTCCTTGCGGCGCAGTTGCTTCTGCTTCTTCGTGCGCGGACCCATGCCCACGGCCAGGTTGTCGAGGGTGAAGGACTTGAGGCGCGTGCCCTTGGCCAGTCCGCGGGCCACACGCTGCAGCACCAGGCGCTGCCCTGCGGCCGTCCTCACCATGAACGTCTCCTGCTCACCCTTCACCTGGCCCGCGGCCGTGCGCGCCATGTGCAGGTTCTTTGGTGCGAGCGGGTTGTTGGCGCTGATCACCTTGGACTTGAACACGTCCTGGTTGGGCTGCCAGAGGAAGCGGCCGCCGTGCCGAGTGCGATCGCCGCCCTCCTCGTGCTGGTCCATGAAGGGGCGGCCGTCCGGGTATTCCAGCGTGATGGTCACGCGCCAGCTGGTCTTGGTGGCCCGATCGGTCTTGTTGATCTTCACGCCGCGCAGCACGAACTGCTCACGCCGAAGGTGGAAGGCGTGCTGCATCTGCCCCTGCTCGGCCTTCTGCCCCACGTTGGCCAGGCGGTTGAGGCCCAGGCTGATCGCATAGGGCAGCTGGCCCTGCACCTGGGCCAGCATCATCATGGCGCCGCTGGTGTTCACGCTGATTTGAAGGTCGGGCATGGGCAGCCTTTCAGGCCTTGGGTGGTGCAGATGGACAGGCTCACGCCTGGGGGTGCAAAGAGGGGATGTTGAAGAGGCGGGTTGAGAAGTCGTGGGGCATATTGGGGGCTCCGACGCAGCGCTCGCAC
>Ga0214166_1000158_pt1 | contig 35121 bp, 39 predicted proteins | sample TroBogepilimnion_27_FD_153005 | JGI IMG/M metagenome (GOLD analysis project Ga0214166, IMG submission 153005) | Freshwater microbial communities from Trout Bog Lake, WI - Practice 18AUG2009 epilimnion v3 | ecosystem: Environmental > Aquatic > Freshwater > Lake > Epilimnion/Euphotic zone ...
AATTCGCCCCAAATCTGTTCAAGCCCTGAGACATAAGACGAATCGGCGTGTATTTGGCTAAGTGGCGTAAATACCAACTCTCCCGTTACACCATTGGGGTTGTCTTCACCGGCGTCGTAGATGTCTGTCACCAGTACCCAAGACGCGGACTTTAAAGACTCGGCGAGCTCACTGGCGAGTGCGGTCGTTCTCGAAATACGATGTGGTTGAAAAACGACTCCAACGCGTTCATAACCGGCGTCTCGGGCGGCTTCGAGAGTGGCCGCTATTTCGCCCGGCAGGTGGGCGTAGTCCTCGAAAATATCGATCTCTGCGTAGGTACCCCTGAATTCAAACCGCCTCGGTGCGCCCCGAAATTGCTGAAGGCCTCGAACGATGTGTTCATCCGAAATTCCCAACTCGCGCGCGAGGACCGCAACTACGGCGGCGTTAGCAACATTGTGCCTGCCGGTTACTTGAAGAGACAACTCAATTCTGTGGTCGGTCGATACGAGTGAAAAACTGGCTCCTCGCCGGTCGAGACTGACGTCTTCGATAAGCCAGTCTCCCCCCGCTCCAACGGCGACCGCCCCGTCTAAGGCGTCACCAACGCGTCGAGCTCCTGGATCGGTTCGGTAGAAAACAACTGGCCCAGTCGTTCGCTGAGTTAATTCTTGAAATGCCGTCTCGAGGGCTTGAAGGTTTCCGTAGTAGTCAAGGTGGTCCGCTTCAATGTTTAACAACGCGAGTGCGTACGGCGCCACTTGAGAAAAGGTGCCGTAACTTTCGTCGACCTCTACGACAAGTCCGTCATTTCCGTAGTAACCATTAGGACCAAGACCACGCACGTCCGCCCCCAGAAGTCGCCCGACATCGCGACCCGACTCGGCCATGATCCAAGCGAGCATTGAGGTCGCGGTAGTTTTTCCGTGAGTACCGGTGACTCCAATGAGCTGGTTTTCGCGGCCGAGTTTCGCCAGCATTGAAGCTCGGTCGAGCGTCTCAATACCCAACTCAGCCGCCCTCACCCGCTCGGGGTGATCGGCCGTTACGGCCGGCGACCAGAGGAGCAAATCAATCCCCTCTACGTGATTTGCATCATGTTCGGAGTTAACCACAACCCCCGAGTCGGCTAATTCATCCAAGACGCTTGATGGCTTCGCATCGCAGCCACTCACCTGATACCCCTGGCCAACTAACAGTCGTGCAAGACCGCTCATCCCTGCGCCGGCAACTCCGATAATGTGGACTCGCTGAGTCATCGGTTGCACGCTTTCACAATTACTTCGGCGATATCAGCGGATGCCTGTGGGTGGCCCATTCTTTGCATCCTTTTGGCCATCGAGCCCCTGGTTTCAGTACTGAAAAGTTTGTCCAAGGTGGCCGCCAAAGTCGTGGCGCTCAATTCTGAGTCTTCGATCACAAAAGCGGCCCCAGCCTCTTCTAGTGCTCGCGCGTTATGCGCTTGGTGGTCCGAGGGTGAATTCGGTAGCGGAATGAGAACCGCCGGAACGCCGACCACGCCAAGCTCAGCCACCGTAGTGGCGCCGGCTCGGCAAATCGCGATGTCGGCAATTGGCCAAAGTTTGGTCATGTCTGCAAATTCAATGATGCGGTAGTCGAGTGCCTCGTGTACTTCACGTGATTTCACTCGCGCGAAGTCTCGGCGACCCGTCACCTGAATCAGCGCAACGTCAGTACGGGAGGCCCACAGCACCGCAAGTTCCGAGATTGCGTCGTTGACGCTCTTCGCTCCCAACGATCCGGTCATGACTAAGACTACGGTTTTAGAACTTTCAATCTTTGGCACCATCGCTGACTTGGCGGTGACGCGCGTTTCAGGTGAGACGTGTTGCAGGGTTGCGTGAAGAGGCACTCCAGTGACAATTGCCCGCGGATCGTCGGAAGCGAATGCGACGCAGCGCTGCTTGGCGAAGCGCTTCACTAAACGCTGCGCCAAGCCGGTGGCGGCATCTAGTTCGACCAAAATCAGGGTACGTCTAGTTAGTACCGCCCCCAACGACATTGGCAATGAGGCATATCCTCCAACCGATACGACTACATCAGGACGCCAGAAAACTGCCGTGACCACTCCCAGTATGAACGAGCCCGTGATGCCTACCAAAGCTCGTGCGTTGGCGAGTAGGGCTCGAGGCGAGATCGAGCGTCGAATTCCACGTCCTGGCCAAAGCGAGACGCGGTAGTTGCTCTCAGCGAGAATTCTGCGATCTTCACCACGAGACGAGCCAATCAAACGGATTTCGCCTGCTGAAACTCCCGCCGCGCAAAGAGAATCAGCGATCGCCAGCATTGGGTAGAGGTGCCCTCCCGTCCCACCACCGGTGATAATAATCCGAGGCATTAGTACCTCGGCTGGGGGCGTCGCACTGTGCTCACTGGTGCGTGGCGACTAGCTCGCTCTTGGCTGTAGTGGCGAATTGATACTGGCTCATGGACTTTGCGATATTCACGAATCGTTAAATCCTTCGACTCGGACCGATCGTTAGCAATGTTGTAGAGGATTCCCACCGCCACCATTTCCATAATCAACGAGGTGCCACCATAACTGAAGAACGGCAAAGGAATTCCGGTGACCGCCCACCAACCCATCACTGACGCGATGTTGATGACCGCTTCGAGCGCAATCCAGACTGTAATACCCATGGCGACGTACCGATAAGCCTGGTTGGTGCAACGTGCCGCAATACGTACAGAAACGAGCAAGAACCAAGCAAAAAGAGCGATGACTAAGACGGATCCGATTAGGCCCATCTCTTCACTCAAGATTGAGAAGATGAAGTCTGTGTGTGGATTAGGTAGCAGTCCCCACTTGGCTCGGCTGTGGCCGAATCCCAATCCAATAATTCCGCCTGAACCAATTGCGGTCTTGGACTGGTCGATCTGATAATTCAACGAATGTTGAAACTGGCCGTAGTGCAAAAAACTCGTAAAGCGACTCCACGCATACGACTTGAGAGCGACGAAACCAACGAGGCCAATGAAGAGCCCGCCAAAAGCTGTGGCGGTGAACTTGCGAGACATACCCGCAACGATGAGCATCGTAAGAGCGATGGCAATGACCATTGACGAGGTGCCCATGTCTGGCTCGAGCAAAATCAGTCCGACACCAAGAATTACTGGCGATACCCACATCAAGAGAACTTTCGGCTTTCCCAAGGTCAAGTAATTCTTTTGAATGACTAAACCGAGGTAGAGCACCGTGGCTAACTTGAAGAGTTCCGAAGGCTGGAAAATAATAACTTTTAGATTCAGCCACCGTTGGCCGCCGTTAACGGTAATTCCCCACTTTGCCACCAGCGCTAGAGCGATGAACGACCCAATCATCAAGATTGGAGACAGTCTCAAAAGTTTGTCGAGTTGAATTTTGCTCACAATTAACACCGCAAACATTCCAATAACCGTGTACGCCACTGAGTGCGTCCAGATACTCGTTGGGGTGCCGCCGGTCGCTGAGGTTTGCCCTTCGCTGGCGGAGGCCACAAAAACATTTCCGAGAAGCACCATTGCGCCAGTCAAAATTAGGAGCAGCCGACCACGCGAATCACCACGGGGAACTGGTTGAAAAAAGTGTGGCGTCCGACCATTGCGCTTACTCATACAAACCTCGCAATTCGAATGAAGTCTGCGTAGAAGATCCCGAGCCCTAGAGCGGCGAGCAAGCCGGCCAAAATCCAGAAACGGATAATGACCGTAGTTTCGGGCCACCCGAGTAACTCAAAGTGATGGTGAATCGGAGCCATTTTGAAGATGCGCTTTTTAAACAGTCGGAAGCTAATGACCTGGAGAATCACTGACAAGGTTTCGGCGACAAACAACCCTCCAATCACCACCAGCAGCAGGTCCAAATTCATCAACAGGCACAGCGATCCCAGAGCGGTACCGATGGCCAACGAGCCAGTGTCGCCCATCATGATTCGTGCGGGAGCGGCATTCCACCAGAGGAAACCTAAACACGCACCGACCATCGCGACGGCAATGAGCCCTAGGTCCAGCGAGGCGTGCAGGAGGTAGAGGTGATAGTGACGAAACTGCCAGTAGCCAATGATGGCCAGTACCGCGAACGCGAAAGTTCCCGATCCCGCCGCCAGTCCGTCTAGTCCGTCGGTCAAATTGACGGCATTGGAAGTTCCGATCACAACCAAAATCGCGAGAGCGATCCAGCCAAAAACACTCAAGGGGATGCCCGGCCATGATGCGCGCGTGAGCGAAAGGCTCGTACTCGTATGTACCCAGTAAATAGCTCCGAAGGCGAACCCGGTGGCGATGAGAAATTGGCCTGCGAACTTTCCCCGCTTGTTAAGACCCAAGTTTCGCTTATTGCGAATACCGAGGTAGTCGTCGAGGAAGCCCAAAAGCCCCGAGGCCAGAATTGCCGTCATGGCGAGCTCACCAGAACGGGTAAAAAACAGAGCGGTGCCGACGTGACCCATGCAATATCCCACGAAGGCTGAGCCAACAATTACTACCCCACCCATGGTCGGGGTACCAGCTTTTTTATGGTGGTGCGACGGCCCATCGTCTCGGATTAGTTGGCCCATGGAACGACTGCTCATAAAGCGAATCCACAGGGGTGTAGCCAAAATAGACAATAGAAAGGCAAAGCCGCCCGACTCCATCAAACTAAGCATTAGTTCCTCTTCATCAACTCTCGAACAACAGCGCGATCATCAAACTCGAATTCCTGATCACCGATAATTTGAACCCGTTCGTGCCCCTTGCCGGCAACCACAACCACGTCACCTTCGCCAGCGAGCGCAATAGCCGCAGCGATTGCTTCTCGACGGTTGACTTGACGCTGCCAATTAGTGGCTCCGTTTACGTTCGCAACAATCTCATTAATTATCGCATTCGGGTCTTCCGAACGCGGGTTATCAGATGTCACAATTACCTGGTCCGAAAGTTCAGTCGCCACTTGGCCCATGGGAGCACGTTTCGCTTGGTCCCGGTCGCCGCCACAGCCAAACACAGTAATGACCCTTCCGCCCGGATTGATTTCGTGAATGTCAAGCAGCAGACGGCGAAGCCCTTCGGGCGTGTGGGCGTAGTCAACCACCGCCGAGATTCCGCGGTTTTGAATAACGCTGAAACGTCCTGGGACTGCATTGAGCGTCACTGCCGCTTTGGCCAATATTCCCTCGTCGGCACCAAGAGAACTCAGGATGCTCAGGGCAATCAGCAAATTGTCTACGTTGTACGAACCTACGAGTCCGGTCACGACCTCGTGTCCGCGCCACTGAAAGGCCGTCGATTCCAAGGTCAGACGTACCGCTGTTGCATCTCGCCTAGTGACTGACACGAATGGAATCTGTATTTCTTTGGTCAAACGCTCACCGTAGGTATCGTCGGTCCAAATAACAGCTCGGTCTGACATGCTTGCACGAAAGAGAAGCGATTTTGCTCGGAAATAGCTTTCCATGTCGTGGTGGTAATCGAGGTGGTCGTGACTGAGGTTGGTAAATGCTGCAACCTGAAATTGAAGACCTTCGATTCTCTTCTGATCCAGGGCATGACTTGAGACCTCGAGCGCTATCACCGATCTCGTGGTTGAAGCAAAGTGGGATGTTAATTCTTGAATCGTACGAAGCAGTTCTGGGGCCGCGGGGGTTGTTCGGACATGCGAAAGAGTGCCGATACTCGCGCCATTCCAGCCAATCGCCTGAGCTAGTTCGGCAACCATTACCGCGACGCTCGTTTTTGCATTAGTGCCGGTGATGGCCACCATTGCGGTGTCTCGTTGAGCCTCGCCAACGATGGCAACTGAAGCCGCGGTGCAGATTTCATGAATCGAGTCTGCGGTCACAACAATCACTGGCACACCAAGACCTTCAACTTCATGGGTTGCGACTACCGCAACTGCCCCATTAGTAACGGCGATTGGCGCGTAGATTGCCCCATCGGTGCGCGTTCCAGGCATGGCAAAAAAGAGTGTTCCATCTTCACAGAGACGAGAGTCAATTTCGACACGAGAGATCTCTAAGTCGTGAATGGAATCATTCAGTTCAAGCGGGGCAAGCACATCAACTAGACGCATCAGGTCACGTCCGAAGAAATATTGGTTTTACCCTTCAAGGGCTTTTGCGAGATTCCCGATGAAGGAATGCCGTAGTGGCGCAAGGCATATCCCATTACCGCTTTGAAAACTGGTGCGGCTACCGCCCCACCAAAGATCGTGGTCTGTGGCCGCTCAATGATGACAATCATCGAAAGCACGGGGTGATTGGCTGGAGCGAATCCGACGAAGCTGGCGTTGTAGGCGTGTGCGAGCAGCGTGTCTTTTCCAGGCGTGGGAATAGTTGCGGTTCCTGTTTTGCCAGCCACCAAGTAGCCCGGGATGATTGCGTTTGCGCCAGTACCGGAGAGAACAACTTGCTCAAGCATCTGAATCATCGTGTGATCAACACTGGGTGACAAGACCTGCCTAGTCGTACTTTTAGCTGCGGCCTTTACAGTTCCGTTTGGATAGACGTAACCCCGAACCAGTTTGGGTGAAACAAAAACTCCCCCATTCGCAATTGCGTTGTAGGCGTCAAGGACTTGAATGGGTGGAACGGCGTCGACTTGGCCGATAGGCAGCGCCACGTTGTCGGCGGCGTAGTAACGCGAGGCGTCAACCACGAGTCCTCGTGTCTCTCCCGGGAAATTCAAACCGGTCGGCAGACCAAATCCAAAACGCTGCACCGCTGCCAAAATTGCGTTTTCACCAATGGTTTTTCCTACGAGGTAGGTACCAATGTTGGAGCTCTGCGCCAAGATCTGCGTTGCCGTTAGGTGGAGAGTTCCATGAGCCTCGGCGTCGTGGAAGGCTCTCGTTCCAACCGTGATGCGACCAGGAACGGTAAATCTCGTTTGTGCGTTGATTGTTCCTTGCGCCAAGGCAGCCGAGAAAGTAACGACCTTAAACACCGAACCAGGCTCGTACGCCGAAGTGAACGCAAGATTGCTTATGGAGTCCTGAACCCCACCTACGCCAATATTTTTCTGCCACGTAGGAATCTTTCCTAAGACACCGGGATTCACTCGTGTATTCACCAATGAAGCATCCGCGAGGATTTCTCCGGTCTTGACATCCATCACGATTGCCACTCCACTCACCGCATGAGTCGAGTTCACCTCTTGGGCCAAGTCTTGCTCGGTGATGTACTGAAGCGAGGAGTCAATCGTTAATTCAAGTCCGGTTCCAGCGACAGCCTTCTTAATGACCGATGCGGTTTCACCCGGAATTGCTACGCCGTTAGGCGTCAAGAAGAGCCGGCTCACACCATTTTGTCCAGCCAAGATTTTGTTCTGGCCAAGTTCGAGCCCCGCATTACCGAGTCCCTGGGCGTCGACTCCCCCAATCAGTGACTGGGCGATCGTGCCTTGCGGGTAGCTACGGAGCGAAGAGTTTTGAACCACCACGCCAGGAAAGTTCAAACTCGCAATGTGTCGACCCTGATCGAGACTCAGCGAATTTGTAATCGGTACGTAGCCATTTCTCGTTGAGAGCATCGCCTGTAACTTGCGCACCGGAAGGTGAACCAACGGGGCTAGCGCACGAGCTTCTTTGAGTGGCTGCTTAATCTGAAAGTTATCCGCCAGCACCAAAGCGGTAGGTCGCGAAACCGCCAAGGTCAGACCGTTTCGGTCGTAAATTCCAGCGCGGAGAGCCTTCGTCGTCAAAGTACTTCGTACTTGCTGAACCGAAGCCTTCGCCCAGAATGAGTGGTTCAAAACATCCAGAGTTACGAGGCGCACGGCGAGCGCCAAAAAGAGAATGAGAAATGCAACCTGGATTCGGGCGATGCGACGAAGACTGCGCTTCTCGCCCTCTCCCCGACTGGGTGACCGCGAGCCAGAGCGCGAATGGGCGCTCGGATAGCCAGTGGTCATCGGTGCGCCCTCGAGATCTCAACTACTGAACGAGTGAAGTGAGGCAGTGGTACTGGCGTGCTGAGCGAAACCGCAACGATCTGGGTCACTGAAACTGGGGGAACTAGGTGCAGGGAACTCGCGTGAGCCGTGATTTGAGCTGGTGCCGAGAGGGCTGAGACGTCATTGACCGAAAGAGCAAACTTCGACTGCTCCTGCTGTAACTGGTATTGGAGTTGGTGCAGTTGAAGCTGCTCGTGCCCCGCGTAAAGAGTTCCAGCCACAACAAGCACCACCGCAAAGCCAAAGATTACGAGTGATCGAACTAACGGTGAACGCTGGCGAACACGTGACCCGGGAGAGGCAACTGGCAAACGCGATGGCGCGGGTGGCGGGGTAACGCGAGGATGACGAGTGGCCGGACGGGTGGCAACGTCACGACGTGGAAGTGGCATCGTGCTCATGAGCCGACCTTTCGAGCAATACGCAATCGAGCAGAACGAGCTCGAGGATTCGATTCCGACTCTTCAGCAGTAGGAAGAATTGCGGACGCCTTAAACACTTCGACTCTCGGCACTGCCCCACAGACACATCCCAGAGCAACGGGACAGTGACACCCACCGGTGTGAGCTTCGTGCAGGATTTCCTTGACCACGCGATCTTCACCCGAGTGATACGAAATTACGACGACAAGTCCATTGACCGCCAAGAGTTCAATCGCGGACTCGAGGCCCTGGGTGAGTTGCTCGGCTTCGCCGTTTACCGCAATGCGCAACGCCTGAAAGGCGCGAGTCGCCACGTGACCACGGCGACGAGCAGCCATCGGTACCGCTGCTTCTACGCAGGCGGTTAATTCATCGGTTGACTGGGGAAGCCCATTCTTCATGGAGCGAGCGATCGCCCCGGCGAAACGACTTTCGCCGTTCTCCCGCAAAATTGCTACAAGTTCATGGACGTCAACTCGGGCAATATATTCCGCAGCGCTTTCGCCCGTGGTGGGGTCCATACGCATATCGAGTGGGGCGTTAGACCGGAAAGAAAATCCGCGACTCGCATCGTCTAGTTGCCGAGAGGACACCCCGAGGTCAAGCAGGATGCCAACGATTGGCGCCCCGTCAATCCACTGTGACTCAGCACTCACGACTGCACTCATTTGGGCAAAGGTTGATTTCACCAACTTCACTCGGTCGCCAAACTCAGCCAATCGAACCGATGCCGCAACATGCGCGGCGTCATCACGGTCAATTCCCAGGATTCGGATGTGGGGAGCCTTCGCCAACAGTGCGGCGGCGTGACCGCCTCCACCCAGGGTGGCGTCAATAACCACGCCCGCCTCTTGCTTGGCGAGCAATTCGGTTATCTCTTTTTCGAGCACCGGCTGGTGGTAGTTACCTTGGTTCATCTGCAGCCTTTCAACCGGGCGCAAGAACGAGATGGCGGAGGAGAATTCTCGTTCGTGCGCCACAGTTGCCAGGCTGCGCATGCTCCTAGGTCGGAATTGTTGTCGTGCGTTGTTCACTCCCTACTGACCTGCCTTGAAGGCCTCACTTGCGCCGTCAACTACTTCGGCGAACACAGTTGGGTCCCACAGTTCGATGTGATCGAGAGCTCCGACGATGATGACTTCACTCGAGATTCCCGCGTACTCGCGGATGTCAATTGGAAGAACGAAGCGACCTTGCTTATCGAATTCAATTTCACGTGAAAGCGAAGCCCAGTAACGCGCTTTGTTTCGTGCCGCCTTGTCACCTTCATTAACAACAGACTCGCGTTGTGAGACTTGACGCTGAAAGCCACCCTGGTCCCAGAGACCAATGCAGCCGTCAATCTGAGGTGAGAGGTTTCCGCCACGTTCAAAACCGAAACGAAACTTGGCGGGAAGGATGAGACGGCCCTTGTCGTCGAGGGAGTGCTGATATCGGCCTACGAATTTTGACATCGCTCCCCCTTTCGGTCGCTCTCCACTTCGAACCACCATACTCCATTTCAAACCACCTGACTCCACAAATACCCATTTAGCCCCATATTTCGCCCCATTTGTGCCTGGAATATAAAAAGCCGGCCCCTTCGGGCCGGCTTTTTCATTGAAAATTTAGGGTTTTAGGCGGTCAAGAGCAGCTGACGGAAGGTCCAGGGTCCTGAAATTTCTCTCAGAAAAGCAATCGTCGACTCCCCTTCTTTGAGGCCCACGGTTTGGGCAGTGTGGTGCTGAATGGCCTCACGTGTCAAGGGCGATCGTTCGCGCAGCGCGTCAGCCAAATAGTCACTTGATCCTTGGTGGAGCACGGTGGAGAGGAATACGCCTTCGCGCACCCGCCACTGCGTTACACCAACGAGTTTGCGATCTTCGAAAAAGAGCTCTCCGGGACCTCGGCCTGCAAAACACAGCACTCGCAACGACTCATCACCCTCTACGCCTCCACTGTGAAGTTGAGTCTCGAGGCCCGAATCTTCAAGTGCTCGTTGCCACCACTGCCCCACCATCTGTGAACTCTGGTGAACGTCTGCACGCCATCGATCATCGTCGGCGGGAATCCACCAGTCCACCCAGAGGTCATCGGGTTGCAAGAGCACCATGCCACCGCCACCTCGCCGGCGGCGAACTTCATACTCGACATCATCAACTAGTAATTCACGGTCCTGCATCGAGCCCAGCACAACGACAGGCCGCTCGGTGCGGACAACAAACATTGTCGGCACCGAAATCGCGCGCAAGGCTTCGTATTCGTACAGCTCTTCAACTTCGTTCATGACGCCTTTGGTAAATAGGGCGCCCATAAGGGATCAGGGTCTGACAGGTGGCGCCAACGCCACCAAGGACCATCGGGAACACGAGGTTCAAAGTGCATGCTCCAGCCAATCTCTTCGAGCAATCGGTCACCCTTTTGCATGTTGTGGCGACGACAGGCAGCCACCACATTTGTCCACTCGTGTTTTCCGCCTCGGCTTCGAGGGATTACGTGGTCAATGGTGTCGGCGACCTCTAGGCAGTAAGCGCACCGGTGGCCATCGCGCAGGAGTAGGGAGCGGCGAGTAAGCGGAGGGGTCCGCAGCTTGGTGGGCAACTTCACCATCTCATGCAATCGCACGATTGCGGGGATTTCGACCGTTATCGAGGCCGAATGCATCAGCGCTGGTTCTTCAGGAATAGCGATAGGTTCAGCACGCCCCGCCAACATCAGAACAACCGCACGGCGTTCGCTCACCAATTGAAGTGGCTCGTAGGTCGCGTTCAATAACAACACTCGAGCCATGACTTACCTCGAAGTCCTTTGGGCCTTGGCCCACTTGGCGGCAGCGACAATTTCGTCTACGTCGGGACGAACGCTGGTGTCTCCATTGAGAGTTTTCATTCGAAAGTCCCAATACTGTGGGCCCGGTAGAGGCAGAAATGGCGCGTATCGCCACCAGTGGCGACGACGAAGGTTCCAAGCGGCACTCACGATAACCGCGATGTCCAACGGATGGCGAAAGCAGTGTTGCATCACTGAAGGCGCTAGCGCCAACACCTCACGAGCGCTCGACGACGCTCGCTTCGAGGTCACTGGCTCTTATTGCGGTAACGCGACAACCAGTCGCGAAAAAATGCAGTACGTGACCCAGCGGGTGGCACGACATCGTCTGCAGAGGCACGACGTGTCACGTCGCGCCACGAGGCCTTGCCCAAAAGTCGCACATTGCGCTCGAGGACGATGGCCGACAGAAACATGATCGCAACGCCCAGGAGTCCGAGCCAAATGTTGCGAGAGAAATAGACAACCAGGACAACAAGTCCCGCGACGAAGCCCAGAATGGCTTGACGAACTCGATGCCCCGCGTGAACGTACACGTTCTTTTGTCGGGCCGATTTAGCGAGCGATGGGTCTTGACGCGTGAGGGATTCTTCGAGCTCGGCTAGAACGCGCTGTTCGTGTTCACTTAGTGGCATCTGCCCTCCCTACCCCTACTGTATCGCCCACTCGAAAAAAGTAGACGGAATGTTTGCCCTATTCCCCCGTGGCCATTGGAATCTCCTCGGCCACGTGGTGGGCAGATGAGCGCAACGTAACTTCAGGAAGTCTCAGCGACAGAATAAGCGCCACGACCGCAATTGGTACCGCCCAGCGATAAATCGAGTCAATCGAAGCCGAGATCGCGTGAAGGATTACCTGCAGCGTCGAGTGTGGCAACTGTCCAAGGAGTTTCGGCGTCCATCGCGATGGATTCTGCCCAAGTCCGGCGGGGACAACCCCGTGGAAACCCTTGATTAGCTGGCGAGGTAGCTCGTTGATGTAGAGGGCGCCAAAGATTGCCGTTCCGAACGAACCGCCAATTGATCGGAAGAAGTTGCTTCCCGCCGTACCGGCGCCAATGTCGCTGGGATCAACGGCGTTCTGAACCGCCACAATGAGAATTTGCATCACCATGCCGATACCCGCGCCCAGGATAAACATGTAAAAGGCCATGAGCCAACTCGAGGTTCCGAGCCCAATTGTCGACAGCATTCCCAGGCCAATGGTCATAACCGCACATCCCATGATTGGGAATTGACGATACTTACGACCCTTGGAAACTAACTGCCCCACCACGATCGAGGCGCCAAATAGTCCCACCATCATTGGCAGCAAACGCAGTCCTGAGGCGGTCGGGCTAACACCACGAACCTCTTGGAAGAACAATGGCAGGAAGGTCATCGCCCCGAACATGGCGAAACCCACTACAAAGCCAATTGCTGAGGCCGAAGCAAAGACTTTGTTCGCGAACAGTCGTGGAGGCAAAATTGGTTCCACCGCTCGCTTTTCAATAAACACGAATACAACCGCCAGCACCAAACCGGTAGTAATGAAGAACAACGAGGGAGTCGAGCCCCACGCCTCCGACGAACCACCCAAAGAGGTGAACAAGATAAGACACGAGGCCGAAACGGTCAGGACCGCTGTGCCGAGGTAGTCAATTACGTGACTGCGACGTTCACCATCGGCTGGCAAAGCAATAGCGGTGACAATAAGCGCAATCGCGCCAAATGGAATGTTGATGTAGAAAATCCAACGCCAGGACAGGTGATCCACAACAAATCCGCCCAGGAGTGGTCCCAGAACCGTCGCCGCGCCAAAAACGCCACCGAAGAGTCCGGAGTAACGACCTCTTTCTTTAGGTGAAACCACGTCAGCAATAACGGCCTGGGCGCCGACCATTAGGCCGCCACCGCCCAAACCCTGTAGGGCACGAGCGAGAATGAGAAAAATCATTGAGTTGGCGAGTCCCGAAAGGACTGAACCCAACAAGAAGATGACGATGGCCGATTGGAAGTACTTCTTGCGTCCGTGAAGGTCGCCAAGCTTTCCCCAGAGCGGAGTCGAAACAGTAGAAGCCAGGAGGTACGAAACAACGACCCAACTTAAGTGATTCGCCCCGTGGAGTTCTCCGACGATCGTCGGCAGCGCAGTAGAGACAATGGTTCCGTCTAAGGCCGCCAAGAGCATTCCGAGCATCAAGGCACTCAAAATCCAGTTCAGTTCACGTTTCGTAACGGTTGCCATGTCATAGCCTTTCTTGGAATCGCACCATTCTACAAGCCGCCCTTTCACTCAAACCTCGGTAGCCTTATCTGATGACTTGGCACCGGAGAATTCACCACTCCCCCTATCGCCAAGGATTGACCATGCTCATTGGCTTAACGGTTGCTTTGGCGTGGAGTATCTCCAGCCATCGGTCCTACACGCTTTTTACGAGTGGAAATTTTTCGCGCAGTTGGCAGTCCTGGGGGCTAAATAACGTGCACGGTCTTGCCCTCAATTTACTTCTCACATTCTTCTTTTTGGCGATCGGAATTGAACTCGCTCAAGAACTTCAATCTGGGGTCTTACGGAGCTGGTCCACAATCGCAACGCCACTCTTTGGGGCCATTGGCGGAATGGCTTTCACCGCAGTGCCACTACTACTAGTTGGCTCACTCACCCGCACTCAATTTCTCATTCATGGATGGGGAATTCCCATGGCTACAGACATTGCCCTCACACTTGGGACGCTTTCTTTGCTCGGAACCAGGGTTCCCTCGTCACTGCGTCTCTTTGTCCTCACGCTCGCAGTTCTAGATGACATCGGTAGCGTCATCGCACTGGGCTTTGTTCGCCCACTGCAACTCACACATTGGCTCATCGCGCTGGTTTCGATAATCGTTGCCGTTGGGGCCGTTGCTCTTTGGCGCAAGGGACACCCGAGCGCATTGTGGCTCGCACTTGGTGCCACCTGGATTGCCTTCCAGAGGTTGGGTATCGAGCCCGCGCTGGCTGGAGCCGTGATTGGCGTCTTCGCGGTGAATTCGCGCTTAACCCTCCAACTCGAGCGACGACTAAGCATCCTTTCGAGTTACGTAATCCTGCCCCTCTTCGCCCTGGTGGCGACCGGCATCACGCTGAGTAGCCAAGTACTGACCCACCAATCGTTACGTGTGCTCTTGGCGGTTGCCCTCGTGCGCTTGATCGGCAAAGTCCTGGGAATTAGCGCCGGCGTGAGGTTAAGTATGGTTTTCGGCGCTTCTCGCCCCCACGAATTGAGAGGTCTCACCTTGACCGGGACCGGTTTGCTGTGCGCCATCGGGTTCACCGTACCCCTCGTCTTTGCTTCAGCGGTTACGAAAACGGGTGGCGCGAATTACAACGCAGTCACGATGGGGCTGCTCGGGGCATCCCTCATTGGTGGTGTCGCCGGATTGTTTTTTGTTCGGCTAGGGCTTAAGCGGCACCCAGACCTACGGGGCAACTAACGCCGGTTCCCCCGATGCCGCAGTAGCCGTTCGGGTTGGCCACTAGGTACTGCTGGTGGTACTCCTCAGCAAAGTAATACTCTTTCGCTGGAGAAATCTCAGTGGTGATTTTTCCGTAACCCGCACTCAAGAGTCGCTCTTCATATTGAGCTGCGACTTCACGCACGATGCGCTCTTGCTCGGGTGAAGTGAAAAACACTGCACTTCGATATTGCGTACCGCGGTCTGCACCCTGTCGCATTCCTTGGGTTGGGTCGTGCCCTTCGAAAAAGTGTCGAATGATTGCGTCGTATGAAACTACGGCGGGATCGAAAACCACCCGTACCGTTTCGGTGTGGCCAGTCAATCCCGAGCAGCACTCTTGATAGGTCGGATTTTTTGTGTATCCGCCCATGTAGCCAACGCTCGTGGAGACAACACCGGGGACGGTAAAGAACGCCTTTTCAGCTCCCCAGAAACAGCCCATCGCTACGTACGCAGCCTCGAGACCCGAGGGAACGGAGCCATAGAAAGGCTCGTTGAAATACAGATGATTGCGGTCGGTGACGATTGGCTCATCTCGACCGGGCAAAGCCTTATCTAGGGTGACCATCTCAGTTGGTGATTGCATGTTCTTAGATTAGGGCTTGGGGATAATTACCGTGACCCTATGCTGGGGGACGTGCCTACCGAGACCGTCACCGTGAACGACATCATTTGCACTATTCGTGACAACGGTCGCCGGGTGACGAACGGTAAGCGGGCGGTTGCGGATGTTCTCCACAGCTCCAATACGCACTTAACTGTTGAAGAAATCATGTCAGCCGTTCGCGCGACAGAGCCCGAGATTAATCAATCTACGGTGTACCGAATTCTCGAGGAATTTGAGGAGCTCGGGCTGGTAGTCCACTCCCACCTAGGTGCCAGTGCCGCGGTTTATCACCTCGCCGGCCAAAGTCACGCCCACCTGGTGTGCGACAGTTGTGGCGTCACCGAAGAGATTCCTGCCTCACAATTCGACGAGGTGGCGAGCGAATTACTCAAAAATTATGGATTTACCCTCGATCGACACCATGTCGCTCTCAGTGGGCAATGCGCGAGTTGTCGCGAGAAGACAAAGGAAAAGTAATGATTTCGGTAGAGCACCTCACTAAAAAATTTGATGACACGACCGCGGTCGACGACCTCTCTTTCGAAGTTAAGCCTGGCGTAATCACTGGCTTTCTCGGACCGAATGGCTCTGGAAAGTCAACAACGATGCGGCTCATTCTCGGCCTTGATCGCCCGACGAAAGGTCGTGCACTAATAAATGGCAAGCCTTACCACTCGCTCGGTGCGCCACTGAAGGAAGTCGGTGCACTCCTAGATGCCAAAGCTGTTCACCCAGGTCGCTCCGCTAGAAACCATCTCCTTGCTCTTGCCGTTTCTAACAACATCCCAACGTCACGGGTAGATGAGGTACTCAACTTTGTCGGAATCGAGTCGGTAGCCAAAAAGCGTGCCGGCGACTTCTCTCTCGGCATGAGCCAGCGACTCGGAATAGCTGGCGCCTTATTGGGTGATCCGCCGGTCTTGTTGTTTGACGAGCCGGTCAATGGCTTGGACCCAGAAGGAATTAAGTGGATTAGGGAATTCTTCCGTCAATTGGCCGACGAGGGCCGAACGGTGCTGGTTTCCTCTCACCTCATGAGCGAGATGGCCGTAACCGCAGACCAGATCATTGTTATCGGTCGGGGAAAGTTCATTACCTCGGGATCGGTGGATGACTTGACGAAGAATGCAGCCGGAACGGTCATACTTCGCTCAGCCAACAACACCAAGTTGAACCAAATACTGCTGGAAGCGAAAGCCGCGGTGAGCGAAATCAATGACGAGGGCCTGCGTGTCAGTGGCCTCAGCGCCGCAGCAATTGGTGACCTGGCGTTTGGCGCCGGTGTTGCCGTGCACGAACTGACCCCTGAGCGTGCCTCCCTCGAAGAGGTTTTCATGGAGCTCACCCAAGACTCAGTCGAATATTCACAACACGCCAAGGACGCAAAATAATGAACTCTTCCCCTTCTCTCATGTCGGTCATCCGCTCAGAATGGATCAAATTCCGCAGCGTTCGTTCCACCGTCATTGGCACAATCATCATGTTTGTTTTGACGATCGGTCTCGGACTCTTAATCAGCGTCGCCGTCAAGGGTCACCTTCAGAGCATGACCCCAGTCGAGCGCGCCACCATCGACCCCATTCAGATTGCGATGGGTGGAATTCTCTTTGCCCAATTCGCCGTGGGAGTTATTGGCGCTCTCGTAATCACATCCGAGTTCTCTTCGACCTCAATTCGCACCACTCTGGCTGCAGTTCCCAGCCGTTTGCGGCTCGTTAGCGCCAAAGCCATTGTCCTCTCAGCGGTCATTCTCGTGGTCGGAGAGATTGCCAGTTTCATTGCTTATTTCAACGGGGCCGCAGTCTTCCACGGCACCGTCGCGGCAATGCCGTCACTCGCACAAGGCTTGACCCTGAGATCGGTTCTGCTCAGTGGTCTCTACCTCACCTTGATGGGGCTCTTTGGGTTTGGACTGGGCCTCATACTTCGCCAGTCGGCTGGAGCGATATCGACCTACACATCGCTGCTACTCATCATCCCAATCTTGGTCTTCCTCCTCCCCAGCTCATGGCAAAACTCAATCACAAAGTTCGAGCCATCGGTGTTGGGTCAAGCGATGCGTTCCACCAACGGAGTGGTGCGCGGCGGTTCGCCAATTTTTAGTACGTGGACCTCTACCGCAATTCTGGCGGGCTACTGCGCGGCAGTTCTGAGCGCTGGCATTATCTTGATGCAGCGTCGCGACGCTTAGCTATTCAGTAGGCCTTCGTTGTCCTCGCCCAACTGACGCGGGCCCCGACGAATTTCTGGTCGTTCGCCCTCAATCAAGAGTGGCGTACGCATAGTTTTGAAATCCCCAAAAGATGAGTCAACTTCTTGCACAAAGTTACCTTCGGCAATTTGCGGCTGCAAAAAGGCTCCCTCAACATCAAGAATTGGGGCATGTGGAACTCCCGATGGGCCAAGGATTTGAAGCCAGGTTTTTGAATCACGCGATCCAAAAATTCGATCTAGCTCAGACTTCAATTCGCTGCGGTCGAGCACTCTTTGGTCATTAATTTCCCATTCGGAACGAGCACTGAGTGACGAGTCCTGGAGCAGTTCCACGAGGCGGGCGTATTGGCCGTCGGTGCCAACCGCGAGAAGCAAGAGGCCATCGCTGGTTCTCACCGGGCCATACGGGGCAATGCTCGGATGATCATTGCCAAGTCGCTTCGGGTTGACGCCATTGGCCAGGTAACCCTGAGCTTGGTTGATGAGTGCACTCATGGTTGATTCCAGTAACGGGGCTTCAAACCGACGACTAGGGCGGTCGCTCAGTTTGGCCACCAGTCCCGTCAAAGCCGCAATTGTTCCATAGAGTCCGGTGACTACGTCGGCCATGGGAGAACCCACCTTGGTCGGGTCGCCATCAGCTTCGCCCGTGACTCCCATTAGCCCCGAACGGGCTTGCGCTAAGAGGTCGAAGGAGGGTTGAGCGGCCAACTCCGAGCCGCTAGTCGCGGGCGTAATGCTCACCCATACACAGTCAGGATTTACTTCTTTGAGCGCATCGATATTCAGAACGCGAATTTGTGAGGGAAGGTAATTCTCAACTACCACGTCAGCTTCGGCGACCAACCCGGCGATGGCCTTAAATACCTCGGGGTCACGCAGGTCTGCCGCGATGTTTCTCTTATTTCGATTCACTGCGAGGTAGTAAGTGGCCACTCCCCCAAACACTGGCGGCCGTAGAGAGCGAACGGGGTCGCCTTCTGGGCCTTCGACCTTAATGACATCGGCCCCGAGGTCCCCAAGAATCATTCCAACGAGCGGGCCTGCGAGCACTCGAGAGAAGTCCAGGACTCGCACGCCTTCGAGGGGAAGACCAGTCGCAACGTTGCGAGAATCTAGGGGCCACGCCATAGACATCAGTCTAGGTAAAAGGGCAAAACGAAAGCGGAGTGCTCTAGTCGCTTCCCAAGCCAATGCCTGTTACTGAGCGAGTTTGCGTAAGTGTTCAGCCAAATCGTTGATATCAGCCCTGGCTTCAGGAATTATTGCGCCGAGCCTCATGAAGCTGTGGATCATGCCCTTGGCTTCTAGGAGTTCGACCTTCACGTTGAAGTGCTCGAGCAACCCCGCGTACGCGACGCCTTCGTCTCGCAGCGGGTCGCACTCGGCAATGACCATAATTGTGGGCACCACACCCTTGAGGTCGGTAGCCATCAGCGGGGAAACACGGGGATCTGAGTGGTTTTCAAATTCCGCCAAGTAATTCGCGTAGTCAAACCGCAACTCGTCGACATCACACAAATAGCCAGCGCCAAATTCGTGAGCGGACCGAGTCACGAGTTCTGGACCAAGGGTCGGATAGATCAACACTTGGCCACGCAGGCGGCTCACGGCGTTCTTCACTGTCGCGCTCGTCACCGCCACCAATGTTGCTCCCGCCGAGTCACCCATCATGAAGAGATGCGCAGATTCGTCTGCGAAATCCCCGATGTGGTCATTGACATAGCCAAGTACGTCCCGCGCATCGTTAATGGCCGCTGGAAAAGGGAACTCTGGTGCGAGGCGATAGTCAACCGCCAAGAACCGCATTTGGGTGTCGGCCGCGAGGCGACGTACCAAGGTGTCGTGCGTATCGAGGTCTCCGATGACAAAAGAGCCACCGTGGAAATAAATCACCAATGAGTTGTGGTGGTCTCCCTTTGGCACATAGAGTCGCCCCGCCAGTGTCCGTCCAGCCAGGGGAATCTCAACCTCAGTGATTTCGGACATCTCTTCGGGGATGCCTCGAAGTTCTTCGGCCCACTGGCGATTGGCCTCCCGACGATCCTCGTAGGACATGTCGGAAAAATGCGGTGCGTTGCGGCCCCTTACTGCTTCAACGTAGTCAACCAACGAAGGGTGCAGCATCGCAGTACCAATCCCTTCGTGCAGCCCTTGGGCTACAGCACCTTCGAGAGAAAGCCCTGAAGTCGCTCGGAGCGTGGGTTCGACAACACCTGCTGTGGCTCGCCACTCTCTTCAATGACGCCTTGATCGAGGAAGTAGACCGTGTCGGCCACTTCACGGGCAAAGCCCATCTCGTGGGTCACGACAATCATGGTCATCCCCGAGTTAGCGAGATCTTTCATAACGTCGAGAACTTCGCCTACTAATTCAGGGTCGAGAGCCGAAGTCGGCTCGTCAAACAACATCAATTTAGGTTCCATTGCGAGCGCCCGGGCGATGGCCACGCGCTGCTGTTGACCGCCGGAGAGCTGAGAGGGGTAGTTGCTTTCTTTGTTCTCTAGACCCACGCGGCGAAGCAGTTCCTTCGCCTTTTCGGCCGCCCTGTCGGGGGCAATGCCACGCACTCTAATCATGCCGATGGTGATGTTGTCCAAAACCGTGAGGTGGGCGAAGAGATTAAAGCGCTGGAATACCATGCCAATCTCCGAGCGGCTTTGGCAGATTTCATTCGACTTGCGCTCGTAGAGTTTGTTGTCTTTGAGTTCGTAGCCCACGAGGTTGCCATCGACAAATAGTTCACCCGCATCGTGTTTTTCGAGGTGATTAATGCAACGAAGCAGGGTGGACTTTCCAGACCCCGAGGGACCAATCAAACAAGTCACCTCTCCCCGCTTAACCTGCAAATTGACGCCTTTCAAGACTTCAATATTTCCGTAGTGCTTGGCAATGTTCTTGGCGTCGACCATTAAGTCTGTCATTGTGCAACTCCTGGACGACTGGTGTGCATCTTTCCGGCGATGCCCCTTACGTCTCGGCGCAAGCGCTCAATTGGCGTTAGCGGCTGATTACGCAGTGCGCCGCGACCGAAGTGGCGTTCTACGTAATACTGACCGATCGAAAGGATCGTGGTCATGATGATGTACCAGAGACTGGCACAAATCAAGAGGTCCATGATTTTGTAATTCGACGCATAGATGTTCTGCGCCGCACCCGTCAGCTCAAGAACCCCGATACTGGCGGCCAACGAGGTGGTCTTAAGCATTGAAATGACCTCGTTGCCAGTTGGAGGAAGAATTACTCTCATCGCTTGGGGCAAAATGACAAGGCGAAGAGTCTGCGCACGGGTCATACCCAGTGCGGTCGCCGCTTCAATTTGACCCTCATCAACCGAAATCAGGCCAGCGCGGGCAATCTCAGACATGTACGCCGCTTCATTGAGGCCGAGCCCAATCGTTGCCGCGATGAAGGCGGTGATATTCAACGTGTCGAAGGTGAAGAAATGCGCGCTGGAAAATGGCACACCGAGCACAATTGTTTTATACAGTGCCGCGAAGTTAAACCAGAAGAGCAATTGAACGTATACGGGGGTTCCGCGAAAGAACCAGGTGTAAATCCATGCCGGAATCGAGAGCAGTCGATTGGGCGATAGGCGCATAATGGCCACTAGTACCCCAAGCACAATGCCGATGAGCATGGCGATGAGCGTCAGCTCAATGGTGATCAAAAGCCCCTTCACCATCAGGGCTGAAGTGAAGTACTGAAAAACTACATCCCAGCCAAATCGCCACTCCATAATTGGGTGACACAAACGAACCCCGTTACTAGTGGAACAGGCAACCTGACCGGTGGGAATCTTGGAAAAAATCGTGTGCACCACCATGGCGGTGAGCACAGCGATGACGGCGGCGGCGACCCAGCGCCCGTAATGGCGAACGGGGACCACCCGATAGGTCTGGTCCCCGTCCGTCGTCACAGCAAAACCTCGGTACTACGCGGCGAAACTAGTGTCCGCCGTTTAGAACGATTTGACTCGCGCTCAATGCGCCAGCCTGAACTCCGTACTTCTTCAGAATTGCCTTGTAGGTACCGTTCTTCAAGAGGACCTTGAGAGCAGCCTGGATAGCCTTGGCCAACTTCTTACCGTCAGCGTTCTTGGCGGTGGCGATGCCGTAGGGCGCAACGTTTACCGCCGAACCCAGCAACTTGAATGCACCCGCAGACTGTGCAACGACGTAGCCAGCGATTTGGCTGTCGAGGAATCCGACATCGGCCTGACCAGAGGAGACAGCAACGTTCGCTTCAGTCTGAGTTGAGTATGACTGAACGGTGACCTTTTTGCCACCCATGCACTTCACGGCAGCGGCGTCGGTCTGCTCAACGGTTCCGGTTTCTACAGCAACCTTGAGGCCACAGAACGAGGTCAACTTCTTGAACTTAACCATTGAAGATGACTTGGTGTACACGCCTTCTCCGGCCTGGAAGTAGTCAACGAAGTTGACCGTCTTCTGGCGGGTGGCGTTATCGGTAAACGACGAGTTTCCAATGGCGTAACGTCCAGCGACCATGCCAGGAATGATGTTGTCGAAGGTTACGTTGTTCTCGTTGACCTTGATACCAAGTGTCGTGGCGATGGCGTTGATCAAGTCAACGTCAAAACCGACCATGGTCGATCCGTTCATTGACTCGTCTGGCGCGTAGGTAGCGTCAGTACCAACCTGCAAGGTGACACCCTTGTACATGGCTGGCACGAGCTTCGCAGCTGCGGCGTTGAATTTTCCGGTAGTACTGGCGGCACCAGCACTCACTGTGGTCGCAAGCACAAGGCTGGCGGCTCCTAGAGCGATGCTCGCCCCACGCATGAATGAAAGCTTCTTCATTGCTTCTCCCCTAACAGTCACTGGCGTGACATTCGTGTTGTTATTCCTATCAGAAAAATTCACATTTGGCTGAGAAAAATTTCCACCCTCACACGGGTGGCCCCTCCCCCAATTATTCAGCCAAATCTTTGAATCGCGACCCCTGTGCCGAGTAGCACCATCGCAATGCCTGAGCCCCGAGATACCGCCCTTAAGAGGTTGGGTCGCCCCCTCAAAACCCGTACTGACAACCTGCCTAACAAAAGGTAAAAGGGCACAAAGTTGAGCGTAAAGACCACCCCGAGGATGAGAATTTGCACAAACAGGGGAAATTTTTGGCCCACCCGGGTGAATTGTGGCAAGAGAACCAAGAAAAAGAGAAGGCCCTTGGGGTTTAGACCACTGACGCCAAAGCCCTTCGCAAAAAGTGTCCGCGCGCTTCTCGCTTGCTTCGCCGGCGTGTCTGCGTAGGTTGCGGGTTTAGCGATGAGCGAGATTCCGAGATACCAGAGATATCCCGCACCAACAATTGTCAACAAATCCAGCACCACTGGTAGTTGCGCCACCACTGAGGCCACGCCAATGGCTACGAGAAGAATGACCAGCCAATAACCAGCCAACAGTCCGCCCACGGCCGCGACTAAAGCCCTCCCCGAAGCCGCCGATCCGATGATGAAGGCCCAGTCTGGACCTGGCAGAGCGAGGATAAAAATAGTCAGCAGCCAAAAACTGAGTAGTTCGCTCCACGCCACGCAGATGACGCTACCAAATCTCAATCTCTTAAATCCTTGTGAACACTGTTGTGTCACAAGCGCTACCTATTGTTCTCTCCCCAATTAACCAGGAGAGCACATGTCCAAAACCTCGCCGCCACGCCGCGGACTGTATTACCTACTCGTCGCCGAGTACCGGCATCGAAAGGATGAAATCACCAAAGCTGAAGTCGTTGCTTTTGCCTCGGCAATCGAGGCGGTCCCCAAGGCCACACCACTCGGTCGACCACAGCCCAAGTGGGAGATCACGGCAATGACTCCCGAGGAGCACCGAGGGGGTCCGGGCTTTTGTTGGGCCTGCGCGCCGTACACGCCACTGAATGCGGTTCCCGTATTCATTGAACGAGGTGGAAAATACTTCGCGAATCCCGAGTTAACGAAAGTGGAACTCTAGGGAGAATTTGGAGCGGACGACCGGGCTCGAACCGGCGACCTCGACCTTGGCAAGGTCGCGCTCTACCAACTGAGCTACGTCCGCGTGGTGTATCTAGTGTAGCCGAATCGCTCCGGCCGCAACTCTGGCCTAGTGGCCGGTGGAGCCGAATCCACCGGCCCCACGGGCCGATTCGGGGAGTTCGTCAACGACCTGGAAAGCAAGGTGCTCCACGGGCATAACCACGAGCTGGGCCACCCGGTCACCGACCTTGACCGTGTAATCGTTCTCGGGATCGGTGTTCAAGAGTGCCACCTTGATCTCGCCGCGATAACCCGAGTCAATGAGGCCAGGAGCGTTGACGACGGTCACGCCGAATTTTGCCGCGAGGCCGCTTCGGGGCAGAACGAAACCGCCATAACCAAAGGGCAACGCAATGGCGAGGCCAGTCGGAATAAGTGCGCGCCCACCAGCCTTAGCCAAGGTGACCTCGGCAACGGAAACTAAGTCGCTGCCCGCATCGCCTTCAGTGGCGTACGAGGGAACAACGGCGTCGGGGTGGAGAACGGTGATTGGTAAATCCATGCGCCAACGATACCAACGACCGAGGCTTCTGAGTAACCTCTGATGATGCTCGTTTGGATGGACTTAGAGATGACCGGGTTAGAACCCGACAAACACGTAATCGTCGAGATCGCCACCCTGATCACCGACGACCAACTCCAGGTCATTGCCGAAGGCCCCGACCTCGTCATTCACGCCAGCCAGGAAGAACTCGTGCACATGGGCGATTTTGTGACGGCGATGCACACGAAGTCCGGGTTGCTCCCCCAGATCTCCGCCTCAACCATCACCGTCGCCGATGCTCAAGCCCAGACGCTCGCCTTCATCAAAGAGCACGTCAAGGACGCCCGATCCGTGCCACTGTGTGGAAACTCCATTGGCACCGACCGCCGCTTTCTCCAGGAGTACATGCCCGAACTCGAGGCCTACTTGCACTACCGAAACGTTGACGTTTCCACCATTAAGGAACTGGCCAAGCGCTGGTACCCGGAAATTTTGACTCAGGCTGCGGAAAAAGAGACGACCCACCGGGCCATGGACGACATCAAAGAGTCCATTGCCGAACTCGTCTTTTACCGCGACAAACTCTTTACTGCGAGTCCCACCAAATAAAAAAGCGGCCACCCGAAGGGGGCCGCTTTTTTAAAACAGTCCGATTTACTTGTTGGGCTGAGGAGTAAAGCGCAAGTAGTCCTTGACCTTACGAAGTCCCTTGGGGAACTTGGTCTTGGCGTCTTCGTCGCTTACCGACAGAGCCACGATGACGTCGTCGCCATCCTTCCAGTTCAGTGGTGTAGCCACTGGGAATGCGGCGCTCAACTGCAACGAGTCCAACACGCGGATGATCTCGTCGACGTTGCGTCCAGTTGAAGCTGGGTAGGTCAAGGTCAACTTGACCTTCTTGTCTGGTCCAATAACGAATACCGAACGAACGGTCAAGGTGTCGTTGGCGTTGGGGTGGATCATGTCGTACATGTTCGACACGTTCTTGGTTTCGTCACCAATGATTGGGAAGTTAAGTGCAGTTCCCTGAGTCTCACCAATGTCGCTCTTCCAGCGGTTGTGGCTCTCGACGTCGTCGACTGAAACAGCGATCAACTTGGTGTTGCGCTTGTCGAATTCAGCCTTGCGAGCGGCGAAACCACCGAGCTCGGTTGTGCATACTGGGGTGAAGTCCTTGGGGTGACTGAATAGAATTCCCCATCCTTCGCCCAACCACTCGTGAAATGAAACGGTACCTTCGGTGGTCTCGGCGGTAAAGTCCGGGGCCACATCTCCGAGTCGAATTGCCATTCGTTGCTCCTTAAACAATTGGTAGTCCTTTGACTACGAAACCACTCTACTCGTACGGAGGCTATTTCCAACCACTTTGGTAGAAAATAGGCCAGCCCCGGCTCTCGCACTTTGCTAAACAAGAACCCTATGGAATCCCCCGTTGTCGCCGCCTTCGACCTTGATGGCACCATTACCGACGGGGGCAGCGTTTTTCACTGGCTCGAGGAGATTGCCGGTAAGGCCCACACCTACGCCCACGCCACTCGCCTGGTCGTGCCCCTCACGATCGGCGCTATTCGCTCGGGGAAATGGGCCGACAGCGCCAAAGAACGACTCTTTCACTCGCTCCTAGCGGGTCGCTCCGAGACTGAAGTTCGCGAAGCCTCCATCAAATTTGGGCTCCATCACCTCGCAGAAAAGGGTCGCCCCTACGTCCTCGATCGGGTTAAGTGGCACCTCGCTGAGGGCCACGAGGTTGTCATCGTTTCGGCCTCTCCCCAGCTCTACGTTGACGCCATTAGAGACCACTTAGGAATTACCGGAGGGCTCGGTACTCGACTTGGTGTTGACGCCCGCGGTCAGTTAACCGGAACGTACCTGGGCAAGAACTGCCGCGGAACTGAAAAGATGCGCCGGTTATCAGAGTGGATCGAATCACGGAATTATGCCATGCCCCCGACCATTTACGCCTACGGCAACTCCCGTGGTGACCGTCGCCTGCTGAAAGGTTCGACCTACGGATTTAACTTGGGCAAGTTGGGCAAGCTCGGCGCATTGCGCCACTACCCCACACTCGATAACTAGGACTGAGTAATACTCGGGGCAATCTCGACGATGCCCTGCTCTCGGCCGTCATAGGCCACTTGAATGGTGGCCGCCTTTTCGCTCCAGGCCATCACGTTTTGACCAATGTCGTCAACGATTCCGATATTCAGGTCATACACGCCATCAAGGAGTGGCAGCTCGGCAATATCAATTCCGATGGAGTTGGCACCAGGCTTTAACTGCACAGGAGAGGTGAGCGCATCCGAGCGAGAGATCAATTCACCTCGTCGCGAGTGAATCTCCATCACGAAGTGGCCAGCGTAGGCATTGGCTGAAGTGATGGCCACGTCAAAGTGCATGCCCTCGCCGCTTCGTACGTCAAACGAGCCCGAGGGGGTCGTTACCGAGGTGATTTCAATGTTTTCATGCGTCGATTTCGTGGGTGAATTTTCGTCGGCGTGGAGGTGGTCGCGGAAGACCTTGAGTCCTTCGGCCGTAGGTCCGTCAAAGACCATTTCCCCGCGGTTCAGAACTATGGTCCTTGAGCACAGTCGGCGTACCTGATCGGCGTCGTGCGTTACGAGCAAAATTGTCCGACCCTCATTTTGGAAGCGCACGATGCGGTCCATGCACTTGGCTCTAAATCGCTCGTCACCTACGGCGAGTACTTCGTCGACGACCAAGATGTCGGGATTTACATTTACCGCAACCGCAAAGGCCAGACGAACGTACATACCCGAGGAATAAAACTTCACCTGGGTGTCAATGAACTTGCCGATTTCGGAGAACTCTACGATGTCGTCAAAGATTGCCGCCACATCTTTTCGCTTTAAGCCGAGCATTGCGCCATACAGGAATACATTTTCGCGTCCCGTCAATTCGGGCTGGAATCCTGCTCCGAGCTCGAGCAAGGCAGCGAGTGTTCCGCGAAGTTTGATTTCACCTGAAGTCGGAGCCAGTACTCCACAGATGGTCTTGAGCAAGGTCGACTTACCTGAGCCGTTGTGACCCAAGATGCCGACAGTTTCTCCGGCACCGATGACAAAGGAGATGTCTTCGAGAGCGCGGAACTTTTCGCTCGAACCACTGCCGGGGTGTAGCAACCGCTCTTTCAGCGACTGGTGGCGTCCGTGGTGAATGACGAATTCTTTGTTCACGCCGAGCACTTCAATGGTGTTGACCATTAGAGCTCGCTTTCGAAGTTCACTTCGAGTCGCCCAAAGAGGTACTCGACTAACAAATAAAAGGCGCCAACGATGCCCAAGAGAATTAGATTGACGACCCAAAAGTGAGTCAAGGACCACTGCGGCAAAACGTGCAACACCTGACCGGTATTGGTGGAAATTGCGTTGGTCGCGCCATAGAAGATCCGCTGGAAGGTCATGACAATTGGCGTCATGGGATTGACGAAGTAGAGCCAAGAAACTCCGTGGCGCGCTAGGGCCGGTGAGATGGTGTTCTCGTAGGAATAGACCACTGGCGTGAGCCAGAAGGTCAGCTGCAAGAGCACCTCAATGAGGTGAGCCATGTCTCGCATGTAGACCGTGATGCCCGACATCAACACCGATACTCCGGCCGACAAGAGGTAGAGCGTCACAAAGGCCACTGGGAGTAGAGGCAGATAACTCCACGCCGGCTGGTGACCGAGGAGCACCAAGAAGACCGCGAGTACGGCTAATTGGACAAAGAAGTACACCACCGTTGCGCCAACGGTTGAAAGAGCCAAGATCTCTCTCGGGAAGGAGACCTTCTTCACCAATCCGGCTCTGGCAATAACCACCGTGGTGGAGCCAATCACGGCGTTGAAGAACATGTTCCAAACAATCAGCCCCGAGAAGAGGTAGATCACGAAGTTAGGAATTCCGTTCTTTAGGAATACTGAGAAGACCAGAAAATAAATGGCGAGGTTCATCGCTGGCGCGAGCATCGACCAAAAAAGTCCCAGGGCCGAGCCCTTGTACTTGACGCGAATGTCCGAGACGATTAATTGACCGAGTAGTTCTCGACGTTGCCAGAGGTTGGAGAGGCGTCCGCGAAGTGAAGGTCGTGCACTAACGGTACGAACGGGAGCGTCGGCTAAGTCGCGCGCTCTAATCTCGCTCGCCGCGTCGCTCACTACGCCCCTTGTGGCGTCTGGGCGTGCTCGATGACTGCGTCAATAAATCCGTACTCGAGAGCCTGCTGAGCGGTGAACCAGCGGTCGCGGTCGGAGTCCTTTTCAATTTGCTCAACGCTCTGGCCGGTGTGAAAGGCAATGCGCTCGGCGAGCATCTTCTTCAAGTACACGATCTGCTCGGCCTGAATAGCAATGTCCGAGGCCTGGCCCTGCATGCCACCCATGGAGGGCTGGTGCATCAAAATTCGGCTGTGGGGCAACGCGAAGCGCTTGCCTTTGGCGCCAGAGCAAAGTAGGAACTGACCCATCGAAGCGGCCATACCTACGCAGATGGTGCGCACATCGGGCGCAATGTACTGCATGGTGTCGTAGATGGCGAGTCCGTCAATAACCGATCCACCGGGTGAGTTGATGTAGAGGCTGATGTCCTTTTCGGGGTCCTCGGCGGCCAAGAGCAAGAGCTCGGCGCACACGCGGTTGGCTGATTCGGAGTCCACTTGGCTCGCGAGAAAGACGATTCGGTTGCGCAAGAGGCGCTGGGAAAGGTCGAAACCGCCGTTGTTGTCAGCCATCATTTGAGTAGTCATGCCGTCCAATCTACCGTGAGGCGCTTACATTGGGTGCCGTCAATCACCTAGAGTAGAAACCCTGCGGGCGTGGCGAAATGGCAGACGCGCTGGTTTTAGGTACCAGTCCTTCGGGGTGTGGGTTCAAGTCCCTCCGCCCGCACGAAAAGTTTTATTGCTATTTGGGTATCCCCCTGCTAGCCTTGAAACCTGCTGTACATCGCTGCATTCGCAGTGGAGACCTTCTCGATAGACATTGCGAGTTGGGCTCACCAACTTGTAGGAGTCTATATATGTCACTGTCTTTTGCCGAACTCGGCGTCCCTGAACACTTTGTTGCCCGCCTTAAATCACGTGGCATCGAAACCGCCTTCCCCATCCAAGAGGTCTGCATCCCCGATGCCCTCCAAGGTATTGACGTTGTAGGAAAGGCCGCCACCGGCTCGGGCAAGACCCTCGCTTTTGGTCTCCCTCTGCTCGCTCGTACCGAGCCCGCCCGTCCACGCAAGCCCCACGCTTTGATCTTGGTGCCCACCCGTGAGCTCGCCGCACAGGTCCAGAAGGAACTAGCCCAGCTCACCGAGGACAAGGGTCGCCGCATCCTGGCTATCTACGGTGGCACCAGTTACCACACCGCTCGCAAGGCTCTCGCCGCCGGCGTTGACGTCATCGTGGCCTGCCCGGGACGTCTCGAGGACATGCTCGACCAGGGCGCCTTTGACCTGCGCGAGTGCACCACCGTCGCCATCGACGAAGCTGACCGCATGGCCGACATGGGCTTTATGCCCGCTGTTCGCCGCATCATGCGCGCCACCGCTGAAACCCGTCACGTGATGTTGTTCTCCGCGACCATGGGTCCAGATGTTCGCTCGCTCGTCAAGGAGTTCACCAAGGACGCCATTACTCACGACGTCGTGGGTGAAGAGGCTCCGAGTGATGTTGATCACTTCTTCTGGCGCGTACCACGCGACCAGAAGCCCAACTTCTGTGCCGAGGTAATCGAAGAGCACGGCCAGGCCATTGTCTTTACTCGCACCAAGCACGGTGCTGACCGTCTCGCCAAGCAACTTGGTGAGCGCGGACTTTCCGCCGTGCCACTTCACGGTGACCGCAGCCAAGCTCAGCGCGAGCGTGCTCTGCGTTCAGTGAAGTCTGGTCAGATCCAGGTACTCGTCGCTACTGACGTCGCGGCGCGTGGAATTCACATCGATGACCTCCCCGTTGTCATTCACTACGATCCACCATCACAGGCCACCGACTACTTGCACCGCTCGGGTCGTACCGGTCGTGCCGGTGCCTCGGGTGTTGTTATTTCACTCGTCGGCGACGACGTCATCGGTCAGGTCAAGCGCATGATGAAGGCGTTGGGTCTAAACCCCAACATCGAGCCTCGCGAAGATGCTGTCGCAATCCGTTTGGGCGCCGTTGATGACGCCGAAGCCGCTGAGCGCACTGACGACCGTGGACCAGCTCCTCGCAAGGGTGCTGACCGCTTCGTTCGTGGCGAAGGCCGTGAAAAGAAGCACAGTTTTGGTCGCCACCGTGAAGAGGGCGAAGACCGCCCCTTCCGTCGTGACCGCGACGACCGTCCAGCGCGTGCACCACGCGAAGACCGTGGCTTTGCTCCACGTGGCGAGCGTTCAGAGCGCCCAGCGTTCCGTGACCGTGACGAGCGTCCAGCTCGCGCACCTCGCGAGGACCGTGGTTTCGCCCCTCGTGGCGAGCGTTCAGAGCGTCCCGCTTTCCGTGACCGTGACGAGCGTCCAGCGCGCGCACCTCGTGAAGACCGTGGCTTTGCTGCCCGTGGCGACTCCAAGCCCGGCAAGGCTGGCGAAGCAGTCGTGGCCTTCTTTAACGAGTCCAAGGGCTTTGGTTTTGCCTCTGACTCGAAGGGCGATGACCTCTTTATCCACTTCTCCTCAATCCAGGGCGATGGCTTTAAGACCTTGACCCAGGGTCAGCGCATCACCTTTGAAGAGGCGACCGGCCCTAAGGGTCGCGAAGCACGCAACGTCCGCGCAGTTGGCGGTGGTGAGCGTGGCGATCGTCGTGGTGGTGGAAGTCGTGACGGTGGACGTCGTGAGTTCTCCCGTGGCGAAGGCCGTCGTGAAGAATCTCGTGGTGGCAGTGGTCGACGCGAGCGTCGCTACTAAGGTTTCACCATGTCAGAAAAGCCTTTAGTAGACCCCTACCTCGGTGATACTCCGAGTGATCTCATTATCGAAGACATCATCATTGGTGATGGCAACGAAGCAGTAGCCGGCAAGATGGCCACCGTCCACTACGTGGGCGTTGGCGTCACCTCCGGTGAAGAGTTCGACTCGAGCTGGAATCGCAACGAGCCCTTTGCCTTTGAGCTGGGTGCTGGTTGGGTTATCCCGGGCTGGGATCAGGGCGTGAAGGGAATGAAGATTGGCGGACGCCGTCGTCTTGTTATCCCCGCGCACTTGGCCTACGGCGATCAAGGTGCCGGTGGCGTTATTGCCCCGGGCGAAACACTGATCTTTGTCGTAGATCTTCTAAAGGTCGGTTGACCACTTCGATTCCTGCGCACTCATATTTATGAGTCGCTGGTAGTCGCTGAATCGTTCGTGACACAGTTGGCTTAGCGCTTCCAATCTTTCATTGGGCACTGAGATGGTCAACAGTTTGTACTGGTCGTGCACCGATAACGGAGCAAGCGCCGCCAGTTGCCACACCATTGCTTTGTCACTACCTTCAATTGGCGCGTTCTTGTCGAGCTTGTCCTCTAAGTGAACTTCACTGTGCAGAGCCCGAAGCGCTCTGACGGCCGTTGAGGTTGAGTGCAGCAACTCCTGGTCTACCGAGTTCCCCTGACAAGGGGTCTCTTCGATAACGGCCTTGGGATAAGAGGCATCCTTCAGCCATTTGCGGCTTACGAATCGCTGCTTGCCCTGAATTGCGACGAGAGCCTTGCCGTCGTGCAGTGGCTGAAAGCCCATTACTTGAACGATGGTGCCAACGGGGCTGCGCCGAAAAGGACTTCCGGCCACTTTGGGCCCATCAATCAAATAGGTGCCAAATTCAAGAGTGTCTTGCACATCAGAGAGCAATTCGCGGTAGCGATCTTCAAAGATGCAAAGGCCGATGGTCTGCCCGGGGTACACAACTGACCCCAAAGGAAAGATTGGCAGTACTCGGCTGGTCACGAAATCAGCCTAAAGGTTGAGTATTTGGATTTGACCTAACGCAACGCTTCGGCGAGAGCGCGGAGTGCGCGAGCTCGGTGGGAGTGCTCGTTCTTTTCTTCCATCGTCATCTCGGCCAGCGTACGGCTGTTCGCCAAATCGGGAAGAAAAACTGGGTCGTATCCGAACCCGTGTTCTCCCCTGGGTTCATCGATGATGACACCTGGCAAGATCCCCTCCACCACGATTTCGCGACCATCGGGATAGACAACCGCGATTACGGTGCGAAAAGTAGCCGAGCGGGATTCAGCGGCGACTCCCGAAAGTGCCCCGAGTAACTTTTGTACGTTCTTTTCGTCGGTCGCACCCTCGCCGGAATAACGCGCCGAGTAAACACCGGGTGCTCCATCCAGAGCGTCCACGAAAAGTCCGGTGTCGTCAGCCACTGCGGCGTGACCACTCGCCTCCATGACCGCGTGGGCTTTAAGAAGCGCGTTTCCGATCAGGGTGTCGGCAGTCTCATCCACGTCAGCCAAGTCGATCGGACGAGGCAAGACTTCGATGCCGAGTTCTGCCAGCACCGCTGACATTTCGGCGGTCTTGTGCTTATTAGCCGTGGCGAGAACGAAGGTGGGCATTAACGCTGCGTTGGAGGTGTTGCGATTACTGCTCGTTGGGCTTCGTGAATCTTGGCAATGCCCTCACTGGCTAAGTCCAATAACGCGTCGAGCTCGGCGCGCTTGAAAGCAGCGTGCTCGGCAGTTCCCTGGACCTCAACGAAGTCCCCAGAGCCGGTCATGACAACGTTCATGTCAGTATCCGCTCGAGAGTCCTCTTCGTAAGGAAGGTCGAGTACCGGAACTCCGTCAACAATTCCCACTGAAATTGCAGCAACGAGATCGGTAAGTGGGTGTTCTTGAATGAAGCCAGCCATCTTGGTGCGCGTAAGTGCATCATGTAGCGCCAAGTAGCCACCACAAATCGACGCCGTTCTCGTTCCCCCATCGGCTTGGAGAACATCGCAGTCCACCGTGATCGAAATGTCAGGCATCTTTTCTAAGTCCGTCACCGATCGAAGTGAACGACCAATGAGGCGTTGGATTTCCTGGGTGCGACCGGACTGCTTGCCCTTGGCCGCCTCACGGGTATTGCGCTCTGGGGTTGAACCAGGCAACATCGAGTACTCGGCGGTGACCCAACCCTTGCCGGTGCCCTTCATCCAACGAGGTACGTCGGTTTCCACCGACGCCGTGCACAGCACCTTGGTGTTACCGAAGCTAACCAGCACCGAACCTGGGGCCATGGCCGTGAAGTCTCTAACAAATGAGAGGGGGCGAGCCTCGTTTACTTGGCGGCCATCAGCACGTGAAAATGTCACAAAATTCCCTTCGTTGTTGCTCACAACTTAGTTCAGGGATTCTTTAGAAGTAGATGATGCGCTTGGCGCGTTCGACGACCTCGTCGATGTCTTCGGTCCAGGCGCCCGTTGAAAGGTACTTCCACCCGTCGTCACAGACGATCGTTACGATTGCGGCCTCTTGGTCATCGGGAATAGTCATGGCGCACTTAACGGCACCTTGCATAATTGCGCCCGAAGAAATTCCAACGAAGAGTCCGATTCCGCTCATCTTGCGAACCCACTCAATTGATTCTTTGGGTCGAACAATCACTTTGCGGTCAAGAAGTTCGGCCCCGTGCTGGTCGGTGAAGATTGGTGGCACGTACCCGTCTTCGAGACTGCGTAGTCCGTCAACTAGTTCTCCCGATGGTGGTTCAATGGCCCAAATCTGAACGCCCTCTTTGTGGTCTTTTAGGTAGTGACCAACGCCCATCAGCGTGCCTGAGGTTCCCAGGCCCGCAACAAAGTGAGTAACTTCGGGAACGTCGCGAAGAATTTCTGGTCCCGTGGTGGTGTAGTGGGCCTGAGGATTTGCGGGATTGGCGTATTGGTAGAGGAAGACCCACTCAGGGTTTTCGCCAGCCAGTTTGCGTGCGAGGCGCACAGCACCATTCGATCCCTCTTCGCCCGGTGAATCGATGATCTCCGCGCCCCACGCTTCGAGGAGTTGACGACGCTCAATTGACACGTTGCCCGGCAACACCACCTTGAGGTGATAGCCGCGAATGCGACACACCATCGCGAGTGCGATGCCGGTGTTGCCCGATGAGGGCTCGATCAGAATTTGTCCAGCCTTGCCGGGCACAAGCAGTCCATCGCGCTCAGCGGCTTCAACCAAGGACTTGGCGACGCGGTCTTTAACCGATCCAGCCGGATTACGACCTTCGAGCTTGGCGAAGATTTTGACGTTGGGCTTTGGCGAAAGTTGCGAGACGTTAATAATTGGGGTCTCGCCAACGAGCTCGAGAACCGAATCGTAACGAGCCACTAGTTAGCTCCACCTGCAACAGCTGGCAGCAAGGTAACTTCGTCGGTCTCGGCTACTGGAGCGTCGAGTCCACCGAGATAGCGCACATCGTCGTCATTGACATACACATTCAAGAAGCGGTGCAGTGTTCCGTCTTCACTCAGGAGCTGCCCTGTCGCGGCGGGATACTGAGTGGTGAGTTCTTTCAAAATTTCGCCAATGGTTGTACCAGGGACGTTGACTTCGTTTTGTCCGCCCATTGCGGGACGCAAAACGGTAGGGATTCGCACAACTGGGGACATAGAACCTCGTTCGTAATTCTTGACTTACTTAGTCAACTTTAACTGAGCCTCGTTCAATCGTGACCGAGGGCTACCTCTTCTTCGGTCACTTCCCCATCGACAATTCGGTAGCTGCGCACCACCGTCGGGATGTCTTTCAGCGAGACCAGCACGTAGTGCCAATTGGGATCCGGGGCTTGACGAATATCCGTTGGACTCGGGTAGGCCTCAGAGTGGGTGTGAGAGTGGAAGACCCCGATGATTTCGATTCCATCGTTGTCGGCCTCGCGTGAAGCACGAAGCAGTACCTTGGGGTCAATTTCATAGACCTTGGCCGAATGAGCAATATTGGGACTTGGTACGACTTTGCGAACCTCACCGCTGGGCATGCCAAGTAGGAGTCCGCATCCCTCATCAGGAAGCGCTCGAATGCAGGTGGCAATCATTGAATCTCGTTGGTCACCGTTGAGTTGCAGCACCCTTTCAGTGTAGGGAGTTTGAGGCCCTCTCCCACCTCGGTACGCTTGATACGTGGCACGTGCAAAACAGATGCAAGAACGTCGCGCTAAGTCCAAAGAGGACAAGGGCGCAGACAAGGTCGTAGCCACCAATCGTCGCGCCCGTTTTGATTACGAAATTCTCGAAACTCTTGA
>Ga0214166_1000161_pt1 | contig 34850 bp, 37 predicted proteins | sample TroBogepilimnion_27_FD_153005 | JGI IMG/M metagenome (GOLD analysis project Ga0214166, IMG submission 153005) | Freshwater microbial communities from Trout Bog Lake, WI - Practice 18AUG2009 epilimnion v3 | ecosystem: Environmental > Aquatic > Freshwater > Lake > Epilimnion/Euphotic zone ...
CCATCCGTACCACTCGTTCCTGATGTACCATCAATACCACTAGTCCCTGATGTACCATCTATACCTGAAGTGCCACTTGAACCATCGGTTCCACTTGTTCCTGAACTACCGTCAGTACCACTTGTACCTGAAGAACCATCAGTTCCTGATGTACCATCCGTACCACTTGTACCTGATGTACCATCTATACCTGATGTGCCTGAAGTACCGTTACTTCCACTAGTTCCTGAAGAACCATCAATACCGCTTGTACCTGAAGTACCGTCGGTTCCATCAACACCTGATATACCTGAGGTTCCCGATGTACCATCTGTTCCTGAGCTTCCTGATGAACCATCAGTACCGCTAGTTCCAGAAGTACCATCCATACCTGAACTTCCACTTGTGCCCGAAGTACCATTTTGTCCAGAACTTCCTGAAGTTCCACTTGTACCATCAACACCGCTTGTTCCCGATGTACCATCTGTACCACTGATACCTGAAGTACCACTTGTACCATTTCTACCTGAAGTTCCACTTGAACCACTTGTACCATCAACACCACTTGTTCCTGATGTACCATCTGTACCACTTGTTCCATCAATACCTGAAGTACCACTAGATCCATTGACACCTGATATACCTGAAGAACCACTTGTTCCTGATGTACCATCGATACCTGAAGTACCGCTAGATCCATCAGTTCCTGAAGTTCCGTCTGTTCCGCTTGTTCCATCAATACCCGAAGTACCGCTAGTACCATCTGTACCGCTAGTTCCTGATTGACCATCTGTTCCACTTGTACCCGATGTACCATCGGTACCTGAAATACCAGAAGTACCGCTTGAACCATCTGTACCACTTACCCCTGAAATGCCTGAAGAACCTGAAGTACCATCTGTACCACTTGTTCCTGAAGTACCATCAATACCACTAGTACCACTTGTACCATCCATACCACTTGTACCTGAAGATCCATCAGTTCCTGAAGTACCATCCGTACCACTTGTTCCTGATGTGCCATCTGTACCTGAAGTACCATTAGTACCGTCAATACCTGACGTTCCTGAAGTACCATCTATACCTGAAGTACCACTAGTACCATCCATACCAGATGTTCCCGAAGTACCATCCGTACCGCTTGTTCCTGAAGTACCGTCTGTACCATTGATTCCTGAAATACCTGAAGAACCTGAAGTACCATCTGTACCGCTAGTTCCTGAGGTACCATCAATACCACTTGTTCCAGACGTCCCATCTATACCTGATGTTCCTGAAGTACCATCTGTTCCACTTGTACCTGAAGTTCCATCTGTACCTGAAACACCATCCGTACCACTTGTTCCTGATGTACCATCTGTACCGCTAGTTCCCGATGTGCCATCAGTTCCGCTAGTGCCATCTGTTCCTGACGTACCTGAAGTTCCATCAATACCTGATGTTCCACTTGTTCCTGAAGAACCTGTAACACCAACTGCACCATCTAAATTTACTGTCCAAGTATTGAATGTTCCACTACCATAATTTTTATCAACATTAACATTAATTTCACCTGTACCACTATTATATGAGTTAACTTTTGCAACCATATAATTAATCGAATCATGTGCAATTACAATTTCTTGAGCAATTGTGTATGCTAAACCAGTTCCTATTGTAAAATCTAAAGTCGTTCCAATTGATGATATTGATAAACTATTTGAAGATGTTGTTGAATATTTGTCACCATCAGCACCACTAGTACCCGATGTGCCACTTGTTCCGTCCACACCTGAAGTACCTGAAGTACCATCCGTTCCTGATTGACCATCTGTTCCACTTGTACCCGATGTACCATCGGTACCTGAAATACCAGAAGTACCACTTGTTCCGTTCACACCTGAAGTACCTGAAGAACCTGAAGTTCCTGATTGACCATCGGTTCCACTTGTTCCTGAAGTTCCATCAATACCTGATGTACCACTTGTTCCACTAGTTCCACTAGTTCCTGATTGACCATCTGTTCCGCTTGTTCCTGAAGAACCATTCACACCTGAAACACCAGAAGTACCACTAGTTCCATCAATACCTGATGTACCACTTGTACCTGATTGACCATCTGTTCCACTTGTTCCTGAGGTTCCACTAGTACCTGATGTACCACTAGAACTTGAACCTCCACCGCTTGTAAATCCAGTTATAGGTTGTGTACCACCTGTGGCATTATATAAAGTTAAAGTTCCTGAACCTGAATCGTATGTAGCACCTGTTACAGCAATATTGTTTGGATCGTGAAATACTCTCCAATTCGCATTACTTCTTGTTGTTCCACTTACACCCTCAATTGTTGATCCTGTCCACGCAGAAATTAATGCGTGACCTGATGTTTTCTCAGCACCACCAACTCTATCATAAACACAGTAACCTATTGATCCATTTGCAACAATACAACCATCAGCATTTGCGTTGTTATATAATGTATCATAATTGTCTATTGAAAATTGATAAACAGTATTTGATTGATACACATAAACCAACATTCCCAATCTTCTTCTACCTGTAGAAATATTATCACTGTTAAGTAATAATTTATCAGTAAGAGTCGCAACGGGTCTTATATATAAATTTACAGGAATTGTGTTTCCTGAATTTTGTATTTGTCCTGTTGCCCCAAAAGTTGAAAAGTTTAAATCATTTAATGACCAAACTTCCATATAACCACCAATCCCATAGGTACTAAAATTAGTACCATAAAATTGACTAAGACTCGTTGGTGATGAAGGTCCTACAACGGCTAATGAAGTGTTAAGTGGATTAGTGTATTGAAATGTGCTCATTTAATTTTTTTGTTTTTTATAAATATCATTTTTGTTTTATGAATTTGCCTTGAAGAAGAAATTATTCGGATTCGGCGTACCTGGATCTCCTGTTACCCATCCTGCTCCTGCTCCTGCAACTGTATACATTCTATAATGTCCGTGAGGCCAGTTAGGACCTGTGTAATTAAGGTCAATTACATCAAGTGTATAATCCACACCTGTCGCTGTTAATGAATTAGGTGCTCCTAAATAATTTATTCCGAATTGAGTATATACTGTGTTGTTAGTTAATGAAAGTGGTACAAGAAAAACAAATTGTACCGCACCTTTAACTGTTCCCGCTGGAACTTCTGTTGTTTCCACCATATATGCATTTATTGGATTACCAAAAGCATCTGTACCTCCACTTGATTGTGGAACAGTTTGTTTTATTACAGGAGAAACGTTAGTTGTACCTGTTACAAATCCCGGCCAATCCATCCATATTAATAAGTCAGTAGCGTTATATCCTACACCAATTGATGCTGTGAATCCATACCAACCATTAACTGAATTTGCGTACATATATGAACCTATATCAGTATTGTTAGGGCCTGTGAATAATGAATCATCACCTGATTCCATAAACAATAATGCTTTACCAACTGAAGCTGTTGCTGTAGGAGTAACAGTTGGAGTTGGCGTCAAAGTTGGTGTAACACTCACTGTAACTGTTGGTGTTACTGTAGGTGTAGGAGTTGTTGTATGTGTTGGTGTAACACTTGGAGTTATACTTGGTGTAACCGTAATTGTTGGTGTTACTGTTGGAGTAACAGTATGTGTAGGTGTTACACTAGGGGTTGGTGTAACTGTTACTGCAGGGGTTGATGTTGGAGTTGGAGTTGGGGTTGGAGAAGGGCAATATACACCTAATGCAACTCTTTGCCAACTATTTGGTCCAACACAAACATAGATGTAACTTGAATCCCAACAAATTTCTCCTGTTGAACAAGGATCATCACACAATGGTGATTTCTGACTTGCTTTTAATAAACCTACTAAATTTAGAACTTGACCATCAAAAGTTAAATTATTATTAACATTAACCGTATTACCTGAACCTGAATAAGTTAAAACACCATTAGTTGTGTTTCCTGATAAATTCAAACTTCCTGATGTTCCTGAAGAACCGTCGCTTCCTGATGTTCCGCTTGTTCCATTACTACCAGATAAACCAGATGTTCCACTTGAACCTGAAGTACCTGATGAACCTGTTTGCCCATCTGTACCACTTGTTCCCGAAGAACCTGATTGTCCACTCATTCCTGAACTACCTGATGAACCAGATGAACCTGAACTTCCTGATGAACCTGATGAACCAGTTCCACCAGATGAACCACTTGTACCAGATGAACCATTGGTACCTGAAGTGCCAGAAGAACCACTTGTTCCTGAAGTACCATCAACCCCACTAGAGCCTGATGTTCCACTATCACCACTTGTACCTGAAGTACCTGTTGCTGATAATAAATTCCAGTTACCACCTGGAGGTGCTGAGTTTGTATTTAATGTGTTTGCCACATATGAACTTCCTTGATAGTCAACAACATCGAATGCGTTATATGTTGCACTTGAATTCCAAGTACCTCTCAATGTAAATCCTTGACCACTAGTACCACTTGTTCCTGATGAACCTGTACCACCCGATGTTCCACTTGTTCCTGAAGTACCTGTAGCTCCTGATGAACCCGATGTTCCTGAAGAACCACTTGTTCCATTACCAGATGAACCAGACGAACCCGAACTACCTGATGAACCTGAGGTACCATTAAGACCACTCGTTCCGCTTGTACCATTTACACCTGATGAACCACTTGTTCCCGATGAACCTGTGTTACCACTAGATCCAGATGAACCTGAAGTTCCTGATGTACCATTACCTGAAGAACCACTTGACCCTGAGGATCCAGATGAACCATTTGTACCTGAAGTACCATTCGTACCATCTCTACCTGAAGATCCTGATGTACCTGAAGTACCATTAAAACCAACCGCACCATTCAAGTTGATGGACCAATTGGTATATGTTCCTGAACCTGATACATAAGTTATAGTTGCCGTAAATACACCTGTTACTGGATTATATGTGTTGATTGTTGCAACCATATAATCACTAATTGAGTAAGCTACAAGGATTGCTTGAGCTGTTGTATATGCTAAATTTTTTCCTGCTGTGAATGTGATTGAACCACCGATTGAACCTATAGTAATGGAAGTAGTTGATGTTGTTGAATATCTATCTCCGTTTGCACCTGATGTACCTGAAGTACCTGATGAACCGTCACAACCACTTGTCCCTGAACTACCATTTTGTCCTGATGTCCCTGAACTACCATTTTGTCCTGATGTTCCGCTTGTACCACTTGTACCACTTGTACCTGCGGTACCTGTTGAACCCATTTGACCTGAAGTTCCTGATGACCCACTTGTTCCGCTTGTACCTGATGTACCGCTTGAACCATTGCTACCAGATGTTCCTGAAGAACCATTACTACCTGAAGTACCAGATGTTCCTGATGTACCGCTAGTTCCCGAAGTACCATTACTTCCTGAACTTCCTGAAGAACCGCTAGTGCCTGAAGTACCGTGAGAACCTGAAGTTCCCGATGTACCGTTTTGTCCAGACGTTCCACTTGTTCCTGAAGTACCATTACCTGAAGTACCTGATGTTCCTGTGCTACCACTCGTTCCACTAGTACCTGAAGTACCTGATGTTCCTGTGCTACCACTTGTTCCACTAGTACCAGTACTACCGCTTGTTCCACTTGTACCCGATGTACCGTGTGAACCACTTGTACCAGAAGTTCCGCTAGTTCCTGAAGTACCACTTGTACCTGTGCTTCCTGATGTGCCACTTGTTCCACTAGTTCCTGTTGAACCTGACGAACCTGAAGTACCGGAAGAACCTGAAGTACCTGAACTACCAGAAGAACCACTAGTTCCACTTGAACCTGAAGAGCCACTTGTACCACTAGTTCCTGATGAACCACTTGTACCAGATGTTCCACTTGATCCTGAGCTTCCTGAAGAACCACTTGTACCAGAAGTACCCGATGTTCCACTAGACCCCGAACTACCAGATGAACCACTTGTACCAGATGTTCCGCTTGTACCTGAAGTACCTGATGAACCACTAGTACCTGAAGTACCTGTTCCGCCTGTTATTGCTTCGACAATTTGATATAAACTTTGCCCTGAAAGTATTACATCATCTGCGTATATTGTATTAATAGGAGTACCTGTACTACCTAAATCAATTGTTACACCAGAAGGTATATTAAGGGTGTCAATCTGTGTCCAATTTATCTGTTGATGGGCCATGTAAAAGTTAAGTCTTTTACATAAATACTTTTATTATTAAATGATGCACAAAAAAAGGGGACAAATCCCCTTTTTTTATTTTTCGATATATTTTTCAACTATTTGTATGGCCTCATCTTCATTTTTGTGATCTCTACCAGGAACAAAAACCATTCCTTTATCACTATCATCTTGAGTTATATAGAGTGTAGGTAGTAAATTATAACCCGTTTGTTCAACAACTTGATTCCAAATATTTTGATTATTTGATATTTCAATTTCATTGAATGAATAAGATAATGAATTAAGTCTTTTTTTCAAACTATTGCAATGATCACATCCATTCAATGTGAATATTATTAACTTGTTCATTAATTTTTAAATCCTATTTTACTTTCTTTGTTTATTGACCTAATTTCTTCTACGTCTATATTGTAAATATCAGCTAAAGACATTGATTTTGTAACTTCGTGGTCTTTACCTAAATGCTTTAATAATTTATTAGTTTCTTCAACGGTTAAATTTTCAAATTTATGTTCAGCAATTAATCGACCTTTACGAAGTAATGCTTGGTCGATTTTTTCTCTTTTCATATTGAAGGTAGCAATAATTTGAATGTTCAAACAATCGCCTAATATGCCATCAGTTAAATTAAGAATATTAGAAACACCTGCAGCAGAACCATTACCTTCTCTATCTGAAATTACCCTTTCTCCATCTTCAATAATTAAAATAGTATTCTTATGGTCCATTAGAAATGGTATTATTGAAGGTTCAGATAACATTTCAGCCATTGATGGAGGAATAAATAAAATTTCTTTATCGTGTACTAAACCAGATAAGTACTTAATATATGAAGTTTTACCAGTACCAGGGTCTCCGTGTAAAAGAATTATCCCTTTATCGTTTGGTTTATTTAATCTCTTAATGATAACATCGTGAATTTTTTTGAATGATGCTCCGTAATTCAACTCCAAATCCATTTCAGGTATCGATAAGTCATATTCTTCAACATCTAAATGACCCATATCACTTTTCACTAAATTGATGTTACTTTTCTTTTTCTTTCTTTCATATTTTTTTATCTCATCCAAATTTAATTGTTTAGATAACTCACCATTACTCAAACTATAAATTATTTCAATTCTAAATAAATTTTCAGTTTTATTTTTATCACTACTACCTGATTTTCTTATTAATATTTGTTTTTCTTTATTGATGAACAAAGATTGGTTAGTTGATTCGTGTTTTCTTCCCTGAGAAAATATAAAACATTCTTCTACAAAACCATCTTCTTTGAAAAAATCAATTATAGTTTCATCATAATCTTGTTGGGTAACTCTTTTGGAGGGGATTAAATCAAATATGTGAACAAAAAACTGTTCTGAAGGTATTTCACTTCCATATACTGTGTCATATAAAGGATATGTATCGGGTAATTTTCTCATTTTTATAATTTTTTAATTAATTTAAACAAATCATCCCAAAATTCGGGAACTCAACAAATATACCATTTTTTACGAACAAATCGTGAGTCTCTTTTTTCTCAGGTTTAATAAATTCACTATCAGGTTTTTGTGCAATATGAATAGCTTGAACCGTTCTTTTTAATAATTCAAATTGATTTTGATTCAACATAGGGTCGCCATTGTCATCAAAATTTTTTTGCGCAATTTCGGTCATATGTTCATAAAACAATTGTTCATTTGAATCTTTTAAAAAATATTCCGATGCTTCTTCGTTTTTTTTAAAATAATCTTTAACATTTTGAATATAAATCAATACTTCTGGTGATAATTTCATTTATATTTTGTCGATTTGATTCAAAGTTAACGAAACAGGTGTATTTCTACCAAATATTTTTATTTCAACATTCACTTTTTCTCCTAAAATTTCAGTGACAGTACCTTCAAAACCTTTAAATGGTCCGTCATTAACCATAACTTTTTCTCCTGAATTGAATTTCAATTTTTTAGAATCTATATGTTCTTCCAATAATTCATCTTTTAATATTCTTTGAATATCCGTTGAACTCATTAATAATGGTATTTTAATACCCATCATAGACATTATGTTTGGAATCATAGATATCTCTTTCAACTCATCTTCATTCAAAGAATCATAGGCCTCAAAATAAAGATAACCGCTATAAATTACTTTTTCTCTTAATACTTTCTTATTTTTTACTAAAACCAAATTTTTTTCAGTTGGACAAACAAATCTATTCACTTTTTTTATTCGACCTGCTTCAATTTCTTTATTAAATTGTTCACTAAGTGACCTTTCTTTACCTGGCATCACTTTAACAATATACCATTTTGTTGACATAACTTTGTTTTAAACGTATTTTTTTATATATTAGTAATAATATAAACAAATTATACAAAAAAACAAATTAAAAGTATATATTTTATTATGGCGTGCTCAAATTGTAAAAAGAAAACTAATGAAGAAAGAAAAGAAAGAATAATGAAACAAACTGAAGGGTTAACAAAAACCGCATTCATTGTTTTTATTGTTTGGTCTTTACTTGGTATTTATGGGTTGATTTCATTAATTCGTTTATTCATATGAAAAACGGTAAGTATTTTATAGTGCTTTTCTGTAACAAAAAAAGAGTAAAAATGTTGCATAAAAGTTTTAGAAGAACTACAATATATGAATATTGGAGGGAATTTAGAACTCAGAAAAAACCTGTTTATGTTAGAAATATAGGCGGTCGAAAGAAAGAAGAATTATATTACGAATTAGCATTGATATTTCCAAATACAAGGTGGTCTACAAATATTTATGTAAAAGACAGTCTTGGAAGAAATATTGAGGCAAAATTGGATAATGATAAGTTCAGAATTAAGGAAATGATCCCTTATTGGGAGGAAGAGACTATATATGATTTTGAAACAAAAAAAAGAATTCGTTACCACGAATTAATTGATAAAATATTACCAATTCAAGAAATCGCCCAAATTTTCACTTTGAACAATAAGTTATTTGTTCAAGTTGAAGAAAATATAAAAGTTTATGGTAATAGAAATCTATCAGATACCGATAGATTATTTAATTTAGTCAAAGATGATTTAATCAAAAGAAAACGCGGTAATTTTTTATTTGTACGAGATATTACCACACACCAAAGAAAAATACTTTACGATTTACTTGTAGCAAAAGGATTTAAAAGAAGAGAACTTTTTAGACATTATTCGTATTAAAAATAATATCTATCATTCCAATTGTAATTGAAAAACTGTTTTCAGGCTTATCCATTTTAATTCCTCTTTTATTTTGAATATACTCAAAAATATTATCGAACTCCATTTGGGATAATTCGAAAATTAATGTTTGAGATTTTGAATTAAAATTAATTTTTTCAACAAGATCTGAAATAATTGCAAGTTGGTTTAATATATCACCTTTTTTTTCTGTCATAACCTAAAATCTTAAATATTTTATCTATTGTTGATGTCTTTTCTTTTTTAAATATTTGAGACTTATCTATTTGTTTTATTTCATTAATCATCCGATTCTTGTGCTTCTGTATCTCCTTCTGATCCTTCTGTATCTCCTTGTCCAACCACTCCAACCCCTGTTGTATCTTCTTGTCCATATTCTTCTAATAAATTTAAATCTTTTAATTTATCAAGTGACTCCTTTTTAAATAGTTGTTGTAACTCTTTTACTTTCTGTTGAAATAATTTTTGTTTCTCTTCTTCTTCCTTATTAGTATTGATAATCTCTAAGGCACACGCAAATACAATATCATAACCTCCTTGTGTTGCTTGTGAAATCAAAGATACTAATGTATAATTTTCATTTTTATCTTGTTCTTTAACCTGAATACTTGTATAAGGTTTAACAATATCAATATAAGCCCAATTCAGAGGTACTCTGATGTCTAAACTTACATTGTTTTGTATTTCTCTTAGAGAGTGAAAATGAGGTCTTAATGCTCTTATATTGTCAAACACGTTATTAAATTAAAAAATATGTGATTATGTAGGCTGTAGACAAATAAGCAAAAACTTGTTCTGCCTTTGATAACGCCAATGGTGTGGGTTCTTCCTGAAACAATCTTAAAATGAATTGAAAGCTTAACATAAATGAATATAAAATACTCAATATGAATAAAAATAGTTTAATTTCCCGCATCTTGTTTCTTGATTTCGTTTAAAATTTCTTTACGGTAGATTCCTATTAAAGTTTTTATTTCTTGTGCGTGTTTTCTGGCTCTTATCGATGCACTTCGGTTACCTTTTACGTATACTTTCTGAGTATCTACCGACATCTTTTCAACCAGCTCTTTTATTTTGGATAATGTTTCCATAATTAATTTCGGTTTTTGATATTAATATACGGAATTTTTTCATTTTTTCAAGTTTTGTTCAAACAATTTATACACTTCTGTTAATAAATCAAGTTCAGACCTTGTTTTTTTATGATTAAAGTTAAAAAGTTTGGTAAAGTAATCTTTAATTAAATCTTGTTTATCCTCAATCTTCACAAAATAATAAGCCTCTCTGAAGAAGTTCCAAAAATAACTCTGTAAATTTCCTCTTTCTTTGAAATAGATTTTTTCTTTTGAAAAGCTTTCGATTGTTTTATCCCAACACCATAAAAAATGACCCATCTGATCCTCTTCGTAAATCATTACATCGGGGCCCAAATAGGTATTTTCTAATAACTCATAAAGGGATATTATAAAATCAAAAAAAAGCTCGGTTTTTTCGTGTGTTATGTTATAAGCTTTATACCAAATATCAATCTGATGCTTATAATTTTCCGAGGATATAAACTCTAAATAATTTTCTGTATTTTCCATAATTCTTCTATACTATAATATAAAGACAAATTTATGGAAAAAAAAGAATTATTGAGTTTTTTTATTGTAAGAAGCGATATTTTTCATTTTATTCATTTCTTCTAATAAAATATTTGAAAAATTAACTTTTGACTCATTAACAGGAACCGCTTCTTTAGGGTAAAGAACTCTTTTTTTCTTATCTTCCTCTCTATCTTTCATTTGTTTTTCTATCTTCTTTCCTGTTTCAGGAGTTGGGATACTTGAACCATATTTTTCTTTAGCTTCTTTGCCTTTGTCAGCACCATTAGATGGTTTAATGGATGGTTTTTCTGTTGTAGGTGCGTTACCCATTTTAGCATCACCATCAATTGACATTTTTAATCTGTCTTTGAATTGTTTAGACGGTTCGATATCGTAAGTTAAATTAAGAGGATTCGCTTTGTTTTTTGCAACTTCTTCATCTTGTTCTTCACTATTTGTTCTTGCGATTTTTTTCTCTTTTTCACCGACTTGATGTGGAAATTCAGGATTATCATTACCTTCAAAAGAAAGATAATCTTTCATTTTTTTCTCAGTATCTTTAATATGATCGTCGTTTTCTTTTTTACTTGCTTTCTTAGATTTGTCAGTAATTGTAATACCCGGTACACCTGGTAATGATTCTTTTACTATTCTCTTAATTAATTCAACCATTTCAGTTTCAGTCAAACGAATTGTTCTCTTCTTTGATTCACTCATTGGTTGTTGCTCAGTTGGTGTATAATAAGCATCATTATCTTTAGCGTGCTCATCCATCATTTTACCACATTCTGTGCATTGCATATTTTCATCCAACGGTCCATAGCACTCATCACAAACCATTTCATCAACAGGTTGTTTTTCAGTTGGTTGATATAAATCACCGTCGTGGTCTTTATCGTGTTCATCCATCATTTTACCACATTCCATACACTCACCGCTTTCCATTAATTCACCACCACATTCATCACAAACGTGTTGTCCTTCTTCCATATGCATACCATCTGTTACTTGGTTAGCTCCACCTGCAGCATCTTCTTCCCACATTTGTCCACCACATTCCATACATTCATCATTTTCATTTAAACGACCACCACATTCATTACAGATTTTTGCATTGAACTCTTGTGGGTCATTTTCGTTAACTTCTTTTTTACCACGAAGAATTGCAAAATCTTGTGCATCAATATGACCATTATGATTTGCGTCCAATTTTTTTTGTCCGCCTTTTAACATTTCTTCCATTGATTTTGTGTTTTCCATATTTTCTAATTTTTCTCCCATAGAATCCAATTCATCTAACATATGGTCCTCTGACTTATATGATTTTTTTTCGATGATAAATTGTTTACCAGGATATTTTTTCTTTAATAGATCGATGTGTTCTCTTACTTCTTCTTCGGATTTACAAGTCGCAACTGGTTCACCATCACACATAATGTGGTAAACTTCGTGTTTATTTTCAGTATCATTTTCGTTTACTGAAGGGTTTCCACCGTTACAAGATTCACAATCATATTCTTTTAATATGTTATTTTTAATCTTTTTTGTCACGGTTTCTTCGATTATCTTGTTTAATTCGCTAACTTTCATTTATATAAATATCTGTTTAATTTCATTTAATACAATTTTTTGAACGTCTTTGTAAGGTACATTCAATTTCTGAGCCACTTCAGAAATGGCATTATTCAACTCATCGTAATTTTCGTGAATGAACTCAAGAGCATTGATGTCTCCCTTATTACAATAAGGGAATTTTTTGCACTTATCTTTTGGTTTAACATAAACTCCTCCTGGACCTCCAAATTTTGGCCATTTCTTATCTTTAACTGCTCTACCTTTATAGATACTATCAGGACCATCAATTTTTAAAGGGTTCTTACGTCCTTTTGGTGATGTACCAAAAGCAGGTACTGTGTATGCTCCTGAAGAACTTGCACCAGTTGCTTCATCTGCTTGTATCTTCTTCTCTTCGAAATTGTTAACTTTTTTAATTCCTTTTCTTTCACCACCAAAAGCAGAATTACCATTATAAGCTCCTGCAGAAGATGCTCCCATCATTTCATCAACTTCTTTTTCTTTATCCATTTGACGGTCTATGTTACATATACATTTAGACATCGGTCTATCACATCCATCACAATATTTTTTGTTTTCCATATTATCTTACACTTTTTAATGCTGATTCCCAAAATGACTTTCTTTGCCATAATGTTTTAAATAATTCTACAACAACCTTAGTAGATAAATCGACAATCTTTTCGTCTATTTTTTTTGTCCCCAACTCATCCTGAATCATTTTTACAACAAGTTTAGTTGCGTTGGTTGAACTCATAAAACGTTCAATTTCTTTCTCTACTATTCTTTCAATTTCTTTTTTATCTTGTTCTGTCATATCCCTTAAATCATTGCTTTTCTTTTATTCAACAAATCTTGCATCGCAGTTTTGAATGTTCCTGTATTGAATTTCAATAAGTTAGTGATAGCTTCCATTACATTATTATCCACAGCCAACATATTTGCATTCATATAAAATCCTTCATCTTTCCCTGCAATAAGTGTGAAAATTACGTTATTGTCTCCTTCAAATGGAATTTTACCATCTAATCTTATTTGATCTGGTGTAATAGTAAATCCTGGATCGTAATCAGCTAATTGTGAAACTTGGCTTGAAAAATTGTCAATTAATTGTGAGATTGCATTTTGTTGAGCATCATCTAAATCTTTACCATTTTCATAATGTACATCGACATCATTAATATTAGTAACGTCGTCTGCTCTTTTTTCACTTGCAACGGTTTCCTTATTTGAACCGAATTCAACAGGTTGTTGAGCTGCATTTGAGCCTGCATTATTTGGTGGCGAATCAAACTGTCCAGCTTCTTCTTTTATTATTTTATTTGTTGCTACTTTAGATTCGTTAAGATTTCTAATAGTATTCAACATTTTTTTAGTCTGATCGTAATTGTTCATTTTCATTTGTATTATTGAAAAAAACCCTAAAATTGAAAGAAGGGTTTATATCTGTATAAATACTTGAAAAATTCGATTTACATACAATTCCTTTGAAATTAGAAGCATTTTCAAGATATCCTTGTGATGGTGGGGTTTGTTTGATTATATTATGTTTGTCACATAAAAAATTACATAGCTGAGATAAAGAATTTAATTGTCCTTCATTGTACTTATCCCAAAAATGGTGATTTCTCCAATTTTTGACATACGGTTCAGCTCGATAAGGATCGTCTATCCAATTGTATAAAACACCTGTAATGGTATTTTTGGTCAGCCATCCTAAATTTTCTATGGCTATTTTAATCATTTTTTTATCTACATCAGGTTTATCAAATGTATTTGAACTATAGTTTGTGTCAAATAATTGATATACGTTTCCCAATTTTGTAACAATGAAATGAGGTATATCATTGTACTTACCGTTTTTACGATGTTTTATTTTATTGATAAAATCATCAGCTCTTCTTTGTGTATCATATAGAAATATCTGATTTTTAACCGTTTTCTTCTTAACGATGTTCAATTTAGTTTTATCTAATATTTCTACGTCTTGTATTGTTAACATTTCTTGATGCTACTCTTTTTTCTATGTGTAATGGTGGTTGCACGGGTTCATCTTCAGTAGTTGGTATTATAACTTGGTTATTTTCCAAATCATAAACCACTGAATTAGGATTTGTTTCATCCTTCTCGACGTGTATTTCAACAGGTTGGGATGGAGTTGGTTCCGGTGTATCGTAAATAATCCTTGGTTTTCCGTATTTGTAATATAACGGAAGGTTTATTGCATTATAAGGTGAAATTGTTGAACCCAATGTTGGAGTTGGGGGTTCTTCTAAAGATTTTTTTTTTCGTTGTCCTCTTCAGGTACAACGTCTAATGTCGTTGGTTCGTTACTAAATGTTTCCGTTTCAACATCGTTTAAAACTTGTAACATATCATCGGGAAGTTGCCCTTCTTCAAATGTTAATTCAGGTTCATTGTCTACTGATTCATCAATTGGAATGATTAATTCTTCGTTTTCTTGGAAAATATTTTCGATATTTGTTTCAATAGTGGAAAAATTTTGTTCTTCTTCATCTATTGATGGTTCAATAGTAGAAACTTCTTCATCAATCATCGGATTATCAAATGGTTCATCATATAAACCCATATCCTGATTATTTTGTATCATTTCACCAATCGGGTCTCTATATGTTTCTTTAATAACTTTATAATCGTTATCAAGTCCACCTTTTTCTCTTGGTCCACTATTTGCTAGTGCACCTGTCGGTTCATCTTCAGGAAGTACAGGACCGTGTAATGCTTCTCTTTGAGCCTCATATTTTTTCATTCTTTCCCAAACTTCATCGGGAAGATTATTCCAAGGTTTTTGTTCAAGTTCTTCGTTATATTTCTTAACTCCTTCTTTTAAATTTTGATTTGGGGGAGGTGGGTTCAGTAAAATTTCCTCTAACCTTTTCAAATCATTATCAGATAATCTTAATCTAACAGTTTCATCAACAAAATTCTTTAAATCCTCGGGCGTTGATGGTAAATTTGGTTCCTCTTCTTTTTTATCCTTATCCAATATTAATTGATTGAATGCAATTACTAGAGCAATTGCCAATGGATCGAAAACAATTACTATTAATATTATGAAAAATTTAACTACGGAATTCAACGGTACGTTAAAAGCTTGCGCAACAAATCTGAATCCTCCAACTTCTTTTTCCAAGTTAATATTATTATTTTTAATTTCGTTGATATGGCCATTATAAACAACATTTGAATCTTGTAACGAACTTATTTTATCTGATATAAGTTTTGTTTGTTTATCACGATTATCGATAGATTTTAATAAACGATTGTTAACTTTATTATCTAATAATTTACCTTGGTTTTGTTGTAAATTAGTTAATTGTGTTGTTAAGTTAGTAATTTGAGAAGTGTTGGAAGTAATTTTATTATTCCAAACATCAATTTCTCTTTGTACTTGTTCTAATTTAATATTTTGTTGTTGGAAAGCATTTGATAGGTAACCAAATATACCTGCAGACGTAATTGTCATTAGGATAACGACAGAAATTGTTAGGTACCATTTATTAATACCTTGTATCTCAGACCATTTTTGTTTGAGGTATGTTGCGGTAACTAATTTAGCAAATTCTAAAGAACCAGCCATAACCATAACGGCAATTGCTGCTCCGCTAAATAATACCGCTAAACCTGTTACTGAAAAATATGCTGCGCTACCAGCAATCATAAAAGCAGCAATAGCTATCAAATATTTTAACCAATCATTTCTCATGTATTATAAATATTTTAATAACTCATAACTCTCATTTCTGAGTTTTTTTATTGCTTTATCTCTCAATTGTCTAATTCTTTCTTTAGTACAACCAAACTCTTCACCCAAATCTTCTAAATTAGACTCGATACCATTCAAACCATAATATTTTTCAATAATCACTTTTTCTCTTTCATCAAGGTTTGCTAATAATTGAAAAACTTTCTTTTTTATTTCTTCAGGAGAATTAATAATGTCTTCAGGAGTTTCGCAATTGTTGTTAGGTATGATATCAATTAATTGATCACCATCCTCATTAATATCGTTATATAAACCAACACAATATGGATATGAGCTATTTTCACTTTCGTTAGCTAATAGACCTGAAATCAACAAATAATTTTCGTCATTTAGTTCATCCTTCCTTTGTTTTTGTGCATCTTGAATAATATTCGATGGGAGCCTGATAGTTCTTGAATTATCATTCAAAGAAGAAAATATTGTTTGTCTAACCCAATGAACTGCATATGAAATAAATTTAACTCCACTAGTAGGGTCGAATCTTTCAGCTGCTTTAATCAAACCTAAATTACCTTCCGAAATCACATCTAACAAATCCATACCTTGGTTTTGATACATTTTAGCAACAGAAATAACAAACCTTAAATTACCTAAGATTAATTCATTATGTAATTTTTGTTTGGTTTCTTTGTCTAAATTCTTATTTGTTAAAATTTCAAAAATTTCTTCTTGTCTTTCGTGAGAGATTACAGGAATTTTGCGAATATCTTTTACATATTGTGCAATTTCCTCTGCGTTTAAAATTGTTGATTTTTTCATTGGTAGTATGTGCGGTTGGTTTGTGTTATAAAAATACTGAAAAAAAATCAATTTTCAAAATTATCTAAGAAGTTTTTTTCTTCGGGAGTTAAACTTTCTACCCCCATTTTTTCTATCTTATCCAATAGTTGATCCAAATTCATTGATTCAGGTTTATGAAAATCCAATAACATCATTGTACTTTCCGAAAAAGGTTTGAATATAAAATCTTTAACATCTTTGGGAAGATGTGCTATGACAATGCTGTCTCTTTCAAATATGAAATAAAACTTAATATTTTCATTTCTTAATGCCTCATTCAATTCATCTGATAGAGTTACATCATCTAAATCTGAATCAAATATTATAATAATATTGTTATTGTTGGTCTCAATAACATACTTCAATGAGTTTATTGTTGGATTCATACCGAAAACTTCGGTGCAAAAAAATTCAACATCTTCGTGATCATCGAAGTCTGCAAATAAAAACAAAATAAAAGTCTTCATTTATTTATGTAATTGTATCTTCCAATAAATGCCACCATTAATGTATGGGGACAATGTACCTGTCGTTCCGTTTGAGCCATTAACACTATTAGATATACCTAATCCTACTTGATATATTTTATCAGTTTTTGTTTTAACTAATAAGCCTGTTCCTAAGTTAGCTACAACATCCTTTTTGTTGAACCCACCATTGAATCCCCAAAAAACTTGTGTTTTTGGTAATTCTTTAACGATTGTAAGCTCTTTAATTGTGATTTTGTTAACGTTACTTTTCCAAGTTCTTGATAAAATATTGTTCTTTTGAATAGTATCCGTTACTGTAACATAACCTAAAGAATCTTTTAATTTCAAGGTATCTTTATAGACATTTTTGGCGAAGAAATCTTTTAGAATTGATAGAGTGTCAATTGGTTTATCTGTGGGAATAGGGACATAAATTGTGGTATCGTGGTATATATCTTTACCTTTTTTAGTTACGGTTTGAGTTACCGGAACGTATTGAGTATCAATGGTATGTTTAAGTAATTCATACTTTTTACCATCAATCTTTATTGTTTCACCTTGTTGAGTCTTTTTATGTCCACAAAACTGAAACACCACAACCCCAATAAGTATTAAAACCGCGATAGTTTTTATATCTAATTTAAATAAATTCTTCATATTGTCTTTTTTTATAAATATGAAGAATTTATCTTTATTCCCTATGATTACTTTTTCTTAACAATCTCGTCGATAATACCATAAGTTAATGCATCGTTAGCGTCTAACCATAAATCACGACTAACATCGGCTTTAACTTGTTCAGGGTCTTTACCGCAGTAACCCCCTAAAAGATCGAATAGAATATTATTGACTTTTTCCCATTCTTTGAAAGTTATTCTTGCATCTTGGATATTACCACCTGCACCACCTGAGGATTGGTGTAACATCGTTGTAGAGAACCTTAAAGCTCCTCTTTTACCTTTAGTACCTGCTCCAAGTAAAACTGACCCCATAGAAGCAGCCATCCCCGTATTAATGGTTCTAATATCGGAACTAATATACTCCATAACGTCTACCATCGATAAACCTGATTTTACAGACCCACCAGGACTATCAATATGCATTGTGATGTCATTATTGTCGATACTATCCAAAAACATTAATTGAGCTTGAGTAACAACTGACATGTTATCGTTTACTTCACCGGCCACCCAAATGATACGTTCCATCATCAAACGTGAGAAAACATCCATCTGCGTAACATTCAATTGTCTCTCTTCAAGAACATATGGTGTTAAACTGTTAGATACTTTTTGATTATAATAATGTAAGTTCATTGAACTTATACCGCGGTCTTTAGCGTATAGACCAAAACTTTTCAATTCTGATGGGTTCATAATTTGTGTTTTTATATTAGGAACAAAGATATGTAACTAAATTTAAATTAAGAAATTTTTGTTGTAATAAAATCTATCGAAGAAATATTATCCTCTTTTTTTATCATTATAAGATTATCAGACCAGTTACGTATTAAAGGATTATGTGATATGACAAAAATGTGTTCAAAATAATTTTTAATTTTCTTAAAGAACTCACCAACCAACTCAAGATTTTCATCGGCAACTTTACCAAATACTTCATCCATAACCACTATATTAGGTTTAGGTAATGATGAAATTTTTGTTAGTACACTTCTAATCGCTAATGATGCTATTGTTCTTTCATAACCTGATCCTGAATTCAATGGTTTAACGATTCTTGATTCAGTATCAATCATTATAAATTCAACTTCATTTTTATCATTGATATTCATCTCTAAAATAAAATAACAACTATCAATCAAAAGTCTATACAACTCCTCATTCAATAATGGAATCATATTTTTCAAAATAACTTTAGAGATACCATTCTTACCATAGATTGTTAAATAAACTTTGAATACGTTTGATAACTCTTCTTCAGCTTTAATTTTTTTTATTAAATCCTCATTAGTGGCTATCTTATTGGTCATAAGACTAATGTTACTTCTATGTCGCTCTATATTTGTATTGTTTTGTTTTATATCAGCATTAGCTGTTTCAATTTGTGTCCTAATCCTAATAACGTCAGCATCTATCTTTTGATTTTCTTCAAGTTTCTTTTTATTATTTTCATAATTATTTAAACGCGTTTGTTTAGCATCAATATCTAATTGTTTTTGACCAACCTCTAATTCATATCGCGCTTTTATAAGTTTATTTCTTTCATATGTTTCATATTCAGATTTCAGATTAATAAAAGCAGTTAAAGCTTTGTTTTTTTCTGTGATGTTTTTATTCAATTCATCTACTTGAGCTTGTAAATCTTTAATTTGATTTTTAATAGCTTCAATTTCATCAGAATGGTCAACCTCATCTAAAGACCTATTACAAGTTGGACAAATAGATCCAGTTTCTAATTGAGTAATTAATTTTTGATTTTTTGAAATATCATTTTGAATAATTCTCAAATCCGATTTCAAATTATTGATTGTTGAATTCAATTCTTGATGTGTATCTTCATCATAAAACTCCGATGGTTCCGTAACATTTACATTATCAGCCAAGGCTTGGCTTTTCTTTTGTTCGGTTTTTAAAGTGTCTATCTCTCTTTGTAATAAAGTTGGATTTGTATTTATTAGATTTTTATCAATGTCGTTGTTTCTTGAACTAAGAATTAAATCTTTTTCGTTTTCTAATCTCTCTAATCTGGCTTCAGCATCAGTCAATGCTGTAGTTAAAATTTCAATTTGAGTTGTTGAGTTATCAATGCTTTGTGCAAAACTATCATTATCAATTCCAAGTTGAGTAAGGTTATATGTGTTTGAAACTAATTTCCTATTCCAATCATTGAATATTTCTTTTGCGCGTTCTTCTTTAATTTTGAGACTCTCCAATCCTAAAAATTTAGTTAAGATTTGTCCACGAGCAGTTGGTTTAGATTCGATTAATTCTTCTAAATTATAACCAGTAGTTAAAATGGTTGATAAAAAATCTTCTTCAGTACCGATAGCTGATTCAATAAAAGTTTCAGTTTCTCTTCTTTGTTCACCAGTTAAATTTTCTACTGTACCGTCTTCTTTTATTTTGGAGAATTCTAATTTTGTAGTAACATTATGTTCACCCAATTTAGTTTTCTTTCTTATAGATTTTCTTTCTATAATATAGTCGTGTCCGTCAATATTAACTTCACCTCTTACTTTAACTTCATCAACATCCGTGAATTTATTAAAAATTTCAGCGTTTGTTTTTGTTTTAGTAGTGATATTGAAAAATAAAAACATTAATAAATCAACTGATGAGGTAGATTTACCACCAAAGTTTTTAGGTGTAGATTCTATTACAGTAATGCCATCAAGACTTGTAAAATCAATAACATTATTATTACCAAATGATAAAAAATTGGAGAATTCAATTTTCTTAATAAACCATTTATTATATCTAATTTTATTTTCATTTAATTTATCTATTTCTGAATTAACTCGGTTATCTAATCTATCAACCAATTCCCATTTAATATTAATATTATTTTCTTTGATGAAGTCCTTCATCAATGTTTTTTGGTATTGACTATCTAAAATATTATCAGTGGCTTCTAACGAATTTAACTTTGTATTCTTGATATTGGTTAAAACCTTAGTAACTATCTGTACGTTCTTAGCGTTATATTTTTGTTGGAAATATGTCTTAACTCTTCTAATTTTCTCCGAGGTGAAGTTCTCCGGCACATCTTCCCAAGTCACTTTTATCGATGGATTTTTTGACATTTTTTTCTTTTTTTTGTTTTCTTTTATTTTTTTCAGCTTCTCTTTCAGCTCTTTCTTTTTCTTTCTCTTGTTTTAGTCTACGTTTGTTTTCTTCAATTTCAGACTTTGTTTCTTCCAACTGAATTCTATGATTAAAGTATTCAATTTGCTGTAAAGATAGTTCAGATCCAATATATTTCAAATTTCTATTTATACAAGATAAGGCCGTTGTACCTGTTCCCATAAATGGGTCATAGACAACTGAATTGTCTTTTGCGTAAATACCCAAAAGTTTATCACATAATTCAGTAGAATAAGTGGCTTTATTGTATGGATTACTACCATCATTGTTTTTTGCAACTATAAAGTTATCGATTATTTCATAATAATTCTGACCAGTTGATGATACTGATGCGACATCTTTGTTAGCTTCAAATGTTAAAATTTCGTCTTTCCTACAGATTACATAAATAAATTCAAATATTCTGTTAAGTCTATTATAAGATGCAGGATGAGGTATTGCGTGATTTTTTTTCCAAATAATTGTATCAGCAATAGTGAACGGAGTATTCTTTAAAATTTGACAAACAATTGAATAGGGTAGGGCAGGATTTTCAATAGAATAAGAAAAATTATATAAAATAACCCCATTACTTTTCAATATTTCATCGAATGAATTAAAAACGTCTACAGTCCAATTAAGATAGGTTTCTTCATCTTGCCAATCGTTATAGCAATCGTATCTAGGTTGTTTATCAGCATAACCACCTTTCCTTTTAGTCATATTGTAAGGTGGAGATGTTAAAACAATATCAATAGATTTTTTATCTATTTTAGTTTTCATAGTCACCAAACAATCCTCATTATGTATTATGTTAATATCCATTAATTCTGATTTAATATTAGTCTTGATTTAAAATCAAGTAAGTCAAACCAATAACATCCAACACATCCTATAGTATCATTATATTCAAGATTTCCACTTGTTAAAGATATACCATATCCTAAAAAAGATGCATCGTATCTTATACAATTTTCTTTACATCTTTTACAAGAATTTCTTTTAATTTTATTACATTTATTACATAACGGTTGAAAATCTGATAAATTTTGAGTTATTGAATTTAAAACTTCTTTGTCATCATATCTACCGTTTTTGTGATCGACCTCAATTTTAGTTCTTGTATTGCAATGTGCACATTTTTGTTTTGAAATTATTTTTTTTATATCATCACGTATATATCTATTTTTATGTTCATAATCAAAATTGAAACCATTGAATTTATACGCAATTGTTAAACCATTCTCTCCGAGCCAAGTTTCAACTTTAAAAATAGCTTCAGCATCTCTTTTCCAACCTACTCCGTTATTCGGTTTCAATTTATCATCTTTAGCATCAAAAATATCAAAAAAAGTTTTCTCAGAAAAACCAAATTCATCGACGGGTGAATATTTTAGGATTCTTGCAATTTTACTTTTAGGCTTAAGTTTTCTTAATTTTTCTCTGAAATAAAATAATAATTCTTGCTCTTCTTCCTTGATTTCTTTTGCAACTTCTAAAACTATTTTTTCATCACATTTATATTTTGTTTTTAAATCCTCAATTACTTTCCTCCATTCTGTGGCAGAATTTTCGGTAGTTTTAAAAAAAAATTTATGTTTTTGTGATGAAATTTTTAAATCTATCTGAATCGCATTTCTTCTTTCTTCAATCGAAGAAGGTATGACTGGTTCAAATAATTTAGAATCGCTGAAATAAAAATCTTTTACTACCTGATATAATAAATCATTAGTGTTGTTATAATAAAATATTTTTTTACCTATCCTATAAGATCTCATTATTTTATTCTATTTTCTTCAAAAAATTCAACAATCGAATTGATTGCCCAAACAACACCTGCAGTAAACATACCGTCAGAAAATATACCAATGTATTTATTAACACCAAATATAGGTGCAACTAAACCTCCGAAAAGAATCGACATAAAAAATCCTACCCAAGTTGGTGTACACAACATACAACTAATTAAATCACCAAAAAATTTTGATTTTGTTTTAATCCAAGCTCTTTGATTTTCGAAGATTGATCCATAAACAATTATGGTTGACATTCCGTATGCAACGAATGCCCATAAAAAAAGATACATCATATTTTATTATTTTAAATAATATACAAAAAATTATTCATCATACAAAGAAGACGATGTTTTTTTATTGATAATTTCTTTTGATTTTTTTAATTCTTCAATTTGATTCTCTAAAAGTTTATTTTTATTTTTTAATTCTTCAATTTCTTCAGTATTATTGACTATTTTTTTTGGTTTGATAAATGATGGAGTGTCCCCATATTTCAAAGAAGTAAAACCTTTTTCAAAAGTTTGTTTTGCTAAATCTTCTATTTCTTTTATATTATTTATTTCACAATACCGAATAAATTCATTATCCAATATTAACGTGTATTTCTTTTCCATTTTCTATGTCTTTTATATCGTTTATCGTGAAATGAAGAAATGGTTGTTCATTATTCAAATCATGGAATATATATTCATCAGTAATTAAATCATATATACCATATCCATGATGTTTGACGGTTTCACCAAAATTTTGTTGTATTAAACTACCAATTTGTATTATTGGTATTTTTTTTACTAATTTAATTTTTTTTCCCATTCTATTAAATGTTTATATTTTTCTTTATTTTCAACATAATCAATAACAAATTGTATATTATTGATTTTACAATATTCTTTAACTGCAATTATTTTTAACTTTAATTGCTCTTCATCTTCGACATATCCTTTTATTTCTTCTATTTTTTTAACTCCGTTAATATATTCAACATAAAAATCGGGTAAATAAATTTTATTTAAATTTTTATGATTATATTTTATTTGTATTCCATGTTTTTTCGTCCAAAAAAGACTAAATCACTTTTTCCCAACCATTTTTTAAATAATTTTCAACATCTTTTTCATCAACTTCAATTTCCGTCTCCAAATTTACAATTGCTCTTTTATGTATATCTCCACATAGGACAATATCACAACCATAAAAATTACTTTTATCATATGCGTCGTCAAATGTAAAACCTAAATCAGTTGAAAATCCTTGAATAGGTCCGTGGAATAATCCAATAGTTAATTTAGATTCGTCTTTAGTAAACTCAGGTCGTGAGTTATGTTGATATAAAGAATAAACAATCCATTGAATGTTATCGTCTATATATTCACCACTATCTTTATAATATTGAATGTTATCGTTATTCAATAGTTCTGTTATAGGACTGATACTATCTAATCTCTGTGTATTGTTTTCTAAAAAATCGTGATTACCAGGTATGATAACTACCTTACCAATATTTTTCACCAACTCATTTATAAACCAAGAAGTTAACATCAACTGTTCATTAGATATGTTAATTTTTTGGTGAGCTATATCTCCTGCAATTACAACTCTAATGTCCTCATAATTGAAATCTTGAGTTTCTTCCTTCAATTCAAGGATTAATTTTTCGAACTGCTTTTTGTATAAATCGTGCATTTGAATTGTACGAATATGTAAATCAGCAATATGTATTATTTTTTTTACCATCTGTTGATGTATTTTGATAAATCTATTGTAAAAATATTATTTATAATAGGTTGAGGTACTTTGTATTCAACAAATGTACCATCTTCCTTTAATAAAACAATAACCCCTCCTAAAAACTTTTTATCTTCAAATTGTGTACCTTCTAACATTTTCTTCATTAATCTAGCATAAAGAGGAATTTGTAAATAATAATGCCCTAATGCATTATCGTGGTAGTTGTTAAATGGCGGATATAATTTACCTGTATAATGATGTACTTCAAAATTTTTAGGTTGATTTGATTTCCAATCGGTAATTACAAATCCAAAATCAGTTTTTTCTTTATTCATCATCAACCATCCTTTATCAGGTTGGCCAGTGTATTGTTCTAATGGGTCACCTAATACAATTTCAGTATCTAAAAGGATTGCTCCTCGTTCTTCCATTAAATCTATAAAGTTTTTTCCTGCTGCAATCATTTGATTACTTTTTCTTTCTTGTTCTTCATTGATAGTAAAAATTGGTTTTCTAACTTCTTTATACCCACCATTTCTTGCTATCAAATCATATTCCAATTCGAAGTGAACTCTACTACCCATATTAGTAGATAGTTCACCGGCTTTTTTCCATTCAGCAAGTAGTTGTGCTTGTCCTTCAGGATCTCCTTTGGACATTTTTAATGCCATACCTTCGGAATCAAAAGGTTTGTGGAATTTTTTTACGATTTTAGATACAGATGGAAAATTTGTTTTTACTTTACCATCAATATCTTTCATAAAGTAAATGTGTTTCTCTTCCACAAATTTCAATTGTAATTCTTGTCTTCTTTTTTCTAATAAATCATTAATTTCTAATGCAATGTCTTTTAAATTCATTTTTTTATATTTTATATTACCAACTTATTTCCCAATCTTTAAAATCTGCAGCAAGACAGTCTATCTTATAATCTTTTCTACCTCCAACAACTTCTTGAATTTTATTTTTTGCAGTATTACGAATACCATTTATTCCGTGAGTTAATGCTAACATACTCGGTCCTGCGGCGCCACTTCTAACATTTGTTTCATTATACCATATGTGTGCATTCATTTGAGCTAAAACCACAACAGCTCTTAAAACATCTGCAGTAATAATACCGTTTTGTTCATCTAATATTACTTGAATATCGTGAACAATGTCAGCAATCTCTTGTGCATATTCAGTTTTATGTTCTGGTATTTTAACTTCTTTTAATTGTGTTATCGATAATCTATCGATTAATTCTGATAACGTGGGTAGATATTTTCTTTCCATTAGTCTAATTGTTTTAATTCGTAATCTTTTATATTTCCTTGCAAATCTGCTATGTCCTTATCTCCTTCTAATTTTATAATCCAAACTTTATTCATTAATTTACCACAATTTAATTTGTGATATAATCTTTCAGCGTCACCCCAAGCATCGGGGTCTAATACTATCACTATCTTAAAGGCTTTCTCATATAATTTAGTGTATAAATGATCACTCATATACTTACCTAACATCGGTATTGAGTTCTTTATAAAAATACTATCAAAGGCTCCTTCAACTATGTAGATTGTATCAGTCCAATTAATATGATACTCATTAAAAATTATGATTTCTTTTTGAGCTTCAGGGTTTTTATATTTTCTTTTTGGTTTTGATAAATATGATCTAGCAATAAAGTAATTCAAATTATTATATTCATCATAAGATGGTATAATAATTCTAAATGCATATTCTCCATCATAACAAAATCCGATATTAAATTTTATTAACATCTCTTCTGTTATATTTCTTTTTTTGATGTAAGCGTATGCTTGTCTATATTGTGGAGTTAATTTTAAACCACTACTGGCGTTTTTGAAAGCAATAAATTCTTTAGGTAATTTGACAGGTTTATAGATTCTTTTTGGGGCATCCTCATTATATTCAGGTCTTAATAACAAAAACTTTTTAAGTTGTTTTGCATTACCATATTTTTTAATTAATTTATAAATTGAGCCGTGAGTTTCGTGAGTTTCTGCACAACTCCAACATTTATAAACACCTGATTTATAATTAATTTCTAAATTTCCTTTACCGTCACCTTCATCTAAACCTTTTATTTCGTGACTACATACTGGGCAATCAAAACTCACCTGACTTTTATAGTCACTGTGATTTCTATAATCACCAAAAATATCTTCTAAAATTTCGAAAATTGGTGTATAATCGTTTACTTCAATTGCCATAACGAATAATATACATAAAAAAATTGATAAAAAAAAATCCCTCGGACACCACTCCGAGGGAACACCAACCAAACCTGTATTTCTACAGGTCCCGTCCTAATTTTAAATATATTATAAAATCCGTTAAATGTGAAATATTAATTGCCGGATTTTTTTTCTGCTTTACTCATATTAATATGTCCGATAACACAAGTAACTGCATCAGCCATATCGAAGTTTTCTTTTTTTAGATTGCCCGTTTTACCGTATAACCATTTGATATCGGGGCAAACTACATTAACGTGGTCCCAAATAACTTGTTTTTTGTCAATATCTTTTGGATAACCTCCAAATAAAACATTACGACCTTTATCATTTGTTCCAACTAAATCAGGAAATGCAAATTTTCTTGCATTATAAGTTGAAATGAATGTTGGTAAAATACCTAAAACATCATAACAATTCTTGAGAATCAATGTATTATATCTTAATAAAGTTTGTACTGTATAAACATTATTTGAATTCAATAATGGTTCTTCAATTACAATTCTAACAATACCCATGTCTTTGTAATTCTCCAAATGTTTTTTAAAAGCATCCGCTTTTTTCAATAACTCTTCAATTTTGTCCTCAGGTTGAGGTTTAATTTTTGGTGAAAAATGAGTTAACTCGAGAAGTTCTGATCCGTTTAAATCGAATAATGCAAAACCAATAGTTTTAGTACTAATATCTAATCCTAAAATCTTCGGTTTGTTTTTAAATTTTACATCTATTTTCATATAATGTAAAAGTTAATTGATTTTAAAAGAAAAGTAAATAGTTTAAAAATCTAATTTAATTGCGAATACTTGATTACCAATTCTTTTGATTGGTGTTGAGGTTTTAGCAACAACTAACGGTTCTTTATTATCATCTAACAAAGCCACATCTGTTATATAAGGATAATCTCCATTTTCAAAAGTTGGATTATTTGATGTTTTAAATTGTGTAGAAGGTAAATTAACTAAAAAATTAAATTCTTCAATGTCCGTAGCTCTAACCAATTTAACACTACCAGGGAAAGGTTGTTCATCTCCAAACTCGGGTTCTTGTCCATAAGTTGTTCCTGAAACAGGTACTGGTCCCATATATGTAACTAAATCGAATAGTTCTCCACTTTCGTAGTCAATTAAATTTATTACATATGTTTTATTTACTATATCTGATTGTGCAATTAATCTTCCTGTATGACATTCACAAATATATGGTGTGAAATTCATAGCAATCCAAGCATCGTGACTTGGTAATGAACCATCTGTTAATTGTGCTAAAATATAAAATCTATCCGCGTGATATCCTGTTTTATAATTTGCAAAATTATTAACTAAATGAGCAAATTCAGATGCACTGAATGTTACACCGACATTATATGGAATGGTTGATTGTGTTCCGTTTGGATTACATATGAAAGAATTAGTTGCTGAAATACTACCATAATAATTACAAGGTAATCCATTCAATTGAGTAGGATTGGTTGTATCTGTTCCGTTGAAAAGCATATATGTAACCCATAAAGTTTGACCTGTGCTTCCATCCAATAAAGATTGTTCAGGTGGTAAATTACTATTAATCAAACTTAATTGAGGGGCAGGTAATGTATATTTTCTATTTGATTTATAATCTAAAACTGCAACAAGTTCTTGATCATCGAAAACTATTATTTTATTACCAGGAAATACTTTACCAACATTAATACCTTGTTCATCTATCAAATACCTATATTGTTGACTGTGATAAGCATTTTTTGTTGAGTTAATGTAATAATCAGTTTCTCCCATAAAAAATCTTGCACCAATTGTGGTACCCGTATTTCTATGATATAAAATAAACGGAATATAAACTTCAAAATACTCGGCGTCACTAATTGGACTTCCACTAACACTAATTAAAGAATCTTCAGTTGATGTATCATAACTTATATAATCATCATATTTGAAAAATCTTTCAGGATCATTTACAATGTCACCTAATTCAGAATAATGAATAATTGCAATAGTTCTTTGTTGTTCGGGTGTCACGTTTATAGTGTTACCCATAGTATCAACATATGATGTTGGGTTTGATATTGTTCCACCTGTGAAATCATTGAAAGTTTGTCCGCTTGTAGATGTATAACCCAAAAGTTCTTTTGTTGAAACAAATACGTTACTTGTAAATCCTGTTAAATTTTGGTCTAACTCATTTACATCATAACCAATTGGTTTGTCGCCCCAAACAATATTCATTGTCCAAGGATCGTGTTGTGCTAAATTATCAGGTAATTGTGGGTTGCAATTGTCTCCACAATTAACATTCGAAAACTCAATATTTGATGTGTTTGCGATAACTTCTACTGTACCTGTTAATCCTGTTAAATTTGGTAACTGTCTATCCAAAGTAAGAGTGTTACCGTTAATACTCATAATTCTATAAACTAAACTATTTGAAGTTGCACCTGAATAAACTTCATTATCAAATTCATTAAATGCTATTGTAATATAATCTGTAATGTTATATGAACTTCCAGTCAATACAGTTAAAGAAGTTGTTCCACTTATACTTGTAATTGATATTTGTTGAGTTAATGTTTCTATTGTTGAACCAGTTGCTTGATAATCTGAAACAAACCCAGCAGGACCCATTAAATTTCTAATTGGTGTTGTTGTTGGATGTGGATTTAAAACAGGAACACCAAATGTTGTTGTTCCACTAATATCTAAACTATATGGATATTTGACACCACTTTCGTGGTCTACCGATGATAATACTCTTTGAGATGGTGTGCCTAAAATACCAGTAAATCCTGAAAAAGGATCAGTGTAATCATACTCAGAATCTCCGACTTGGAAATAACTGATTTTGAAATCTCCTTTAGCAATCGCATTTCTACCTCTTTTGGTGATTCTTGCTGATAAATATTCTCCATCATTAGGACTTAAAAAACTCATATCTTATAAATATTAACTTTTAATTTTTAAACTATATTTCCACCACAAGATTCAACAAGTGAAAAATTACCTTCCGAATCGAATGTTCCATAATTACCATCCTCACCAATCCAAAATGTAGAATTATCTCCGTCAATTACTGCAGGTGGATTGCTACCTACACTATAATATGGATTGAATCCATCATTCAAAACATTATTATCATTAACAGTTGTTATAATTAAAAAACCATTTTGAACAAAATATTGATGAGCTCCGTATGTATAACCTGTTGCTTCATTGAAGAAATGACATACTTGTTCTGATGTTCCAGTATAAACTGCAAATTCATATGAAACAGGGCAACCATTAACTGTGTTACATCTCACGGTATTATCACCATAATATATAAATGAAGTCCAACCATAACTTAAATCACATAAATAATATGTTGTCCCAATCTGTAAATTAAATTGGGATAATGTATTATAAGTTGTACCCGGATAATCAGTAAAAACTGCACCTGCTCCTATACTATTTGTTGTTGATTGAAATTCCCAAACCCCTTGTGAACCTCCTATGCTAATGCCTCCAATACTACAATCCGAAGGACCTGAAGGTGCTGATGTTCTTATTATACCAAAATATGGTGCTTTAGGCGTTGCTGTTGGTGTGGATGTTAATGTAGGTGTTGGCGTTTGAGTTGTTACTATTGTTGGGGTTACAGTTGGTGTAGGTGTTAAAGTCGGTGTATTTGTTGGTGTATTTGTTGGTGTGACTGTAGGTGTTGGTAAATTTTGTATTGGGAAATCTTTAAAAATATTACAACCATCTGTTGATTGTACTCTTATTATAAAAGAATCATCAGGAGCATTTACACCATATCCGCTTGTTAAACTCGAAATAGGAATACCTGTATCAAATGGGTTATCAAACCCATCAGCATCTGAATATAAATCGAATGGCCCTAAAGCACCTAAAGCTGTTGTTAATGTTATAGTTATTGGTAATGACATTTTGAATTAATTTTATATACAATTTTGATAACTATAATACACATCTGATGATGGTGTAATTGTGTTTATTAATATTGATGTAACCTCTTCGTCTGAGTTTCCTGTGTTGAATAGAACTTTACGATGTGCACCATTTGATGTTTCTCCAATTGGGATAATCAATTCAACCGGATAATTATTATATTGTGTGTTCACTGTAAAATTTACAGTAATTTCTGAAAATACCGGATATAATGCAGTTACTTCTACGAAAACTTCCGTTCCTATTGATTGGCTAAATATTAAAGCTCCTATACAATTCACAGCAGGAGTAGTTGGTGAAGGTGTTAGAGTAATAGTGGGTGTTACCGTAGGTGTAACTGAAGGTGTTAATGAAATTGTTGGAGTTGGTGTAGGTGTTAAAGTGTTTCCATAAACAACATTACCATCAAAATAACATACTAAAGTAGGTGTTACTGTAGGAGTTATCGTTGGAGTAGGTGTGTTTGTAGGTGTTTGAGTCGGTGTTGGTGATGGAAAATCTATAAAAGAAGAATTGTTGCAACATTCACTTTCAGAAACGACTTTTATTCTTGTTGTTCCATTAGGTACATTATTAGTACTGAAACCATATATTAATGTATTCGAGGTTATACCTGTTTCAAACGCATTTGTATATCCATCTGTATCAGAATATAAATTGAATGGGCCTGTATCTGAACCTAAACCTGTACTAGGAAATGTTATTGTTACTGAAATCGACATATGTTAATAAATACCTCTTATAAGAAATATTTAAAATCAATTTAAACAAAAAAACAATTATTATAAAGAGTTAATTGATTATGCACAGACGCCAGTGGCTGTAAATTTACCTACGCTATTTATAATACCGACAGTTCCATTACCATCTACATAATAATATCCAAATCCATTATATGGTGTACCATTGGAATAATAATAAGTTATTCCATTACCAAGATTTGAATCACCTCCGGCACCTGGATATATTGTAACTTGATTTGTTGATGTATAAGCATACATACAAGCATTTGCTTGAGTTCCGCCATAATTCACTAAGAATCCTGTTCCTACTCCTTGTAAATCCATCACTGAGCTTGTTGTTGTACAACCATTTGTATCTGTAACAACAACATAATAATTGAATGGTCCCAAACTTGTAAATGAACCTGTACTATTACTAGTGATAAGTGTACCACCGCTATTGATATATGGAGACGATGTGTCTTCATATAATGAATATGTATATGGACTTGTTCCGCCAGCTGCGGTTGCTGTTATCGATCCATTGTTACCTGATGTTGCATTTGTAAATGTTGTTGATACAGACAAAGCTGCACTTGGTTGACTTACCGTTCTTGAATATGTTGTAGGAGAACATCCACTGTCATCTTCAACATAAATTGTATAAGTGTTATGTGATAAACTACTAAATAAATGTGGTACCGAATAATATGTTGAACCATTGATTGATGTTTGATATCCTGTACCCGAACCGCCTGATGGTGTATAAACTTGTATAGTACCATTTGAACCACCATAACAAGAAACATTTGATACTGCAATTGATGCGGTTACTTGTGTTGTGTTAAGTGTTACAGATGATGATGTTGCAACAGTTCCATTAGAATCCTTTACTTTTACTAAGTATGTTCCGTTAGATAATCCATTGAATGTTGCTGAAGATTGATATGAACCATAACTAGAACCACCATTCGAACTAATCGCATAAGTATAAATTCCTGTTCCCCCTGTACCTGATGCTGTTAAATTTCCATCACTATTACCATAACAACTTGGATTAGTTGAAAAAGTTATAGAAACATTTAATGTAGGTAATGTATGTGATGGTGTTGGGGTTAATGTTACAGTTGGTGTAGGTGTTAAAGTAGGTGTTACAGTTGGTGTTGGTGTTAAAGTAGGTGTTTTTGATGGTGTGACGGTTGGTGTTGAAGTATATGTTACAGTTGGTGTTGCTGTATAAGTTGGTGTTATACTCGGTGTAATTGTAACTGAAGGTGTAGGTGTTTGTGTTGGGCTTAATGTAGGTGTAGGTGTGGGTAATGTTGGTATTGGATTACCGCAATAAATTGTTGTAACACATCTAGCAGTACAAGTATCATAATATAAATTATAACCAGCAGGACAACTATATCCATAACCAACAATATCACTAACATCTACGTAAGTTCCTACTCTAGAAGATGAAGTGAACTGAACATTTAATTGACTATATAGAGTTGCACCTGTCAATTGTGATAAAGTATTATTATATATTTCAACACCAAAACCCGCAATTGAATCAATATTATAACCTTGAACTGATAGTGTTGCTGTTGGTGTATCAAATACAACAGGATATACGTGCCAATAATTAAATTGTTCAGTTGATCCTGATGTTGATTGTAATGTTGTATCTATTAATTTTGTTCCATTGACACTTATTTTAAAATCATTATCAGCCGAAACTCCGACATAATAAGTTGTACCCACAGTTAAACCAGTTATACATTGAACAAACCCAATAAAAGTACCTGTTGGATTATCAGTAGCACCTGTGGAAGGTCCTGGCCAAACCGCACATCTATTCATTGGGCCATCAGAAGTGTTTGTATAAGGATTTGACCAAAGTGTACCTACATACGTTCCACCAAAAGATGGGGTTGTAAAACCTGCTAAATAAGTCCCTGTTCCATCTATATTAAAAGATGTAAAAAATTTGGTGCCAGCTTTACTGTAAACGTTATTAGTTCTGCCCGATAATGAAACCAATGTTGTTGGTGGTTGTGCTGGCATTGATATTGTTGTATATGAAGCGGTACCATCCAAAGTACCAATCCAAGTATAACCTGTTGGGCACGCAGTAAAATCCTGTTTAGAAACTAATTCATTAGAAATTTTAGCAGATAAATGAGCATTTGTAGGATCAATAGCAACATACCCCAACGCACGAGATTTTGTTAACTCTTTGTTGGTTGTTTGAATTGTTTTCAACGAACTAAAATATCCTGCGGTAACCGCTTGACTTAATGTTGTATCACTAACAATTTCATTATTTGTTAATCCTGTCCAAAATGCCATACAAATTTTCTATTTTTGATTCCAATTCTTTTATCTTCTGTTCTAATTGTTGTATTTTCAAAGTGTGTACATCACTATAATTAACAGTTAATGGCATATCACCTACAACTAAATCACTACAAAGCTCTTTTACTTCTTGAGCAGAATAACCATATCTTACTTGTTTATCACCTCTCATTGTAAATTGAATTACGTTTAATGATGATAAATCAATGTTTGGATTTCTTAAAATTATATTTTTTACTCTTATATCTGATGTTTCATAATATGCTGTAGCATAAACACTACCCGTAACACTTAAATTTGTTCCATCAAATGTTAAATTACTATTAACTAAACCACTTGCTGTTGCATTTACATATGTAATGATGCCATTGTTGGTTGTTCCTGCTAAAGTTAAAAAACCACTTGTACCAGAAGAACCATTTGCACCATTAGTACCACTTGTTCCAGACGTTCCACTTGTTCCTGAAGCACCTGATACTCCCGAAGTGCCTGATGTTCCAGACGTTCCACTTGTTCCAGACGTTCCACTTGTTCCTGAAGTGCCTGATGTTCCAGACGTTCCACTTGTTCCAGACGTTCCACTTGTTCCTGAAGCACCTGATACTCCCGAAGTGCCTGATGTTCCAGACGTTCCACTTGTTCCAGAAGAACCATTTGCACCATTAGTACCACTTGTTCCAGAAGAACCATTAGCTCCACTTGTTCCAGAAGAACCATTAGCTCCACTTGT